>Ga0299906_10002410_pt1 | contig 15536 bp, 18 predicted proteins | sample RVTome_14_FD_200259 | JGI IMG/M metagenome (GOLD analysis project Ga0299906, IMG submission 200259) | Soil microbial communities from uranium-contaminated site in the Upper Colorado River Basin, Wyoming, United States - RVT145D125 (version 2) ... | reverse complement strand
GACGAAGACTGAGATGTGCCGATCTCGCTAGTCAGCCCCAGGCAGCGGGCGTTGCGCAATCACCCATAACCGGCTGCCATCGGTGGACAGTTCAATCCAGCCCAGTTGATCAGTGCGCAGCACCGCCCGGCCGTCGAGCGCCTCCAGTAAGGCCGTCGATGGACGGTCAGGCACTTGACCGGGATCGACCGAAAGCAGCACCGCGCGAGGGTTGAGGCGCAAGAGTTCAGCCGGTGGGGTAATTGTGCCGTCGCCGGCGGCCGGCAGCATCAGCGCCGACCAGCCCGGCGCTTGCCCGATATCCCTCATCCGGCCCATCCAACCCGCACTGGCTCGCGGGACAAGCAAGATCCGGGCCGAGCCGTCCTCCAACGCTAGCAGCAAATCGTCGCCGTCGGCCGTCAAGAAGGTAAGAGCGGCGCCCTCACCCAGATCGAGGCGCATCCCCTGGCCGGCTGACCCGATCGGCCGGCCCATGTCGGACAGGTCTTGCGCCAGGCGCCGGTAGGCGCTGGTGGCCGGCGCTGCGGTCACAATCGCCCCGCCGATGGCATAGCGTTCGACCAGACGGGCGATTCCACCGATGGTCTGCTCATCAGCCTTGGTAACGATCAGCCAATCGAGACTTCGTTCGAACGGGGGCAAGCGGCGGTCCAGCGCCTCGCCCAGGGCCAGCGCACTGGCGCCGCCGTCAATGAGAAGCCGTCGGCCATCCCGGGTCTCGATCAGCACACCATCGCCGGGATGGGTAGCCAGAAAAGTCAGACGCGTTCGATCGTCCGGCAGATGGGCCACACGTTGCCAGGCAATAAGCGTAGCCACTGCCAGCCCGGCCAGCGCAACGGCCTGGAGCCAGGTTGGCGGCCGCAGATCTCCATGAGCCGGTATTCGGTCGGCCAGCCAGGTGACGACTAGGATGAACAGGTACAGCCCGGCCAGTGCCAACGATCCCAGGGGTGGCAGGGTAATGCTGGCGAGCGGAAGGCCGGCGAAGAACTCGACGACCCGAATGGTGAACGCGGGAAACGGCCAGGCGACGGCGGCCGCCAGGTCGCCCAGCGGCGGCCATACTGCACCCAGACCGGTTGCCAGGCCCCCCAGAATCATCAGCGCTGGCTGCACGGGCAGGATGACCAGGTTGGCCAGTGGTGCGATCAATGACAGCCGGCTGAAGTGGTACAGGATGAGGGGCAGGGTCGTTAACTGGGCGGCCAACGTCAGCAGGAAGTACTCGGAGACCGGTCCCGCCCAGGCTTCGGCCGTGTCTTCAGTGACATGGCCCCGGCGGCGCACCAGATTGACGAACCCGGCCTGAAAGCGGTCCCCATAAAGCAGCAACCCGAAAGTGGCCGCGAATGACAGTTGAAAACTCACATCCCACAGCAAGTGGGGATCGACCAAGGTCATTCCGCTGGCGGCCGCGCCGAGCGAGGCGTAGCCAAGGGTTTGACGACCCAGTCGCTGCGCCGCCAGTGACAGACCGCCCATGACGGCCGCCCGTACAACAGCTGCGTCGGCCCCAACCAGCAAGGTATACAGGGCAATCCCGGCGCCGGCGGCCAGGGCGCCGCGCCGGGCGCCGAGCCAGCGACCAAAGACGGCCAAAAACAGGGCAGCAATGATCGAAATGTTGAAACCCGAAATGGCGATCACGTGGGTAGTGCCGGTGCGGTCAAAGGCCTGGCGCACTGGATCCGAAATGCCAGTCTCCACTCCGAGCAGGATGCCGGCCAGCAGGGAGGCCTCCGGCTCGGGAAAGAGCCGGACGAGGCTGTCCAGCAGGCGGGCGCGCAGCCGGTAGATCGCCCCCTGCCCGTCGATCAAGGGACCCCGACCAAGCTGCATGGCCCGATTGGCAGTCATCAAAGTGTGGATCCCGCGCCGTGCCAGGTACGCTCGATAGTCAAAGGCGTCGGAGGCCGGCGGCTCTTGCAGATTGCCGCGCAGTTCGACCCGGTCACCGTAGGCCCAGGGGGAGAAAGGATCGACGTTGGCAAGGATCAGTCCAGCCTGCGGCTGCCAGCTGCCGCCGTCGGTCAAGATCGACTCGACGGCCACGGTCAAGCCCGTCAGGCTATCGCGTTGGGCGGGGTAGTCAACCACACGGCCACGTATCGTCAGGCCGCGGCTGAGACCGTGGTAATGAATCAGGGGGCTGTTGGGCAGGGAGGGATGGTAGCGGGCAGCACCGAGACAGGCGACCAGCAGAAGTCCAAGCAACAAGCGCTGCCGGCTTTGACTCCGCTGCCAGAGCAGGCCGCCCAGGAACAGGGCGGCCAGCACAAGCCATTGCCAAGGGCGCAGTGTGAACCTTGACCCGGCCAGAATGCCTGCCAGCCAGGCGCCGCTGAGCCAGAACATTGTCATGTTCTCCCCCTGGGCTCATCTACCTCAATTTAGGATGCACGCGTTGGGGTTGGATGGCCAGGCTAGCTGCCGCCGCCGGTGTAGACGATGCGGTAGATGAAGCCAGCTAGGTCGTCGCTCACATACAGGGCACCGTCCGGACCGACGGCCAGACCCACCGGCCGCCCGCTGACCGAGCCGTCGGCCGCCAGCCAGCCGCTGGCAAAGTCAACCGGATCGCCCGCTGGCAGACCCCCTTCGAACGGGATGCGGATGACCTGGTAGCCGACCGGCGTGCTGCGGTTCCACGAACCGTGCAGCGCCACAAACAGGTCTCCCGCGAATTCGTCCGGGAAGGTGTCCCCATCATAGAAAGTCAGTCCAAGCGGGGCTGAATGGGCCTGAAGCTCCACGTCGGCCGCCGGCACGCCCTGGCAGCTGTCGGGTGTGGCCAGCTCCGGATCCACGATCTGGCCGGCGTGGCAGGTTGGCCAGCCATAGTCGGCGCCCTGCTGCACCTGGTGAATGGTATCGGGCGGCAGATCGTCCCCCAGGAAGTCCCGCCCGTTGTTGCTGGCCCAAAGGAGATCGGTGGACGGCTGCAGCGTCAAGCCGACAGCGTTGCGCAGGCCGCTGGCATAGATCTGCTGCCCCGATCCGTCCGGTCCGTCGTAGCTCACAATGCCCGCCCGACGCCGATCGTCCTCTTGGCAAGCATTGCAGCTCGAGCCGACCGACACCAGCATGCGCCCGTCGGGCAGGAAGATGACGGTCCGCGTGTTGTGGCCGCCGGTGGGGTAGTCGTCGATCACGACTTGCCGCTCGTCGGCCACACCGTCGCCGTCCTGGTCGTGAAGAGCCACTACTCCGCTGGGCACGCCGACAAACCAGCGTCCCTGGTGGAAGACAAGGCTGTGCGGTGACGACAATTCATCGGCGAACACCGACAGCGAGTCGGCCCGCCCATCCTGGTTTTCGTCGGGCAGCCGGACAATCCTTCCGGCGCCGCGTTCGGCCACGTGCAGCACGCCGTCCGGACTGAAGGCGATAAAGCGGGGGCCGACCAAGCCGGAGGCAAAGACCGTGGCTTCGAAACCGGTTGGGAGTTGGAGGCTGGCCCGATCGCCCTGGCTGACGAAGCCGGCCAGGTTGACCTGGCGCAGCAGGCGCCACACCTGCAGACCGCCGGCCGCCAGCACCACCAACAGGAGAAGGCCGATGACAGCCCAGGCCCAGGACCGGCGGCGCCGGCTTATCGGAAGGCCTCGCCGCGGGTTGGCTCGCCCTCAAACACCCGCACGGCAACGACGTCGGCTTCGGCGGTCTGGGTTCCGTCGACGAAGGTGCGGCAGGTCACACGCGTCTTGCGCCCGCTCATCGACTCGACGCGGGCCCGCAGCGTAACAGGCAGCTCATTCGACGTGGGCAGCAGATAGCGGATGGTGATCGTGCCGGTGGCATAGCGGTAGACCGGATCCGAGCCAACCGGCCGGCTCTCACTGGCGTAGGCTGCTTGCAGGGCGGTGGCCATCGAATGGCAATCAATCAACGTCGCCAGAATGCCTCCGTTCAGGACCGATTGCCAGCCGTGGTACTTCTCGGCCGATTGCCAGACGGCGACACACTCCTCGCCGTCCATGAAGCTCTTGATTTGAAGGCCGTCGGGGTTGAGCGATCCGCAACCGAAGCACACGTTGTCGGGCATGAAATCTTGAATGTAGACGCGGTCTTCGGACATCGGCTTCTCCCGGTTGGAATGTGGCGAGTATACCGTTGGCGCGGGCAGGACTGTCGCAGCTGGCGCGGGCCCGTCAGCCGGAGTCGGCTTCGGAGCTGGCCTCGGGGATGTCTTCCCGCCGCAACGGGCAAATGGCGGTAATGCCGCCGGCGTTAAACAGGATCGCCGGGCTGGAGGCCTCGATATTCGGGTACAGAATGGACTGGAGTTCGGCGTTGTACAGCGGCGAAAAGACGGCTTCGCCCTCGACGAAGATCGTGCTCAGGTCAATCCGGCCGGAAGCCTCCAACATACCGCGAACTTCATAGCCCTCCAGCATCATGTGGACCCAGTGCTGGGCCACCGTCGAGTAACCGTGCCTGGTCAGCGACACCGGCCCGAGCTCGCCCCGGTTGCTGAGCAAGACGGCCGCCAGGCTGCGTTTGTTGAGCCACAGGCGCGGATAACGGGCGACCAGGCGCGCCGGTTGGTGCAGCCGGGTCAGATGGGCGCCCTCGATTTCGAGCGATGACCGTGTGCGGTCATTCATGAATCCATACAATCCGGCGCTGCCCGGGGTGACCCGGCCCAGCACACGGTGGCTCGAGGTGTAAATCTCAACGGAGACGGGATTGCTCATCAGGCGCCTCCCACTAACCCGCCGGCAGGGCGAAGGTGATCGAAGTGCTGACCGCTGTATGGTTGTGCCACAAGTAGCCGCCCATCGACTCAGCGATCAATCTGACCTCGCCCATCGAGAGCCCCGGGCCCAGACTGCCAACCGTAGGATCGGCCTCGGGCAGCGACAGTGCGCGAACGGTATCCGGGGACAGACCACCGCTTGAATCTGAAACCTCCACCGCCACCCAACGGCCGTCCGGCAGCGACTGTTCCTGGGGCAAGGGGAAACCGCTGCTGTAGCCAGCGGTCACATCGAACTGGCGCAGGGTGAGCGCTATTCGTCCCCGCTGGGTACGGCGAATGGCCGCCGCCGTGAGCGCCTCGATCACCCGATGGATCCTTCCCTGATGCCCGCGCAGCCGCGGCAAGCGGCCGTTTGATTCGAGCACCAGTTCAAGACTGCGCTGGCGGGCAGCCATCCTCAGCTCATCAACTACCCGGGCCGCCACCTGCTCGAGGTCGATGTAAGAACCCTCGGTGCCGGACTCCAGCAGGGCCATCGGCAGTTGGCGCAGGGCAATGACTCGGTCGAGCATATCCGCCCAGCGCTGTTGGGAGGCGGGATCGGTCTGATCCTTGAGACCGGCCCGCAGTTCGTTTTCCAGCTGCTCCAACCCATGAATTAGATCCAACGGTATCTGGGCCGTCGCTGGTGTGGGCGGGGGAGCCGACGGCGGCTCGGCGGGCGCAGCGGGTGGCTCGCCGGCCGATTGTTCGAGCGCCACGCCGGCCCAATCGGCCAGCGCCCCGAGCAAGGTGACATGGTGCTCACTGAATGGACGTGGCGCCAGCCGGTTGTAGACCCCCAGCACGCCAACCGGCCGCTGGCCGATCCGGACCGGCACCTTGATCAGGGACTGGACTAGAAAACCAGTCTGCACCTTGACCGGTTTTGCTCCTTCTTCGGGCTGGCGGACGATCGGCTGCCCCGAGCGGAACACGTGACCGGCCAGGGTATCGGTAATGCGCAATCGCTTGAGCGTGCCGCGCGTCTCGCCGGCCGATTTGCTGGCACGCAGCACCACCTCGCGCGAGCCTTGCTCGGCAAGGTAGATATTGGCTTCTTCGGCGTCGGTCAAGAAGGCGGCCGCCTCGACCACCCGCGTCAGGATGGACTCGAGGTTGCGCAATCCAACCACCGTCCGGCCGATCTCGCTTAGCCAGCGGATCTCTTCGGAGCGGCGCCTGGCCTGCTCCCGGGTTGACTGCAACCGGCGCGCCAGCAGTTGGGTCGTGACCTCGGTCGACCGGGCCTCACTCAATGCATAAATCGACTTGCACAGCTCAACGCCTTTGTAGGGCTTGAGCATGACATCGGCCACGCCCAGGCGGAATAGGTCCCGCAGCCGCGCCGTCGGGAAATGGGCCGCCAGTACGATCGCCGGCGCTTCGTCGCCTTTGGCACGCAGCGTGCGCAAGCCTCCGAGAGGGTCGCCTAGCTGCTGGGTGATGTCGACCAGCAAGACGTCGGGGGTCGGGGCCTGTGGGTCTTCGGCGGGCCAAGCGCGGATGCCGGCCGGTTTGAGGATTTTGTCAATAATCCCCTGGGCGTTGCTGGCTACATCGGCCAGCACCAGAACGACGGGATTGCGGCCGCGGTGATCAAGTTCACTCATACATTTGTATCGAGTCGACGATGCCCACGACAACGGAGCGGACACAGCCCTCAGGCTGATCCAGAACCTGGCGGGCGCCGTTACCCTCGTCGTTGATCAGGACCGTGTCGCCGACGCCGGCATGGGTGATGTCGAGCGCCACCAGATCCTCTTGCTCCTCATTGTCGGGATCGAGTGGCTGCACAACCAGCAGCCGACGCTGCTTGAAGTCAGGGTGGCTTATTGTGGTGACTACGGTGCCGACGACTTTCCCTAGAATCATGACATGGTCTCAACTGTAGAGGTTGAGCCCCTTCTTGAGTTGGAAGTCAATGCCTTCTTGGATGTTCAGTTCGTCGACAATGCCGATGATGGCCAGATCGATCGGGACGAACGTCTCATTGCGCATGGCCAAGGCCGCCTCGCGTGAGGCCACCGTCAGGCACAAGTCGCCCGGCCCGGCTTCGACCACGTCCGCCGCCACCTGCAGGCTGTCGACCGGTTCCAGGCGTTTGTTCACCGGCTGCACCACCAGCAAGCTGACGCCTTTGATCCCGTCGACCTTCAGGGTGCAAACGGCGCGGCCATGCACCCTGGCCAAGTTCACCTTAACTCACTCCCAACTGGTCGAGTACGCGATCGAGGATGCGGTCGAGCAGTTCCTGGTCGACCTGGTCGCCGAGCTTGTGGCCAACCGCTTGCCGGACGCGCTGGCGAATGTCGCTGGCTGCTGGCAGGCTGCCACCATCATCCGACTTGGTCTCGAGTGGCGGCGCATAGCGCATGGAGGCCGCTTGACGTGCGGCCTGCTCGGGGATCTGGTAGGCGCCGACGATGATGATGCCTTCTTTGGCGGCTCGCTCGCGAGCCAGGTCGGTCATCCGATCCTCGGGCCCAAGGTGCAGCTGGCGCCCTCCCGCCTGGGCAAGGTCGACGATGTCAACTTCGGTGTAAAACTCGGCAGCCATCGCTACACCGCCTCGTGCTACTCGGCGCGGCCTTCGAGGGCGCCCAGCGCAGTATCGACCGCTTCGCGCGCCGTGCTGATTTCGGACTCGGAGCCGGACAACCACATTCGGCCAAAACGACCGATCCCCGAGAAGTGAAGCAGGTTAATACTGGCCGACTTCTCGGCTTCGTTGCAGGCGTAAGTGATGTAGGCGGCCGGTGCAACTTCCATCACCAGCATGGTCTGGCCTGGAATCAACATCGTGCCGCGCCTGAAACGATTGATCAGCTGCGCCTGGTAAGGCTCGACATTGGTGATGATCTGGTTGGAAATCACCTGCGGTTTGACCCGGTCTTCTCGTTTCAATCCCAGCCGATCCAGCACGATGCGGCCCGCTTCAAGCACCTCGGCCTGCTCGGGGTGATGGACTTCGAAGGTGCCGAATTCGCGTTCGACAATCTGCACGCCCGGCCGGGCCCGCGTCGCTTTGACGGCGATGTCGACGACGCGGAACACTTCATTACCTGGCGCCATCTCTATGTAGAGCGAAGCCATGCCCTCGGTCGACAGGTCGCCCTGGGTAATCGTACCGATGAATGCGGCGAACTGGGCCTGCATGCGATCGAGGTACACGTAGCAGCGAAGTGAGAAATCAGTGCTCATCAACGGCTCCAGTTCGAAACGGCTTCTAACAAGCTGGGATTGGCAGCCAATGGGCGGCCCAGCGCCAGCCCCAGCGGCGTGACCAGTTGGGTGTGCGGTGCCACCGTCGCCGGCAAGCCGGTCACCTCGGCCACGACCTCGTCGATGCCGGGGAAGGCGCAGGCGCCACCCACCAGGTGGATCTGATCGACGGACCGGCCAGCCAGGTGGCGGGCTATGATCGTGCCAATCTTCTCCATGACCGGCCGGACCATCCCCAGGAGTCGACTTTGTTCGCCCGGTGTTTCTTTCAGGCGTTCGGCGTCTTCATACGAAATGTCGAGCGCCCCGGCGATCACAAGGTTGAAATGGGTGCCGCCGGTGGCTTCATCGGCGGTGTACACAATCTCGCCTCGCTCAACGACGGCGATCCCGGTTGTACCCCCACCGACATCAACAATTGCACCCTGGCGAATTCCCAGGACGTTGTTGGCCGCCGACGGTTCGTCGATCAGCTCGAGGCAGTCCATGCCGGCGCTTTGCACGACATGAGCGATGGCCTGACGCTCCGGCTCGGGCACCCCGGGGGGATAGCCGGAGACAGCCGCCGTCAGGGTTCGCTGTAGTTCGGCCTCGACTTCCGCCTTCATTTGGCGGAGCCGGTCGACGGCGCCGATGAAATCGACGACCAGGCCGTCGCGGACGACCTGTGCTGGCCACAGGCGACCGGCCAGCGGCTGCCCCTGGTCGTCCAGGGCCAGCAGCACCATCTTGGCCGTGCCCAAGTCGACACCGACGCGCACATCGCCCTGCACCGCCGGGCGGCCGGGCGTTGCGCCGGTGAGAACGGCCTGGGCCTCGGCGAGCAGAGCCTCGGCGGCCGTGTTCACCTAGGGTCGGCTATGACTTCTTGCTGGATGATTCGGAGCGACCGCCGATCCCACCCTTGGAGCGTTGCGGCAGAATCATCTCGACGTCCTCATGGGGACGCGGGATAACGTGCGCCGACACCAGTTCGCCAACGCGCTTGGCCGCTGCTGCGCCGGCATCGGTGGCTGCCTTGACGGCGCCAACGTCGCCGCGCACCAGGACGGTCACGTAGCCGCCGCCGGTGTACTCGGAGCCAATCAGGGCGACATTGGCCGCCTTGACCATGGCATCGGCTGCTTCGATCGACCCGATCAAGCCGCGAGTCTCAACCATGCCGAGGGCGATCATCGAGATTTCTTGGGCCATGTTGCTTCCTCCATCAAGTAGTGGGCAGGCCGGATCCCGACCTGAGTCGGGTCAGCTAGCTCTCTCGCTCTGCTCGGATCTCGTCAAGGATGCGCACGACCATCGACTCGATCCGCTGGATATCTACCTCGTTTGGCACCTGGGCGCCAGCCACCGCCGGCGCGGCCGCGCCAAAGATAGAATCGGGCGGCGGGTTGCGCTCAAAGGCCAACCGTTTGGTGTCATACAGGTGGTGCACCGTGATGTTGTCGCCGGTGATCGATCGACCCTCGCCGCCCGATCCCAAGGTCATCGACGGCATGACATTCGTGGTATAGCCGATGGCGCCCAGCGTGCCAGGCGTGTTGACCAGAATGCGGAAAACGGGCTTCTCCAGGCCAAAGGCCATGATCACGTCATCGTCCTCGGCGTGAATCACCAGGCTGTGGCCGCGCCCGCCAAAGTGAATCAATTCGATGCAGCGGTCGCAGCCAGCGCGCCAGCCGTCGGTCTCGTACCAGCCGAGCACTGTCGTCAGCTTCTCGCGCGACAGCGGCTCCTCCGGTCCGACCTTGTCAACCGGTGTCACCAGGATGCGAGCCGAAGCTGGCACTTCGAAGCCGGCCATCGCCGCCAGCGTTTGCGGGGATTGGCCGACCGTCTTGACGTTGATGCCGCCGTCAGCCTGGAACAATGTCCGGCGCAATGCCTCGGATTCATCGGGGGAGGTGAAGTAGGCGCCTTCGGCTTGCATCCGGCTGCGCAGCGCGTCGGCGATGGGCCGGTCGGCGATCACATCCTGCTCGGTCGAGCAAATAACCGAGTGATCGAAAGCCTTGCTGGCAACGATATAGCGGGCCGCCCGGTCGATATCGGCGCTGCGGTCAACGTAGCAAGGCACATTGCCCGGGCCGACGCCATAGGCCGGCTTGCCGACCGAATGGGCCGCCCGCACCATTGGCGTACCGCCGGTGGCCAGGATCAGGCTGGTGCGCTTGTGGCGCATCAGCTCCTGCGTGCCCTCCAGGCTGATGGTTTCGAGGCATTGGACCAGATTGGCCGGTGCCCCGGCGGCGACGGCCGCCTCGGCCATGATCCGTGATGTCTCCCGGCAGGCGCCGACCGCCGTCGGATGGGGGGCATGCACAATGGCATTGCGCGCTTTGACTGCGATTAGGGTCTTGAAGATGACCGTCGAGGTCGGGTTGGTGCTGGGGCTGAGGGCAGCCACAACGCCCACCGGCCAGGCGATTTCGATGATGCCTTTGGCATCGTCACGCCTAATAACTCCGACGGTTGGGATGTCGCGGATCGACTCCCACACCCGGCGTGAGCTGAACTGGTTCTTGATCGTCTTGTGGGCCGGTACGCCATAGCCCGTCTCGTCATGAGCCATTTGGCCCAGCCGTTCGGCGGCCTGATAGGCGGCGTCGGCCATCGCCTGGCAAATCCGATCGACCAGGTCCTGGGGAGCATCGGCAAACTGCAGGAAGGCCTGGTAGGCCGTCTCGGCCGCCCGCCGAGCTTCCTGGATTGACCTCAGGTCTTTGTCAAATGTCTGGGCCATCGGTGCGGCTCCCTCAGGACTTGCGGAATGTTACCTTGCCGTCGACCTCGAGCGAGTCGATCACCGCCATGATGACGGTGTCGACGGGCGATTTGTCGGTCATGTCGGTCTGGCGAGCGGCGCTGCCCTGGGCGATCAGGACCAGTTCGCCGACGCCTGCGTCAACCACATCCACGCCGACCAGGGGCTTGCCCGTCACCTGACCGGTCTCATCAGTCTCACGCAGCACCAACAGCTTTCGCCCGTGCAGCTTGTCCTGCTTGATGGTGGCGATCGTAACCCCGACGACTTTGGCGATGCGCATGCGGTCTCCTGGGTCAGCCCCGGTTATCCGGGTTGTGCAGTCGATCCTGGCCGGTCGGATCCGGGCTGGTGCTGTCCGTGCGGCGCCGCCGGTCGCGCTCATCGCGCTCCAGGTGGAGCAAAGTCTGCAGCTCCTGGACCGATTCTTCATCATACTCACGCCGGCCGCATACATCGCAAATCCAGGCCGGGAAATCGGGGGCAGAGATGAACTCTCCTTGAAGCCAGGAGCAGTAGAAGGCCGTCCCCGGCTGCAGCGTCCCCAAATGGCACTCCGGGCAGGCGTAAGCGGCGGCTTCGAAGTTCTCGTCAGTAGCCACGGGCGGCCTCGGTCTCCGGCTGCAGTTCACCGCGCGCCTCGCCGACAATGCGCACGCCAGCGCTGGCGCCGATGCGGGTGGCGCCGGCCTTGACCATGCTTCGGGCGTCTTGCAGGCCGCGGATGCCGCCGGCCGCCTTGATCCCCATCTGCGGTCCGACCACCTTGCGCATCAGGGCCACATCCGCAACGGTAGCGCCGCCCGGACCAAAGCCGGTCGAGGTCTTAACGAAATCAGCGCCCGCCTCCTTGGCCAGCAAGCAGCCGGCCACTTTCTCCTCTTCGGTCAGCAAAGCCATCTCGAGGATGACCTTGACCAGCGCATGGCGGGCGTGGGCCACCTGCACGACACCGCGGATATCTTGTGCAACCGTGGTGTAGTCACCGCCCTTGAGCGCACCAATGTTGATGACCATATCGATTTCGGTGGCGCCATTCTTGATGGCGTCGAGCGCCTCGAAGGCTTTGACCTCGGGCAGGGTGGCGCCGAGGGGGAAGCCAATGACGGTACATACCTTGACCGGCGAGCCATCCAGCAAGTCCGCCGCCAACTTGACATGGGTTGGGTTGACGCAGACCGAAGCGAAGCCGTACTTGCGGGCCTCGAAGCACAATTGGGCAATCTGGTCGGGGGTGGCGTCGGCCTTGAGCAGGGTGTGGTCAATGGCCCGGGCCAGGGCCTCGTCGGCAGGCACGGCGCCCAGCGCTGACGAAACGCGGCTGGCGCCCGCTTGCACCACCTGGCCGACGTCGTCGATACACGTCTGCACGCACAGCCCTTCGTAGCATTCTTGCTGGCAGACTACGCCCGACTGCTTCTCGCGCTCGGCGTCGGCCAGCGCCAGCAGCACTTCGCGGGTGACTGTCTCCACGATGGTTTGAACGAGCTGGCGATCGATGTCAGAGGGGGTCATAGGCACTGGTCAGCGGCGGCTGAAACGGCGTTCGATGTCACCGATTTTGTCCACTCGCCGGGCATGGCGGCCGCCGGCGAAAGCCGTTTCCAGCCAGACGGCCGTAATCTGGCGCGCCAGTTCCCTGTCAAGCAAACTCGAACCCAGGCAAAGGACGTTGGCGTCGTTGTGTTGGCGGGCATTGTTGGCGGTCGCCTGATTGTAGCATAGGGCCGCCCGCACGCCCGGCACCTTGTTGGCGGCCATGCAGCTGCCGATGCCGGCGCCATCGATCACAATGCCGCGCCAGGCGGCGCCAACCGCCACCTGGCGAGCGACGGCCTCAGCGATATCCGGGTAGTCCGTCGAGCCGTCCGGCCGCTGGCTGTGATCCTGGATCTGGTAGCCCAGGTCCGCCAGCCAGTCGAGCAAATCGACTTTCAGTTCCTGGCCCCGATGGTCGGCGCCGATGGCAATCGTCCGCAACCGGTCGGCCTGCCAGCTGCCGCCGGTGGTTTCGGCAACCACGCGGGCAATCAGGGCCTCCAACTCGGCTTCGGAAATCGGCTGGGTCATCGGTTTTTCCGCCTTGGACCGGCCCCTGCGAGCGGTCGTTTGCCTGGGGCTAGGCTCATCGCAAAGCGGCGCGATTGTAGCACAGCGGCCAGGCTCAGTTGCTGGCGGCGGTGGCGAGCTCGTAGTGGGGAATCAGGCCGATATCGGTGAGGGGCCAGTAGATCAGAACCGCTTTGCCGATGATCTCACTGAGCGGGAGCATGCCCCAGTTCTGCGAGTCCGACGAATTGTTGCGGTTGTCACCCAGGACGAACGCCTGATCGGGGCCGACCTGCCATTCACCGCTGTATCGCGGGGCGGCCGCGATATACGGTTCGTCGAGCAGGTTGCCATTGACGTAGACCTGGCCACCTTGGATCTGTACAATGTCGCCCGGCTCGCCGACGATGCGTTTGATGAAACGCCGGCCGGTATCGAGCGGGAAATGAAAGACCACGATATCGCCGCGCGCCGGGTTATCGAGGCGATAGGCCAGCCGGTTGACGACCACGAACTCGCCGTCGTGCAGGCTGGGTTCCATGCTGTTGCCTTCGACCCGGATGCGCGCCGTCACCATGTTGACCAGCAGGAAGAGCAAGCCGGCAATGATCAGGGTCTGCGCCAGCTCTCCGAGGGTGCGAAGCAGGCGCCGGCCGAAACCAGGGGGCGCAGAGGCGCCCCACGTCGGGGGCGCCGGGTCGAAGCTGGCCGGATCGGACATGGATGGGATTATAAGAGGGCGCCAGGGGGCCGGCAAGGTGGACTGGAGTACGGTCGCCGGCTAGCTGCCACTGCGCCGGCGGAAAGACAGGCGGAGCGGGGTGCCGAGGAAGCCATAGCGCTTCCGGATCTGGTTCTCCAGGAAGCGCTTGTAGGAAAAGTGCACCAGGCGCGGATCGTTGACATGGAATAGAAACGTGGGCGGGTCGGTGCGAACCTGGGAGCCATAGTAGAACCGCAGCTGCTTTCCAGAATGCGTTGGGGGTGGATGGGCCGCCAGCGCCTCGTCGAGCATGCGGTTGAACTCGCCGGTCGGTATGCGCCGCAATCGTTCTTCCTGAACCTGCAACGCAAGCGGCAGCACCCGGTCCACCCGTTGACCGGTCAGCGCCGAGATGAACAGCACCGGCACGTGTGGCAGAAAGCGCAAGCGCTGCTGGACGTTGGCGGCGTAGTCGTCCATTGTGTGGGTGTCTTTGGGCACCAGATCCCACTTGTTGACCAGCACCACCACGCTGCGGTACTGGTCGATGATCAAGCCGGCGATGTGGGTGTCCTGGGCGGTCACCCCATCGGTGGCATCGACCATCAACAGGGCCACATCGGCCCGTTCGATCGCCCGCAAGGCGCGCAGGACGGAATACTTCTCGACACCGGGTTCGACCTTGCCACGGCGGCGAATGCCGGCGGTGTCAATCAGGACGATTTCCTGGCCGTGATAAACGAGCGTCGTGTCGACCGCATCGCGCGTCGTGCCAGGGATGTCCGACACAATGACTCGCTCTTGGCCCAACAGCCGGTTGAGCAGGCTCGACTTGCCGGCATTCGGCTTGCCGACGATGGCAATGTGCACCCGCTCGTCGTCTTCGATCGGCAGGGGCGGCCGCGGGCCAAGTACTCCGAGCAGGCGGTCGAGCATGTCGCCGGTGCCGGTCCCGTGCAGGGCCGAGATGGCCAGTGGTTCCCCGATGCCCAGTTCGTAGAAGGCGGCGGCCTCAGCCCGCCGCTGGGCGTTGTCACACTTGTTGACCACAAGCAGCACCGGGGCAGGCGCAGCACCTGTCGGGCCCCGCCGGCGCAGGATGTGGGCCACTTCAAGGTCCGCCGGCGTCGGCCCGGCCAATCCATCCACAATGAAGAGGACTGCGTCGGCCTCGCGCGCCGCCAGCTCAGCCTGGGCGCGTATCGCCTGAATGTAGTCGGCCGAGTCGACCGACAGGGGCTCTCCACCGGCCAGCGCGGTTGGATCGATGCCGCCCGTATCCACAATGTTGAAAGTGACCCCTTGCCACTCGGAGTCGGCCACCAACCGGTCGCGCGTGGTCCCCGGCTTCTCGTCGACGACCGCCAGCCGTTCACCCGCCAGGCGGTTAAACAGGGTTGACTTACCGACATTGGGGCGCCCAACAAGCGCCACGACCGGCGAGGCCATATTTACTCTTGCGTCGGGACGGCGGTTGGAGTCGGGGGAGGGGTGTCGGTGATCGTCAGCTCGATCGTGTCCGGCAGCACCGACTGCACGTTGACCTCCGGCAGGGCGACGATCACCTCGGGGGTCAACTGGTGAGAGCCTTCGGCCAGCCCAAGCACGTCGATAATCACGCGCACGTCGCGCGGCTGCAAACCGTCCAACACCGGCAGGGGGCCGGTCAGGATCAGGCTGACGCTTTGGGGGGAGGCCAGGGCGTACAGTCCATCCTCCAGGCCCTGCACTTCGACCTCGCGTGTAATCGTGATCGAGGTCTCGATCGGGTCGATGCTGACGCGGACGAGCACGCTCTGCTCGCCCACGATCGAGACGCCGGTCGGCAGGTCAAGGCTAACCCGCCGTTCGAAGTCGTCGGTGACATTGGTCAACGAGACAGGCTCAGTTTCTACGAAGCCGCTCAATTCATTCATCGCCAGCGGGTCTGAAGCAAAAACGCGCACAAGCGTAGGCGAAACCGTGATCTGGGTCAGCTGGTAGCCCGGTTCGAGTTCACCTTCAATCTTGGGCAGCACCACCACCGAGCGGTAGCCACCAAGGTCCTCAAT
>Ga0299906_10002409_pt1 | contig 15537 bp, 13 predicted proteins | sample RVTome_14_FD_200259 | JGI IMG/M metagenome (GOLD analysis project Ga0299906, IMG submission 200259) | Soil microbial communities from uranium-contaminated site in the Upper Colorado River Basin, Wyoming, United States - RVT145D125 (version 2) ... | reverse complement strand
CCGTCAAGCCCGGGTCTCGCACACCAAGAAAACACGACGCACCCTGAGGAACATGGGCATCCGCGTCGACCGATTGCGGTCGTGTGTGCCGGATGATCCGTGATTATGTGGCGCTGTAGTGTTAAGCGACGGTTTTGGCCTCAGGCCGGTATAGGAAACCGTCCTTCGCGAGCCCATGCCATTCGTTGCATCCTGCTGTGAGCGACAGCAGTGAGTTGGCGCAGAGCGTCTTGCGGATCATGGCGCGCCTCCTGCGGAAATGCCGCAACACGCGCAGGGATTGAACTGCCAGTTGCCGATGTCTTCGTCGGTGTTGTCCAGGCCGTGCGGGTCTCGGCTCCAGAGATCGTAAATATCCCAGAGTTTGCCGGGGTATCGATACGCGTACTCGTTACCCCACGGATCGAGTAGATATTCCCGCGAGTCCAAGAACAGTCCGTCGCCGTGATGCTTGCGGTTGGTGTTTGCTCGCTTACGGAATCACACGGGATGCAACCCGTGGGGTTAGGATTGCGTTTGCGGTGCGGATTGACTGCCCCGACATCCTTCATTCTTCGTCGGGCGCGACGGCAGGGCTTGTGGGGTCGACGGGGGTGCCGTTGGTCTTGATGGCGATCACGGGGGCGCGGGGGACCGGTTGTGTGCTCGTGCCGACGGTGGATGGTTGCAGTTGGTCGGGGGTGGGGGGGCGTCGGGTGAGAGCGGCGGGTTCGGCACGCACCGCTTGAATGGTCACCGATCGGATGTAGAGCGGTTCGGTCGGGCGATCGCGATGGTCGGTCCGCACCTGCGCGATGCGGTTCAGCGTCTCGATCGACTCGGCTCCGTCGAGCGTGCCGAACACGCTGTACTTCCCGTCGAACTCGGGGACGCGATCGAGACAGATGAAGAACTGACAACTGGCCGAGTCGAGATCGTCCAGCTTGCGGGCCATCGCCAACGTGCCCTTGACGAACGGCGCGTCGGACAGCTCGGCCTTGAGCTTGACGCCGTCGGGACGGACGCCGGTGCCGTCGCCGCGCGGGTCGCCCCCCTGGACGAGGAATCCCGGAAGCAAACGGTGCATCAGCGTCGTGTCATAGAACCCGCGTTGGGCCAGTTCGATAAAGTTTTCCACGTGCTTGGGGGCGCGTCCGTATTCGAATCGGATGGTCATCCGGCCAAAATCAGTCGAGATGATCGCTTGCTTGCGCGAGGCGACGGTCACGTCGACGAACGGGGCTGCGATCTTGCCGCCGTAAGGATTCCAGTGCAGCCGATAGGTCCCCGGCCGGTACAGGGTCGGACACAGCTCGGCCAGAGCGACGCGACGCCCGACGCTCCCGCCCGGAGCCAGCGAGAGCACCGGAGAACGTTCGAACCGCGGCGCTCTCACCTTCGACTCGGACACGGGATCACCGATCGGACTTCCCGGCACGGACACCATTTCCACCACGCGGAGAATGTCGGTGGAGAACACGTGGCTCAGCGGCAACCCCATGGCCGCACCGTCGTTCGAGTCGGCGTCGAGGTCGGGGACGCGGAGTTCAACCGGCTTGTCCGTCGGATTGTGGATGACGAAATCGACCCAAACCGGATCACCGACCTGTACGGACATGTTGACCGGCCGAAGCTCGGCGAAGACCGACGGCGACTCGGCAGGGGCCTGCCCCCAGGCGACGCCGCCGATCAGACATCCCATGCCGATCACGCATCCCAGCCATCTGCTCCCTTCAAGCCATCTACTCACGGTGCGGTACAAATTCGTCCCCAGCATGCTTGGAGCGGTCATGTGTCGTCGCCCCACGGGCCCTCCCGCCGGGCGGACTCATCAGTTTACTCTTATACCATCGGTCCATCCTCAGGTTGCCGATGGAAACTTCAGCCGGAAAAAGCCGACGAGATCATGCGTAAGCCGTTTGTAGTCATGAGCTTAGGGTGGAATTCGCCCTTCCGCACGATACGTGTCCCGCGGGTTTCCGCAGCCCATTATACCCGCGGGCGGGCCGTGCGTTACGGCGTTTTCTCCGCCGTGGGCGCGTGGCGGCCTCGGTCGGGGCGGATTCGTGGCCACAGGCTGTCGAGGGCGAGCCGGCCGGTTCCGCACACCAGGAGAAACAGGGCGGGTACGATCATCAGTCCGTGCTCGACGACCATTCGCCAAGTGACCACGCTCTTGTCGTCGAGGGAGAAGCAGCCGCAACTGATGTTCAACTCGCGATGCGCGGCCGACGCGGTCGCGGCGGTGACGAGTGCGACCAACCCGACCGCGGCCAGCGCGTTACTCCGCGTCCAGAAGCCGAGCACCAGGCTGAGACCGACGACGCACGCGACCCAAGGCAAGGTCACCGCGACCAGGGCCGTCGGCAGGGGATCGAAAAGTTGATACCCGTCGACGTGCTGCACGAACCCTTCGACGTTGATCACCTTGAGCGCGCCGGCATAGAACAGGATGCCGCCCAGCCCGAGGCGGACGATCAGGGTGAGTCCGGCGATCACCGGCCGAGGTGTCGATCGGGGCGCGGTCGGCACTGCGGGGTTCGCGGTCATGATTACTCCCACCTCGGTTCGGCGCCGGTGGCGATCGGCATGCGTGCCGACTGCCAACCCTTGAAGCCCTCCTGCAGCAGTTCGACGTGTTTGCATCCCGCGGCCTTCAGCGCCGACTCGAGCTTGGGCATGTGTCCGGTATGACCGTAGACGACGACGGGGATGTCGGCGGGAAACCATTCGCCCAGGGCGGTGAAGGTTTCGTCCAGGTGCTTGATCGGGATGTTGATCGCGCCGGGAATGTGCGCCCCCTCGAACTGTGATTTGGGGCGGGCGTCGACGAAGATCACGTCGCCCTTGCGTAAGTGGTCGTTCGCCTGTTGGACGGTGATGACCTCATGGGCGTGACCGGCGTCGGGTGCCCGTTCGACGCCGTTGGTCAACTCGCCGCTGGCCAGGCGCGCGTAGTTCACGCCCAGCCCGGCCAAGGCGCCGACACTGACGATCAGGACCGCGCGCAGCAAGGTCTGCTTCACGGCCGATCGTCGGCGCGGCGCGGTGATACGAGCGGTGTCGGCGTGTTCACTGCACACGGTCGGTCAAGTATCCGTGAAAGGGAACTTCGATCCACGCCTCACCGGCGCGACGGAGCTTGAGCCGACCGACGCTGCGTCCCCCGGCGGCGTCGGCGGACAGCGAGACGGTGACGACCACGTCGTCGCCATCTTTTTCGATCTTGTGCGACACCCAGTCCGGCCCGTCGAGCTCGACTTCGAGGTCACCGACCTCGCGTCCCTTCGCCCACACACGTACGGGTTTGCTCACGGACCGGCCGGTCGGCACCGTGCCGAGATAAAGTCGGGGCGGATCGGCCTGCAAATCGCCGGCGATCGATCCGCGGACGGGAATGACGATGCGATCGTCTTCCGGGCGATCGGTGTCGATCCAGATCCAGCCGTCGATGGCCTGCGGCGCGGGGTGGCCGTCGAACACGACGGTAAGCCTGGCGTCGTCGCCGTCGCGCTCGGCCCGGGCTTCGATATAGGGCAGGGTCGAGCCGAACGCTTCGATGTCCAATGCGACGCCGTCGGCGATGTCCAACGGCACGACGCGCTCATAGCGTCGGCCGGTGTGCATCTGCCCGAGATGAATCAGCGGGGGGGCGTCGAGCGCGGGCCGGCTCGTGCCGACGATGTCGACCCGTATCGCGTTGCCACCGGCGTTGTGATACACGTTGACGTGGTTGCTGAAGTCGCCCGTGCCCTTGGCGGTGTAATCCAATCGAATGGTGGCCTCGCCGCCCGGCGGAACCTCGCGATCGCTGACGACCGCGGCGGTGCAGCCGCAGGAGGCCTTCAAGCGCAGAATCTTCAACGTGGCTTTGCCCGTGTTGCGGAAGACGAAATCATTGACCACCTTGGTGCCGGCGATGACCTCGCCGAAATCCTTGAAGGGCTCGTCGACGACGATGCGCGGCCCGTCCGGATCGAGCTCGGTGGCCATCGCATCCACGGGAGCGGTGTTGCGCTGCGAAGGCGTGATCTCGCCGCAGCCGATCAGGGTCGGCAGGGTGACGGTGGCCAGTCCCAGGTACACGCAGCCCAGGTACATCCAGCTAAGGTGCATCCAGCCAAAGTACATCCAGCAGGTATGATGCATGGCATCACTCCGTCCCGTGCGGCGGTCGGTGGCACGATAGCGCATCGTGTGACCGGGTGCATACGTCCGAAACGCGCTCCCCTTCGGGTCACCGCTAAACACACATGCACCGAGACCTTGCACGCCTTCGCCGCATGCCGCTACTCAACACTACGAACCCATCTACGGGTGTGTCAATTCCCGGTCGTCGGGTTTGCGGACAGCGCCTCGCGCACCCGGAAACCGATATCCGGCTGAAAGACCGGCGCGGTGGCCATCTCGACGAGCGATGCGCCCGCGTCGAGAAAGGACCGAACGTTCTCCGGGGACGTTGCTCCGCCGACGGCGATGAGCTGCAATGACAATCGGTCACGCGCGAGGATCGTTGCCGCCCGCTTGACCTGATCGACGGCGGCGGGAAAGACGGCCCGGCCGGTGACGCCCGCGTGCAACCGGTCCGGCGTGCCGAACGCCGGTGTACCGTCGCGTTCGACGATGTCGGTCGAGACCGTATTGAGGGTGACGATGCCCGACGCGATTCCGTTGACCGCCTGAAGCAGGGCGGCGAGTTTGGCGTCGTCGGGCAGAAACCCGACCTTGAGCAGCAGCGGGATTCCGTCGATCGCGTCGGCACAGCGGCGGGCGATGTCGGCGCTGAGGTCGGGGTCGGCGAAGATGCCGCCCTCGGCCGAGGTCACGTTCGGGCAAGAGAGGTTGGCTTCGACCGCGTGAGCGCCGGCCTGCTGCGCCCAGCCGGCCGCGAGGGCGAAATCGTCGGCCAGCTCGTCGCGCCCCCAGCCGGGCTGCGGCGACCCGACCACCGACACCACCAACGCCTGACCGTCGGCCAACGCTGCTTGGGCCGCGGACACGTCGGCTCGCCACACGTCGGGCGACTGCGACGGCATCCCGAAGCTCACCGCGCTGGACATCTCCGGCCCGCGTTGCCGCGCCTCGTCGAAGGGGATGACCCCGAGCGTGCCGCCGGCGACGTCGGCCGGCCCGAGTGCGCGGGTGTCGGTGAAGACCCAGTTGGGCAGGTCATAGCACGGTCGAGCCCGCGTACGCACGGTCTTGTAGGTCAGGAAGTCGAACCCGAGCCGGGCGTAGGCCGAGATCCATCGGCTGTTCAACAACGGCCCCGCCGCCACCCCCAATGGACTGTTCAGGCGAATGCCGCAAAGCGAGAAGTCACCGCGCACCGCAGGTGGTTCGGTCGTGAATGCCGCATCGTCGAGCACCGGTCCATGGTCGTAGTTCCACTGGTAGGTGCGGTCGACGTCGTAAGCGGGTAAGCCCATTCCAGGGATCTTACGAAGATTGCTTGACGATTGAAAACGTCGCACCGAAATTCAAGGATGTGGGTGTCGTCCGGATCATGGCGTCACGTGAGCAGCGTGGAACCGGCCACAAGATGCACGTTCAGTCCGCGTCCTCATCGTCATCGTGCGGATAGCACCAGGGCTTGGAATCTGCCTTGAACTTGAGCTTGTCCGTCTTGGCCACGGCGGTCACCGTTTCCTCACCGACATTGACGCCGGCCTCGATGTAAACCGTCAGGTCATGTCCATCCATGGGAGACGTATCCACCCGATCGGCTTGAAACTCGACTGCGCACTGGTCGAGTTTGATGGCGGCCCGGATCTCGGGCGTTACGCCGTTGGGCGTGTGGTACGCGTACTCCGGTTTTTCCGGCTTCCCTCTCAGCGCAAACGAGCCGGCTGGGATCTGGAATTCGAGCGCGTCACCGTCAGCGACGTCGATTACGGTCACTCTCACGTCCTCGGTCGACGGGTCGAGAGCGGCACCGGGCGCGAACGTCGCACGAATCTTCACCTTGCCGCGCGGCTTGCCGTCACGGTGGGGCTCTTGGTCTTTGATCTGGAATTCCTGAATTGCGAAGCACGAGACAATCACGTCAAACGCGCATGTGCTCGTGTTGCCGCATGCGTCGGCGGCCGTTGCCGTTACCGTCGTCACGCCGGTATCGAACACCGAGCCGGACGGGACATCGGTGCTCACCACCGGTATCGGGTCACAGTTGTCCATCGCCGTCACATCAAAGTCGAGTACCACGCCTCCGTTGTCGGACACCGACAGGTCATCCGGACAAGAGACGGCCGGTTGCGTGGTGTCCTGCACTATGATGGTTTGCGAGGCCTCGGTGCTGTAGCCGCACGAGTTGGTGGCCGTCCAGGTACGGACGAGCGTGTAGCTGTCGGGGCAGACACCGTTTTCACGAACTTCGCTCATCGCGATCACCGGGTTACCGTCGTAGATGTCGGTGGCCGTTACCTCAGCTGGCCGCGGAACGTCGCCACATTCGATGGTCGCGTCGTCGGGAATATCGGCCAATGTGGGCTCGACCGGATCCACGATGGTGATGGTCTGCTCACACTGATTCGCGCAAATGATCGGTGACCACCAGAATCGCCTGATGGTCGTGATCTCTCCACAGGTGCCGCTGGTGATACGTTGATCGGCGTACCGGAGATTCGGGTCCGGGCCGTCGTAGTCCACAAGGGTCGCCGTGCCTGTATGGGAGGGATCAGTGGATTCGTCGGGTCCTAGGGTTAGATCCGGTGGGCACACGATCTCCAACGGGGTACGCACCTCCACGAAGTTCGGGGTGAAAAATCTCGGTGGTTTCAGGAAGAATGCGAGATCCGCGTCAATTTCGTCGGGCGCGTAGCGCATGTGCAGACGGGTTACGTGCGGCGGCGTACTGCCATGATAGCCCAGCTCGAGGAGTTCTTCGGGTGTTATGGGATCGGTAGTCGGAGGGTCGCCCTTGAAGGTGGGGCCGACGTACTCGGTGACGACGACTGGTTCGGGTCCGGCGGCGGTACGGGTGGCCTCGAACTGGGCGTCGACGAAGTCGTCAAACGAGTCCCAATCGTCCGGCCGGTATCTGGCGGTTCGGTCGAGTCGAACGTTGGTATAATTGTCCACCTGCACTTCCAAATCGTGCACGATCGTGTAAATGAGCAGATCCTGCTGATCGGCGGCGTTGATCGTACCCATCCGGATCGGCAGCCCGAACATGTCGCTCTCGAAGCTCATCTGGAGAGGCGATAGAAACGCGAAGTCGTCGCGTGCCAGGGCGTCGAGCGTCACCCGGGCGGCCAGGAAGAACATGCCCTGGTCAATGTAGGATTGGAGGATCGGGATCGCGCCGGGTGGGAGCTGGTATCCTTGGGCATTGAGCCAGTTGAACAACGCCGACGATTCGTTCGCCGAGAGGATGGTGATCTGATACGCCCCGGTGACGAATTCGTCTTCGATCTGCACGGGAGTGACCCCGATCGGCCCGCCGCCGCTACCGCGACCCCCACGGCTGCGGCCGCTACAGGGATACCGTACCGCCCGAGGTGCAGTGAACGTGCCCAGTCGTTCAAGCAGCTCGGGATCGATGACGCGGACATCGTCGGCGCCGAGCACGACGGGGACAGGGAACACGACAGTAAAGTCGCTGAGATCTCCACGGTAATTGAACGCAAGCGTGATGGTGGTGCGATTTTCCTCACGGACGAGGACGGTCTGGGTGTCGCTGTTCTTCAAGGCGTCGTTGCCCACGCCGGCGAAGAAACCGCAAAACGCCCGAGCCGTGCCTGAAGCGGGACCATCGGCCGCTAAACCCGCGATGCAGACGTATATCCACCACCGCAAATACCGTATTCGCATGGCTCGCCTCCCATCGTGCAGCGACGGATTCGCGCCACCCGTCTCAAGAACCGGAAACAGTTCAATACTGAGTACCACGGTGACCGGCAAAAGCTGACACGAAAAAAAAATTTACGTAAGAAGCGGTTCCGTTCGAGCTTCCCGAGTCACGTCAATGGTTCGCTGTTGCCATCGGTCGCATGTGCACCGCCGAGCAAGCTCGGCGGCTAAATGATTCTCGCTGCGAATACTCTTGCGTGCGGTGGTGAGATGGGTAGAGTCGTCGTGCTGATCGGTTAAGGAGTTTTGGTTTGACGCGACGAATTCAGGACCTTTGCACCCCGGCGTTGCTGCTGGACCTTGACGTGTTCGAGGCGAACTTGGCGCGGTTGACCGACACGCTGGCGCCGACCGGGTGCGGGTTTCGGCCTCACGTCAAGACGCACAAGTGCCCGGAGATCGCCCGGCGACAGCGCCAGGCCGGTGCGTTGGGCGTCTCGGCGGCGACGGTGGACGAGGCGGCGGGCATGGTCGCGGCGGGGATCGGCGGCGTGCACGTCACCTCGCCGGTGGTCACGCCGGAGAAGCTCTCCCGGCTGGTGGCGATGACGAAAACGGCGCCGGATCTGATGATGGTCGTCGACCATGCCGACGGCGCGGCGGCGCTCGATGCGGCGGCTCGGGCGGCGGGGGTGACGCTCAACGTGCTTGTCGATCTGGACGTGGGGGATTGTCGGACGGGCATCGAACCGGGTCCGCCCGCGTTGGACCTCGCGCGTCAGGTGGTCGCGGCCGAGGGACTGCGGTTCCGCGGGTTGCAGGCGTATGCCGGCATCGCCTCGCACGTGGTCGGTTTTGACGAACGGGTCGAGGCATCGCGCAGCTTGATGGGTAAGGCGGTCGAGACCCGCCGGCTGATCGAGCGGGACGGGATCGAGGTCGAGATCCTCAGCGGCGGCAGCACCGGCACCTACAACATCGACTGCACCATCGACGGCGTGACCGAGCTGCAGGTCGGCTCGTTCGTGTTCATGGACGTGGACTACATGCGGATCGGGGGAAAGTTCGGCGCGGTCTATGACGACTTTGCTCCGGCACTGACGGTGTTGTCGGCGGTGGTGTCGGTCAATCGTCCGGGTCAGGTCTCGATTGACGCGGGCATCAAATCATTTTCGACCGAAACCGAGTTCGCGCCGCAACCGGTCGGCATCGAGGGCGTGCGTTACGAAATCTTCGGCGACGAGTTCGGCATGCTCCATCTCGACAACCCGTCCCGGCCGATCGGGCTGGGCGACAAGGTCCGGTTCGTCACGCCGCACTGCGACCCGACGGTCAACCTCTACGACCGTCTCTACTGCACCCGCGGTGACGAGGTCGTCGACACCTGGCCGATCATCGCCCGACGCGAGGCGTAACGCGTCAAGGCTGCGGCGGGCCCGTGACAGTTTGGGCGGGGCTGGGTGTGCCACTGCTGTGTCAGCAGTGCTCCTACCAAGCGTCATTGCCCTGTTATCCACTGCTGACACAGCAGTGGCACACGGAACCTTCGGTTTTTCCGGGCCGCCAAATGTGTCACGCACCCGGCTGCGGCTTGTCTTCGGTCAACAGTTTCGCGGCGGGTGAGTCGGGGTCCCGTTTGACCGCCTGTTCGGCCGCGGCCCGAGCTTTCGTCAGGTCGCCGGCCTTTTCGTAGGCCAAAGCGAGCTGGGTGTGGTGCTCGGCCTCGGCGGGTTCGAGCGTGCACAGGGCTCGGTATTCGCGCACGGCGTCGGACCACCGGCCGGCGGCGGCGCTGAGTCGGGCCAGCGCCTGGTGCGGCTCGGCGTCGTAGGGGTCGATGGCGATGGATCGGCGATACCACTGCATGGCGTCGGCCTGGCGGTCGCCGCGGGCCTCGAACAGTTTGGCGATGCGCAACGGCAGGTCCGGATCGTTCTCGTCGCTCCGCCACAGGTTGATCAAAGCGGGCAGGGCCTTGTCGGGCTGGTCACGCTGGAGATAGATCGCGGCCAGTGCTTGATAGGCGACCGGGTGCGACGGGCGCAGCCGCTTGAGCCGCTCGAACCAACGGACCGCATCGTCGAGATTGTCGCGGGCCAAAGCAATTCGCCCGAACGATTCGGCGGGGGTCGGGCTCGACGGATCGGCTTCGGCCAGCCGGGTCAGCAACGGCTCGAGCTTGTCGTAAGTACGCTGTCTGTCGTCGCCTTCGAGTTGCTCGGCCGCGGCGATGAGCAGCAGGCTCATGACCTCGAGCGCGTCGACGTTGTCTCCGTCGAGTTCCAATGCCTTCTCGGCGGCTTGGTGCGCACCGTCGTAATCCTCATCGGCGAGCAACGTCCGCGCGAGCCGGCCGTGGAGAGCCGCGTCCTTGCCGTTCAGCAGCAGCAGCGCTTTGAGCTTGAGCGCGCTTTCAATCGGGTCGGTGCGAAACCCCCACTCACGGATCTGATCGACCGCCCATGCCTTGAATTCCTCGGAGAACCGCTCGGGCTCGATCTTGACCACGCCGCGGAAGACCTCGTCCTGCGTCTGGTCCTCCCGGAATGCCACGATCATGCGATTGATCACCCCGTAGCCGAACCGGCCGATGAGGTATTCGCACATCCACTCGCTCTGCGCGTAGGCCATCTCGCGATCGTCCCGTCGGCGCGGACGCGTAAAGCCCCAGTCGATCGATTCGAGCGTGAAGAGCTGATCCCGCTGCACCCGCTCGGCCAGCTTGCGCTGCCAGCGGTAGCTGCGCGGAGCGTTCTCCTGCAGCACGGCCAGCCCTTCGGTGAACCAATGCGGAATCCGGTTGCGGGTGGCGGCCAGGGTGACGGTGTGCACGAATTCATGGCGCAGGACGCGCTCCCAATTGAACGGCTCACCGGCGGCGTCGCGGCGGGGCGCGTCCAGGGCGATCACCCGGCCGGTCGAGGCGCCGATGGTGTGAATCCACGGTTTGCCGGTGATGCGCACCGCGAATTGATCGTGACCGGGGAAGATCTCGATGATCGTCTTGTCGGCGGGCTCGTGATCGAAGTCCTCGCACAACTCGTCGTAGACGCTTTCGAGATACTCGGCGAAGTACGGAGCGAGCACGGCGTCGGGATCGGCGTTGTAATGGATCACGAAGTGGTCGCTGCCGTAGCGGTCGAAGCCTTCGAGCCGGTCCAACAGTTCGAGCGTGTTGTAGGTTTCGTCGTTGAACGGATCGAGGGCCCAGGATTCATCGAGCACGGCGCGGGCCTCGGCCTCTTTGCCCCACTGCATGTAGGTCAGGCCGAGCTGGGCCCGGGGGCGAGCGTCTTCCGGATCGAGCGTGATCGCCTTGCGATAGTGCGTTTCCGCTTCGGGAAATTGACGCGCGGCCGCGAGCCAATCGGCGAGAATCAGGTGCAACTGCCCGTAGTTCGGATTGATCGCGGCCACGCGCTGCTGAAACGCTTCGGATTTCTCATGCTCACCCATGCGCAGGTGCGCCGCCGCCGCCAGCGACAGGGTCCGCGGATCGTTCGGGTTGATGTCGAGGGCCTTGTCGACCTCGGCCGCCGCTTCGCGGTATTTGCGTTCGGTCATGCGGACTTCGGCCAAGAGTTGCATCGCGCCGACGTGATTGGGATTGGTCTGCAGCGCGGTTTGGACATGGCGTTCGGCCGTGTCGAAGTCCCAGCCGTCCAGGGCAAGCCGGCCCAACCCGACGTAGGCGTCGGGCAGGTTGTTGTTGAGCGATCGCGCCGCCGCGAAGTCGGCCTTGGCTTCGTTCTTGTTGTACTTGCTGAGCAACAACTCCGCCGAGGCGAGCCGCGCCGGCCAATAGGTGCGGTCGATCTTTTCGTAGGCCGGCTGCAACAGTTCGTGCAGCACGTAACGGGTGCGCTCGGTGAGTCGGGGATGCATCGAGAGCCATGCGTGTCGATAGAGCCCGCGCGCGGCCAGGGTAAGCTCGTCGGCGCGCTCGGGCATGCGCGCCCGGAGCAGCGCGTCGAACCACGCATACACTTCGAGCGCCTTTTTCTTCTCGCCCAGGATTTCATACGCATCGCCCAGGCCGAGCCGTGCGGCCATGTGGGACTCGTCGTGCTCGGACGCCCGGCGATAGGCGTCGATGGCCTCGCGGTATTTCCCGGTTCGGCGATGCAGACCCGCGACGGCGACGTGCCAGTCGGCCGACTCGAGCCCGATGCTCCGTACCGTGTCGAGTAGTTCGAGCCCTTCGGCATAACGGCCCTGAAGCTCGTAACACGCGACGATTCCCAACGTCGCGGCCAGGCGCGTGGACGCAGCCTCGCACAGTGGAGAATAGGCCTCGATGGCCGAGTCGTAGTAACCCTGCATGAACAGATGGCGTGCCCGCTCCAGTTTCGACCCGATCGACGGCGTGTCCGCGTTGTCGGATGACACATCGGCGGGCAGGGCGGCAACGCAGATGAACGTGACGCAACGGACGATCATGGAACCTCCTTGGCCGGCGAAAGACGACCGGGAGCCGGCGGGCATACCCGTTAGAATTATATCGGTCGGGCGGTGGATTTCGATTCGCGGGCATTGGGCCCGATTTTGTGGTATACTGGGGGCATCCGTAGTCCAGCGAACAGGAGGCGAGCGATGACCCGTGTGACGCGCATGAGCGTGTTCATTTCCGCGACGGCCCTGGTCGGTTCAACGGCCCTGGCCCAGACCGGCAACGGCTATGATTTGAACTGGAACACCTTGGACGGTGGCGGGGCGATGTTCAGCACCGGCGGCGGTTATGAACTGGGCGGCACCATCGGCCAGCCCGACGCCGGAGGGCCGATGACCGGCGGCGGCTTCGAGATGACCGGCGGGTTCTGGCCGGGTGCCCAACTGGCTGCGAGTGCCGGTATTCCCACGCTGTCGGAGTGGGGCGTCATCGCGATGACGCTCGTCGTGCTGGTCGTCGGCATGGTCGTAGTTCGACGGCGGCGATTCGAGTCCGCTTGATCCGAAGCCCGGCATCGGTGCGGTTACTATGAAGTTTTGGTGAGAACCCGCTCGCTTGCGCTCGCGGCTCGGATTCGCTTTCACTTCCCGAATGACGCCCCACGCGCGACGGAGCACGTTTCGTTGGAATTTTCACACATCGGCGTCCATACCGACGAACCCAAGCCCGGTGAGGAATACGTCGCGGCGACGCGGGTTTGGGTTACGGATTTTCTCGATCATCCCTACCACGTAGAGTGGGTGCGCTTCGAAGCGGACAGTCCGGTGACCGGACCGGTTCGTGAGCAGCCGCACGTCGGGTATCGTGTCGATTCGATTGCCGAGGCGTGTCGTGGATTGAAGGTGCTCATCGAACCGTTTGATTCGCGGAACAACCGGCGGGTCGGTTTCTACCAGACGTCCGACGGCGCGGTGATCGAGTTGATGGAGTACAACGCGACGTGACCTCGCCCGAGCCGATCGACACCGTCGCCGCGCTGGACGAGGCGCTGTCCCGGCCGACCCCCGCGCTGATCGAGGCGATGCGGTCGATCGACCATGATCTGCTGATCCTCGGCGTCGGCGGCAAGATGGGCGTGAGTCTCGCTTGCCTGGCTCGCCGGGCGTTCGACGCCGCCGGCCTGAAGCATCGAAAAGTCATCGGCGTGTCGCGCTTCTCCTCGCCCGAGCTGGTCGGCTTTCTCGAGGATGCCGGCGTGGAGACGATTCGGTGCGACCTGCTCGATCCCGACGCTCTGAAGCCACTACCCGATGCGACGCACGTAGTGTACATGGCGGCCCGCAAGTTCGGCTCGACCGGGGACGAGTCGACCACCTGGGCGATGAACACCTGCGTGCCGACACACGTGGCCCGGCGGTATGCCGAGGCGAAGATCGTCGCGTTCTCGACCGGCAATGTCTATCCGTTCGTGTCCGTCGCGTCGGGCGGCGCGACCGAGTCGGACCCGGTGGGACCGGTCGGCGAGTATGCCCAGGCGGCCCTGGCCCGCGAGCGGCTGTTCGAACACTTTAGCCGCACCCAGGGAACGAAAGTCACGCTGCTGCGATTGAACTACGCGGTCGAGCTGCGCTACGGGGTGCTGCTGGATATCGCCCAGCAGGTGCACACGCGCCGGCCGGTCGATGTGCACACCGGCTTTGTCAACGTGATCTGGCAGCGCGACGCCAACGAGATCACGCTGCGGGCGTTTGACCTGTGCAGCAGTCCGCCGACGATCCTCAACGTGACCGGACCGGAGATTCTGTCGGTGCGCGACATTGCCGAACGGTTTGCGGCGAAGTTCAAGACCGAACCGATCTTCGAGGGGACCGAAGCGCCGACGGCGTTACTGAACAACGCCGCTAACTGCCACGAGCGATTCGGCAAACCGACCGTCGCCGTCGATCAGGTGATCGACTGGGTCGCGCACTGGGTTTCGATCGGCGGAGCGACCCACGGCAAACCCACCGGCTTCGAACGCCGCGACGGCAAATTCTGAGTTCTCCTACCCGATGGGTGCTTCACTCACGTAGCATCTTCCGGCATGTCCGCAGGCGCGCATCCGAGCCGCGAGCGCACTCGAGCGGGTTTTGACCCTTGGCGGCAGGATGTGCCTACGCCACCGAGCCGGCCAGGGCCTGCATTTGTTTGACGTAGCGCGGGACGGCGGTCTTGGGTTCGTCCTTACCCTCGTATTCCAGCGCGACATAGCCGTGGTAGTCGGCGCGACGGAGAATGGCGAAGACGCGTCCGATGTCGACCGGCTGCTTGCGCCCGCCGTCGGGGATGTCGGTCTTGAGCTGGCAGTTGACGGCCTTGGGGGCGAGCTTGGCGATCTGCGCGTAGCCGTCGTCGTCGAAGTTGCCGGTGTCGAGATTCACGCCCAACCAGGGTGAGGGTACGGCGTCGAGGAAGCGCAGGACATCGTCGGCGGCTTCGGTGAGGTAGCCGTGGTTTTCGATGCCGAGAAACACCCCGCGTGAGGCGGCGTACTCGACGGCGCGTTTCATGGTCGTGACGGCGCGGGCGAAGTCGCGTTGACGGTCGGCGTCTTCGGCCTTGCGGCCGGCGAAGACGCGGATGTGCGGAGCGCCCAGCTCGACCGCCGCATCGACCCATTTGCGAAACTCGCTCAACTGATGATCGAGCGCCTTGCCCTCCGGCGCACAGAAGTTGTTGCCGACGGCGGTGCCCGAGATCTCGATGCCCTTGCGAAACGCCAGCGCTTTGAGCCCGTGCAGGTAGGGCTTGTCGGTTTGGTAAATGTAATAGGAAGTCGGCTCGACGGCGTCGAGGCCCAGTGCCGCGCCGAACTCGATGAACTCGCGGATGGTCATCGTGGCCTTGTCCGATCCGCCGCCGAGATATTTACGCAAGGAGTAGCCGGCCAGAGAAAGCCGAAGCCGATAACCGTGCGTTGGGGTCGCAGCCGGCGTCGCGCCTTCGGTCAATGTCGTTCCCGCCGCCGCGGCCAAACCGGCGCCGAGCAGGTTTCTACGGGTGAGAGGTGTTTCTTTCATCGTCGGTCTCCGTGATCACAAGGATGGTACACCGATAGCGTAACCCGGTTGACGATGAACGGCCAGAGGAACGGTTGATCGCCCTCCGAGCCGCGAAATGTATGCCGCGCGGAAGCCGAAAGCACGATTGCACGCACCCCGCCGGATGAGTACGTGTTTAGCGTCTATCGTTCCGTAACCGGGGTATTTAGCCGCCGAGCTTGCTCGGCGCTACGGCATCATCGTGAAAAACGCCGAGCAAGCTCGGCGGCTAAATGATCAAGTACGCTAAACACTTGAGAGAACCGAGTTCTGGCCTACTTGTCGCCCTTTGATTTC
>Ga0299906_10002408_pt1 | contig 15550 bp, 9 predicted proteins | sample RVTome_14_FD_200259 | JGI IMG/M metagenome (GOLD analysis project Ga0299906, IMG submission 200259) | Soil microbial communities from uranium-contaminated site in the Upper Colorado River Basin, Wyoming, United States - RVT145D125 (version 2) ... | reverse complement strand
CGGAACAGGTCCTGGCCGCTGCGGAGGCGGCCGAAGTCACCGACTTCGTCGACAGACTGCCGCAGCGTTACGACACGGTTGTGGGCGAACGCGGTCAGAAGCTCTCGGGTGGCGAGCGTCAACGGCTGTCGATAGCGCGTGCGCTGCTGAAGGATCCGCCGATCCTGATCCTCGACGAGGCAACGTCGTCGGTCGACAACGAAACCGAGGCCGCGATTCAACGCTCGCTGGAACGCATCTCGCACTCGAGAACCACGCTGGTCATCGCACATCGGCTGTCGACGATTGCCAACGCCGACTGCATCCATGTGCTGGACAAAGGCCGTATTGCCGAAAGCGGCACGCACGCAGAATTGCTGAAAGAGGAAGGTATTTATGCCACGCTATGGTCGGTGCAGACAGGCAAACAGGTGATACCCGGCTGACGCACTCGACGGCGGAATAAATGGAGAAAATCATGTCCATACGATTCGTAGTCGTTTTACTCGGCATCTTCGGGCTTGTCGTGCCCGTGGCCTCGATTGCCGCAGAGCCCGCCGCCTGGGGCGCGGCTGAAATCGCGGGGAACACCGTCGAGCCGGGGACGAAAGCCCGGTTTCAAGCAATAAGCGAGCGCGGATTCGAGGCTTCGTACCTCAACACACCGGTATACGTCGCCCGCGGTGCCAAGCCGGGTCCAACGCTCTGCGTTACCGCAGGAATACACGGTGACGAAACCAACAGCGTGGAGGTTGCACGACGGGTGTTCGCGGAGACCGACGTCACGAAGCTGAACGGCATGCTGTACATGCTGCCGATGGTCAATGCGGATGGCTTTCGCAACCGCAAAAGGGAAGTGACCGATGGCCGTGATCTCAACCGTTCCTTTCCGGTCAACGCGAATGGCAGTGTGGCCTCCCTCATCGCCTTTTACGTCTTTACCGAGCTGACGTCTCGATGCACTGCATTGGTCGACTTGCACACGGGTTCGAATTTGCGCTCGAACTATCCACAGATACGAGTAGACCTGGAGAACGAAGCCGCAAAAGAACTTGCCATCCAATTCGGCGTCGGCTTGATCCTGGGGGGCGGTGGTCCCGACGGCAGTCTGCGTGGGGAAATCGTGAAAGCTGGAATTCCTGCCATCATCTACGAAGCGGGTGGACCGCTGCTGTTCCAGGAAGACGAGATCAAACGCGGAGCACAGGGAGTAAAAAACGTCATGCATTACCTCGGCATGATGGAAATAACTGGCTACGCGCCGCCACATCCGAGAATCTATGAAAAGACACGGTGGGTTCGCGTGCCCCGCAGGAAGGGCGGCTTCTTTTTTCCGGAGATTGCCATGGGGGCGGCCGTGGAAGTGGGTACTCGCATGGGCGTCGTCGTTGATCCGGTGACCGACGAACAGCATGTCATATCGTCGGATTACGCTGGCCAGGTCATCGGCATGACCCTGCCGCAGCCCGTACTTTCCGGCAATCCGTTGTTCCACCTCGGCGTGGAGTGAGCGTTAGCGCTGCGCTATTCAGTACTCGACCATCTCGCTGTGTTTCTTGAAATACAGCTCTTTTGCCTGGCCGATCCAGTCGTCCTGTTCCATCCGGCCCCGGCTTTCCTTGAGTGCGAGATTCACACGAGCGATGTCGTCAGGGCCGAAGTTTGCAATCTGCTCGAACGTGTAGATGCCAAGCGTGTGCAGGGTGTGCTGGAAAACCTTGCCTATACCAACAATCTGGGTGAGGTCATCCATGAGCGGTGGCGGCGAATCTGCGCCGTTCGTTTTGTTCCTGGCGCGCTGCTTGTGAACGTGCTTGCGTGCCTCGTCGTGTTGTTTCGCCATGTTGGCGAGGTTCTTTTCGACGTCGTCGAGTTTCATGCGTAGCGTTTCTGAGAGCTTTTCGGAACTGTCAGCCTGATCGCGATAGCGCTGCGCATCGGTCTCGTATTGCCTGCGGCTGTTTTCCATCGACTTGAGGCAATGCGCGAGCTCCCGGTTCTGCACCTTGAGCTCTTCCAGCTCCGCGACATCGCGTTGCAGCGAGGCCATCTCCTGCTGCTGCATGGACGCATCATGGCGCAACTGCGCATTCTCTGCCTCCAGCGCGATTGCCTTACTCTCGAGGTCGTCGAGGTTATCGAGGCGGGTCTGCGCGGCCGCCAGCATCTTGTTGACCGAGGCACTTTCGGCCTTTGCGGCACTCAGCAGATTGTTGAGAGAGTCCTGCTCTGCTTTGGCGTCATCGAGCTTGGTCTCGAGCAGTTTTCTCTTCTCGAATGCCTTCGCAAGTTCTCCCTTGTAGAAGTCACCGGACTTTTTGAACTCGGCCTCGAGCTCGGCGACCTGTCGTTTGGCCTGAGTCAATGAATTCTTCTGATCGGTCAGTGCTTTGCTGCCCTGGTCACGCTCCGCCTGCAACGTTATCCGTTCCTTGGCCACCGACTTCAGCTTTTCGCGCATCGACTCGATCTCGACGCGGCTCCTGGAGGCCGCCGCCTCGTGCTGGCCCAGGGCGGCTTGTTGCGCTTCGATGGCAGCGCGCAGCTTGTTGTTGTCGGCGTTGAATCTGTCGCGCTGGCGAACGGCCGCATTGAATTTGGCTTGCCATTCATCGTGCAGTTTGCCGAGCTGGCGCGCGCTGCGCGTGCCCTGGACCAGCCAGCCGACTGCAGCGCCTATGACCAAGGCGATAAGCAGGAATGCCCCAAGCTGTACGATCGATCCGCTCAATTTGGCTCCTGGAAGCAGAATATCGTGGCAGTATGACGATCCGTCGGGTTATGGAATATGACTGATCGCACGGAACTGCCGGGCGGACCGGAAAACTGCGAAACACGTCACGTTTTCCCTGAGGATCGATACAATCAGCGGCATCCGCATGTGCTGAGGACGAAGCCGGATGACACACGTCCATATTGCTCTGCTGTTGCTGCCCTTTGCAGCGCAGGCTGGCGATTCGGATTATGGCAGCGCCAGAGCGGCGATGGTGGAAGAGGTTCGTGACTCAGCGACGCTTGCGCGCGATGCGAACGAAGCGGACTTTGAGCAGAAAGTGCTGCACGCTCTGGCCACTGTAGAACGCCACGAATTCGTACCGGCCGATCAAAAGCGCTATGCCTATGAGAACCGGCCACTCCCGATCGGCCACGGGCAAACCGTTTCGCAGCCGTACATCGTTGCGCTCATGACCGAACTGGCCCGGCCAGAACCGGATGACATTGTCCTGGAAATCGGCACCGGATCAGGTTACCAGGCGGCCATACTCGCCGGGCTCGTCAAACACGTCTACAGCATCGAGATCATCGAGCCCCTGGCCACGGAAGCACGAGGCCGGCTGGAACGCCTTGGCTACGACAATGTCACGACCATGCTCGGTGACGGCTACTACGGTTGGCAGGAGCACGCGCCCTTCGATGTCATCATCGTGACAGCAGCCTCAAGCCATGTGCCGCCACCACTGATCAGGCAGCTACGGCCAGGCGGGAGGATGATCGTGCCCATCGGCGAAAGATTCATGACCCAGCAGTTGCTCCTGCTCGAGAAATCCGAGAGCGGCGATGTCATCACCCGCCAGATAGCGGCGGTCAGGTTCGTGCCTTTGACTGGTGCGCATTAGCCAGAACGCCGTGCGCCTGCTCTTACTCGCAACGCTCCTGATCTCCGTTGCCGCGATCGGCTACGAGATCCTGCTGATGCGCGTGCTGTCGATCGTGCAGTGGCATCACTTCGCTTACATGATTATCAGTCTTGCGCTGTTGGGTTATGGCGCCAGCGGCACGTTCATCGCGCTCGGCAAACGCTGGCTGGAACCGCGCTTTCCTCTGGCGTTCGCAGCCAGTGGATTGCTATTCAGCATAAGCATGGTCGCTTGCTACATGCTTGGCCAGAGGATTCCGTTCAATGCCCTGGAGATCGTCTGGAATCCACGCCAGCTGTTCAGGTTGAGCATCATTTACCTCGTGTTCCTCGTGCCGTTCTTCTTTGCCGCCTGTTGCATCGGTCTCGCGTTTACCTGTCGGCGTTCCTGGATCAGCCGCATCTATTTTTTCGATCTCCTCGGAGCAGGGCTCGGTGCAACGCTCATTGTGGGGCTGCTGTTTCTGTTATCGCCGCAGCACGCATTGCTGGCATTGGCCACCGTCGCCCTGCTGGCATCCGTGCTCGCAGCCGTGCAGTCAGCGCCGCGCAGGGGGATTGTTGTGCTGCAGACTGCGTGGTTTCTCATACTCGTTGCCGGACTGCCACAAGAATGGCTGGCGTTACGCATGTCAGAGTACAAGGGACTGAGCCAGACCTTGCAGGTGATTGACAGCAAGGTGCTGACTGCATCCTCCAGCCCCCTGGGACTCCTGACCGTAGTCGAAAGTCCGAGGGTCCCGTTTCGGCATGCACCCGGACTGAGCTTCAATACGCTTTTCGAGCCGCCTGAGCAGCTCGCCGTTTTTACCGACGGCGACGCCATGAGCACGATCACCCGATTCGACGGCGATCTGGATGCGCTCGCTTACCTTGGCGATGTCACCGCTGCGCTACCCTTCCGCCTGCTGACGGAGCCGAAAGTACTGGTTCTCGGAGCAGGTGGTGGCACCGACGTGCTACTGGCGCTGTACAACGGCGCGGCGCAAGTCGATGCCGTGGAACTCAATCCCCAAATGACAGCACTGGTGCAGGACACCCATGCGGATTTTGCCGGCCATTTGTACGACGACGAACGCGTCACGATTCACACCGGGGAAGCACGGGGCTTCGTCGCCCGCAGTCAAAAGCGCTACGACCTGATTCACATCGGGCTTCTGGATTCCTTCGCCGCCTCCGGTTCCGGCGTGCAGGCGCTCAGCGAAAGCTATCTTTACACGATCGAGGCCATTCAGCTGTACCTCCGGCACACCACGCCCGGGGGCATGCTCTCGATAACACGTTGGCTCAATCTTCCGCCGCGGGACAGCCTGAAACTGATCGCGACCGTAATCGAGGCATTGCGCAGGGAAGGTGCGGCCTACCCGGAACGACAGATTGCGGTGATTCGCAGCTGGAACACCAGCACATTGCTGGCAAGTAACGGCGAGTTCTCTGCAAACGATATCGACACGCTTCGCGAATTCGCGCGTTCGCGCTCATTCGACACCGCATTCCATGCGTCGATGCCGGTGAGCGAGGCGAATCGATTCAACTTGCTTTCGGAACCTTACCTGTATGAGGGAACCGTCGCGTTGCTCGGTGCCGACGCAGTGGACTTCATCGATCGCTATAAATTCCGCATCTCGCCGGCGACCGATAATCGGCCGTATTTTTTTCACTTCCTGAAGTGGCGCACATTGCCGGAGTTCATGAGCTTGATGAGGAGCGGCGGAGCAGGATTGATTGAACTGGGTTACCTGGTACTGGTGGCAACGTTCATCCAGGCAGTGGTGGCCGGCGCCGTCTTGATCCTGCTGCCGCTGTCCCGGATCAGGCGCAGCTGGCCGCGCGGCGAGGGTGTAAGGATGGGCGGATACTTTTTCTTGCTCGGGCTCGCCTTCCTGTTCGTCGAGATGGCATTCATACAGAAGTTCATCCTGTTCCTCAGCCACCCGGTTTATTCAGTGGCAGTGGTGCTAAGCGGCTTTCTCGTTTTCGCCGGGCTCGGCAGTGCCTGTTCCGGCCCCTTGTCGCAAGTACTCCTCGCACGGAGACTTCCGCCACTGGCTGTCGTCACCGGCGCCATCGCCGCCATTGCGGTTCTGTACCTTGTGTTGTTGCCGCTGCTTTTCGCACAGCTGGTCGGGCTCCCGGATGGCATCAGGATCCTGCTCTCCGTGATGCTCATCGCGCCGCTTGCTTTCTGCATGGGCATGCCGTTTCCGATCGGGCTGAATCGTGTTGCCAGCAGCATGCCGGACTTCGTTCCCTGGGCATGGGGCATCAACGGCTTTGCCTCGGTGGTCAGTGCATCCCTGGCGACGCTGCTTGCCATTACCTTCGGTTTCACGACCGTCGTGTTGCTCGCTCTTCTGTTGTATGCAATGGCGGCAAAGGTCTGTGAATTGCGCTAGTTCGGGCCGAGCGGCCATCTCGATATTCTTCTGAGTGGCGATCGGTCCTGGGCGCCGCCGTAATCCCCGCCCGGCCTGATCCGTCAAGACGACTGGCTAACGACCTCGCCGCCGATAATCGTCGTCTTGATGCAGAGTTTCCTGTCGATGATGGTGAAGTCAGCGCGTTTGCCGACTTGTATCGAACCAATGTCCGCGTCAAGTCTCAGGAATCTTGCCGGACTCAGGCTCGCCATGCGCGATGCGTCCGCAAGACTGCAGCCTGTAAACTCGATGATATTGCGCACCGCGGTGCCCATGTTTGCGGCGGTTCCGGCCAGGGTGCCATTAATGTCGCGGCACACGATGCCATCGACGGTGACGCGGCGGCCGAGCAATGAGAATTCAGTGATTTCAGAGCCGACCGGCGGCATGGCGTCGCTCACCAGCATCAACCTGTCCGGCCCCTTGCAACGGTAGGCAACTCTTACTGACACCGGACTCACATGGTGACCGTCGGCAATGATGCCCGCCCAGGTCTCGTCACAGTCCAGCGCTGCGCCTACCACGCCCGGTTCGCGTGAGCCGATTTGCGACATGGCATTGAAAAGGTGCGTGAAACCACGCAAGCCTTGCCCGATGGCGGCCATTGTCTCGGCGTAACTGGCGTTGGTGTGCCCGGCCGCAACGATGATGCCTTTGCGGGCCAGCAGGCGAATGGCGTCCGGCTCGGCTGCCTCCGGAGCAATCGTCAGCAGTGTTGCGCCGTTCCGGATCGGCTTGATGGCGTCGGCAATCCCGGTTGTCAGCCGGCGCAATTTATGCGGATCGTGCACGCCGCGGCGATCGGGATTGAGGAATGGCCCCTCGATGTGTATGCCGACGACGCCGGCCACGCCCGCGTCAATTGCCTCTTCGGTTGCCGTCATCGCGCGCCGCACAATATCGAGTTCATCGCTGATCATTGTCGGCATGATGCCTGTCGTACCAAAGCGTCGGTGTGCTGCGGCGATTGTGGAAATGCAGTCCACGTCAGGCCGATCGTTGAACAACAAGCCGCCGCCGCCATTGACCTGAGCATCGATGAATCCCGGTAGCAAGTAACAGCCGGCGAGATCCCGCACATTCTCGCAGGCTGCCGGCAGTTGCTCAGCGTCGACGATGCTCACGATCCTGCCGTCGTCTACGATGACCGCAAGACCATCCGAGATGTGGCCATTGGCCAGCACAGCCCCGTTGACGAATGCTTGCATGCCCGGGTCCCTCTCAGACCGTCGCCGTGACTTTCGTCAGGTACGGGGGGCGGTCCGGATCGAGACCGAGTTTCAATGAAAGCCCTACTGCGAGGCGATAAAAACTCTGGATGCGTAAAAGTGGTTCGACCGCCGGATGACCGGAAATTTCCGGGAGGTTGATTGCCTTGGCATGCTGCACGCCTGCGGTAATGAGCGCGATGTCGCGTCGCAGGAGTTCATCGACCAGTGCCGCCAGTCCGGCGCGGGTTTCATCGCGTTGGGCGAAAACGAGGACCGGGAACCCGATCTTCGCAATTGCAATCGGGCCGTGCAGGACTTCCGCTGCGCTGTATGCTTCCGCGTGCAGTCCACAGACTTCCTTCAGCTTCAACGCCGCCTCCTGTGCAATGCCGAGGCCTACGCCCCGGCCCAGTACAAAGACATTTCGGGCAGCGGCAATCGGTTCCAGCGCCGCGCACCAGTCCGCATCCCACGCTTTGCGTAACAGGTCCGGCGTGGCAGTGAGCGCGGCGGTCAGCTCGTCGTCCTGCTGCCAGGCGGCGACGAGCTGCAGCAATGCCGACAGCGAGCCAATGAACGACTTGGTTGCAGCGACGCTTTGCTCCCGACCCGCGTGGATCTCTATTACGTCATCCGCGACAGCGGCGAGTGGCGAATCCGCCATGTTGAGGATTGCAAGCACATGTGCACCACACTGTTTCGCCGCATGCGCGACAGCCAGCAGATCCGGGCTCGCGCCCGATTGCGAGATGACGAGGCACAACCCGCCGTCGAAGTGCAACGGTTTTTTATAGACGGAATGAATTGAAGGCGCGAGGCTGGCCGTCAGGATACCCGTGCGGCTCTCGATCAGGTACTTCGCATAGGTCGCAGAATGATCCGAGCTGCCGCGCGCGCAGGTAGCAACGAACGCAGGTTTGATCCGGCGAAGCAGTGCGCCGATCCGACGGACTGCTGCTGCGTTTCGCGTGAGCTGTGCGGCCACGACATCGGCTGCCTGCGACGCTTCGTCGAACATCATCGTCACGGGCAAGAGCGCCTTCGGCGCGGCGTCAGCACGGTCACTCCGTCGACGTGAGCTCGGCGACGAAGTCGTAGGTATCGCCCCGGTAAAAGGATTGCGAAAACTCAATGGCGATACCGCCCTTGTTATAGCCGACGCGCTCAACCAGCAATCCGGCGGATCCGGGTGTCGTGCCGAGTAATTCGGCCTGCTTTTCGTTGAGCAACAGTGCGCTCAGTCGTTGCAGCGCACGCACGGGACGATTACCGGTGCTGTGCAGCGCTACATAAAGTGAGTCGTCGACCGCATCGAGCGACGGCAGGCAGACTGCCAGAACTGTCGCCGATTCGATCGACATCGGCGCATCGTCCGCGAGGCGGATGCGAGTGAAGCGATAGACGCTTGTTCCCGGACTCGCGCGCATCGTCAGGGCCTCCTCCGGACTGACGTGACCGGCCGAGCGCGTGATCCAGATGCTGCTCGGCTTCAATCCCCGCGCGCGCATCTCCTCCGAGAACGAGTTCAGTTGCGCAAAGTTCTTCTCGACTTTGGCGCGCACGAAGGTGCCGGAGCCGTGGTGCGTATCGAGAACGCCCTCGTTGACCAGCCCCTCGATTGCCTTGCGGATGGTAATACGCGACACACCGTACCCGGCGGCGAGTTCGCGCTCCGGTGGCAAAGCGTCGTTTGCGTGCAAAGTGCGGTCGGCGACGGCCTCACGAAGTATCGCCTGAATCTGACGATACAGCGGCTGATGTCCGTCGGGGTCAATGCGCCCCAGTTTGGCTGTCAGTTTTTTGTCGTAGGCCACTTGGTATGCCCTCACCGGGTCGCCGTACTATAACCAATATATAACCAATATTGCCAGCGCTGATTTCCAAGACTTGTCGATATGCCATTTTAATTCATTGTAAACAGTTAGTTACAAAAAGATCTGCCCAGAGATGACGGCAGGGGTAGCAATTGGCCTAGATTGGTACTAGTATTTGTCAAAATTGGTCCGTACCAGATGGCTTCTGCCAGGACCACTTCGATCAACGAGACTCGGGGGAGCACTTCCATGAACCTTAAGAGATCGACTACTTTGGGCACGGCTATCGCAGTCGCCCTTTACGCGAACAACTCACCGGTGCAGGCACAGGAAGTTCAGCCCCAGGTGGGCGGAGCCGGCGATGCGCCAATGGAGGAGATCGTCGTTACCGGCATTCGGCGCAGCATCGAGGACTCCCTCGCCGCCAAGCGCGCGGCGGCCGCCGCTATCGACGTGATCTCGGCAGAGGATGTCGGCAAGTTCCCGGACAAAAATCTCGCCGAAGCCGTGCAACGGGTGCCCGGTGTCGTCATCAATCGCGAATATGGCGAGGGCGAGCGCGTTAGCATACGCGGCACTGCGCCGAACCTCACCCGCACCCTCTACAACGGACATGCGCTGGCCACCGCCGACTGGTTCATCCTTGATCAGCTCAACACAACCCGCAGCTTCAACTATCTCATGTTGCCCGCCGACATAATCGGGCAGGTCGAGGTCCGGAAGAGCTCGCAGGCCGATGTCGAGGAAGGCGGCGTCGGCGGTGTGGTCAACGTCAAATCCAGGAATCCGCTGGATCTGGATTCCCTGAAATTGTACGTGAACGCACAGACCGTCTACAACGACCGTGCCGACGAGAACGACCCGCAACTGTCGGCCCTGGCCAGCTGGAAAAACGGCGACGAGACCCTCGGCGTGATGGGCGCGCTCATCCGCCAGGAACGCTCGGTACGCCGCGACGGCGTCGAGGTGCTGGGCTACATGCCGGTAGACATCGACCCCGGTCCGGCCGTGCAGGAAGTGCAGTTCCCGACACTCATCGGCTCTGCGCTGTTCGAGCAGGAGCGCATACGCACCGGCGGCAACGTCGCGTTCCAGTTCCGTCCGAGCGACACGCTGGAATTCAATCTCACCGCACTTTATTCGGAGTTCTCGGCCGACAACATCAACCAGAACTTCCTGACCTGGGGTAACCGTGCGCTCGGCAACGGCGGCACGCTGAGCAACGTCACTGTCGTCAACGGCACTGCGGTTGCCGGCACTGTCGAGTCGCTGAACGGGGGCACTTCGGATTTCGGCGCGGTCTACGACGCCATCCAGCGCGAGTCCACCGCGGAGACCACAAACATCGATCTGCTCACCAGTGTGCAATTGACCGAGCTCTGGTCATCGGACCTCCGTATCGGCTACACCGACGCATTCGGCAATACCGACAATCAGCCGTTCGTCGAGTTCGGTGCACCGGCGTCGTACGACTATGACCTGCGCGGTTCTGCACCGCAGGTTTCGTTCAACAATGTCGATCCGACCGACCCGGACGACATGCTGTTCATCTTCAGCTCGCTGCACGAGATCAAGAACGACGATTCGGAGACTTATGCCTATCTGGATTTCGATCGCGACTTCGACTATGGCGGCTGGCTGGATTCGATAGCGTTCGGCGTCAAGTACACCACGCATGAGCGTGACCTGGTGTTCAACGCCACGACCTACGGCGGCTTCCATGTGCCAATCAATGCAACGCCGTCCAGCACCTTTGCCGGAGCTCTCACGCCAAACGATTTCCTGGACAACGTCGCGGCTTCCGGCACGCTGGCCTCGTACTGGCAGATAGACCGCAGCGCGACAAGCGCGTTGTTGTTCGCAAATCTGGCCAATACATCGCGCATCCTGTACCCGCAGCAGAGTTTCTCGGTAGAAGAGGACACCATCGGCGCCTACGTGATGGCCAATATCGACAGCGGAAACTGGCGCGGCAACGTCGGAATCCGCTACGTGCAGACCGACCAGACCTCGCGCGGCAACGTTTCCAGCCCGACCGGCTCAGTGGTAAACGCATTCGGCAACTACGATGCGGTAGAGGCGACTCGCGATTACGACGACGTGCTGCCGAGTTTCAACCTGGTCTACGAAGCATCCGACGATTTGCTGTACCGATTCTCGGCCGCACGGGTCATGACCCGGCCCGATTTCACCGACATCACACCGCGCGCGAGCCTGAACCCGGGCGCGCTGACCGGTATCAGCGGCAATCCGGACGTCGACCCGTATCGCGCAAACCAGGCAGAGGTCGCCGTAGAATGGTATGGCGGCGCCCGCACAGCGGCATCGTTCGCCGTGTTCTACAAGGATATCGAATCCTTTATCACAGACAATCCTGTCGACCAGATCCTGCAGATCGTCTCCTCGACCCAGCCAAATGCGGCGTGCACACAGTCTGCCGGTGACCCTACGTTGTGGAACTGCCCGTTTGTCATCAACGAACGAAGCAACGGCGGCGGCGGCCAATCGTATGGTTTCGAGGTCGCCGGCGTGTGGACGATGGACAACGGCTTCGGCCTGCAGGCGAACTACACCTATGTCGATGCCGAGGCCGACAACGGCGATCCGTTGCCCGGCCACTCCGAGAACCAGTACAACGTAACCGGCTTCTTCGAAAACGACAGGCTGAGTGCCCGACTTGCGTACACCTACAGGTCGGAGTTCTTTGTCACTTTCGATAGAAGCACGCAACTTAACCAGGACGCGTTGAGCTCCCTCGACGCCGCCGTGCTGTTCAACATTACCGACAACTGGGCGCTGACTTTTGACGCGGTCAATTTGACCAACGAAGAAATCCTGCAGTTCGCGAACACACCAGACCGTCCGCGAGCTGTTTACGACAACGGGCGCACCTACTGGTTCGGCGTGCGGGTCAATTATTGACAGACGGTCGGATCGCCTCAGGCTGCGAACTTGCCGATCCAGGCGAGATAGTTCCTGTGGCGACCGACTGATGTCGAGTTCGGCCGCCGGCTCACCTCGTCGTAGCTCGGAGTCGCGACATACTCCCGGCGCTCGTAATACCTGAGGCACGAGGGTTCGTAGTCGAGCCCGATATGGCCGAGCATGCGCCGTACCTCGCCTTCGGTGTCCTCGACCAGGGATTCGTACTCGACGTCGAGCAACCGCGGGTCGAACTCGCGGCGATAGTAACCGAGCAGTTCGACCATCGCATCGAGATGATGGATGATGTCGTCGAATCTGTAGCCGCAGTGGAAGCCGTGATTCAGCTTGTTGAAAAAGATCGACACCGCCGTATCGAGGCGATTGCGCGACAAATGGATAACAGGGGAGTGCGGGAATGCCATGCGGATGAGCGGCAGATACATCTCGTTGAACGGCATCTTGTCAGTGACGAATCGGGTGTCTGCCGCACAGGACATACGTTCGGAACGTCGGTGCAAATAGGTGTCACGGAGTTGCGCCGCGAGTCCGCGCTGATCGGCGGCGTGCAGCGCGCTGAAATTCTGCGGGAAAGAGCCCCGGGCAAGCATGCGCTCCGATACTTCGCGGAACTCGCCAACGAAGGGCAGCTCCCCTGCAGACTCAATACACGCGTGCGCACCGAGAATGCGCTCGAGGAGTGTGGTACCCGAACGCGGCGCACCGGTGATGAAAACAGGTTGCGGCACATCCGGCCGCAGCGCCGCCCGCGGCATCGCCTTGAGGAAGCGCGCATCGAAGGTCCGTTTCAGCTCCGCGAAAAAAGATTCCACGCCCGTTGCGTTGTAGATCAGGCCGCCAGCCTCGGCAGCGAGGCGCCGTTTGGCTTCGCTCGCATCGTTCCAGGCGCCACCGTAATCCGCGAGCCGGTCGCGGACGCGCGCACGCTCCAGCAGGGCATCGCCATTGAGCCGCTGTGCATTATTCAGAATGGCAAGCGCTTCTTCAGGGTTGCCAATGCGCAGCTCAAGCTGGGCCTCGAGCAGGCTGACGCTGCCGGGCTGCACATTCTTTGCGCGCTCGAGCAGGGCCTTCGCAGCAGCGATATCGCCCTGCACCTCCTTGAGTTTGGCGCGATAGCCCAGGGCGCGAAGGTTCCGAGGCTCGATATCGAGCGCCTTGGAGTACGCTGCATCTGCAGCGTCCGCCTTGCTTTGCTGTGCGAGGTTCAGTCCGAGATTCGTCAGAACATCGCAATCCGCGCCGCCGATCTCGAGTGCGCGGCGCAGATGCCATTCACCGGCTTCCAGCCGATTCAGTTCGGAGAACAGCACGCCGAGCTCGGCGTGTATCGACACATCGTCGGGGCACTCTTCCACGGCCTTGCGCAGAATCTCTTCTGCGCTCGACAACTTGCCCGCGGCCTGCAGATGCTTGCCCAGTGCGGCGTACGCCCAATACGCCTGTGGATCCTTTTGCATTATGATCTCGAGCACCTTGATGGCGTTAGCGTGGTCATTCTTCTGCGCATACGCCCGATAGCACACGGTCAGCGCCTCTGCATCGTCCTTGTCGTGTCGCAGGCGTTCGATCGCCAGCTGCAGTGCATGATCCGCATCACCTTGTTCCAGCGCGGCAGTACAGACGGCGATTGACGGTATGGCCAAGGGTGAATTCGATACGGCGAGGATTCGGGGAGCGTGATTATGCGTCGTGCTTTTGCAGTGTGTAAAGTTCTGCTGCTCGCAGCCTGCAGCGGACCGGAAAACATCACACCAATGCAGATTGCCATCATCCCCATGCCGCAGAGCGTACAGCAAGAGCGCAATGTTTTTCCGATCCGCAGGGAACTGGTTCTAACGGCACCGGACGACGAGTTGATCCGGGAGAACGTGCATTACTTTGCTGAGCGCGTCGGTGATTCGACGGGTCTTCGACTACGAGTGGCCGCGCTTGGCACCGATGACGCCGACATCATACTCGAGCTCGTCGAACGCGATCTGCTGCGCGGTCTGCTGGTGAACAGCGGTTCATCGATGCCGGACTCCACGGACGAGGGTTATGTGCTGAACGTCGACGAAAGCGGCATCCGCATACGTGCCGCGACACAAACGGGGCTGTATTACGGCATGGTTACATTGTGGCAACTGCTCGCCAGCATGGATAAAGTATCCGGAATGCTCGGCGCCGTATCGATCCCGGATGCACCGCAGTTCGCCTGGCGCGGCCTGATGCTCGACTCCGCGCGGCATATGCAGTCGGTGAACTTCATCAAGCGCTATATCGACTGGATGTCATTTCACAAACTCAATGTGCTGCATTGGCATCTTACAGACGACCAGGCATGGAGAATCGAGATACTAAAATTTCCGAAACTCACGGCCGTTGGTGCCTGGCGCGTGCCGGCTGGCGCCGCGTCGGCGAACGACATCGATCCGCAGACCGGACAGCCCCGGCTCTACGGCGGCTATTACACACAGGAAGACGTGCGTGAGATTGTTGAGCATGCGCGGCTCCGACATGTAACCGTCGTGCCAGAGATCGACGTCCCGGGACATGTCACGGCGGCCATTGCGGCTTACCCCGAACTCGGCGTCGGCGGCCATGAAGTCAACAAAGTGCCGGCGAGCTGGGGTGTATACGACAACGTGCTCAATCTCGAATCCGCGACATTCGACTTTCTCGAGGACGTGTTTCGTGAAGTCGCAACGCTCTTCCCCAGCCCTTATGTGCACGTCGGCGGTGACGAAGTAGTGACGCGGCAATGGGACGAGTCGCCCAGGATTCGTGAGCGCATGCAGGAACTCGGCATCGGGACTACACAGGAGCTGCAGAATTATTTTGTCGAACGCTTGCACCGCGTCCTGTCCGGTTTGGGCAAGACCGTACTCGGCTGGGACGAGATTGTCGAAAGCGATCTGCCGGAGGATGCCATCGTAATGTCGTGGCGCGGCATCGATGGTGCCATAGCCGCAGCAGACATGGGCCTTCGCACGGTGCTGTCGCCGGCGCCAGTGTTTTATCTCGATCATCTGCGCAGCGACGCTGCGGATGCACCGCCCGGCCGCGGCGGCGTTATCACGGAGCAGGATATTTACAGCTTCGACCCGTTGCCGGACCCACTGTCCGACCGGCAGCACTTCGTCCTCGGCCTGCAGGCGAACGTGTGGACGGAACACATCCGAACTGAAGAACGCGTTGCGTATATGACCTGGCCGCGCGCGGCCGCGGTCGCGGAACTCGCCTGGTCACGCCACGAAGTCCGCGACTGGCAGGACTTCTCGGAACGCTTGTCTCTGCACTTGCCACGCCTGCGGCAACTCGGTATCGCGGTTACGAACGAGGATCTCGCAAGTTCCGGCGCAATGGTTGCGGCTATGCCCGGTGTCGTACATCTTGAAGACCGTGAACTCGATCTCTGCAGCAATGCGATCGTGCTGGCGCTCGAGGACGATGCGCCCCTTGATGGTGAACGCAACTCGTATCTGCTCGATATCATGGATCCGTGCTGGATTGCGCGCGACGTCGAGCTGCGTGTAGGCCTCATGGTCCGAGCCTCGGTGGGCC
>Ga0299906_10002407_pt1 | contig 15551 bp, 15 predicted proteins | sample RVTome_14_FD_200259 | JGI IMG/M metagenome (GOLD analysis project Ga0299906, IMG submission 200259) | Soil microbial communities from uranium-contaminated site in the Upper Colorado River Basin, Wyoming, United States - RVT145D125 (version 2) ... | reverse complement strand
TCGCTCGGGAGACGTTCGGCGAGCGCTTCGTGACCAAGGTGCTCGGGCGGCAGCAGGGATTGGTGTGACCGTGCCAGGCGGGGCTCAGCAGCATCAGGCAACGCGCTTCACGCTCGCAACTACCTGAACCCGCGGGAATAATAAGGTACAAACCCCCTCGGGGACGTTCGATTTTCGTTCTCTCAGCCTGCGGATTGTCTCCAGTCACCGAAGGCGAGTTCTGCACGCCGCTCTTGGATCGTTGGCTTCCCGAAGAGCTTCCCGGCGTGGCAGAGGAGGCATCGCGGGCGACCGCATCCTCCGATGCTTCCAGACTCTCAGGGTTCGCTGGCGCTCGATCGCCGCCCGCCGCACGCAGTGAATCCTACGGCTTGTGTCTTCACTTCGCCACCTGCTAGCGTCCAGCGCATGGAGTGGCGCGCTCGCATCGTTGTCGATCCCGACCTGCTCGTCGGGAAGCCCGTCGTCAAGGGGACACGCATCGCAGTGGAGTTGGTGATCGACCTTCTCGCGCGGGGGTACACGAAGGAGCAGGTGCTGGCGCAGTACGATCACCTGACTGCCGAGGATGTCCACGCCTGTCTCGCGTACGCCGCCGAGGTCTTGCAGTCGGAGAAGGTCTACGCGCTGCCACGCTGAGCGGGACGGGGCGGGATGCGGTTCCTCACGAACGAGAACGTGCCCGGCCCCGTGGTGGCGGCGCTCCGCGAGTACGGTCACGACGTCGTCGCCGTGAAGGAGAGTCTCCCCGGGGCGAGCGACCGGGCGATCCTGGAGCGGGCCCACGCTGAGGAGCGGTTGTTGGTGACGTTCGACAAGGACTTCGGAGAGCTGGCCGTGCGTTTCGGGCTGCCAGTTGTCGGTGTCATCCTTCTCCGGCTGGGTGGCTCCAGCCCCGACGCCGACAACGCGAGGGCTGCCTCCGCGATTGCGAGTCGTCAGGACTGGGCTGGGCACTTCGCTGTGGTGACGGACGACCGCATCCGGCTCCGACCGCTTCCGGCGAGACAGAGTCCTCGCTGAACCGCGAGCGGGCGGTCGATGACCGGCCCATTCGGGTCAGGCCGCGCGCTTCACGATCGTAAGCACGCGGAAGGTCAGGAATAATAAGGTACAAACCCCCTCGGGGACGCTTACGCCACTCTGTCCAAGGGCGAGCCGAGCCTCGAAAGAGCGAAGGCGGCCCGAAAGTCGGTCTTCGGGTCGTCATGTCGATCGGAAACGGAGCGGGCAGGCTCGGCGTCGGTGCATGGGGAGCCGCCTTTCGGCGGCTACCTCAGTCGCTGCTGCCCGCGAATCGGTTGCTGGCGTTCGCCGCCACGCCGGCTGCCCCGTACGTTGCTTCCCAGCAAGTATCGCTGGGGCCGTGAAGCTGGGCTCGCAGTGGGAGGGCGAGTGGAAGGCTTGGCAGCGCGAGCCAGCTCCCGCGTCCCTTCAACACGATCTTCGCTCGGCCCGTCTCGCCGGGGCGAAGCTGCAGCCGCTCGATTCCGTCGGCGGCGAGCGTCTGATCGCGATACCGGAAACCACGGGAGCCTCCGCCACCGACGGCACGCCAACAGGTGCGGTGGCCGCAGGTTCCTCCTGGGGGAATGACGCTGCGAAGGAGCAGCATCTCCACGCTCTCGGCCTCGCCGTAGAGGCAGAACGCGTACGCGTCGGAGCGCGTTGGGTCGCCGAGGTCCGCGACGGTGGTATCCTGACCCTTCGTCCAGCTCCATGTGAGCGAGCGCCTGCCGCGATCCCCGTTGGCCAGGCGCAGGAACGCTCCGCCGGTCTTGGCCGATTGCCGGCAGGCGACTCGGGGCCTCGGCACGCATCCCGTGGCCTCGTCGCAGCTCTCGCAGGAGGCGCACTCGATCGGCGTGCCGCCGCCACACAAGCCGGCAGTGCAAGTCTCGCCGTCGGTGCACGCGTTGCCATCGTCGCAGTTGCCGGTCTCGAGTCGACAGGTCGCGGAGCAGCAATCTCCGGCCAGGGTGTTGCCGTCGTCGCACTCCTCACCGCGCTCGATGAGTCCATCGCCACATACCGCGCCGTGGACGAAGACGTCGAAGGTGTTGTTGGTGTCTTCGGCGACGAGATTGGGCGCGTTGGACTGAAAGGCAACGAAGCGCCCATCGCCCGAGATGCGCGCATAGTAGCTGGAGGTGCCGACCGGTTCGCCGTCGGGTGTCTCGCTGAGGCGCCGCAGCGCTCCGAGCGTGCGGTCCTTTACGAAGATCTGAGGGTAACCGGACCCGTAGGTGAATGCGACGTAGCGGCCGTCGTCGGAGATGCTCGGCGAGGTGCTTCCTCCTGGGAGCGGGCGGCCATCTCCGGTCCTGCTGATCAGCGTCGTGCTGCGACTGTGCCGGTCGAACACGAAGACGTCGGAGGTGTGATCTGTGTCGTCGGCAACGAGGTTGGACGCGTTACTGTAGTAGACGATCCATCGTCCGTCCGGCGTGATCTGCGGCCAGTAGCTGCTGCCGTTTGCTTGCGCACCGGTCGCGTCGACGCTGATGCGTTCGATCGTCCCCTGCGCGACGTCGGCAAGAAAGATGTCGCCGACGGCGTTCGTATCCTGCGGGACGAGATTCGTGGCGACACTGTGGAACACGATCAGGTCTCCGCCGGCGGAGATCGACGGGCTCCGTGTGGCGTCGTTGCCGCTCTGTCCGTCCAGCGCGATGCTGATGAGTCGCGTGGTCGACGTCGCACGGTCCCGGAGGAAGAGGTCGTAGGTGCCATTTGTGTCGTCGGCGGAGAGATTCTCGCCCCAGCTGATGAAGGCGGCGAACCGCCCGTCGGGCGTGACCGCGGTCTCGCCGCTCGGCCCGTCCGCAAAGTCGCCCGCCGACGATACGCTGACGGGATCCAGGGTCCCCTCGTGGCGATCGTAGACGTAGCTTTGCGGACCCCAGCGGAAGGGCGCTGCTACTAGATTCCGCGCCCAGCTCCTGATGAGAACGAAGCGACCGTCCGGTGAGACGAAGCCCGCGACCGACTGATCCTTGGCGAGATCCCCGTCGGCGTTGATCGTCAGTAGCTCGTTCTCGCCGGTCAGACGGTCGCGAAGGAACACCTGGTAGCCGCTCGTCGTGCGACCGGGGAGCAGGTTCGTGGCTTGGCTCGAGAACACCAGATAGCGGCCGTCGTATGAGAGATCACCGCCGCCGCTGAATCCGTCGCCCTGGACCCCTCCCGGGCCGATGCTCTCGCGTTCCAGCACGAACGCGCACACCGGCGGCGTGAGCAGGAAGGTCGCAACGAGCGCCGTGGCTGCCAGTCCGTACTGCACCTTGGTCCGCCAGAGGTCGGGGGGACGCATGCGAGGGTTATCGGCCGGATGGCACGATGAGTTGAGCGCACGCTACGTCATGTGCCTCAAGGTGTGGCCTTGTGGTCTCCCGTGCCTGATGGTGTGGCGTCGGCAAGTACGGGAAGCGCCGGGAAGATTAGCCTTCGCAATCGCGACCAGGCGAAACTGCGAGAACAATAAGGTGCGAACCCAGTCGGGGACGCTCGTGACGTGGGCGGATCTAGCGCCCCTCCCACGCTGAAGGATCCAAGCGGTGATGGGCGACAGCCAGGACGACGATCCCTGTCGCATCGATCCGATACGCGATCGTGTAGGGGAAACGACGCAGTGCGAACCTGCGCGTGCCGCGCCGGACAGGCCACCGCTCCGGTCCGAGCGCGATGAGGTCGACGGCACGCGGACGGCGTCGGTGAACGCCTTGCCGAGGCCAGCCTGGTGATCCTCGTACCAGAGCGCGGCGCGCTTGAGATCTGCCGTTGCCTCGCGGAAGAAGCGGACGGTCCCGCTACCGCGGGGCACGACCTGCTCGAAGCGCAGCTTCGATCTCCTCGAAGACTTTCGCAGAAGAGATCAGCTCGGCTCGACCGGCTTCGAAATCGTCCAGCCGTCGTTGGATCTCGACCTCCCACGCCTCGCCGAGGTGGCCATACTTGCTATCGTTGAGACTTCCCAGAATCTCGGCGGCGAGCGCGGCGCGCTCCGTCGGTTCCAGCTTGAGGGCGGCTTCGAGGATGTCCTTGGGCTGGGTCACGAGGCGGAGTCTACCGCGCTGCAACGGGGTCGTCCAAGGGAGACTCGTAGCCGTGCTGCTCAACGTTCCTCGGTCGTGGACATGGGTACTCTAGGCGGCGTGCTTCACGATCGTAACTACGCGAACCGGCGGGAACAATAAGGTACAAATCCCGTCGGGGACGCTCGTGAGGCCTGTTTAGCGGTGGCGGGGCGCTTCGCGTGAACCAGCAGACGAACGCAATCCGCGTTCGGTCGTGGCCCCCCGCGGTGGACGTTTCATCCGTGGCGGCGAAGCTTCTCGGCGACGTACTCGGACATTGTCTTCCCTGCGCGTTTGGCATCGCGACGGACGGTGGCGAGCAGCTTCGGTGGTAGCCGGAGTGTCACGGGCTTGTTATCCGTGGCCGGGCGCCCGGCGCCAGGACGTGCGCCCCCATGACCGGGTAGGATCTCTCGCCCGACACGCCGGCCGATCTTGATGGACTCATCAGTGTACGCGATTCGCTTGCTCATAGAACGCCTTGCCTTTCCTCCAATATCCGGCTCCGATGATCCGGACGCTGTCACCCCGGACCGTGAAGCGCACAGTCAGCACGCCACCCTGCACGCGACCGAATGCGAAGTAGCGACGTTCGGAGGTGCTATGGGAGGCGTCTTCGGCCAGGATGAGCCTCGGGTCCTCGAACACGTGCGTGGCGAGTTCGAACGAGACTCCGTGCTTCAGGACGTTGTCGCGGGCCTTCCTCGCGTCCCACGCAAACTCCACGGTTGGAGAGTAGCCGACTGCGCTTGAATGTCAACTGTAGAAATCAAGGCGGGGACGCTCGAGGAGAAACGGCGGCTCTTTCGACCAGCTCAACCGCCTGCTGCGAGCGATCGCACACGACGTCGTCGTCGAGTTCAAGGACGAAGCGTAGCCGGCAACCGGAGACAGGGGGGCAAGCGCCAGCCCTGCCGTGAGGCAGTGGATAGCCCAGGCCCTGGACCTGCCAATCCAGAACGCTACCGCGCGTAGCTCCTGGAGGGCCGACACCCACGTGTCCGGAGAAGCCGGACAGCCACGTAGCGGCCGAGCCCGACAGCAGGGGCAGCGACGCAGCTCGAGAGTCCGAGGGCCCCGCGTCTCCGGATCTCCAGTCACGCTCGCCGACGCGGGTGGACTGGAGGACGACCCGCCCGCATCTGGCGCGCCAGCATCGGCCGGTCTATCCTTCCTTCGTGCCCGAGCTGTCGCGGTTCTTCGGGATCATCATCCGCATGCTCGTCGAGGTTGGTGGACAGCACCACCGGGCGCACTTCCATGCCTACTATCAGGAGAGCGTCGGTGTCTTCTCGATCGAGCCAATCGATCTGATCGCCGGCGAGTTGCCGCGCGCCAGCGGCGCCTCGTAGAAGGCTGGGCGGAGCTCCACCAAGAGGAGCTCGCCGCCGATTGGGAGCGCCTTCAGTCCGGCCAGGCACCGACGCCGATCGACCCGTTGCGGTAGGAGCCTTGCGATGCAGCATCCGATTCATCGTGTGCGCCACGTCGAGGTCGTGGGACGGTACGTGCTCCGTGTCGCGTTCGAGGACGGCGTCGAGCGTACGGTCGATCTCGAGCCCGTGCTCGCCGGACGTCTCTACGGTCCGCTGCGGGATCCTGAGCTGTTTCGGCAAGTGGCGGTCGATCCGGAGGTGTGCACGGTGGTCTGGCCGAACGGGGCGGATTTCGATCCGGCCACGCTGCACGATTGGCCGGAGCACGCGGCGGCCTTCGCGCGCCTGGCGCAGGAGTGGCAGCGGTCCGACGCGACCGGCTCGTAGCCGCCGCAGCAGCGGCTCGGTCCTCCGCCCCCACTAGCGGATTCTGGTCACGTGTGCTCTCGGCCCTGGCGGTGCAGGGCAGGAAGGCGGAGGCTATCCTTCGGCAGCGCGTTGCCGTAGACGGCGGGACCCTGCGCGCGGGACGGTGCCCGAGCTCGCGCCTCCGATGCGCCTCCATCCGGTACGGGCCGGATTTGCTGACTTGACGATTCCGCGGTCCACGAGGTTTGTGGTAGCCACAGGGGGACCAAGCGGATGGAGTTGACGGCCCCATGGTGACAGGGCGCTTCCAGATCAACACCCCGTTCGTGGCCAGTCAGGTCATCGACGGGGAGGTCATTCTGATCAACTTCGACTCGGGCGCCTACTACAGCGCGTGCCGGTCCGGGGCCCGGGTGCTGGCGCTGATCGAGGCCGGGCAGAGCGTGGAGCAGATCGTGGAGTGGCTGGCACGCAGCCACGGCGCCGCCCGCGAGACTGTCGAGCGGGAGATCGGAGAGTTCATCGCCGAGCTCGAAGGTGAGGCGCTGATCGTGGCAGCCGAGAATGTGGCGGGCGCCGAGCTCCCGCCGACCGCGACCGCCACGACGCCGTTCGAGGCTCCAAGACTGGAGAAGTTCGACGACCTCAAGGACATCCTGCTGCTCGACCCCATTCACGACGGCGGCCAGCCTGCCTGGCCGGGCAGGAAGGGTGGCGATCCTGGCGGTTCCCAAGGACGCGGCGACTGACCGGCGAGGGCGACAGCCACTTCGGGGACACCTTTCTCGTGTCCGCCCGCCAGTCCCTCGATCGAGCGGGCTCGCGGGAGCACCGCATCACGCTGGCCGGTCGCACCGTGTGCCTCCGCTTCGCGGGTGAAGCCCTGGAACCCGTGCTGTGGCCTGCCCTGGCCCACCACGTGTCGGCGCCCGAGGCTGGTCCGGCGCTCGAGCTGCTGGTGTGGGACAGCGATTCGACGGGCATCGAGCCACCACCCGCACCGTGGGAAGGGATGGGCTTTGCCGACTGGTCCCGTACGCAGGCCCGTCGCATGCACGACGTCGAGATGCATCTGTGCGGTCACGGGACCTTCAGCCTGCTCATGCGCCAGAGCGCGACGGCTAGCTACTGGGTGCGTTCCGCCGCGGACGTGCCGCCGTGGGATCGGGCCGCGCCCTTCCGCTCCCTGCTGGGCATGTGGGCCGAGCAGCACGGCGCCATGCTGGTTCACGGCGCCGCGATCGGCAACGGCGACGGCGCGCTGTTGTTGACCGCGCCCGGGGGCTCGGGCAAGTCCACCGCCGCGGTGGCCAGCCTGCTCCACGGGCTCTGCTTCCTGGGTGAGGACTACGTGCTGGTCGAGCCGGGCGAGCCACCGTGCGTGCACAACCTCTACGGCACCGCCAAGCTGGACGACGCGGCGATGGCGCGGCTGTTCGTAGACGGCATGCCGCCCGGCGCGACCCTGGACCCGGGACCCGACCCGGTGGCCTACGATCATCACAAGACGATCCTCCTGCTGGGCGAGACGCACCGCGCGCAGCTCGCGCGAAGCCTGGACGTGCGGGCGATCCTGGTCCCCTTCCTCTCGCCCTCGAGGGAGACGTCGGTCACGCCGCTGGGTGCCGCCGCTGTGCTCCGGGCGCTGGCCCCCACCACCCTGCTGCAGCTGCCCGGTAGCGGACCCCACAGCCTTGCGATGCTCGCTGCCATCGCCGCCTCCGTACCCGGCCATGCCCTCGCGCTGGGGCGCGACCCGGGCGCCGTCGTCAGCGCCCTGCAGCGCCTCCTGGAAGGCAGCTGATACAGGTGTCCGAGCGACCCCACGTCAGCGTCATCGTGCCTGCGCGCAACGCCGAGCGCTACCTGGCGGAGGCCATCGACAGCGTGCGCGCGCAGACGCTCGCGCCCGACGAGTTGCTGGTCATCGTCGACCCGGCATCGAGTGACCGAACGGTCGCGCTCGCGCGCTCCCTTGGCGTGACCGTGATCGAGCAGCAGGGGACGGGCATCGGTGGCGCCTGGAACCAGGGCATCGCGCACGCACGCGGAGAGTTGCTGGCCTTCCTGTCGGCCGACGATCGTTGGGCCGAGGACAAGCTCGCGACCCAGGTGGAGCTGATGGTCGCGCGACCGGAGCTGCTCTTGACGGTTGCGCGCTTTCGCTATTTCCGGCAGCCCGGCTGCGAGCTTCCCTTCGGCTTCAACCCCGCCCTGCTCGAACGCGACCTGGACGGTCGCATCATGGAGACGCTGGTTGCCCGGCGCCGCGCCTTCGAAGAGATCGGCATGTTCGACGCCGAGATGCGGGTGGCCGAGGACGTGGACTGGTACGCGCGCGCGAGCGACATGGGCGCGCCGATGGCGCTCGTCGAGCGGGTGCTGCTGCACAAGCGCATCCACGACCAGAACCTGTCCACCAGCGCGGCGGGCACGCCGCTGCTGATGCGACTCTTGAAGCGCTCGATCGAGCGCAAGCGTGCCCGAGCCGTCGATCCGGGGGGCCAGGGCGATGGCTGAGCCCGCCATCACCGCCTTGGTGGCCGTGTTCAACGGCGAGGCCTTCGTGGGCGAGGCCCTCCAGTCGATCCGCTCCCAGACCCGTCCCCCGGACCGCATCGTCGTGGTGGACGACGGCTCCACCGACGGCACGGCAGCCGTGGTGCGCGGCGTGCCCGGCGTCCGATACCTGCACCAGGCGAACGGCGGGCAGGCGAGTGCGCTCAACCTCGGGCTCAGGCACGTGGAGGGGGGCTTCCTGTGCTTTCTGGACGCCGACGACCTGTGGCCGCCGGACAAGCTCGACCTCCAGCTCCGCGCTTTCGAGCATGATCCCGCGCTCGACATGGTGTTCGGACAGGCCGAGCAGTTTCGACAGGACGACGGCAGCACGGACGCGCCCCAGCCGGCGCGGGTGCACGGCGCCATGCTGATCCGTACCGCCAGCTTCGCACGCGTGGGTGAGCTCGACACGAGCTACCGGATCGGCACCCTGCTCGACTGGTACGCCCGCGCCCGCGAGCTGGGCCTGCGCGAGCGCGTGCTCGACGAGGTCGTGCTGCGACGTCGCGTCCACGGCGACAACACCGGCGTGATCCACGGCGGCGATCGCAGCGCCTATCTGAAGATCGTCAAGGCCGCCCTCGACCGGCGTCGCAACCGTCAGGACGACTGAGCCATGTGGCAGCCCGGCGAGAGCCACGACCTGCTGCTGCGCGCGAGCCTGCTCGAGGGTGAGGCCTTTCACAGGGCCTTTCAGGGATGGTCCGAGCGGCTGGACGTCGATCGAGTCGACGGTCCCTCCCAGCGCATGTTCCCGCAGCTCTTCGTCAACGCCTCCCGACACGGCGTGAAGAGTCCATTGATGGAGACGCTCAAGCGTCACCAGCTCCAGACCTGGATCCGCAACGAGCGGCTGCTCCGTCACTCGGAAGCAGCCCTCTCGAGTCTGAGCGACGCCGGCATCGACTGGTTGCTGCTGAAGGGCGCGGGCGTGGTGCCGCTCGTCTACGACGACTGGTCCCGAAGGCCCATGAACGATCTGGACGTGCTGGTGCACTCGCGGGACGTGACACGGGCTCGACGCGCCCTTCAGAGAGCGGGCTGGCACTCGGTCTACCCCACGGAGCGCAGAACCGAGGACGTGCTGTGCGTCGTTCACTCCTGCGCCTTTCGGAACGCCGAGGGCCTGGAGCTGGACCTGCACGCGCACGCCCTCATCCAGTGTTGCGACGACCGGTTCGACGCGGAGCTGTGGACCCTGTCGCAGCCCGTCGAGCTGCCCTGGGGCACGGGCCACACGCCTTGCGCCACCGACCACCTGCTGCTCGCGGCCGCCCACGGTCGGGCCAGCGAGCTGTTCAACCGTGTCGTCTCGCTGCAGTGGGCGGCGGACGCCATGCTGATCCTGGCGCGGGGCCCGGTCGACTTCGACCGGCTCCTGCGCCTTGCGCACCAGTGGCGCTTGACGCAACCGCTCGCGCATAGCCTGCGCTACCTGGCTGCGCGTCTCGACGCGCCGATTCCCGCCGCGGTGATCGCCGAGCTCGAGCGGGCGGGGGCCTCGCCGGTCGAACGGCTGGAGGCGATGTGCGATCGCATCAGCAGTCCGAACCTACAGCGCATCGGCACCTTCACGGCCCAATACGTGAGAACACGCGCCGGCCGGAGCGGATCCGGCGTCCTGGATGGGCTCGGCACCTACCTGCGTCACGCCTGGAGCCTCGATTCGTCATGGCAGATCGCGCCAACGCTCGCGCTCAAGGTCGCGAAGAACGCCGTGCGCATCGGTCGCTACTACGCGCCCCGGCCGCGAATGCTGCGACAGGCCGCCCTGCTGCCCGCGCGGCTCGCGCGGACCGGGCGCGGCCCGTCCTCCCCTGGAAACGCGAGCGAGATCGAGCAGCGCATTGCCGCCAGCGTGCCGCGGCTCGAGCGCGTTCTGCTTCAGAACGTCGCGCCCTTCTGGCGGACCCGCGCCCGCGACGACACCTTGGGCGGCTACCACCTGAACCACGACGGGGTAGGCAGGGACCTGGGTCCCGCGCCCAGGCACATCATCGGCCAGACCGGGACGCTCTGGTTCTTCTCGCGGCTATGCGGCTCCCCCTGGGGAACCGACGCGGATGCACAGGCCGCCCGCCACGGCTATGCCTGGCTGCGCGACGCGATGTGGGACGGGGTCCACGGCGGCTTCTTCTGGGAGGTGCACCCGGATGGACGCCCCGTCACGACGCACAAGCATGGCCTGTCGGCATGCTCCGCCATCTACGCGCTCGTGACCTTCGCGTCGGTCTTCGACGATGCCGAGGCGCTCGAGCTGGCCGAGCGCGCCTTCGCGCTTCAGGACGCGCACATGCACGATGGCATCCACGGCGGCTACCACGCCATGCGCCGGCGGGATTGGTCGGATGCCAGCGGCGTGGAGGGCTTCCGGCACGGGGATCCGGATCGCAAGCGCTGCGACCTGCACCTGCACATACTCGAGGCCTGTACGGCCCTGCATCGTGCACGGCCGCGGCCGGAGCTCGGGACGCGCATGGACGAGCTGCTGGAGCGCATCACCCGGGCCGACGCGGCCCAGCCCGAGGGCATGACGCTCTTCGCGGCGGACTGGACGCCGCTGCCGAAGGTCCGCGCCGAGTACGGCTTCGACGTGAAGCGCATCTGGGTGACGGAGGACGCGGCCGGGGCGCTCGACCGCACCGACCCGCGCATGGACGCCCTCCACCGCCATCTGCTCCAGCAGGTGGTTACGTGCGGGTGGGACCGGCGCGACGGTGGGCTTTTCGAAGCCGGCCCGCCCGGTCGGCGCGCAAACGAGCTCTACAAGAGCTGGTGGACCCAGGCCGAGCTGCTGGTGGCGAGCCTCAAGCGGTGGTGCCGGAGCCGGGAGGCACGCGACGGCGCGCTCTACCTCGCGACCCTCGACTGGATCCACGACCACCAGGTCGACTGGGACCACGGGGAGTGGCACGAGATCATCGACCGTCACGGATGCAGCCGGGGCCGAAAGGCCTGGGCCTGGAAGAGCCCACTGCACTCGGCGCGCGCCATGTTCGAATGCCTCGAGCTGGCGGGTCGCATGCGCGCCGGGCTGTGAAGCGGCGGGTCGGATCACACCGCGACATCCGGACCTCCCGCACGGCCCGCGTCGTACGCCGCAAGGGACGGCCGACCTCCATCGTTCTTGATGACGACCTCGTGAGCCAGCTTCGACGGAAGGCGGCGAAGCGCGGACTCGGGTATCAAACGATGCTGAAGTTGATCGTCCGCGAGCACCTGGACGAGTACTAGCGCCCGGCATCGCGACTCTCCAGCGGAGCTGCGGCCGCCCTACGATCCGAGTCTTCGAATCGCGCCGCCAAGTCTCAGGCGGTGCGCTTCACGATCGAAACCACGCGAAGAGGCGGGAATAATAAGGTACAAACCCCCGTCGGGGACGTCCGCCCATCGGCCCGTTCCGCCGAGCGACGTAGAAGCCTGCGGCTCGTGAGCCATCGGTGGGTCAAAGGTTCCGTCGCACGCACCGTCGAACGCCGGGGCGCAGCCACGTATTCCAACCCGTGATATTCCGCTGCGGAATCTCGTAGTGCAGAGCGGCAAATGCCAAAAGACAGGTGCGAGGACGCATCAGCATGGAGCAAGACGACCAGGCCACCCACGACGAGATCCCGGCGGTGGTGGTCGACCAATTGTCGAAGACCTATTTGACGGGTCGCATCGAGGTCCACGCGCTCACGCGCGCGTCGCTCACGGTTCAGCGCGGGGAGCTCGTTGCGGTCATGGGTCCAAGCGGATCGGGCAAGTCGACGCTGCTCCACCTCATCGCCGGGCTCGACGTGCCGACCGGCGGCTCAATTCACGTCGGCGGGCATTGCGTCTCCTTGATGCCGGACGACGAAGCGACCGCGTTCCGGCGCCGTCACGTCGGCTTCGTCTACCAAAGCTTCGATCTCCTACCCGACCTGACGATCGAGGAGAACGTGGGCGTGCCGCTGATGCTCGACGGGCGTTCACAGGGGGAGATCGACGGGAGGGTGACAGAGTTGCTGGTCCAGGTCCGCCTGGATCACCGGCGCCGACACTACCCGAGCGAGGTGTCCGGGGGTGAGCAGCAACGAGCAGCGATCGCGCGCGCCCTGATCGCCGCGCCCGCGGTCCTGCTCGCGGACGAGCCGACCGGCAACCTGGACTCGGCGTCGGGGGCGCGGGTCCTCGACGACATCCGACATGCTGTTGCGGGCACCGCACGGGCCGCGATCCTCGTGACGCACGACCCGCACGCGGCTGCCTCTGCCGACCGCGTCGAGCACTTGGTCGACGGGACGTTCCGGCGCAGCTGAGGGTGCGGAGATGCTTGCGCGCGCCCGTCTGTTCCTCCGCCTGAGCCGGGCGAACCTGTGCCGGCATCGCACGCGCTGGGTCCTGACCCTCGTTGGGATCGCGATCGGGGTGGCGTCGTTCACCGGCGTACTTGCGATCAATCGCTCGATCATCAACGCCTTCGAGGACTCGGTCGTCCGGGTGGCGGGTCGGGCACAGCTGCAAGTCAGCAACGGCTCGGCCGGTGTTGAGGCGTCCCTCGTCGATGACATCGAGGCGGTCGAGGGTGTCGAGGTCGCGAGCGGCAACGTCCAATTCGGCGTCATGGTGCCGGCGCTCGGACGCCGCGTGACGATCTTCGGCGTTCTCCTTGGCGCGGACCATCGGTATCGCGAGGCACAGTTCGGGCCCAACGCCCTGAACCTTCCGGACAGCCTCGCGTTCCTCTATGAGGTCGACTCGATCGCCCCTTCTGCGGCGCTGCTCGCCGCCCAGGGGTGGAAAATGGGCACGTCGATCGACGTGGTCGGGCCCAAGGGGCCCCGCACGCTCACGGTGCGTGGCCGGCTCGACGCCGGAAACGCGCTTCGTGTCTTCGGTGGCGACATCGCCGTCATGGACTCCGACGCCGCCCAGCACGCCTTCGGTGAGCTCGACCGGTTCCATTGGGTCGACGTCGTCGTGGATGCTGCCGCGGATATCGACGCCGTCCGGGCTCGACTCACGTCCGCGGTTGCCGGCCGGGGTGTCGTGGAGACGCCCAACGGTCGTGGACGACGCATGGAGACCATGTTGGGAACGCTCCGGTTCCTTCTGACGGTATGCGGCGTGGTCGCAATGGTCGTCGGCATCTTCCTGATCCATCACACCGTGGCCACTGCGATTCGCCAGCGCACTCTTGACCTCGCGAAGCTCAGGGCGCTCGGCGCGTCGCGCCGCATGCTGACAGGACACGTTCTCCTCGAAACCGCCGCCATCGGCCTGGTAGGCACAGGGATCGGCATCGCGCTCGGCATAGGATTCTCGATGGCGAGCGTCGCCCTCTTCGCGGAGCCGGTGTCGGCGTTCTACGCCGCTGTGCCGACCCCGCGGTTTGCGCTCGCACCCGCGGAGCTGCTGGCGGCGCTCGGGCTTGGCGAGGGTACGGTCCTGCTCGCGGCGCTGATCCCCTGCCTGAGCGTCATGCGCCTCCGACCACTCGTGGCCCGACGCCAGGCGCTGGGGATCGAGCGTCCGAGCGCACCCTGGAGCTTCGCTGTCGTCGGGATCGCCACCCTCGCGGCAAGCGTTGCGCTCATCGCGCCGGTCGGCCGACTCGGATTCGCGGGCGCGGTGCTCCTCACGGGCACGTTCGCGGCAATGGTTTTCCTCGGCGCGACCTTGTTGGTGCCGGCGCTCCTCGTCGTGGCGCGGCCGGCGGCACGCGGTGCTCTGCGGGTGGCGTGGGGACTCGTCGGCGAGTGGACCTGGCGACAGGTCCATCGGCGTCAGGTCCACGCGTCGACCACCATCGGGGCCCTCGCGGCAGGTGTGGCCTTCGTCATCGGCTTGACGATGACGCTCGGGAGCTACCGAAGCGCGTTCGTGACCTGGGTCGTGCAGACCTTTGGCGCAGAGGTCTCGATCACCGCCGGCAGCACGTTGAGTCTCTTGTCAGGGCCCACACTCGACCTCACACTGGGCGACGAGCTTGCGCACGTGCCGGGCGTCGCTCGCGTCATGCCTTGGCGGCTCCTCGACGTCGAGTTTCGCGGCCGCCCGATCGTGCTACAGGCGCTGCCCCGCAAGCTGATCGAGGACGCGCACCCGGGTTTGGTGCTAGACCACATGGCTGGCGAGGTGGTGATCAGCGACACGCTGGCTGAGCGTTTCGATCTTGCGCCGGGCGATCGGTTCCAGCTCCCGGCACCGGTCGCGCCGCTCACCGTGACGGTCGGCAGCGTCGAGCCTGACTACTTGCTCGATCTCGGCAACCTGAAGGTTGAGTGGGAGCTCTTCGTCGAGCACTATCGCCCTACGGTCGTGAGCATGTTCGCGGTCGAGGCCGCGGCCGGAACCTCGGGACCCGAGCTGAAGCAGCGGCTTGCTGCAGCGATGGGGGGACGGTACGACGCGACGATCCTCACCGTGGCCGATCTGCGCGCGATGATCGATGGGCTCGTCGAGCAAGCCTTCGCGCTGACCTACTCGCTGGAGCTGCTCGCGCTGCTGGTAACGGTGCTCGCGATGATCAATGCGACGAGCGCAACGATCATCGACCGCACGCACGATCTCACCGTCTGGCGCGCGCTCGGACTCGAGCGCCGTAGGCTCGCGCGCCTGATGGCCAGCGAAGCCGCTGTGCTCGGCGCCCTAGGCGGGGTACTGGGCGTGCTGGCGGGCTGCTTCGTAGGTATCGTGTTGGTCAAGATCGTCGCGGTTGAGGTCATCGGATTCCGCATGGCCATCGCCTGGCCGATCGGCGCGATGCTGTCGGTCGTGGCCTTGACCGCGGGGGCTGCCGCTCTAACGGCCGGCGTCGTCGCACGTCGTAGCCTACCCGCGACGGGTTCCTGACGAGTGCATACGAGCAGGGGCCCCCGACTCAGCAGCGCGGGCTGTCCCTGCCGATCGCCGCTCACGCCACCGCCTTGACGGTTCCGACGATCGGAACGTCAAGGCCAGCCGCCTGCGACCTTCTCGCGGGCCCTGGCCCCCTCGAGAGCCCGGGAGTCACGACGGCGCCCGCCTCCATCGTCCGGCTGCCGCGTTCGTGTTCTAAGGGGATGTGGTCGCCCAGAACGAGCCGTGCATCCGCTGCTGGAGTTGCAACCGGGAGATCGATCCAGAGGACCGGTACTGCCGGCGGTGCGGGCAGGGACAGGGGGCGTGGATCCCTTGGTACTATCGTCCGCTCGCGATGGCG
>Ga0299906_10002405_pt1 | contig 15555 bp, 11 predicted proteins | sample RVTome_14_FD_200259 | JGI IMG/M metagenome (GOLD analysis project Ga0299906, IMG submission 200259) | Soil microbial communities from uranium-contaminated site in the Upper Colorado River Basin, Wyoming, United States - RVT145D125 (version 2) ... | reverse complement strand
CGAGGGCAAGCAGCTCATCAGGGGCAGCAGCGAGGGTTGGGGGCAGGCGGCGATCGCCTCTGGTGAAGACGCCGAGGCGGCGACCGCCGCGATGAAGCGGACGACGGCCTTCTACACGGGAGAGCCCGCCGAGGCGTGATGCACGCCTTCGCCGTTCTCGGCGATCCGGTCCGCCGGCGCATCCTCGAGTTCCTCGCCGATGGCGAGAAGCCGGCGGGTGCCGTCGGTCGAATCGTCCAGCGGGAGTTCGGCATCTCGCAGCCCGCGGTGTCTCAGCACCTCAAGGTGCTCCGCGAGAGCGGCTTCGCGTCGTGTCGGATCGACCGGTCGCGTCGGATCTACACGGTGGACGCGGAGCCGTTGAAGGACGTGGACGAGTGGCTCGCCCGCTTCCGCCGCTTCTGGGAGCCGAGGCTCGACGCGCTGGAGACCGAGGTCGCGCGAGGGAAGCGGAAGCGGCGATCAGGAGGTCGCTCGGGCGCCTGAGCCCGCTGGTCGCCCCACCCGAGCGGGCCGGCAGGAAGAAGCGCAGGAGTGGATCATCGCCTCTCCACCGACAGCAAGCTGAAGCGCGAGGTCGCGATCAAGGTGCTGCCCCCGGCGTTCACCGAGGACCCGGAACGCCTGGCCCGCTTCGAACGCGAGGCGCAGCTCCTCGCCCAGCTTCATCACCCGAGCATCGCCGCGATCTACGGGCTCGAGGATTCCGACGGCGTGCGCGCGCTGGTCATGGAGCTCGCTCCGGGACCGACCCTCGCGGAACGGCTCGCACCGGGCGCCCTACCCATCGAAGAGGCGCTCGCCATCGCGCGCGGGATCGCCGAGGCGCTCGAGGCCGCCCACGACAAGGGCATCGTCCACCGCGATCTGAAACCGCAGAACGTCAAGGCACCTGTCGACGGCCCGGTCAAGGTGCTCGACTTCGGTCTCGCCAAGGCAATGGACCCGACGAGCGCCGCGTCGGGGCCGACCCCGGCTTCGCAGCTCGCAGCCTCGCCGACGCTCACGTTCGGTGCCACGGTGCAAGGCCTGATCCTCGGCACCGCCGCCTACATGGCACCGGAGCAGGCCAAAGGGATGCCGGTCGACAAGCGCGCCGACATCTGGTCGTTCGGTGTGGTGCTCTGGGAGATGCTGACCGGCAAACGGCTCTTCCTCGGCGACTCGACTGCGGAAACCCTCGCAGCCGTGATCCGTGCCGACATCGATCTCGCAGCGTTGCCCGCTGACACGCCTGCTGCGATCCGTCGGCTGCTCCGCCGCTGCCTCGAGCGCAGCCCAAAGAACCGCCTCCACGACATCGCCGACGCGCGCATCGTGCTCGAGGAGGTGATGCGTGGTGACCACGACGGGGAGACCAGCGCGCCAGGCTCGGCCGAGGCCCCTCGGCGCGGCCGGTGGTGGGCGGCCCTGGTCGCCGCGCTGGTCGTCGGTCCGCTCGGCTGGCTGCTGCGGGGACGAGCTGCCGAAGAGCCGCCGGTCCCGATGCGACTGTCGATCCAGCTCTCGGCCGAGCAGGAGCTGGTGGTGAGCAGCAACGCCACGCTCGCCTTCTCGCGTGACGGTGCGAGCGTGGTCTTCCGGGCTCGCGAGCACGGGCGGGACGCGCTGTTCCGGCGGGTGCTCGGCGAGTCCGAGGTGAGGCGGATCGAAGGCACCGACAACGGCGTGGCGCCGTTCCTGTCGCCCGACGGGAGGTGGCTCGGCTTCGTGCAGACGGGCAAGCTGATGAAGGTCGCGATCGACGGCGGCCGCCCCTTCGTGCTCGCCAGCGCCAGGGGCGCGGGCGGAGCCACCTGGCTGCCGGACGACACGCTGGTGTTCGCGCCGACCTATTCGGACGGGCTCTTTCGAATCTCGGCGGAGGGATCCGAGCCGGAACGTCTCACCACACCGGACCGCGCGTCGGGCGTGCTCGGTCACTGGTGGCCAGACCCGCTTCCCGGGTATCGGCAGGTGCTCTTCACCGCTTTCCGCACGCCGGTCGACCGCTCCCGCATCGGCGTGCTCGATCTCGAGTCGCGGGAGGTCCGCTGGCTGGTCGAGGGCGGGTTCTTCGCGCGGTGGTCGCCGAGCGGTCACCTGCTGTTCGCGCGCGAGGGCCGTCTGATGGCGGCCCCCTTCGACGCCGAAACCGCTACGGTCACCGGGCCAGCAGTGGCGATGGTCGACGACCTGCGCGTGGTGCCGATCGGGGGTTGGGGACAGTTCGCGCTGTCGAGCAGGGGGACGCTCGCCTACGTCAGCGAGACGGTGGGCAACGCACGCCGCGGGCTCGTGTGGATCGACCGGGACGGCCGCGTCGAACCGCTGAGCGTGGAGGCGAACCGCTTCGTGAGCGTGTCGCTGTCGCCCGACGATCGCCAGGTGGCGGTAGCCATCCAGGAGAGCAGCCTCGACCTCTGGATCTACAGCCTCGACAGCGGCACGCTGTCCCGGCTCACCTCGAGCGAGGGGACCGAGTTCTCGCCGGTGTGGGCTGCCGACGGCCGCGAGCTCATCTACGTGTTCGACCGGCCGCCCTTCGAGCTGCGTCGGCTCGCCGTCGGCTTTCCCGACTCCGGACGACCGGTGTGGGAAGAGCCGGGCGAGCTCGACATCACCGAACCGGCGTTGGGGCCGGGCGGCCGCATCGCCTTCACCGTGTCCGAGAGCGAGACCGGCTACAACGTCTACTCGCGACCCGCGGCCGGCGGCGAGCCGGCGCGACCGATTCGCGCCACTGGCGGGGACGAGCGTTTCGCGTCGTTCTCTCCCGACGGGCGTTGGGTGGTCTACCAGTCCGACGAGACGGGGCGGCCCGAGATCTACGTCGAGCCCCTGCCGGGGCCGGGGCAGCGCGTTCAGGTCTCGGCCGATGGCGGCCTCGAGCCGGTGTGGGCGCGCAACGGCGAGATCTTCTTCCGCCACCTGGATCAGATCCGGGTCGCGGCGACCCGCCTCGGAGAGACCTTCCAGGCGGAGCCCCCGCGCACCCTGTTCGCCCACCCGATGCTCCGCGGCATGGACGAGACCGCCCGCACCTGGGACGTCACCGCCGACGGCCGACGGGTGATCGCGATCAGCGTGCCCGAGGCGAATCGGCCGCGACGCATCGAGATCGTCACCGACTGGTTGGAAGAGCTGGAGGAAAGCGTGCCGAGGAGCGCCCCATGACCGGCACCCGCGTCGGCGCCTACGAGATCACCGCCCAGAAGCTGCGTCCGCCCATTCGAGGAGGCCGCCGATGAACATGCTGTTGCCCTTCGCACTCCTGCTCGGCCTCGTGCCGCCCGAGCCGCCCGCCGACCTCGCGGAGCGGATCGACGCGGTCTTCGAGGACCTCGACTCCACGCGGTCGCCGGGCTGCGCCGTGGCCCTGATGCGCGACGGGAAGCTCGTCTACGCGAACGGCTACGGCATGGCGAACCTCGACCACGGCGTGCCCATCTCGAAGAGCAGCGTGTTCCACGTCGCCTCGGTCTCGAAGCAGTTCACGGCGGCCGCCGTGGTGCTGCTCGCGCTCGACGGCGCGCTCTCCCTCGACGACGACGTCCGCCAGCACGTCCCCGAGCTTCCCGACCTCGGCCACCGGATCACGATCCGGCACCTGCTCCATCACACGAGCGGCATGCGCGACCAGTGGGAGCTGCTGGGACTCGCCGGCTGGCGCTACTCGCGCGACCGCATCACCGACGACGACGTGCTCTGGATCCTGGAGCGCCAGCGCGAGCTGAACTTCGCGCCCGGCGAGCAGTACCTCTACTCGAACAGCGGCTACACGCTGCTGGCGCAGATCGTCGCCCGGGTCTCGGGAAAGAGCTTCCGGGAGCTCACCCGGGAGCGGATCTTCGAGCCCCTGGGCATGTCGCGTACCTTCTTTCGCGACGACTTCGACGAGATCGTCCCGGAGCAGGCCTACGGCTACGAGCGGCGGGGGGACGACCCGGGCGCGCTTCGACTGAGCGTGACGAACTTCGACACCGTGGGCGCGACCAGCCTGCTGACCACGGTCGGGGACATGGCGCGCTGGGACCGCAACTTCCAGGACCCGCAGGTGGGAGGCGACGCCTTCGTCCAGCAGATGCACAGCCGCTTCCGGCTCGACGACGGGAAGGAGATCGACTACGCCTTCGGCCTCAGCTTCGGCCAGTACCGGGGTCTCACGACGGTCGGGCACGGCGGCGCCGACGCGGGCTATCGCTCCGACTTCGTCCGCTTCCCCGAGCAGGGCGTCTCCGTGGTCTGCCTCTGCAACGTCCCGGCCGATCCGGGGCGGCGGGCGCGCGCGGTGGCGGAGCTGGTCCTCGGCGACCAGATGGCGGCGTCCGAGCCGGCACCCGAGGTCCCCGTCGAGGGAGTCGAGGTCGATGCCGCGGTGCTGGCCGCGAAGCAGGGGTGGTACTGGAACCCCGACGACGACGGCTTCCTCCGGTTCGTGGTCCGGGACGGCGGGCTCCGACTGGTGATGGGCGGCGATTCCTACCCGCTGGCCGCTCTCGGCGAGGAGCGCTTCCGCCTGCAGGCGTTCCGCGTCGACTTCACCTTCGCGATCGCCGAAGGCGAGGGGCCTCATCCGGCGCACGTGACGGTAGCACCGCCCTCGGGACCACCCGAGAAGCTGGAGCGGATCGAGGCGGTCGCCCCGACGCCGGACGAGCTGGCCGCCTTCGCCGGGAGCTACGCCAGCGACGAGCTGGGCACCTCCTACTCGCTGCACGTCGAGGAAGGGGCGCTCGTCCTGCGCCGGATCAAGGCCGACCCGGACCCGCTCCAGCCGACGCTCCGGGACGTGTTCGTGGGTGAGGTCGGCACGCTCCGGTTCACCCGCGATCCCGACGGCGCTCTGAGCGGGTTCCTCCTCACGGTCGGCCGCGTCCGCAACCTGCGATTCACCGGGCCCTGAGGGGGCAGCGGGGCGTTCCCGGATCGCGCGTAGAATCCGAGGCCAACGCGGTCAGGCTCGGCCCAACTTCACAGCGAGGACGCCTGCACTTGATCGGCCGGACGCTCTCCCACTATCGGATCACCGCCGCGGTTGGCGCCGGCGGGATGGGGGAGGTCTATCGGGCAACCGACACGACACTCGGGCGCGAGGTCGCCCTGAAGCTGCTGCCTCCTGCCTTCGCCTCCGACGCCGAGCGACTGGCGCGCTTCGAGCGTGAGGCGAAGCTGCTGGCCTCGCTGAACCACCCCGGGATCGCGCATCTCTACGGCTTCGAGGCCGTGCCGAATCCCGACGGCACGAGCGCGCATCTGCTCATCATGGAGCTCGTCGAGGGCGAGGACCTGAGCGAGCGTCTGGCGTGCGGCGCCCTGCCACTCGACGAGGCTCTTCACATCGCGGGACAGGTGGCCGAAGCCCTCGAGGAGGCGCACGAGAAGGGTATCGTCCACCGCGACCTGAAGCCGGCCAACGTGAAGGTGACGCCGGACGGCAGAGTGAAGGTGCTCGACTTCGGCCTGGCCAAGGCCTGGATCGGCGATGCGTCGGGCGCCGTCTCCTCGGCCGATCTCTCGCAGTCGCCGACGCTCGCCCACGCGGGCACCGCGGCCGGTCTGATTCTCGGCACCGCCGCCTACATGTCGCCCGAGCAGGCGCGCGGCAAGCCCGTCGATCGCCGGTCGGACATCTGGTCGTTCGGCGTCGTCCTCTACGAGCTGCTCACCGGAAAGGCCCCCTTCCGCGGGGAGACCGTCTCGGACGTGCTGGCGAGCGTGCTCGCGCGTGAGATCGACTGGAGCCCGCTGCCCGCGGGCACGCCCCCGCCCGTTCGGCGATTGCTCGGGCGCTGTCTCGAGCGCGATCCCCGCCGGCGGCTGCGCGACATCGGCGACGCGCTGCACGAGATCCGGGAAGCGGGAGCGGCGGGCCCGGCCGACTCGGGACCTGGACAGGCGCAGCCGAGCGTCGCCCGAAACCGAACGAGGCGGCTCGTGGCGGCGGCCGCTCTGGCGGGCGCCGTCGCGGGCGTCGCCGTCATGGCCTGGCGAACCGACTCGGTGCCCAACCCGCCTGCGGTCTTCTCGCTGCCCGCGCCCGACGGGACACGGCTGAACAACGTCGTGATCTCGCCCGACGGGCGCTCGCTGGCCCTGGCTGCGGAGTCGGTGTCGGGTGAGAGCCACCTGTGGCTGCGCCAGCTCGACAGCCGCGACGCCACGAGGATCGAGGGTACCGAGGGCGCTCGCGAGCCCTTCTGGTCGCCGGACTCGCGCTTCGTCGGCTTCTTCACCGAGGCCCGGCTCTGGAAGGTCGAGGTCGCGACCGGCGTCGTCGAGGCGCTCGCAGGCTCGACGAGCACACGTGGCGGCGCCTGGCAGCCGGACGGCACGGTCGTGTTCGGCGGGGATGAGCTGCGTCGGGTCCCGGCGAGCGGCGGCGCCGCCGTGACGGTGCTCGACGCCGACGCGGCCACCGGCGAGAACAACCTCCGCTACCCCTCGTTCCTCCCCGACGGCTCGCACGTGCTCTTCTACTCCCGGAACGCCAGGGACCGCACCCGCGCCGGTCTGTGGGTGGTCTCGCTCGACAGCGGCGAGCGCAGGCAACTCACCGCGGCGGCGGCGTCTTCCGCCGTCTACGTCGAGCCGGGCTACCTGCTATACCGCCGTGATCGCTACCTGGTGGCCCACCCCTTCGACGCCCGCCGGCTCGAGCTCCGCGGGGAACCGAGAACGGTGGCCGAAGACGTCTGGTACGACCCCGGCGTCACGAGCCAGACGAACGTGAGCGTGTCCTCGACCGGCACCCTGACCTTCCGCGCAGGCGGCGTCGAGCTGAGCGACCTGGTCTGGTTCGACCGCGAGGGCCGTCGCCTGGGCACGGAGTGGGAGGCGAAGGGCTTCACGTCGTTCAGCCTGTCGGCCGACGGGCGCCAGATCCTGGCGGCGCTGCCGGGCCAGGGGGTCGAGCGGCGGGTGTGGTTGTACGACCGGGAGGCGGCCTCGGCTCGGCAGGTCACGTCGGCCGGCGACACCATCTCGCTTGTGTTCTCGGACGACGGCACCCGCGCGCTTCTCGGCATGCACGGCGCCGCGGCGAGCGGCCTCTGGCTCACGCGCCTGGGCAGCGGGACCGCTCCGGAGCATCTGGCCGAGGAGAGTCTCGGCTCCGACACCCAGGCCTCGGACTGGCGGGGTGGCCAGATCGTGTTCTCCGCCAACGCGGTGCGCGCCGATCGCGAGTCGAGCTCGATCGTCGCCTTCGACCTCGAGGCCGGCGTGGGCCAGACCGTCGTCGACACGCCGGGAAGCGACATGTTCGGCGTCATCTCGCCGGACGGACGCCGCCTGGCCTACGCGTCGGACGAAACCGGGCAGTGGGAGGTGTACGTGACGAGCTTTCCGGAGGGGAGCGAGCGCTGGCGGATCTCGACAGCGGGCGGCCATCAGCCACGCTGGAGCCCCGACGGCTCGGAGCTCTTCTTCATCGCGCCCGACCGACAATTGATGTCGGCCCGAGTGCGGGCCGGAGGGCGAGGCTTCGAGTGGGACGCCCCGCGGGCGCTGTTCCAGACCGCCATCGTGGACGTGGGCGCGTTCCGCGGCTGCGGGAGCTACGCCGTGGCTCCCGACGGCCAGCGCTTCCTCGTCCTGTCGCGGAGGTCGCAAGGCTCGAGCCCCGCCGTCGCCATGTTGAACTGGACGCCTGAGCCGTAGCGCCGTCGGGTCGAGGCCCACGGCGGCTCGCGCCGCGTTCGTCCGAGAGACAAGGCGTGACCATTGACCACGCCGCGGTGCTTCTCGGGGCGAGCACCGTCACGGCGGCCGAGCTCGAGGCGATCGAAGCGGTGAAGGCGGCGGACGCTCCGGCCGAGGACAAGTGGAAGACGCGCTGATTCTGGAGACGACCTTCCTCATCGATCTGGAGCGGGAGTCGAGCCGTGGGACGGAGGGGACGGCTCACGAGCTGCTGGCGCGCCATGGCGGTTCCGCCTGTTCCTCACGCCGATCCCGGTGATCACGCGCAACGCCCGGCACTTCGAGAGAGTACCGGGGCGGCAGGTCGTGTCCTACTGAAGGCCGCGCTGTGGCCTCGCGAGGGTCCAGAGGACAGGTCGCAGGTTTCATTCGCCGTGGCCTCCGCTCGGCCGGCTGGGCGGGCCGCCGGAACCTCGACCGCGGACCCTCCCGACAAAAGTGCGACAATCAGCCCGAGGCAGCGGCCGAAGTGAGCCAACACTATCGACACACGCAGCCAGGCTGGGTCGTGGGGGTCAGTATCGCGGGAGTGCTGATCCTGATCCTGGCGCTGACGGGGGGCGCTGGGGGTTCGGTCGTGCTGTGGCCCGTTGCGGTGATCCTGGCCCTCGTGCTGATCGTCTTCGGCGCCCTGACGGTGGAGGTGGACCGGGATGCGATCCAGCTCCGGTTCGGGATCGGGCTCGTTCGCCGAACGATTCCCCTCGCAAGGGTGAGGAGCTGGCGCCCGGTGAGGAATCCCTGGTACGTGGGGTGGGGGATACGCCGGGGGCCCGGGTACTGGATGTGGAACGTCTCCGGCCTCTCCGCGGTGGAGCTGGTCTTCGAGGACGGCCGCCGGTTCCGGATCGGGACCGACGAGCCCGACGACCTGTCGCGGGCGATCGAGAGGGCCGCTGGGCATCCCCCTGCTGATGGGGCAGACGTTCCTCCCCTCCCTCCGCGGGACTGGAAGAAGACGGCCCTCGTCGTGGCGGCAGTCGCAGCGGGGATGACCCTGCTGATCGGAGTGCCCTTCTACCTCGAGATGGTCCCTCCCCGCGTGACCGTCACCAGCCAGGGCTTCGAGATCGAGAGCGTGTTCTACGGGCAGGAGTACCCGTGGTCGGACGTCACCGAGATCAGCCTCGAGCCACGATTGCCGCCCATCCTCGCCCGCACCAACGGGTTCGCGGCGGTCGGCGTTCTGCGTGGCCACTTTCGTGTGCAGCACCTGGGCGCGGGCAAGCTGTTCGTAGACCTGGGGACTCCGCCCTTCATCCTCGTGCGCCTGCGCGGGGGCTTCGTCGCCGTGAGCCTCGAGACGGCGGAGAAGACGCGGGCCCTTCATGAGGAGCTCAGTCGCGGCCGTCCCCTCGAGCCCTGACCGGCCGAAGCGCCCCGCCGGCTGCCGACCGCCTACGGAGAACTGCGTTTCCGCGGGACCGATCCCAGCGGGAGGAGCATCGTCGTGGGCTGGGGCCGTTGGGCGGTGGCCCCTTCGACCGCGTCGATCGGCGTGAAGCCGAAACGCTCGTAGAACTCGACGGCGGCCGGCTTCGCGTCGACCACTACGCCGACGCAACCGAACTCGCTCATCAGACGCTCCGCGAAGCCCGCAGGGGGGACCAACCCTCCGAGGGGGATGCCTGTCTATCTCGGCGATCGCCACCCCGATCAGGGGCCCGACCGACCGCGGCGGGGCGACTCGGACCGCAGCCCCAGCCGGTGGCCGAGCCGGTGCAGGTTGCTCCTGTGCATCCCCAGCTCGGCGGCGGCGGCCGCCCAGTTGCCGCCGTGGCGCGCCACCGCCTCGCGGATCGCCGCGCGCTCGAACGCCTCGACGCGCTCGCGGAGCGGCGCCCGGCCCTCTGCGGACGGCGCCGGGACCGGAGCGTCGGACACGCGGGCCGGTCCCGCCGCCGCGACGTCGAGGTGCTCCGCACCGACGGTCACCGCCTCGCCCGCCGAGGCGGCGCCGGCCGCGCGCAGGACCGCACGGCTCAGCACGTTCTCGAGCTCGCGGACGTTGCCGGGCCAATCGGCGCCGCTCAGGCGTTCGAGCGCCCCGTCGGTGAGCCGCACGCGGCCGAGGCCCAGGCGCCGGCGCGAGACGTCGGCGAAGCTCACCGCGAGTGTCGCGACGTCCTCCCGGCGCTCGCGCAGCGGCGGGACGCGCAGGGGAAAGACCGCCAGGCGGTGGTAGAGATCGGCGCGGAAGCGGCCCGCGGCCACCTCGTGCTCGAGGTCGCGATTCGTGGCGGCGATCACGCGGACGTCCACGCGGTGGGTGCGGTCCGAGCCCACGCGCTGGATCTCGCCCTGCTGGAGCGCGCGCAGCAGCTTGGGCTGGAGCGTGAGCGGCAGCTCGCCCACCTCGTCGAGGAAGAGCGTGCCGCCGCCGGCCACCTCGAACTTCCCGGCGCGATCGCGCTCGGCGCCGGTGAAGGCGCCCCGCACGTGGCCGAACAGCTCGCTCTCGGCGATCGCCTCGGGGAGCGCGGCGCAGTTGACGTGGATGAGCGCCTCGTCGCGGCGGGCCGAGCGCGCGTGGACCTGGTGCGCGACGATCTCCTTGCCGGTCCCCGTCTCCCCCGTGATCAGCACGGGCAGGTCCGAGGCCGCCACCAGCGCGATCTCCTCGAGCAGTCGCCGGGTGGCGAGGCTGCGGCCCAGGATCTCCCCCCCGCTCGACAGCGCCGCGGAGCGCTGCAGCTCGCGCGCGACGCGGCCCCGGTGCTCGGCGCGCGCCTCGAGGGCCTCGATCAGCGCGGTGGTGCGCAGCGCCGCGCCGGCGAGCGCCCCGAGCGTCGCCAGGAAACGCGGGTCGAGGCCGTCGAAGGCGCGGGGCTCGAGGGCGTCCGCGGTGAGGGCGCCGACCACCTCGCCCCCCTCGCGCAGCGCACACCCGAGGCACGCGTGGATGCCGTGGAGTGCCTTGGGGTCGGCTTCCACGAGGCCGTCGAAGGGGTCCGCGAGCGCGCTGTCGGCCGGGAACAGCACGGGCTCGGGCGAGCGCAGGATCACGTCGAGACGCGGGTGCTCGCGCCGCGCGAAACGCTGCTGGAGCGTGCCCGGCGCCAGGCCGTGGGCCGCGAGGGGAACCAGCTCGTCGCCCTCGAGTCGCAGCAGGCACGCGGCGTCACACGGAATCGCCCGGCGGACGGCCGCGAGCAGGCGCTCGTAGCGATCGTCGGCCCCGAGCGCCGCCGTGAGGTCGCCCGCGATCGCGAGTAGCACCTCGAGGGGCGCGCTCTGTTGCTCTTTAGATGACAACGTCATCGATTCGATAACTTCCTTTCGTTATCGATATCATAACACACTCTCATAACCCATTGATCTTTAAGGCCCGTGGCGCTCGGCATCTTCTCTGCAGTAGGCGACCCCATCGGGGTGGCTGGCGAACACCTGCCAGCGACCCGACAGAGAGAAGGAAGAGAACGATGAGCACGAGCGCGACACCCCAACACACCCTGGCCGAGCTGGCCGTGATCCACCCCGCCGCGTCGCGGGTCTTCCACCGCAACCGCCTGGACTTCTGCTGCCACGGTCAGAGGCCGCTGGCCGAGGCGGCCGCCGAGCGGGGGCTGGACGCCACGGCGCTCGTGGCCGAGATCGAGGCGGAGGAGGCCGGCGTCCCCGCCGAGCGCTGGGACGCGAAGCCGATCCCGGAGCTGATCCGCTTCATCGTCGACCACTACCACGCCCGGCTGCGCGCCGAGCTCCCGGAGCTTCTGGCGATGGCCGAGCGCGTCGAGACCGTCCACGCGGACAAGCCGAGCCGGCCGCAGGGGCTGGCCGCGCACCTGCGCGAGGCCCACCTCGCCGTCCTCGACCACCTCGCCAAGGAGGAGCAGGTCCTGTTCCCGCTGATCCTCGACGGGCGCGGCGCCCTGGCGGGGGCGCCGGTGCGCGTCCTCGAGGCCGAGCACGACGACCACGCGGCCACGCTGCAGCGGACTCGGGAGCTGACCGCGGACCTCGTGCCCCCGGCCGAGGCGTGCACGACCTGGCGGGCCCTCTACCTGCGCCTCGAGGAATTCGAGGCGGAGCTGATGGAGCACATCCACCTGGAGAACAACGTCCTCTTCCGCCGCGTCCTCGGCGGGTGAAGGAGCCCGACATGAGCGCCCGCGACACCCGTGAGACGAACCACAAGAGGCTCTGGCTGCTGCTCGGCGGGACGCTGCTGCTGGCATTCCTGGTGCTGGGCTTCTTCGGACGCGAGATCTACCGCCAGGCGCCGCCGATCCCCGAGCGCTTCGCGACCGCCCGGGGTGAGACGCTCTGGACCCGCGACGACGTCCTGACCGGGCAGCAGGTCTGGCAGTCGGCGGGCGGGCAGCAGCTCGGGTCGATCTGGGGCCACGGCGCCTACCAGGCCCCGGACTGGAGCGCCGACTGGCTCCACCGCGAGTCGCTGGCGCTGCTCGAGCTCTGGGCCGAGCGCGAGCACGGCGGCGCCTTCGAGACCCTGGACCCCGAGACCCGGGCCGGGCTGCGCGAGCGGCTGCGCCGCACGCTGCGCGAGAACCGGTTCGACCCGGCGACGGGTGCGGTGACGCTGGGCGTCGATCGGACCCGTGCGGCGCGGCGCGTGGCCGCCCACTACGCCGCCCTCTTCGGCGGCGACCCGGCGCTCGCCGGGCTGCGCGAGGACTACGCCATGTCCGAAGTCGCGGTCCCCGACCCCGCCCTGCGCCAGGCGCTCACGGCCTTCTTCTTCTGGACGAGCTGGGCCTCGGCCACCGAGCGGCCCGATGCGAGCGTGACCTACACGAACAACTGGCCTCCCGAGCCTCTCGCCGGCAACCACCCGAGCCCGGCGAACGTGGTGTGGTCGGTCCTCAGCGTGGTGCTGCTGCTGGCCGGGATTGCGGCCGTGGTCTGGTGGCGCGCCTTCCGCCCCGAGGACGAGCCCCCCGTGACACCCCCCGCCGAGGACCCGCTCGGCAAGCTGACTCTCACGCCATCGATGCGGGCCACGGGCAAGTACCTGGCGGCCGTGGTGGCGCTCTTCGTCGTCCAGGTGCTGCTCGGCGCGCTGACAGCGCACTACACCGTCGAGGGGCAGTCGCTCTTCGGCTTCCCGATCGGCGAGTGGCTTCCCTACAGCCTCACGCGCACCTGGCACGTCCAGCTCGCCGTGTTCTGGATCGCCACCGCGTTCCTGGCCGCGGGCCTCTTCCTCGCCCCCGTCGTCGGGGGGCGTGAACCGCGCTTCCAGAGGCTCGGCGTCAACCTGCTCTTCGGCGCGCTGCTAGTCGTCGTGGGCGGCTCGCTCGCGGGCGAGCTGCTCGCGATCCATCAGAAGCTCGACCTCGACTGGAGCTTCTGGCTGGGCCACCAGGGCTACGAGTACGTCGACCTCGGCCGCGCCTGGCAGGTGGCGCTCTTCGCGGGCCTGCTGCTATGGCTGGGCCTGATGCTGCGCGGCCTGTGGCCGGCCCTCGCCCGGCGCGACGAGTCGCGGACGCTGGTGCTGATGTTCGCCGGCGCCAGCACCGCGATCGGCCTGATGTACGGGGCCGGCTTCTTCTTCGGCGCCCGCACCCACCTGTCGGTGATGGAGTACTGGCGCTGGTGGGTGGTCCACCTCTGGGTGGAGGGCTTCTTCGAGGTGTTCGCCACCGCGGCGCTGGCGCTGATCTTCGCCCGGATGGGACTCGTCTCGAAGGCCCACGCCGGCGCGGCAGTGGTGGCCTCGAGCGCGCTCTTCCTCTTCGCGGGGATCCCGGGCACCTTCCACCACCTCTACTTCAGCGGCACGCCCACGTCGATCATGGCGGTGGGCGCGAGCTTCAGCGCGCTCGAGGTGGTGCCGCTGGTGCTGATCGGGCTGGAGGCCTTCCGCACCAGCCGGCTCCAGCAGGCGACGGCCTGGATGCAGCGCTACCGCTGGCCGATCCGCTTCTTCGTGGGCGTCGCCTTCTGGAACCTGGTGGGCGCGGGGCTGTTCGGCTTCCTGATCAACCCGCCGATCGCCCTCTACTACATGCAGGGGCTGAACACGACCCCTGTGCACGCCCACTCGGCGCTGTTCGGCGTCTACGGCCTGCTGTCGCTGGGCCTGGTGCTCGTGATCGCGCGGCGGCTCACCGGCGAGCGGCCCTGGAACGAAGCCAGCCTCGGCTTCTCCTTCTGGGCCATGAACGCGGGGCTCGCGCTGATGATCGCGCTGAGCCTGCTGCCGATCGGGCTGGCCCAGGCCTGGGCCAGCGTCGAGCACGGCATCTGGTACGCCCGCAGCGCGGAGTTCCTGCAGCAGCCGTGGCTCGAGACGCTACGCTGGCTGCGCCTCGTCGGCGACTCGGTTTTCCTCGCCGGCGTCGCGGCCTTCGCCTGGTTCATGGCCGGCCTGCGCACGGGCTGGAGCTTCGCCGGCGAGCCGCGGGAAGTCCCGGTCGGGGCGCTGGCGAAGGCGGCCTGACGGGGCGGAAGGAGCAGTCCAGTGAGCAACGCGGAGACGAACGGCCCGCTTTCGCTCCTTTTCGTTCAGGACCACCGCCGCCTCGACGCGCTTCTCGAGAAGGCGGCGGCCGACGGACGGGTCTGCCCGGCGCCCTACGCGGAGTTTCGGGCGGGGATCCTGCGCCACATCGGGATGGAGGAGCGCGTGCTGATCCCGGCCGCTCGACGGGCGCGCGGGGGCACGGCCTTGCCGCTCGCGCGCCTGCTCCGGCTCGACCACGGCGCGATCGCAGCGCAGCTCGTGCCCCCGCCGACCCTCGAGATCATCCACAGGATCACCGCGCTGCTCGGTCCACATAACGAGGCGGAGGAGAGGGCCGACGGCTTGTACGCCGTCTGCGACGAGCTCCTCGCGCCCGAAGCCGACGCCCTGCTTCGGACGCTGCGGAGCTACCCGGCGGTCCCCGTCGCACCCCACCAGGATGGGCCAAACGTCCACCGCCACATCGCGGAGACGCTGGACCTCGCACGCCGTGCCTGGGCCGAGGAGAGGACTTCACGATAGCGGCCCGCTCATCGGTGGCCGCAGAGGAGGTTCGCATGGAATCGAAGGTGTTCCGTGGGATCGAGCGCTACGAGGCTGACAAGCATGTCCATGTCACGGTGTTCAACGGGGAGCGGACGAAGGTGCTGCTGCTGTGCCTCTCGCCCGGGCTGACGGTCCCAGCGCACTCGCACCCGGGCTTCGAGATCACGCTCCAGCCGCTGCCGGGAAAGGCGCTTCTTCCCGCGGGCGACGGAAACGAGATGCTGCTGGAGCCGGGGCGGATCCTGTTCGTCGATGGGGCCCAGAGCTTCAGCCCACGGAATCCATTCGAGGAGCCGTTCCAGATGCTGATCCACCTCGTCAAGGGGTAGGCTGCTGGACGGCCACCTCCCTCTTCCACCATCGGACTCGCCGCGTGCCCGACCGGGGTCGGGAGGCGGCGCGGCTCTCCGACGCACCGCTCACCGGTAGTCGGCGGAGTCGACCTCCAGACCCGACTCCTCGTCGGTCCTGTACCGCCAGCAGTCGGGGCGGCTGCCGTCGAGGTCGGTGAAGCCGTAGGACCGGCTCAGCCCCCCCACCGTCACCGACGCCTGGTTCCAGCGGCCCGCTCCGGGTCTGCGGGGAGCGCGGCGACTCCTCGACCGAAGAAGCGCGGCGTCTGCGAGACGAGCCACCCCGGCGGCGCCTTGGCCTCGCGCCACGACTCCGCGGGGGCGCCGAAGACCTCGAGCATCATCTCCGAGCGCATCCAGCCCGGAGGGAAAGCGGGCAAGGACGTCGCCGAGCGACCGGATGTCGCGGAGCCGCCGGTGGCCCCGGGTGCCTACTCACGGCGCCATTCGAAGACCCCGGACCGTTCGACCGGGAGCTCGAGGCCGGTTTCCTTTCGAGCCCGCAGGACCGCCGACCGCAGTTCAGGGGAGACCGTGGTC
>Ga0299906_10002404_pt1 | contig 15557 bp, 19 predicted proteins | sample RVTome_14_FD_200259 | JGI IMG/M metagenome (GOLD analysis project Ga0299906, IMG submission 200259) | Soil microbial communities from uranium-contaminated site in the Upper Colorado River Basin, Wyoming, United States - RVT145D125 (version 2) ... | reverse complement strand
CGCTCCTTTGTCCTCTTCACCGCCTATTCCCTGCTGCGGCGGGTGCATGGTGAACTCGCCCCGGTGCTCGAGGCGCGCGGCTACCGCTGCCTGCGCCAGGGGGACGACAATCGCCACCGCCTGCTGAAGAAGTTCGCCCAGGACGCCACCAGCGTCCTTTTCGCCACCGACTCCTTCTGGGAAGGGGTCGACGTCCCCGGCCGCTCGCTGGAACAGGTGATCATCACCCGCCTGCCCTTCAAGGTGCCGACCGAACCGGTCCTCGAGGCGCGGGCCGAGGCGATCGAGGCAGCCGGCGGCGACCCGTTCATGGCCTACACCGTCCCGCAGGCGGTGATCAAGTTCAAGCAGGGTTTCGGCCGCCTCATTCGGCACCGCGACGACCGCGGCGTGGTCCTCATTCTAGACAGCCGGGTGGTGAAGAAGGGGTACGGCCGCACCTTCCTGCGCTCGCTGCCGGCCGCCAGAGTGCTCGCCGCACCGGCCGACTCGGTATTTGCCGAGATCGGACGTTTCTTCGCTCCCGACTGAAGTGAATCTTTCGCCTCCGGCGCGGCTCCGCGCCGGCCAAAAAAAACGGGTGAGTCCGGCGGACTCACCCGTTTTTTTACTTTCGTGTTTTTCCAATCAGCCGGCGCGGCCGATCAGTTCAACCACCTTGTCGGTGAAGGGGTTGGCGAAGAGGATGATCATGCACACAACGAAGACGTAGATGGCCAGGGACTCGATCATGGCCAGACCGATCATCATCGTGGTCAGGATCTTACCGCTGGCACCGGGGTTGCGGGCCACGCCCTCGACGGCGCTCTTGATTGCGAGCCCCTGGCCGAGGCCGGTTCCGAAAGAACCGATGGCCATGCCGAAACCGGCAGCGATCATACACCAAGCGAAAAATTCCATGTTACTGCTCCTTCCTGTGAGTTGTTGTTCCTATACGGTATAGGACTTAAGTTTCGCCGGGGCGAAATCAGTGCGCTTCTTCCAGAGCGCCGGCAATGTAGATCATGGCCAGCAGGGTAAAGACGAAGGTCTGGATGCAGGCGACCAGCACGCCCATCAGCATCATCGGCACCGGCAACAGGAACGGCACCAGGGCAAAGAAGATCATCAGGACGATCTCGTGACCGTACATGTTGCCGAAAAGACGCAGCGAGAGCGAAAGGGGGCGGGCCAGGTGACCGATGATCTCAATGATGAACATCAGCGGCGCCAGCACCAGGATCGGTCCCATGAAGTGCTTCAGATAGGAGATGCCGTGTTCCTTGACGCCGACGATGTGGGTCATGGCGAAGACGGTCAGCGCCAGGGCGCCGTTGGTGTTGAGGTTGGCCGTAGGCGGCATGAAGCCGGGAATCAGGGCGATCAGGTTGGAGACGAGGATGAACAGGGCGAAGGTGGCGATAAGCGGGAAGTAGGCCTTGCCCTTGTGGCCCATCGTCTCCTCGATCAAGGTCTCAACGCCGCTGACCACGACTTCCATGAAATTCTGCAGGCCGCCGGGGACCATCTTGATCGCCCGGGAGGCGGCGAAGGCGAGCAGGATCAGGACGAGCATGACGAACCAGGTGTACATCACGTGTTCGCCGATATGCGTGCCGATCTGCTCTTCGAGCCACTTCAGAAAAAGAAACGGGTGCGTCATGACGGGTTACTGCCTCCTCGTTGGGTACAATCGTTTCAGGGTGGTCCAGAGGATGTTGATGACCACCACCGAGAGTCCGACGGCCAACCCCACTGGATTGACCCCGGCTACGGTGATGAGCAGCAGCAAAATCGCTGCCAGACTGCCGAGCCGGATGAAATAGGTGATTTTGAAGCTGCGGGCCGAGTGCCGGGACGGTTCGGCGAGCACCCCTCTCAGGGAGTGCTGCAACCACAGGTAGCCGCCGATGGCCACCAGCCCGCCGGAGAGAACTCCGAGGGTGATGGGGGCCGAGCGCCAAAGCAGGCTCAGCAGGACCAGGCCGGTCAGCACGACCCAGTTGCGCCGGGCGATATCGCCCAGCAGTTGATCATCCTGGTCCTTCACCGTTTTTATGTTCTTTTTCGTTTTCCTGCTGCTGGCGTTTGAGCTCCCGCTCGGTCAGGATATAGACGTTGCGGAAGCCCGAAACAATCCCGAAGCCCAGAAAGATCAGGGTCAGCCAGGGAGAGGTCCCCAACCACTTGTCGAGATAGTAGCCCATGGCCAGCCCGATGAAGGTAGCGGCCACCATGGAAATCCCGACGCCGGACAAAAAGCCCAGCGATTTGATGAGTTGGCGCCTATCCTCGGCCATGTCTACTTGTATACAGCATACAGTGTTGCAGTCTTGTGGAAAAACCGTTGTTAGATATCACAGGGGGGGGTGGATGTCAACCGTTTTTCCGCTCAACCCTCTCCCCGCTTACGCCCGCGCCAGTCGCTGACGCTCCATTCGAGCTGACTCCACATCCCCCGCAGGATGGCCAGATCACGCCGGTCAAGACCCGCCCGATGGTGGAGCCGGCGCAGAGTATTCATGACTCCCTCGGGGCGGGCGGAGTTGAGAAAGGCGATCCGGGAGAGGAGCTGTTCGATCTGCCGGAAGAGCGTCTCCATCTCTGCCGAGCTCGGCGGCTCGGCCGGCTCCTGGCTGAGGGGGCTGGCGGGCAACCGGGACAGTTCGTGCAGAAAGAGCAGAACCGCCTGTGCCAGGTTGAGCGAGCCGACTTCGGCTGCCGTCGCCACCGTCGCGGCGCGGGAGCAGAGAGCCACCTCTTCGCTGGTCAGCCCGGCGTCCTCGCGGCCGAAGACCAGCCCCAGCCGTCCCCCGGGCGGAAGCTCTGCCTGCAGCCCGGGGATCGCGGCAATGTCGAGCAACTCACCACGCAGCCGCCCGGTCCGCCGCGTCGTCGCGACGGTCAACTGCAGGTCGGCGAGAGCCGAGGGCAGGTCGGAAAAGAGCCGCGCCTGGCCGAGCAGGTGATTGGCGGCGACGGCGAACTTGCGCGCTTCGGGATGCAGGTGGGCGCAGGGGTTGACCAGACGCAGGTCGCTGGCGCCGAAATTGGCCATGGCCCGGCAGACCATGCCGATGTTGCCCGGGTTCTGCGGCTCGACCAGGATAACGGCGACGTGTTCCAGGGAAGGGGTACTCATGGGCGGTACGATACAGCAAAAGGGGGCAGACGCCAAGTGCTCTTTGCGGGTTCCGGCTCAGTAGTGCCCGATGATCTGTTGCCGCCGGAAACAGTCGAGGGTGTGGTCGTTGACCATGCCGGTCGCCTGCATGTGGGCGTAGCAGATGGTCGAGCCGACGAACTTGAAGCCGCGGCCGCGCAGATCCTTGCTTAGCGCGTCGGATTCAGGGGAGGTCGCCGGATAGTCGGCGAGGGAGCGCAGCTCGTGGACGACCGGACGGCCGTCGACGAAGCGCCAGAGGTAGGCGTCAAAGCTCCTGAACGCCTCTTGCACGGCAAGAAAGCTGCGGGCGTTGCCGACCGCCGCCTCGATCTTGGCGCGGTTGCGGATAAGGCCGGGGTTGCCCATCAGTTCGGCAACCTTCTGCTCATCGTAGCGGGCCACCTTTACTGGGTCGAAATGGTCGAAGGCCGCCCGGTAGTGCTGCCGCTTGCGCAGCACGGTGTACCAGGAAAGACCGGCCTGCGCTCCCTCAAGGACGAGGAACTCGAAGAGCAGGCGGTCGTCATGGACCGGCACGCCCCATTCTTCGTCGTGATAGGCGACATAGTCGGATTTGCTCAAATCGACCCAGGGACAGCGGCAGAGATTGTTCATGGCCCCTCCAGAAGGCGCTTTCTCCGTTCCTTGGCCGGGATTATTTCAGATAGCCCAGGGTGGCGGTCCAGAAGGAGAGGTCGTGCTGCGTCCTTTCATGCAGCCGCGCGTTCATGATGGCGATGCCGGCGATCTCGGCGAGGGCGGCGAGAAAGGTCACCTCTTCCTGGCTGTATGGGCGCTTCTGCGCCGAGTAGATGCGCAGCACGCCAACCACGTGCCGGCGAGCGACAATCGGCAGGGAGAGAATAGAGGCGATTCCCTCGGCTACCGTCTCGGCCGGGTACTCGAGGCGCGGGTCAGTGGCGGTATCGGCGATCAGTACCGGCGTTCCAGCGAGGGTCTCGCGGATGCTGAGGTCGGTATGGGGTGGCCCCTTGCTCAGAAACCGTTCGCTCAGCCCGCGCGCGGCGAGCAGCTCCAGCTCGTGGGTGGTCTCGTTGATCAGGCGCAGGGCGCTCGCCTTGACCTGCAAAATAGCGATCACCCGGTCGACGATCAGTTGCATGACTTGACGCGAGTCGCGGACGGAGAGAATGGCCCGGGTGACCTCATGCAGGGTGCGAAAATACTCCAGGCTCTTGCCCGGATCGAGCGGTTGCGGGGCAAAGGCTTGCAGTCGCTGCCCGGTCGTTTCGGTCTGAACCGGCAGTTCAATCCCGATCTCCCGGAGGAGGGCGGCGAGCTTGCCCCCCTCGGCCTCGTAGAGGCGGGCGTTGGCGATGGCCAGCCCCCCCATTTCGGCCAGGGCGGCAACGAATTCCATCTCCTCGGGGCTGAAATCCCTGGGCTCGGCGCTGTAGAGGCGCAGCACCCCGATCGCCTTTTCGCCGGCGATCACCGGCACCGAGAGGATGGTGTTGATTCCTTCGGCGCGCATGGCGTCGCGGTACTGGATGCGTGGGTCGTTGAAGGCATCCCTGATGCAGACCGCTTTGCCTTCGAGCACCTCGGGAATGCTGCGGTCGACGCTCAGCGCCCCCTTCTCCAGGTAGGCCCGGCTCAGGCCGTGCGCTGCGACCAGCTCAAGACGGCCGGTCTGCTCGTCAATCAGTCGGAGGCTGGCGGCTTTCACCCCGAGGGCGGCAGCGGTTCGCTCGACCAGTGCATCGAGGGTCGGCTGCAGGGCGGGGGAGGAGAGGATGGACTGGGCAGTTTCGAAGAACAGCCGGAAGTATTCGATCGACGTGGTCTGGGCCATCAGGGCGGGGGCTCCTTTGCGGGGTTCTGGGTTGCTGGATCTGCGGGGACAGCTTTTTAATTATAAAGGAAAAAGCGCGAATGAGAAGGTCCGAATGCATGGCCATAACCTGGGGTTGAAAGACACTCTGAGCAATGCCTCACCGGCAAATGGAATGCCTCCGCGAATTCTCCGTCAAGCCATGGGGTCGTGGCAGCCAGCAAAGCAGTCGCGTATGTGCTAAAATGAAATTGAAAAGCAAAGGCAAATTCCATCCGTTAGCGTGAAAGGAGTTCCGTTATGACGGGGATTTATGAATGCACAAGCTGCGGGGTGGTGACCACCAGCAAGGAAGATATCTGTAGCCCGCGGGAAATGAGCAGCAGGAACGAATACTGCGGCGCGTCTCCGGCAGAGGGTGAAGTGATGTGCGAGCCGATGGCCAGTAGCCTTGAGTATGAGTGCGGTGGCTGCGGCCGGCCGACGGCAGACCCTGACTTGGTTTGCACTCCGGAAAAGAAACGTTAGTCTGTGTCGAGCAGGGATGTAAGACGGGGCAGGGCCTTGAGGCCTGTCCCGTTTCCATGCACCGAGGGGAGAGACCGCGATGAAAAGCATCGGAGTGGTTGTCGGTCTGCTGCTGGCCGGTCTGTTTGTTGCCGGACAGACGGTGGCGGCAGAGCCGCTGAAAGTCTATTCCGTCAGCGAAGGGAAATACGTCATGACCGAAAAAGTTGTCAAAAGTGACAAAGAGTGGCGCAAGATCCTGACCCCCGAGCAGTTCCACATCCTGCGCGAGAAGGGGACGGAGCGGGCCTATTCCGGCAAGCTGCACGCCAACCATGATCACGGCATCTACCGCTGCGCCGGCTGCGGCCTCGATTTGTTCAGCTCGGAGAGCAAGTATGAGTCGGGGACCGGCTGGCCGAGCTTCTACGCCCCGGTGGCGCCGGAGAATGTCCGCTTCGAGGAAGATCGCAGCTTCTTCACGACTCGCACCGAGGTACTCTGCCCCCGCTGCGGCGGCCATCTCGGCCACGTTTTCGACGACGGACCCGAGCCGACCGGCAAGCGCTTCTGCATGAATTCTGCGGCGCTGGAGTTTGAGCCGACGAAATGATGAAATACGCAGGGGAGGGTTTTATACCTGCTTCTGCAGGGAGAATATGGGATGAGAACGCTGCTGACCGTGTTGCTCGCCCTGTTCGCCGCGCTGGCCGTCGTCGCCGGCCGCTGAAGGCGAAAGCGGGCGGGGAAGAGCGGGGCAAGCGGTGAAGGGGACGGCAACTCGCGCCGCCCATGCGATCTGATAAAATAGAGGAGTGTCGCAGCGAAAGGAGGTGAGCAGAATGATGGTTCCGGTCATGCTCAAAGACGGGACCGAAGAGATTGTCTCTTCTCAGGTTCTGGACAGGATGCTGGAATCCGGGCAAGTCATGTTCTTCAGGCGCACCAAAGGCTGGGTGGTCGTTGGTCGTGATTCCGTCCGCGGGATGGGGGGTATTCTTTACCGGGGAAGGGAACGGCGCACAGACTTGATCGGCAGTATCCATTGACTGCAATCGCTGATTGCTCCGCCTAGACTTTGGGCTTCACCCAGAGGATTTTTCCCAGAGGCGGCTTCTATCCTGACAGGGGGCGAAGGGCCTTCCCTTGAATTGAACCTGGTGTTGACGGAACACTCTGGAGAATCGCAGGATTGCAACCCATCCCATGCGCCTGATGGGCTCTGCTGCATTGCTTTGTCGCCTTTTATCGTTACGCTTTTGGCAAGTTCCGGCCATCGCTGCTGGCCCGAAACGAAGACGCCGCCTTCACCGCGTGGAGTAAACCGGTTTCCAGTATGCGAACCCTTGCCCCGCTCTTCTCCCCCCGCAGCATCGCCCTCGTCGGCGCCACCGCCGATGTTGCGAAACTCTCCTGCGTCGTCCTGAAGAACCTTCTCCGGTTCAAGGGTTGGGTCTACCCCGTCACTCCGGCCAACGGCCTGCTGCCGAGATCGACCTCAACCCGGTCGTCCTCTACCCCACAGGGGCGCTGGTGCTCGATGCCAGGATGAAACGGGCGTGAAGGTTTACGCCTTGCCGTGACCTTTCAGCGCTTGTAGCCGATGGAGCGCAGGAATTGGTAGCGGTCTATCCGTTCCTCCTCTCCCTCGATTCCCCTGGGGGGGAAGCCGTCGATCACCCCGAGCACCCCCCACCCCTGGTCGGTGGAAGCGACGATCACCTCGAGGGGGTTGGCGGTGGCGCAGAAGACATGGCAGACCTCGGGGCACCCCTTGACCGCATTGAGGATGTTGAGGGGGAAGGCGTTGCGCAGCATGATGCAGAAGACGTGGCCGGCGCCGATCGCCTGCAGGTTGCGGACCGCGACCTGACCCAGCTCATCGTCGTTCCCTTCGATCCGGATCAGGCAGGGGCCGGACGATTCGGTGAAGGCGAGGCCGAAACGTGCACCGGGGACCGTCGTGGCCATCACCTCGTACAGGTCCTCGGCGGTCTTGATGAAATGGGTCTGGCCGAGGATGATGTTGCATTCCGCGGGGATTTCCATCCGTACCGCGTGGATCTCCAGGTTCATGGGGTCCTCCTTTGTGGTCTGGCTGTACCGGGACTTGCTCCCCTGACAGCGGGGAACGGCCGCTGTGCAAGGCTGCCGGAGCCAGCCTCTAGCCGGGCGTTTCCGCCTCGAACTGTTCCAGGGCATCGAGGGCCTCGCATCCGTATACCAGCGCCGGACCGCCGCCCATGAAGATGGCCACGCCGATGGTTTCGATGATCTCGGCCCGGGTGGCGCCGGCCCGCAGGGCGTCGTGGACATGGAAGGCGAGGCAGCCGCGGCAGCCGGCAACCACGGAGATGCCGAGAGCCATAAGTTCCTTGGTTTTTCTGCTCAGCGCCCCGTCGGCCAGAGCCGCCGAATGAACCTGGGTGAAACCGGAGACCGGCCCCTTCAGCTCCGCCCCCAGCCTGCCGGCCAACTTGTTGAGATGTTTGTAGTAGTCGGGATAGGTCTTTTCCATGCGCCTCCGTCCTTTCTTTCTCCCGGCCGATGCCGGCGGTGTGTCAGCCGAGACGCGCCGAGAGGTAACGCAGGATATCCTCCAGGGAGATGAGCCGTTCGTAGTCCGCTTCGGGGATTTCGACCCCCAGGGTCTCATGGAGGCCGATGAGGAAGTTGAGAAAGTCGAAGGAGTCGATGTCCAGGCTTTCGCGCAGGTTCTCCCCCGGCACGAGCCCCGTCAGGTCGGCCTCGGGGGCTATCTGCAGCAGGCCGCTGCTCACGATTCCCCTGATCTGCTCCTCGGTCATAGTTTCTCCGGTTCCTGAAGTGCGTGGTCGAGTGCTTCCAGGAACCGGGCACCGCGGCTGCCGTCGGTGGCCCGGTGATCCGCCGCCAGCGTCGCCGTCAGGATCGGCCGGACCCCGAGCATGCCGTTCTCTGCCCATGGCCGTTCGGCGATCCTGCCGAAACCGACCAGCGCCACCTGGGGCGGGTAAATAACGCCGAAGACCTTCCCCACTCCAAGATCCCCAAGGCTGGTCATGGTAATCGTGGCGTCCGTCATCTCGGAGGCCCGCAGGCGCCCGGACCGGGTTCGGGTGATGAGGTCGCGCAGCGCTTCCATCATCTCATCCAGACTCTTCTGGTCGGCATGGTGGATGGCTGGTGTGAGCAGGCCACCCTGACGCAGGGCGATGGCGAAACCAATGTGCATCGCCTCCTCGATCCGGAGGCCGTCGTCGATCCAGTAGCCGTTGAGTTCCGGCACCTCCCCCAGGGCGCGCGCCACGGCCTTGATCAGCAGAACGGCGGGCAGCAGCCGCTCTTTGATGGAGCGTTTCTGGTTTTCCGCCGTCAGCCACTTGAGGGAACGGCTCATGTCGATGTCCGTCTCCAGGTAATAGTGGGGAATCTCGCGGTTGGAGCGACTCATGGCCGCGGCGATCGCGCGCCGCATGCCGGCCTGGAGCCCCCCGGCCACAACCTGCGGCTCCGGCGGCAAGGGCGCCGCCTTCTCTGCGGGTTTCTCCTTGGCGGCGGCCGCCCGCTCGACATCCCCGCGGCTGATCGCGCCCTCCGGACCGGTGCCCTGCAGGGTTTCCAGGCCGATGCCGAGATCGGCGGCCAACTTGCGCGCAGCCGGAGAGGCCTTGACCCGCCCGGACGGCGCCGCCCCCGGAGCTTCCGCCGGAGGTTTTTCGGAGCGGATCGTGGCCAGCACCGTCCCGACCGGAACCTTCGCCACCGGTTGGAAAAGGAATTGCTCCACCATCCCGTCCTCGAAAACCTCAACCTCGAACAGACCCTTGTCCGTCTCCACCTCGGCGATGATGTCCCCGTGTCTGACCCGGTCGCCCTGCTTGACCCGCCACGCCATCAGTGTCCCGGTTTTCATGTCGGCGCCCAGACTGGGCATGCGGAATTCACCCATGAGCTTGCAGCATCCTCCTGACGGTGTTCACGATGGTCGCGGCCTGCGGCAGCGCCGCCTCTTCCAGGTGCCTTGGGTAGGGCATCGGCACCTCGGCGCTGCACACGCGCTCGACCGGGGCATCCAGCTCGAAGAAGGCCTTCTCCATGATGCGCGCGCTGATCTCGGCTGAGATGCCGCCGCTGCGCCAGCCTTCGTCCACGACCACCGCCCGACGGGTCCGGGCGACCGAAGTGAGGAAGGTCGCCTCGTCCAGGGGACGCAGGGTGCGCAGGTCGATCACCTCGGCCTCGATCCCTTCGGCGGCGAGGGTCGTGGCCGCCTCCAGCGCCTTGAAGAGGCAGGTGCCGTGGGTGATGAGGGTGACGTCGCGCCCTTCCCGCCGGACCCGCGCCCGGTCGATCTCCACCGGGCCGGCGTCCTCGGGCAGCTCGCCCTCCATGGGGTAGAGGATGGAGTTCTCGAAGATCAGCACCGGGTCGGGATCCTCGAGGGCGGTCCAGAGCATGCCGCGGGCGTCCTCGAGGGTCGCAGGCACCAGCACCTTGAGTCCGGGGATGTGCGCGTACCACCCGTCCAGGCTGTGGGAGTGCTGCGCCGCCAACTGCTTGCCGCCGCCGGTCGCCATGCGGATGACCAGCGGGACATTGAACAGGCCGCCCGACATGTGCAGGATGGTGGCGGCATTGTTGACGATCTGATCGAGTGCCAGCAGGCTGAAGTTGACCGTCATGATCTCCACGATCGGCCGCATGCCGCCGAGCGCAGCGCCGATTCCGGCTCCGACGAAGGTCGATTCCGACAGGGGCGTGTCGCGAATGCGCTCCGGCCCGAACTCCTCCAGCAGCCCCTTGCTGACGGCGAAGCAGCCGCCGTAGCGGCCGACGTCCTCGCCCATCAGAAATACCCGGTCGTCACGCTGCATCGCCTCGCGGAGGGCCTCCCGCACCGCTTGCCGGTAGGTGGTCCTGATCATCTTCGGCCCTTCGCTCATTCCGTCCTCCGCTCCGAGTACACAAAGCGTGTCAGATCTTCGACCGGTTCCCAGGTCCCCGCCTCGGCGAAGGCGACCGCCTCTTCGACCTCGGCGACCACCTCCCGTTCGAGGCTCTCCAGCCCTGTGTCGTCCAGGAAGCCCTGATCCTTGAGCCGCTTGACCAAGAGGACGATTGGGTCGCGCTTCTTCCACTCCTCGACCTCCTCCCTGGTCCGGTAGAGCTCGGGATCGAACATCGAGTGGGCTCGGAAGCGGTAGGTGCGGCACTCGAGGAATCGGGGACCCTTGCCGGCCCGCACCGCAGCGGCCGCTTCCCGCGCTGCCGCTTCCACCGCCAGCACGTCCATGCCATCCACGGCCCCGGCGGCGACGGCGTAGCCGTCGGCCTTTTTGGCCAGGTCGGTGACCGACTGGGCGAAATCGATCCGGGTCCCCATGGCGTAGAGGTTGTTCTCACACACGAAGAGAACCGGCAATTGCCAGAGGGCGGCGAGGTTCATCGACTCGTGGAATTCCCCCTCGGCGACCGCCCCGTCGCCGAAGAGGCAGCAGGTGACTCGAGGCCTCCCCTGTAGCTTGTCGGCCAGGGCCAGGCCGACGGCGAGGGGGATGCCCCCGCCAACGATGGCGTTGCCGCCGTAGAGGCGGGTCCGGGCATCGTAGAAGTGCATCGAGCCGCCTCGCCCCCGGCTGCACCCCTCCTGCTTGCCGTACATCTCGGCCATGATCCCGCCCATCGACATGCCGCGGGCCAGGGCGTGGCCGTGCTCGCGGTAGGTGGCCACCACGGCGTCCTCGACCGCCAGGGCTTCCGCCACCCCCACCGCAACTGCCTCTTCGCCGATGTAGAGGTGCAGAAAGCCACGGATTTTCGTGGCGCTGTAGAGTTCGGCCGATTTTTCCTCCAGGCGCCGGATGCGCAGCATCTGCCGCAGCAGGTGCAGGCCATGATCGGAGCTGAGGGCTCCTCTTTCAATGCGTTTTGGGCTCATGCCTATGTCTCCAGTGTCGAGGTGTCCCCTTCGGGCAGTCCCAGTTCGCGCGCCTTGAGTAGACGGCGCATGATTTTGCCGCTGCGCGTCTTGGGCAGGCGGTCGATGAACGCGATCTCCTTCGGTGCCACCGCCGAGCCGAGCCGGCTGCGGGCAAAGCCGAGCAGTTCGAGGCGTAGCGCCTCGCCGGCGGCAAATCCCGGCTTCAGGGCGACGAAGGCTTTGACCAGCTCCCCGATGGTCGGTTCGGGTTTGCCGATCACCCCCGCCTCGGCCACCGCCGGATGCTCCATCAGGGCGCTTTCCACCTCGAAGGGGCCCACCATGTGCCCCGCCGTCTTGATGATGTCGTCGGCGCGACCGACGAACCAGAAGTAGCCGTCGGCATCGCGCTGCGCCAGGTCGCCGGTGAGGTACCAGCCGCCCGCGAAGCACTTGCGGTAGCGCTCCTCGTCGTGCAGGTAGGCCCGGAACATCGAAGGCCAGCCGGGGCGAAGCGCCAGCTCCCCCTCGACCCCGGGCTCCTCCAGCACAACGACCCGGTCTTCGTCCAGCCGCCGGACGATCGCCGCCTCGGTTCCTGGCAGGGGGCGGCCCATGGAGCCTGGCCGTATGTCCATCGCCGCGAAGTTGGCGATCATGATGCCGCCGGTCTCGGTCTGCCACCAATTGTCGTGGATCGGCAGCCCGAGGACCTCTTCCCCCCAGATCACCGCTTCGGGGTTGAGGGGTTCGCCGACGCTGTGGATCAGGCGCAGCCGGCTCAGATCGTACTGGCCGCGCGGGGTGATGCCGGTGCGCATCAACATGCGGATGGCCGTCGGCGCCGTGTACCAGACCGACACCCGCTGCTGTTCCAGGATCCGATACCAGCGCCCGGCATCGAAGTCGGCCTCGTCGACGATGCTGGTCACCCCATGGATCAGGGGGGCAATGATTCCGTAGGAGGTGCCGGTCACCCAGCCCGGATCGGCCGTGCACCAGAAGATGTCGTCGGGGTGGAGATCGAGCACGAACTTGCCGGTCATGTAGTGGGTCAGCACGGCGTTGTGCACGTGCACCGCCCCCTTCGGCTGGCCGGTGGTGCCGCTGGTGAAATGCAGGATCGCCATCGCCTCCGGGTCGGTAGGCGAAATAGCGAACTCGCCCAAGGCCTCGGCCAGCAGTTTCGGCAGGGACAAGATGTCATCGGCCAGGTCCTCCGCCGCATCGGTCAGCAGCACGTGCCGCAATTGCGGCAGGCGCTCGCGCAGGCCGGCGACCTTCCTGTGGTAGAGCCGCTCGGTGGTCACCAGGACCCTGGCGTCTCCCAGCAGCATGCGCTGACAGATCGGCTCAGGGCCGAAGGCGGAAAAGAGGGGACAGAACACAGCCGCCTTCTTCCAGGTGCCAAGGGCGACGACGTAGAGGGGGGGAATGCGTCCGGAAAGGACGAAGACCCGCTCTCCGCTGGCCACCCCCAGCCGCCCCAGCACGTTGGCGAAGCGGCTGCTCTGCTCCCTGAGCTCCCCATAGGTGTAATCGAGGACCGTCCCGTCCTTGCCCAGCCAGCGGAGGGCCAGATGCTTCCCAAGGGGGCCGGCGGCATGGCGGTCGACCGCCTCGTAGGCGATGTTCAGGCCCTTGCCGCCGGGCAGCCCATCGAGTTCCCGGCGCATTTGCTGCCAGGAAAAGCTGGCGCAGGTCTCTTCATAATCCTGCAGGTTAGGCAGAACGCTCCAGCTTTCCGGCGTTTTCCTGATCACCTTGCGAACTTCCATCCGGCCTCTTCCCTCTTCAGGAGGACCAATCGTGCTGATGGTAAAGAACGTCCAATGTCAAGATTACCGGGAGTTTTCTTCTTGTCCAACCTGATGGCTGGAAACCGGAAGAAATGAGGATTGGGGATAAGCCAGGGGGACTGCGGGGGGGCGTTTGCGTCCGGACGGGCGGGAAGAGGACCACATCCTCTTCCCGCAGGTGGGCCGTCATGCCGAGGCGGTGCAGGTTATTTATGACCCGGCTAGAATCGGCTATGCGCAACTGCTCGAGGTGTTCTGGATGAACATCGACCCGACCGATGCGGGTGGTCAGTTTGTCGATCGCGGCAGTCAGTATCGATCCGCAATCTTTTTCCTCGACGAAGAACAGAAACGGTTGGCTGAAGGCTCCAGGAAACGTCTCGCCCGGTCGGGCCGGTTCAACGGGCCGATCGTCACCGAGATCGTTCCGGCCACAGCCTTTTATCCGGCCGAAGAGTATCACCAGGACCTACTACAAGAAGAATCCCCTGCGCTACAAATACTGCCGCTGGGGCTCGGGTCGCGACCAGTTTCTTGACCGGGTCTGGGGTAAGGAGCAGGGCAAGCAGTGAAGGGACGGGACGTCTCAAGTTCTACCGGCGGCCGGATTCTTTGCAGACAATGTAACAAATTGTTTTCGATAAGTTTTTCTCGTGCGCCTATCCGGCCCCGGCGCCTGCCGGGAGTATGCTATAATTTAACTAGGAAAAATTAAATAATGGAGGTATGGCCATGATGCGGAATGTCTGTTCCACAACCGAACGTGTGGTGCGCGTGTTCATCGGGCTGGCCCTCTTCTCCCTGCTGTTCCTGCTCGAAGGGCCGGCCATGTATCTGGGCCTGCTTGGCCTGATCCCGATCGCGACGGCCGTTTTCAGGTATTGTCCGATCAGCCACATGCTGCATGTGAACACCTGTACCAGCAAGCCGATCAGCCATGGGTAGAGCAGGCGGAAGGCTGGCAGGGCCGCCGGTAAGGCGGCCCTTTTTTGCGTGGGACTGAGCGGGGCGGGTCACTGCAGGGGACGCGGCCCGAGCTGGTGCCCTTTGACCAAAAGAAGTCGCTGGCAACCGGCCGCACCTTCCTGAGGCAGCTCGTTCCCGCCTCGGGAAAAAGGAGCGAGAGCACCTGGTAGATGCATTCCGCGTTCACCTTGGCCGAGGCGTTTCTCTTCCGCCCAGGTTCCACAGGCTCCTAGCGGGTGGTAAAGCTGCGAACGGGACCTTCCGTGCGACCACCCAGGTCGTCCACGGCCGACACTTTCCAGAAATAGGTCGTTGACGGCGCCAGGTCGGTGAGCTCAAGGCTGCGCTGCTCGGCTGCAAGCTCGGCTACGGACGCTCCGCCGCCCCCTCCACCGCCGCCGCCGCAGGAAAGCAGCAGCATCAGGACCGCAACGAAAAGGCCGCCGGCCAGCACTTGCCACTTTTTCTTTCTGTTGCCGGCGGCAACGCCAAAAAACACTAGAAAACCGCCAACGCCGGCCAGCAGTGCCCCGCCGCCGGCAGGGGTCAACAGGGTGACTTCAATGGGCGTGCTCTGACTGAAATCTGGCGACGTAGATAACAAGACCTCACTGGTCACCGGGTCGCCGTCGACATCCGGCAACTGATCCCATTGCAGCACGACAGTGGTGGCCAGACCGGTGGCACCGTCGGCCGGCGTCACCGGTTGTGGCGCCGGCGGCAGCGTATTGCCGACGCCGGTGAGTTCGACCGAAGAGACGCCGCTGACCGAGCCGTTTGAAGAGACGTCAAGCCTTGCAGCGAAGCTCTGGTGGGCGGCGGGAGCAATACGGACAGTAACCGTACAGCTTTCCCCGGATCTCAGAGCCTGGGTGCACGTGTTGCTGGTGATCGCGAAAGGCGACGGCGGCCCGGCGACGCTTGCGGACTGGATGAACAGGAACCCGCTCCCGTCGTTTCGCAGCGCAATCGTACTGGTTGCCGAGCTGCCGACCGGTACATTGCCGAAAGGGAGAATCCCGTCATCCGAGGGGGCAACCGGATCAGTGATGCCCAGAAGGGCATCATTCAGCAGATTGAAGGCTGCCTCTGCATTCACAAGTCCGTAACCGTAACTGTTATCGGCGCCCGCCGGCCCCAGGTCGGTTGCCGATTCTTTCAGAACGGTTTCGAGGGCATCGGCCCGGGTTTCGGGAAAGGCGCTGAGCAGCAGGGCCATCACCCCGGAGACGTGCGGGGCGGCGAGGGAGGTGCCGGCTGTATCCACATAGGAGTTGGGTATCGTGCCGCCGGAAGTCAGGTCAGCGGTTCGCACTATGAAACCGGGTGCCACCGCTTCGGGATAAACCGTACCGTCGCAGGCCGAGGGGCCCCGAGCGCTGAAGCTGGAAATAGTGGTTGCCGACTGGAGGGTGCCGAGCGACCCGACAGCGAAAGCTTCCG
>Ga0299906_10002403_pt1 | contig 15558 bp, 15 predicted proteins | sample RVTome_14_FD_200259 | JGI IMG/M metagenome (GOLD analysis project Ga0299906, IMG submission 200259) | Soil microbial communities from uranium-contaminated site in the Upper Colorado River Basin, Wyoming, United States - RVT145D125 (version 2) ... | reverse complement strand
GGGGTCGCGGTGGACCGGGAGGGCAACGTTTACGGCGGCGAGGTATCACAACGCCGCGTGGTGAAGCACCTCAGGATCCAGCCGGTGATGATCCCCCGACGGTAGCCCGTGGTCAGGCCACGCCGGCCGCGAAGGTGACTCCGTTCTCCTTCGACTCGAGGTCGAACAGCCGGTAGTCGCAGGTCAACTCCTCGTCCACGCTGATCGGGCGCAGCGTGATCGTCGCGGTCTGCCCCGAGTCATCGCAGTTCGGCTCGTCGGCGTGGTTCATGTACTTCGCGTTGTCCCCGCATAGAACGTAGATCCCCGAGTCCTCCTGGTAGAGGTAGTGCCGCAGGCTGGAGAGGTACGGCTCGGGGAAGCGGGCCAGGTCGTCGGGCGGGATGCGCCAGTCGACTCCTTCGGTGAATCGCCAGATCACATGCCCCGCCGGCAGGTCGGTGGCGGCGAAGAGCCCCACGCCCGCGATGGCGGAGGGGGCGACATACGTGGGAACGCACAGCATCGTGCAGTCAGGCTCTTCGGGTCCCCGCCCCCCTCGTCGGAGCCGGACCCCTGGAGGCCTGGAGGGCCCCCGGTTGCGAAGTCGTCCCGGGCCCGGGCGAGGCGGGCGTCCGAGGTCGTATCGTGGTCACGTACGACGGGCGATAATTTCGTTGCATTGTGCTGGGACTCCAATAGAGTCGTTCGGCGCGGTGCGTCGCACCCTCGTCCTCAGAAGATATTCGCCTCGACGGTCCCGTCCTCGCTGAAGCGCGTATGACGGAAATGATCGATGTCGACGGTCGTCGTCCTGCCATCGGCGATGAGCTCGGCAACGGCTACCCCTGTGGCTGGGGCGTGCATGATGCCGTGGCCCGAGTATCCGCAGGCGTCGATCCATCCCTCGGCGTCCGGGTGACGCCCGATGATGGGGCTGTTGTCCGGGCTCACGGCGTAATACCCCCACCAGCTCCCTCGCAGATCGACGCCCATCTCCTCCCACCACGGGAAGCGTCCGACGCCGCTGAGCAGAACGTGCTCGAGCCACGACTCGTCGATGCCCTCGGTGAACCCGAACGGCTGCGCGAGGTTGTCGAGGCCGAACAGCACGCGGTTGCCTTCGCTTCGCAGGTAGACGCCGGTCGCCAGATCGATCGTCAGCGGGTACGTGCGCTGGTCGGCGATCGGTGCGCTCAGGAAGATCTGGATGCGCTTGGGGCCGACGGGAACATCGAGCCCGGCGAGCCGCGCCACTTCGCCCGACCACGCGCCCGCCGCGTTGACGACGTGCCCGCAGCCCCACGCCTCGGGGCCGGAGCGCACCGTCCAAACCGGGCCCGCCCGCTCGATCGCGGTGACGTTCGCCCGCATTCGGAATACGACCCCCAGCTCCCGGGCCATGGCGACGCACGCGTGCGTCGCCAGGTGCGGATCGATGACGCCGTCCCACGGGCCGTACGTAGCCCCGGCGAGGCCGTCGGGGTCGAAGTCCACGTAGTCGCGAGCGGCCTCCGGATCGAGCACCTCGACGGGAGCGCCCAGCTCGCGTTGCAGCGCCACGGACGCGAGGTGGTCGGTCCAACGTGCGTGCGGCACGAGGAGGAGGTAACCGATGTCTCGGTAGCCGATGTCGTGGCCGTATCGCTCGGCGAAGCCGCGGTAGACCGGCAACGAGTACAGCGACAGCCTGATGTTGGGCGCGGTCGTGAACTGGACGCGCACGCCCGCCGCGCTCCTGCCCGTGGATCCCATGGCGGGGGCGGCCTCACGCTCGAGCACGGTCACCGTGAGCCCACGAAGCGCCAGGTTCCAGGCGATGCAGGCCCCGTTGATGCCGGAGCCGATGACGACGACATCGGATGTCCGTGTGCTCACGTGTGGGCGTCCTCGAGCGAGATCCGTGACGGCGTCACGATAGGCAACTTCCACTCGTTCGCGAAGTATCAATTCGGAGTCTGTCCTCAACGCCTGTTCGAGACACCCATGTACCTACGACAACGGCGACTCGACCTACTCCCCTTCGCCCTCGCCTGGGGGTGTCTGTGCGCCACGCTCTCGCTCGGCCTGACGCCGACCGGCGTTTCCGCGCAGGTCAGCGTGGCCGACTCGTCGGCCGTGCTCCTGCGGGCCGCGACGGAGTTCGAGCGGGACGGACGCTGGGAGGTCGCCGAGGCGATCTACATTCTGATCACCGAGCGTTACGGGTCGACGCCGGCCGCAGTAGAGGCGCGCTCCAGGCTCGGCGCCGCGCCCGGCGAGCGGATCGAGCGCACGAGCCGGGTGGAGCTTCAGGTCTTCGGCACGCTCTACGGCCTCTGGCTCGGTGTCGCCGTGCCCGTGGCACTCGGCGCGAACGGGCCGGAGGCGTATGGCGCGGGCCTGCTCCTGGGAGGTCCCCTCGGGCTCTTCGGTTCGCGCGCCGCCGTTCGGGCGCGCCCCATGAGCGAGGGCCAGGCGCGAGCCATCAGTTGGGGAGGTATCTGGGGCACCTGGCAGGGGTTCGGTTGGGCGGAGGTGTTCGACGTGGGCGAGGACGAGTTCTGCGATCAGTTCGGGTGCTACCCGACGGGGGACAACGAGGAGCCGCTCTTCGCGTCCATGATCGTCGGCGGCCTCGCGGGGATCGCGACCGGCGCGATCATCGCGCGCAACCCCATAGGCTCGGGCGTCTCGAGCGGCGCGCAGGGCGGCTCGATATGGGGTTCCATCTACGGCGCGATGATCGCCGGGATGTTCGAGCCCGACGGCGAGGACATCCTGGTGACCTCTCTGCTCGCGGGCAACGTGGGTCTCATCGCGGGTGCGGCCCTCGCCGGCGCGTACGACCTCAGCAGACCGCGCGTCCGGATCATCAATCTCGGTGCGCTCGTGGGCGGCATCGGAGGTGTCGGGATCGATCTACTCATTCAACCCGACGACGCGGTGGCCGCCATCGCGATCCCGCTGGTGACGAGCCTGGCGGGGCTCGGCATTGCCGCGCACGTGACCAGAGACGGCGACGGTGTGGGCGATCGAACCCCGGACGACCTCGGGGCCGCCCTCTTCGACTTGTCGGACGGTGCCCTCACCATGCGCGCGCCGTTACCGATGCCGACTCTGCTCCCCGCGGACGACGTGAATGGGCGGCCCGTCTGGCGGCCGGGCATCACCCTCGAGGTGTTTCGGGCCACCTTCTTCTGAGGGCGACGCCCACGCTCCGACAGGACGGGAGCGGGTAAGCCCCGCAGGCCCGAAGGCCTGCGGGGCTCGTCGCCCACCATGTGAACGTGCGCCTCACCTGACGCCCACAAGGCGGCGATCCCTACCGGGCCGGACCAGGAAGGTCTCGTCGACGATGCCGTCGCGGTCGAAGTCGACGAACTCGGCTACGTCCACGCCCTCCATCCTGACCACGAGCACGCGACCGTCCCGGCCGGCGTCGAACCAGAGCCCGCGCAGCGCACCACGTAGCCCTGCCCGCCTCCCCTCGTCCCGCACCATATGGACGGTGCGGAGGCCGAGGATGTCTCGAAGCTCGGACTGGTTCAGGAAGCGATCACGGCGTTGCGCGTGGACGCTGACCAGCCGGATCCGACCCCAATCAGCGCGAATCCACACGTGCCCGCGATAGGCCGGCGCGTAGCTCGCCCGGCTGCTGTAGACCACCCGCGAGCGGCAGTCGATGCCACGCGCTTTGGCGGGAGCGCGGCAGCTCGCCAGCCGGCCGCTCACCGTGACGGGCGCGGGCTGCCCCACACGTGTGGCACGGGCGCGCTGGGCATCCGCGGCGACGGGAACGAGGAACGAAGCTCCGAGCATGACCGACATCAGTTCGCGTTTCATGGTACTCCCCTTTCCTCAACGGACCCCGGGTCCGTCTGGTGGCGTGCGGGCGGGGGGACGATCCCCCCGTGGGTCCCACCGGTGTGGCACCGGCTCACCACGCTGCATGAGGAGAAATGCACCGGTCGTGCCTGACGGATCGAACCTGCTTAACTTATGTCTCCGTAATGCTTTGCGGGATAGGAGGGCTGCGAGGATCTGTCCTCTGGAGAGGACAGATACGCGTGAACGAGGGGCCGCCGCGGTTGGGGCCGGTGCGTGGCGGCCAACCCTTCCGCCGCATCGTGCATCCATTACCATACGCGCGGCCTTCTACGGCTGTAATACCGACACGACCCCAGACCCGACGCCCTCACGGACCATGACCGATACGCAGAGCCTCGACATCGAGATCATCCAGGAGAAGATCCAGCGGGAGAGCGCCTTCGTGGAGCGGCTGCTCACCGAGATGAGCCGTGTGATCGTCGGACAGAAGGTGATGGTCGAACGGCTCCTGATCGGGCTGCTCGCCGACGGCCACGTCCTCATGGAGGGCGTGCCCGGCCTGGCCAAGACGCTCACGGTGCGCACGCTCGCTCGGGCGATCGACACGACGTTTCGCCGGCTCCAGTTCACGCCGGACCTGCTGCCCGCCGACCTGATCGGTACGCTCGTCTACGACCCGAAGGACCAGGAGTTCAAGACCAAGAAGGGGCCGATCTTCGCCAACATCATCCTCGCCGACGAGATCAATCGTTCGCCCGCGAAGGTGCAGTCGGCGCTGCTCGAGGCGATGCAGGAGCACACGGTGACCATCGGTGAGCACAGCTACAAGCTCGACGATCCGTTCCTCGTGCTCGCCACGCAGAACCCCATCGAACAGGAGGGGACGTATCCGCTACCGGAGGCGCAGGTCGACCGCTTCATGCTCAAGCTCGCCGTCGAGTATCCCTCAGGCGACGAGGAGCTGGAGATCATGCGGCGCATGTCGCGGGGCGCGCAGGTCGAGGTGAATGCGGTGGTCAGCCCGGACGAGATCATGCGGGCGCGAAAGGCCGCCGAGCTCATCTACATGGACCAGCAGGTCGAGCGGTACATCGTCGACCTCGTGCTCGCGACGCGCGACCCGGCGGCGTACGGGCTCGACGATCTGACCGACCTCGTCGCCTTCGGCGCCTCTCCCCGCGCGACGATCTGCCTGGCCAAGACGGCCCGCGCGCACGCTTTTTTGCGGCATCGCGGCTTCGTGACCCCCGACGACGTGCGCGCGATGGGCATGGACGTGCTCCGACACCGCGTGCTCGTCACGTACGAGGCCGAGGCCGAGGAGGTCACGTCGGAAGATGTCGTACGGCGCATCCTCGACCGGGTCGAGGTGCCGTAGGCGGGGCGATGGCGACGCAGCCGACCCCCGCGAACAGCACGGAGCGGCGTGAGACGATCCCGCGCGAGATCCTCAAGCAGGTCCGGCGGATCGAGATCAGCACGCGCGGCCTGGTCAACGAGGTCTTCTCCGGCGAGTACCACTCGGTGTTCAAGGGCCGGGGCATGAACTTCGCCGAGGTGCGCGAATACCAGTACGGCGACGACATCCGGAGCATCGACTGGAACGTCACGGCCCGCAGCGGCGCCCCGTTCGTGAAGGTCTTCGAGGAGGAGCGCGAGCTGACGGTCATGCTCCTGGTCGACGTGAGCGCGTCCGGCGACTTCGGCACGCGCGAGCGGCTCAAGGGCGAGATGGCCGTCGAGATCTGCGCGCTGCTCGCCTTCAGCGCCATCAAAAACAACGACAAGGTTGGCCTGGTCATCTTCTCGGACCGCATCGAGAAGTTCGTGCCGCCCCGCAAAGGGCGACGCCACGTGCTACGTGTCCTGCGGGAGCTGCTCTACCACGAGCCGGAGGGGAGAGGCACCGACATCACCGCCGCTCTCGACTACCTGAACCACGTGCAGAAGAAGAAGGCGGTCACCTTCCTCGTCTCCGACTTCCAGGACGAGGGCTTCGAGCGGGCCCTGTCGATCGCGGGCCGCCGCCACGACGTCGTCGCCGTCCGCGTGTCCGATCCGCGCGAGCGCACGCTGCCACCCGTCGGTTGGATGGAGCTCGAGGATCCCGAAACGGGGGAGCGCGTGATGGTCGATACGTCCGACGTCGACTTCCGGCAGCGCTTCGCCGAGCGCGTGGAGCGCCGACGCGCCGAGCTCGACCGGGCGCTGCGGCGCAGCAAGGTCGACGTCGTCGACGTCGAGACGGGACGGCCGTACGTGGAGCCGCTCATGCGGTTCTTCCGCGAACGCGCGCGGAGGCAGTAGCCATGCGGACCGGAAGGCTCGTCACTAGCGCCCTCGTCGCCTGCGGCATCGCGGCGCTCGTGGTCCCGGCGGGCGCCGCCGCCCAGGCCATGCTGCGGAGCGCCGTCGACACGACGCTCCTCACAGTCGGCGACCGGATCACGCTCACCGTATCCGTCGAGCACGCTTCGGATGCCAGCGTCGCTTGGCCCGACTCGCTCGACGTGTCGCCGTTCGAGGTGCTCGCCGCGCGGGCCATGGCGCCCGAGACGACGCGGGGACGCACGACGTCGAGCGCGGCGTTCCAGCTTACCACCTTCGAGCTCGGCGCCCTCGAGATCCCGAGCTTCGACGTCACCGTCCGCTCGCCGGACGGCTCCGAGCAGAGGCTCTCCATCAATCGATTCGCGGTCGAGGTCGTCTCCGTCGGCGTGGACGAGGGGGGTGACATCCGCGGGATCCGCGGACCGTTGTCGATTCCGGTGAGCGCCGTGCGGATCGCGCTTTGGATGCTCGCGCTCCTCCTCGCTACCGCCGGTGCTTACGCGGTGGGGCGGCGGCTACGGCGCCGGATGCCGGACGAGGACGCTCCTGTCGAGCCGTTGCTCCCGCCGCACGAGATCGCACTCGATGCCCTCGCCCGTCTCGAGGCGTCGGCGATGCTCGAGCGAGGCGCGATCAAGGAGTTCCACATCGGGGTCTCGGACATCCTGCGCCGGTACGTCGAGGCGCGCTACCGCGTCGCCGCGCTCGAGATGACGACCGGCGAAGTGCTGGACGGGCTGGAGCGGGTGGGCGTGGGCGCCGACTTCCGCGACGGCCTCCGTCGGTTCCTCGACCAGTGCGACATGGTGAAGTTCGCCAAGGTGCGACCGAGCGTGCACGCGTCCCGCGAGGTGCTGGCGCTCGGGCGTCGGCTGGTGGAGGCATCGGTGGAGCCTCTCGCCCACGAGGAGGCCCGTTGATGCTGCGCTTGGAGGATCCGGCGTTCCTCGTGCTCCTGGTCGTGCTGCCGCTCCTGGGGTGGGTGGCCGTGCGACGTGCTCGGCGTAGCGCGTCGATTCGCTACTCGGCGGTCCACGACGTGGTGGCTGCCGGGGCGGGCACGTCGGCGTGGGTGCGCGGTGTGCCGTGGATTCTGCGAGCGTTGGCGCTCGCCGCGCTCATCGTCGCGCTCGCGCGCCCCCAGACGGGCATCACGACGGAGAACGTGCTCACCGAGGGCATCGACATCGTGCTCGTGCTCGACGTGTCGAGCTCCATGCTCGCCGAGGATCTCGAGCCGAACCGGCTCGTCGCGGCCAAGGCGGTCGCCTCGGACTTCGTTGCCGGCCGTCGCAACGACCGCCTCGCGCTGGTGGCGTTCGCCGGCCAGGCATTCACCCAGGCTCCGCTCACCTTCGACTACAGGGTCGTGCAGTCGCTCCTGGCGGAGCTGGACGTCGGCATGATCGAGGACGGCACGGCCGTGGGGATGGGACTCGCGACCGCGGTGAAGCGGCTGCAGGCGTCGAACGCGGAGTCGAAGGTCGTGGTGCTGCTCACCGACGGGCGGAGCAATCGGGGCGAGATCGGACCGATCACGGCCGCGCAGATGGCGCAGGCGCTCGGTGTACGCATCTACACCATCGGGGCCGGTTCGCAGGGCACCGCGCGCGTCCCGGTCGCCGATCCGCTCGGCGGCACGCGCTACGCGACCATGCGTGTCGACATCGACGAGCCGACGCTGCGGGAGGTCGCCGCGCTCACGGGCGGGCGGTACTTCCGCGCGACCGATACCGAGAGCCTGGCCTCCATCTACGCCGAGATCGACGAGCTCGAGCGCACGGAGATCGAGGTCGAGAACTTCACGCAGTATGGCGAGGAGTTCCCGATCCCGCTCGCGGCCGGGCTGCTCTTCCTGTTTGCAGAGCTGGGGCTGGGCCAGACGCTGCTGAGGAGGCTCCCGTGAGCGCCGGGAACGCTTCGGCGATCACGCACCGATCGCCTTGGAGGGCCGCCTGATGTTCCGCTTCGAGGATCCGCAGTGGATGTGGGCGCTGACACTCGTGCCGGTGCTGGCGGGTCTGGCCTGGCTCTCCGGGCGCCGCCGTCGACGCGCGTTGGAGGAGTTCGCGGATTCGCCGCTGCTCGACAGGCTCGCGGCGTCCGTCGACGTGGTGGCGCGGCGTTGGAAGCTCGTCCTGCAGCTCGCCGCCGTAGCGCTGCTCGCCGTCGCGCTCGCCCGTCCGCAGTTCGGAAGCCGGGTGGAGACCGTGCGTAGCGTGGGGCAGGACATCGTGATCGCCGTCGATCTCTCCGAGTCCATGCTCGCTGAGGACGTGGCACCGAACCGCCTCGGGCGCGCCCGCCTCTCGATTCTCCGCCTCATGGACCGTCTGGACGGCGACCGGATCGGGCTCGTGGCGTTCGCCGCGGACGCATTCGTGCAGAGCCCGCTCACCATCGACTACGCGGCCGCCGGCATGTTCCTCGGCGCGATGCAGCCCGACCTCATGCCCATCCAGGGGACGGATCTCGGGGCCGCGCTTCGCGTATCCCTGGATGCGCTGGAGGAGAGCGCGCGCGATGCGAAGGTGCTCGTGCTCGTCACCGACGCCGAGGATCACGAGGCGACCTACGATGCCGAGCTCGCCCGCGTCCAGGAGCTCGGGGTCCAGCTCTACGTGGTGGTCGTCGGCACCGGCGAGGGCGTCCCCATTCCGGTGTACGACGACGAGGGCGCCCGGCAGGGCTTCCTTCGCGACGAAGACGGGAACGTGGTGACCACTCGCGTCGGGGAGCAGGCGCTCGAGGATCTGGCCCGCCGTGCGGACGCCTCGGTCGTGCGCGTCGTGTCGGGCGGCACGGCGCTGGACGAGCTGGTGGACGAGATCGCCCGCGGCGAGGGTGAGGAGCTGGACGCATTGCAGGTGACACGCTTCGAGGAGCAGTTCCAGCTCTTCCTGGGGCTGGCGCTCTTCCTCCTCGTCGTGGATGCGGTCGTGTCGGATCGACGCCGGACGGAGCACCGATGGGCAGGGAGGTTCGAGTGAGCAGTCACATCGTGCGATACGTGCTGGCCGTGGCGATCGCCGCGGCGGTCGTGGGCTCTGGTGAGGCGTCCGCCCAGGAGGCGCGCGCGCTCGTCGAGGAGGGCAATCGCCTCTACGAGCAGGGTCGCTTCACCGAGGCGCACCAGAAGTACCTGGAGGCGATGGCAGCGTCGCCGGAGTCGCCCGTGATCCCGTTCAACGACGGGAACGCGCTTTACCAGGACGCAGACTATCAGCGGGCCATGGAGGCCTACCGGCGCGCGATCGAGGCCGGCGACCCCGACCTGGCGAGCTCCGCTTGGTACAACCTGGGCAACGCGCTGTACCGCCAGCAGCAGCTCGAGCAGAGCCTGGAGTCGTACAAGCAGGCGCTGCGTCACGCCCCGGACGACGTGGACGCGAAGCACAACCTCGAACGCGTCCTCGAGCAGATGCAGCAGCAGGAGGAGCAGCAACAGCAACAACCGCAGGATCAGCAGTCGCAGGACGGCGAGGAGGAGGATCCGAACGACGAGTCACAGGACCAGCCCGGGCAGCAGCCTCCGCCGGAGCCGCAACAGGATCAGCAGCAGCAGGACGAAGGGCAGAATCAGGACGGGGAAGAGCAGGATCAGGGCCCGGACGAGCAGCCGTCCGAAGGCGGCGACCAGCAGCCACAGGAGGGCGCGCCCCTGCCCCAGCCGGGCGAGATGACGCCCGAGGAGGCCGAACGCCTCCTCGACGTGATCGACGAGGACCCGGGAGACGTGAACCGCAGGTCGGCCGCTCCGCGCGGGCCCCGCCCGAGGAAGCCCTGGTAATGCTGGGCCTCGTAGTGCTGATCCTCGTCGCACTGGCGCCGTCTCCGACGACGGCGCAGGAGCCGACCGTGCGCGCGTTCCTGACGCCGGCCGGCGCGGTCGGTGTCGGCCGTGCGTTCGTTCTCAACGTGGAGGTGACCGGCACGCAGTCGATGGACAGGGAGCCGGCGCCGCCCGAGCTCGACTTCGCCCAGTACCTCGGCAGCAGCACGCAGTCGTCGGTGCGCATGGTCAACGGGCGCACGAGCGTCTCGCTCACCGTCCAGTATCGGTATCAGGCGCTCGACGAAGGCTCGTTCACGATCCCTTCCTTGCAGGTCACGGCGGCAGGGCGCACGCTCGATACGGAGCCGCTGCAGGTGGCGGTCACCGCCGCGCCCCCCGACGCGGCGGGCGCGGACGGCCCGGTGCTCGACCCGAACGACCTCTTCCTTACGGCCGAGGCGTCGAAGCGCTCCGTGCGCGTCGGCGAGCCGGTGCTATTGGAGTATCGAATCTGGACGCGCGTCGACGTCACCAACTTCGGGATGACCCGTGTGCCGGAGCCGGAGGGGTTCTGGGTCGAGGACGTCACCCCCAGCGGTCAGCCCGAGGTCGAGCAGCGCACGCGAAACGGAGTGCAGTACGCGAGCGCCGTCATCCGGCGGGTGGCGCTCGTGCCGACCCGCGCCGGCGAGCGCAGGATCGAGGCGATCGGGTTGGAGGCACAGGTGCGGGTACGCAACAGCCGTGACCCGTTCGAGAGCTTCTTCGGCCGCAGCTCGCTCTTCGGCACGACCACCGTACCGACGACGGTGCTCTCCGACGAGGTCGTGCTCGACGTCGCGCCGCTGCCGAGCGGACCGCCGGAGCCGTTCAGCGGCATGGTCGGCTCGCTCGACATGACCGCGTCGCTCGACCGTGACTCGCTGGAGGCGGGCGAGGCGGTGACGCTCACGGTGCACGTGAGGGGAGACGGCAACGTGCGCGCGGTGCCCGACCCGGAGCTCGGGCTGCCGAGCGACTTCGAGGTTTTCCCGCCAGAAGTCACGGTGGCGGTCCGGCCGACCTCCTCGGGGCTGTCAGGAACGAAAACGTTCGAGTACGTGCTCATCCCCCGTGCGCCGGGGCGCCGTGAGATCCCCGCGGTCCGCTTCGGCTACTATGACGTCGCTGAGGGCGCCTACCGTACGGCCGAGAGCGCCGCGCTTCCGCTCACCGTGACCGGGACCGTCGTCGACGGGCCGGCCGCGCTGCGGCGCGGAGGGGTCGAGCAGCTGCGCGAGGACATCCGCTTCATCCGCATCGGCCCGCTCGAGCTCCGGCGGACGGGGGGCACGCTGCTCGGCGCGCCCGTGTTCTGGATGCTCTCCCTGCTTCCGCTCGCCGCGGTGGGCGGCGCGGTGGCGCTGCGCCGTCACCGGGACCTGCTGGAGGGCGACGTGGCCTACGCGCGGGGACGGCGCGCGAGCCGGGTCGCCCGAAAACGCCTCGCCGAAGCAAACCGCCTCGCGGCGGAGGACGACGCGCGGGCGTTCTACGCGGAGGTCGCGCGTGCCCTGCGTGGTCTGGTCGCCGACCGACTGAACCTTGCCGAGGCCGGTCTGCTCACCACCGAGCTCGACGAGGCGGTCGCGAGGGCGGGCGTGGACGAAGCCACGCGCGCCTCACTACGCGACTGCCTCGACCACTGCGACCGGCAGCGCTTCGCGCCGCCGGGGTCCGGGGCCGGCGAGCGGTCGCGCTTCCTCGATGACGTTGGCGCGCTCATGACCGCGCTCGACCGGAGCCTGCGATGACCGCGCGCCGCCTGCTCGCGGTCTGTCTCGCCGGGACGCTCGCCTCCACCGCCGCGCCCGTCGCCGCGCGGACCCTGCTCGCCACGCCGGCCGCACCCCTCGCCGCCCAGGAGGAGATCGTCGCGCAGGGCAACCAGGCGTACCAGGAGGGCGACTGGGGGGCGGCGGTCGCCGCGTACGAGGCGGTGCTCGAGGGCGGCTACACGAGCGCAGGCCTCGAGTACAACCTCGGCAACGCGTACTTCAAGGCGGGCGAGCTCGGCCGATCGATCCTGCACTGGGAGCGGGCGCTCCGCCTTTCTCCGGGCGACGCCGACACGCGGGCGAACCTCGAGCTGGCCCGGTCGCTCACCGCCGACGCCGTGGAGCCACTTCCCACGTTCTGGCTCTTTTCGGCGGTCGCCTGGTGGATCGAGCTGCTTCCGCGCGCGCTGCTTCTCGCGCTGTCCGCCACCGCGTGGCTCGCGCTCGCGACCGGGCTCATCGTACGCATCATGGCGCGCAGCGACGGGGCCGCGCGTACAGGGCGATGGGTGGCGGTGGGCGGTGCCGTGGGCGTCTTCCTGCTCGGCTCCACGCTCCTCGTTCGCGAGCTCGGCATCGGGCGGGCGGAGCGGGCCGTGATCCTGGCCGAGGCCGTCCCCGTTCGCTCGGCGCCCGCCGAAGACGACGACCTCACCCTCTTCGAGGTGCACGAGGGCACCCGCGTGCGCATCGATCAGCGCACGGGCGCGTGGGCGGAGGTCGTGCTCGACGACGGGAAGGTCGGCTGGGTACCCGTCGACGCCATGGAAGTCATCTAGGGGACGGCTAGTAGGGGACGGCTAGCCGACGGCGGCGCGCGCCGCCACCGCCTGCCGCACCGCGGGCGCCACCTCGGTGCCGAGCAGCTCGATCGCGCGCAGCACCTTGTCGTGCGGCATCGGGCCGACCGTGAGCTGGATCAGGAATCGATCGTGGCCGAAGATCTCGTGCTGGAAGAGGACCTTCTCGACGATCTGCTCCGGTCTCCCCAGGAAGAGCGCTCCCCGGAGCCGGCGCTCGCTCTCGAACTGCGCGCGCGTCGGCGGGGGCCAGCCGCGCTCGCGCCCGATGCGCCCCATCGTCTCCTCGAACGGCGGGAAGGCGGTATTGGCCGCTTCGTCCGCGTCGTCCGCGATGAAGCCGTGCGCGTTGATGCTCACCGGCAGCGTCGCGGGATCGTGGCCCGCCTTCCTGGCCGTGTCGCGGTAGAGCTCGACGAACGGCGCGAAGCGTTCGGGCATGCCGCCGATGATCGCCAGCGCCATCGGGAGGCCGAGCGAGGCTGCGCGGATGACGGACGGCGGGTTACCACCCACGGCGATCCAAACCGGCAGCGGAACCTGCACGGGGCGTGGAAGCACGAGCCGCCCGTCGATGGCCGGGCGGTGTCGTCCCGACCAGGTGACGCGCTCGTCCGCGCGGATCTTCAGGAGGAGCTCGAGCTTCTCCGAGAAGAGCTCGTCGTAGTCCGACAGGTCCTGGCCGAAGAGCGGAAACGACTCGGTGAACGAGCCGCGCCCTGCCATGATCTCCGCGCGTCCGCCGGAGATGAGGTCGATCGTCGCGAAGTCCTGGAACACCCGCACCGGATCGTCCGAGCTGAGCACTGTCACGGCGCTCGTGAGCCGGATCTGCTTCGTACGTGCCGCCGCCGCCGCCAGGATGACCGCGGGCGTCGAGGAGACATAGTCGGGCCGATGATGCTCGCCGACGCCGTAGACGTCGAGGCCTACCCGGTCCGCGAGCTCGATCTCCTCGAGTAGGCGCGCGACGCGCTCGCGGGCCTCGGTCTGCCCGCCGGTTTTGGGGTCCAGCCGGGTCTCGACGAAGGAGTAGACGCCAATTTCCATGCCCGACAAGGTATTTCAGACGCGGAAATCCCGCCGCCCTCGCCCCGTACCTGATCGCATCGACGGGATCGGAGGGGCTCAACGTTCCGGCCTGAAGAGGGGTCGTACTACCGAATATCCAGGACCCTCCCACCCCGCACGACATGCTCGACAACTCGCGCACGCTGGCCATCTTCGCCCTCGGTGTCTTCACCGCTTGCTCTTCCGGAGCGCCACCCGCCACCGTCGCGCCCCGGCCGGCCCAGCCCGCGGCGGGGGCGGCCGTCGAGGACGACCGCGATCCCACCACGGCGGACGGCATCTTCACGGCAGCGCAGGCCGCACGTGGGGCCGAGACTTTCGACGGCATCTGCTCCGAGTGCCACGACCACGTCGATTGGACGGACGCCGGCTTCCGCGGGCGGTGGCAGGACCAGTCGCTCTTCCAGCTCTGGTACTACATCAACGACCGTATGCCGTACGACAACCCGTGGAGCCTGTCGCGTCAGGAGGTGACCGACGTGCTGACCTACATTCTGGAGCTCAACCAGCTTCCCGCGGGCGATGCCGAGCTCGACACCGACGACGACTCGATCGACGATTTCTGGATCGACTGGAACCCGAGCTAGCGGAACGAGCTTCGCTCGTGTCGAGGGGGCGAGACGTCATGTCGCCGTCGAGAACGTGATCTTGAAGCCGTCCGGGTCCACGATCGAGAAGGTGCGCGCGCCCCACGGCATGTCCTCGGGCTGCGCGTCGAGCGTGCCTCCGCGCGACTCGATGCCGGCGGCGAGCTCGTCGACGCTCCGGCTCATGTTGAGATAGAGCCGGAAGCCCTCGCCCTTCGCCCGGTCACGGCCCTTCGCCCAGTCGTCCTGCCCCAGCATGAGATGCGCCGTCCCGGCGACGAGCGAGGCACCCATCACCTTGCCATCGTGCTCCCACTTCTCCCGGATGTGGAATCCGAGGATGTCGCGGTACCAGGCGAGGCTCGCCTCGATGTCGCCCACGGTCAGGCTCGGGACGATCTGCTGAAGGCGGAGTGCTGCGGGCGCTCTGCGCCGTTCGGGCCGTTCGCTCTTATCTGCGCTCAAGGGGCCTCCTCGTGTCGGGTCGGACGCGGGCTGCCGGGGGACCACCGTCCGCCGGAGCGCCGCTCCCTGATGCTCCGGAGCAACTATACCCATCCGGCGCCGGTTTCGCCGCTCCTCAGCGCACCGGCCCACCGCCCCGAGCCACCGCGGTGCGCAGCACCTCGAGCACCTGCCGGAAGTTGCCCGGCTCGTCGTGGCGCGCGCCCACCTCGGCCGCGCGCGCGCCCAGCGCCTTCCGCCTTTCCTCGTCGGCCAGCGCGCGAATCGCCTCGACGACCTGGCCGTGCTCGGCCGGATCGACCAGCAGGCCCGAGACTCCGTCGTCGATCAGCTCGGCGGCGCCCACCCAGCGTGTGGTCACGACGGGGAGCCCCGCTGCCATCGCCTCGAGCGTGACGAAGCCGAACGAGTCGTGCCACGACAGGTGCAAGAGCGCGTCGGCCGCCGCGAGCGCGTGCAGCGCGGGACGCACGCCGCCCGCCAACGTCACGCGACCCTCGAGCCCGGCGGCGCGCACCAGCCGTTCAGCCTTTCGGCGCTGCCCCGATCCGGTGCCGCGCCCGGCGGCGAGCAGGTGGACGGGACGCCCCAGGTCGCCGACCGAAGGCAGCACGTCGAGCATCTGCCAGAGGCCCTTGAGGCGGAAGTTGTGGCCGAGGAAGAGCAGGCAGAGCGCATCCGCGGGAATCCCCCAACGACGCCGCATCTCCGCACGCAGCGCGAGCCGGGCGGACGGCGCGTACTCGTCGGTGTCGACGGCGTTGTGCACGATGTGCACGTGGTCCGGAGGAATGCGATAGCTGTCGAGGATCTGCCCCCGCATGTATCGGGACTGCGCGATGACGTCGGGCGGTGGGGTGCGGCCCTCGTAGAGCGCTCGCTCCCAGCTCAGCTCGGCGCGCGTCCACGGCGCTCCCCGCCAC
>Ga0299906_10002400_pt1 | contig 15571 bp, 9 predicted proteins | sample RVTome_14_FD_200259 | JGI IMG/M metagenome (GOLD analysis project Ga0299906, IMG submission 200259) | Soil microbial communities from uranium-contaminated site in the Upper Colorado River Basin, Wyoming, United States - RVT145D125 (version 2) ... | reverse complement strand
ACAAGTATGAGCCGCGTTGGTGCGTGGAGTTCAGGAGCGCGGGGTGGATTGTCAGGTCGGCCTGGCGGACGCTGCTCTTGTCGTTCCGCCCGTGGCGCTTCTGGCATGAACTGAAGATGTCGCACGAGATCCGGTGGCGGCGGATCGGGGTGTACCTGGCGCTGTTGCTTCTGCCGTTCGTGCTGCTGTACGTGGCGGAGCAGACGGCGTTTGCAATTCGAGTCTGGCAATATGTAGTCAATGATACAGCGCGGCAACAACAGCAGGCTGCTGCGGCACTCCCCCAGTTTCAGAAGATTGTCGCCGATGCTGAAGCGACTGGCCATCTCGATGAAGAATCACTGGCCGCAAACCGGGCCAACCTGGCCCTTCTGCGAATGGCGGCCACCACACCCGCCATTGTCAACCATCCACTATGGATGGCCGTTGTCGAGGCGGTCTTGACTCCGGTCTCGCCGATCTCACGAGGCACGATCTCATCGCCGTGGGGCGTGCAACCGTATCCTCCGCCGGTCCAGATCCACGCCTACGTCTTCAATCGCACGAGCGCCACGATCGGACTGCGATCTCGTCGGCTGCAGGTGCGGCATCTCACTCGACCTCTGCCTTTCGTCCTGCCCATGTGGGTGGGCATTCCACTTGGTTTTCTGCTCCTACCGATCTCGCGACACAGGGCGAGGGTGCGTTGGCGCCATATCGGGCGGGTGACGGCGTATTCCATGTTCCTGCCGGTGGCAACGACACTCGTGGTCGGCGTCCTTGTGACGTTGGCGCTGTTGACCCCCAGGCTGGAGCGCGTGGGCTGGGGCTTGAGTGCGGTACTCATCAATTACGCCGTCGGGCTGGCCCTGCTGGCATGGTGGGCCATCGCAATTCGCCGCTACCTGAAGATGCCTCACGGCTGGTTGATTGCGCCGCTGATGGCGATGATTACAGTACTGATAGTCGTGGGCGTGCTGTTCTACACCGGGTCGAGGCTGGTGCTGCGTTGACGGGGCATGTGGTGCTCAAATTTGCCTGCCCGCGCTGCGGCTACGACCAAAGGGGGGTGATCGATTCGTGGACCGAGGCGTGCCCGCTCACCGGCACCTGCGCGGAGTGCGGGCTGGCCTTTGAGTGGGCGGAACTGCTCGGCCCCACGCGCCGCTTGCCTTCGTGGTGTGTCGAGTATGGCCTCGGGACGAGAAGCTTCCTCGCGCGCTGGTGCAGGACGCTGCAGATGGTGCAATGGCCCTGGACATTCTGGTCCACACTTCGGATCAGTCATGAAGCCCGCTGGGGGCGCGTTGCGGTGTGCCTTCTCCTGACCGCTGTGGCGCTGCTACTTGCGTTCGATGTGTGTTACGGCGTATTCCTTGCCGGCTACGCGCATCAGCCCACCAACTTGGCGCCGGCGTTCGGCATCGTGTACACGCCGGCATCGTGGTCGGAAATACTCACGGCGGCGGCAGTGCCCGGCGCGGACATCGTGATCCTGACCACACCCTGGACTGTGCACACATCCGGCCAGCTCTTTCAGGATTACTGGATGGGCCTGATCACACCACTCGTCCTGGCGCTGGCCCACCAAATGCTGTGCCCGGCGGGGTTTCTGCTGCTGCCGCAGTCGCGACGCATCGCGAAGGTGCGGTGGTCGCATGTCTTTCGAATCACGGCCTACGGCGCGCTGTTGCCGCTGCCGCTGCTCGTCCTGACCTGGGTCAAGGGCGCCTTGTGGGGAATCGGCTTCTGGCAACCGATTCCAAGTCTGACGGTCTGGTCCGAGCGTCTGGCGTGGCTGCTCATGCTCTGGTATCCGTTTCTGCTGATCGTCTGGTGGTCCACGGCCACCGGCCGCTATCTGCGCATGGCCCATTCCTGGGGTGTCGGGCTTGCGGTGGTGGTGCTCGCGACACTCGTCCTCGCCCTGCCGTTCGGAATCGTGCGACTTTTGACACCCATCGGCTGATGGTGTTGGCGGGCACGGGCGGGGTGACGTTCTACAATGCGGCCATGACCACCACTCAGACCGCCAAGGCCATCCCGGCGACACCCGATACCCTCGACGCCCTCTCCCGCGGGCTTCTGGAGCTCCTGAACCGACAGGACCCCGATGCCGCGCGCATCCTTGCCGCCGAAGCCGCGCGGCAGGCCACCACGCTCGAGCTCATCGCCTCCGAGAACCACGTCAGCCCCGCCGTCATGCACGCCGTGGGCACGTGGATGACCAACAAGTACGCCGAGGGCTACCCCGGCAAGCGCTACTACGGCGGCTGCGAGTTCCACGACCAGGCCGAGGACCTTGCCCGCGAGCGCGCCAAGCAACTCTTCCGGTGCCAGTTCGCCAACGTCCAGCCGCACTCCGGGGCCAGCGCCAACATCGCCGCCTTCATGGCCCTGTGCGACCCCGGCGACACGATCATGAGTCTGCCCATCAAGTCCGGCGGGCACCTCAGCCACGGCCTCAAGCCCAACTTCTCCGGCACGTTCTACAACATCGTGGACTATGATGTACACCGGGAGACGGAACTCATCGACTTCGACTCGATGGCGACCATCGCCGCCGAGTGCCGGCCGAAACTCATCATCTGCGGCTACTCGGCCTACTCGCGCATCATCGACTTTGCGCGCTTCCGCGAGATCGCCGATTCCGTCGGCGCATTCCTCATGGCCGACATCGCCCACATCGCCGGGCTGGTGGCCACGGGCGTCCATCCGTCGCCCTTCCCGCACGCCCACATCGTCACCACGACCACGCACAAGACCCTCCGCGGGCCGCGCGGCGGGCTGGTCCTGAGCGATGATGAAGAGATCGCCAAGAAGGTTGATCGCAAGGTCTTCCCCGGCAGCCAGGGCGGGCCGCTCATGCACATCATCGCCGCCAAGGCGGTTGCGTTCGGCGAAGCCCTCAAGCCCGAGTTCACCACGTACTGCAAGCAGATCGTGGCCAACGCCAGGGCCCTCGCCGAAGGGCTCACCGAGCGCGGCTACCGGCTTTGCACCGGCGGCACGGACAACCACCTCATGCTCGTGGACCTGCGCCCGCGCGATCCCAACCTCACCGGCGCCGATGCCGAGGGCTGGCTGGAGTCCGCCGGCATCATCGTCAACAAGAACGGCATCCCCAACGACCCCCGGAAGCCGATGGCGACCTCCGGACTCCGATTAGGGACGCCCGCCCTCACGACGCGCGGCATGAAGGAAAACGAAATGATGCAGGTCGCGGAACTCCTCGACCGCGTCATGGGCTCCAACGGCAACGAGGCGGTGTGCGCCCAGGTCCGCGAGGAAGTGCGGGCCATGTGCGCCGAGTTCCCGATGCCGCACTGACGGCCCTGCGCGGCGCATCGAGCAGGAAACGGGTGGGGGAGCGATGAGGACAGGCCGAAAACAGGCGTGGGCGGTGCGGGGCGTCTCCGTGCTGTCGGTGTTTCTGATGTCCGGTTGCATGACGCCGGGGCCGACCGAGAGCGAGCTTCAACAGGTCCGCGCGGGGGAGCTCGCCATCGTGCTCATCCACCTGAGCGGCACGACCAGGGGCGAACCTTTCAACGCGGTGGGCTCGGACGGCGGCGGCAGCAATCGCTTCTACTTCGGCCACGGGCGCATGGACACGATGGGGCCGATCGAGATGTGGTTCCTTCCGCGGCGTTTCTCGCCCGAGTCGGCGAAGGCGGGTTGGGCGTTCTTCGCCCTGGAGCCCGGCCAGCACCTGCTGACCGTCCGGGGCTCGATCGAGCACGAGAGTGCGCTCGGCCCGCCGGCCATCCGGGTGGAGGTGCCGCCCGGCGAGCCCGTCATCTACGCCGGCTCCCTGGACCTGAAGGTGGTCCGGACGAGGCGGAATATCTTCGGCGGCTACGACCTGATCGGCGGCAGTCTGACCCTGAGCGAGGACCTCGAGGGCGCGCGCCGGGTGGCGGCAGCGCACCTTGGCGAATTCGACCCGCCGCGCACGGTCATGATGCGACTGTACGACAAGCCGCTGCCGGATGATGACCGCGTCGGCGCTGCGCCGATCCTGCTGTCGCTGGCCCGCAGCACATCCGCCGAGGTCTCGGCGATCCAGCGGCGGGCGATCGAGCAGGGCGCAGCGCCGGGACTCGCCATCGCGGCGGCCGGCCTCGAGGTATCGCCGGGCGGCGGCGATGACTGGCTGGGCGCGTTGATCGCCGCGACGCTCTTCGTCGGCGGCATGGGAATCGCCGGCATCGGCGCGACGCTCGGGGCCATCTTCGGCGGCGCTGAGCAGGCCGAGTGGGAGAAACACCTGGCCCGGGTGTCGGAGGCCTACGTGGCGTACGACATGGATCGGGCGCTGAACGAGCGCCTCGGATCGATGTTCGCCATCGAAACAGTCCGTGACGGGGCGCCTCCGGCCACGGCAGCCGATCGCCCGCTGCTTCAGGTCATCGTCAGCCCGCTGCTCCTGCGCACGTGCGAGGGCGACCGGCGATTCTGCTTCGAATTGCTGTCCCGCGTGCGGCAGTGGGACCCGGCCAAGCGGCGATGGAGCTATGACCGGTTCCTGCTCTACTCCAACCCGCTGGGCGAGCGCGAGCCGTCCGCCTATGTCCGACTGCTGGCCGAGCCATCGCCCGTGCGCTCGTTGAACGTGCTCAAGTCCGACGATGCGCCGCAGATCGTCGCGAATGCGCTGGACGGCGCGATGGATGCGCTGGCGCGGCGAATTCGCGCGGACATCGGCATGCAGTGAGGCGCGTGTGTCGGGCGGCATGCTACAGCGCCGGCCGGAAGCACGGGCCGCGCGCCAGCGGTTGCACAAGAACTCAGGCGTGGTTCGCCATAAGGGCGTACCACGCCACCCATTGCACTGACCCGGCGCCTTCACGCGCAGTTGACCTGCGCCAGCTTCAGCGCGTTCTCGATCAGCCCCAGGTGCGAATAGGCCTGGGGCGTATTGCCCAGGGCGATGCCGCGCTTCGGATCGTACTGTTCGGACAGGATGCCCGTCGGGCCGATGAGCTTGACCAGCCGGCTGAACAGGCGTCGGGCCTCATCGATCCGGCCCACCAGAATGTACGAGTCAATGAGCCACGATGTGCAGAGGTGGAAGCCGCCCTCGAAGCCCGGCAGGCCGTCATCGACGCGATAGCGGTAGACGGTCGCCCCGTCACGGAGGTGCCGCTCGATGGCCTCGACGGTGCCCAGAAAGCGCGGATCATCCGGCGCCAGCAGACCGGTCAGGCCCACGCACAGCGAGGCGGCATCCAGGTCTTCGCCGTCGTACGCGGCGGTGAAGGCGTTGACGCGTTCCTTGTACCCGTGCACCAGGACATCCGCGGCGATCGAGTCGCGCAGCGCCGCCCAGTCATCGCGCCGGCGGTCGAAGAATCGCTCGCCGATGAGCACCGCCCGGTCCACCGTGGCCCAGCACATGACCTTGGAATGAATGTGATGTCGGCGCGGCCGGCGGATTTCCCAGATGCCGTGGTCCGGTTCGTTCCAGCGGCGCTCCACCGCCCTGACCATCGCCTCGACGAGGCGCCAGTGCTCGATCGACAGCGGGGCATCGCGCTCCGAGAGCACGGCCACGAGCTCCACGATGGGGCCGAACACATCGAGCTGCACCTGCCGCGCCGCCGCATTGCCGATGCGCACCGGCCGGCTGCCGCGATAGCCGGCCAGCTCGCCGATCTCGCCCTCGGTCCCCAATGACCCGCCGGTCACCGTGTACAGCGGCTGAAGACGCTCGGGCGACTCGCACGACTCCACCACGCCGCAGAGCCAGTTGAGCAGGTTCATCGCCTCGTGCAGCGATCCCAGGCGCACCAGCGCCGCGGCGGCCATGGCCGCATCGCGCAGCCAGCAGTAGCGATAGTCCCAGTTGCGCACGCCGCCGATGTACTCGGGCAGACTGGTGGTGGCGGCGGCGGCGATCGAGCCGGTGGGGCCGTAGCACAGACCCTTGAGCACCAGGGCACTGCGCCGAACCTGATCGTCGGCCAGACCCGGCAGCGCCAGCGTTCCGGCCCACGATGACCAGTACTGATCCGTCAGCCGCGCGCGTTCGCGCGGCGGCGTGGTGAATTCGCGCAGCGAGCCGGTGCCATAGCGCAGCTCCAGCGCCACGGGGCGACCGTCGAGCTCGATCTCGGCGCGGGCCGTCTGGTGCGGTCCCTCATCGACCAGCGCCCACGTCACGCCCGGCGCGCGGAGGACGATCGGGTCCAGCGTGTCCTCAATCTCCACCCCGCTCTCGCGCAGCCGCAGCCGCGTGGGCACGCGGCCGAAATCGAGGCGGGGCGCGAACTCGATCGAGACCCGCCCGGTGCCCTCGATGATCCGCACCAGGTCCGACCGCCCTGCCCGCTGCCCGGGTCGTCCGCCCGAGCAGTCCAGGAAATCAGTGACCGCGAATCCGTCGAAGCGGGTGCCGAGGACGAGCGATGCGTCGAGATACGTCTGCTCACTCGCGGCGCCGCCGTTTGCGGGCATGATGGAGAAGTGTCCCGCGGCGGGGCCGCCGAGCAGCTCGGCGAAGAGCGCCGGCGAATCGAGGCGCGGCGGGCACCACCAGGTGATGCGCGCGGCGGGTGTCACCAGTGCGATGCTGCGCTGGTCCGAAAGCATCGCGTGGCATTCGATGGGCACCGCCGCCGCGCCCGCCAGCCATTCCTGTCGCAGTTCGCTGAGCCGGGCGAGCGTGCGCGCGGCATCGTCCGGCCCGTCAAGGCGATGCGGCGCGCACGATTCGCCGGGGCCGATCTTGACCGCCGCATCGGGGCCGCGCAACGTGGCGAAGGCGTCCTCGTCGGTGGCATCATCGCCCAGGAAGATGACCGCCGACGCCCCGACGCGGTGACGGACCGTCTCCAGGGCCTGGCCCTTGTTGGTGGCCACGACGGCCAGCTCCACCACCTCCTTGCCGCGCTTGGTGTAGACGCCCTCGATGGTCGCGGGCCCGGCCAGCAGCCGCTTCACGGCCTCATCCGCCCGCTCGCCGCCGGCGTTGCGGTAGTGAAAGGCGATGGACGCCGGTTTCTCCTCGATGATGAAGCCGTCGCCGGCGCCGGCGATCTCCTTCAGCTCCTCCAGCAGCCGCGCCCGCAGCCGCGACGCCTCGCCGGGCAGCGATGAGGCGAAGTCGAGGTCGAACTCGCTGCCGTGCGAGCCCACCAGGTGCACATCGTCCGGCGTGCCGGTGAGCAATGCGAGGTCCCGCAGGGCCCGGCCGGAGATGATCGCCACGTGCGTCTGCGGCAGGGCGGCGAGGTTGCGCAGCGCCACGATCGCCTCGCGGTGCGGCACGGCCGACGCGGGGTCCGTCACGATGGGCGACACCGTGCCGTCATAGTCGGTCGCAACCAGCAGCACGGGGACGCGGGCGAGATCCTCCAGCCGGTCCGACAGGGCGGTCATGCCGTCAGCGCCTTGAAGAACGAGCGGGCCCAGTCATGGACATCGTGGTGGCGGATCACCGACCGCAGTGTGCGCATCCGCCGGGCCTGCTCGGCCGGCGGCATGTGCACCGCGCGTTCGATGGTCGATTCCATGCCGTCCAGGTCGTGCGGGTTGATTTGCAGGGCCGCGCGAAGTTCCCGTGCCGCGCCGGTGAACTCGCTGAGCACCAGCGCGCCCCGCAGGTCCGTACGGGCGGCGCAGTACTCCTTGGCCACGAGGTTCATGCCGTCGCGGAAGGGCGTGATCAGCATGACGTCGGCGGCCCGGTAAAGGGCGACCAGCTCGTCCAGGGGAAGACTGCGGTGCAGGTAGTGCACCGCGGCGCTGCCCAGCTCGCCGAACTCGCCGTTGATCTCGCCGACCTGGCGCTCGACCGCGGCCCGGAGTTCCTGGTATTCCTCCACGCCCTGGCGCGATGGGACGGCCACCTGCACCATCACGCATTCGCGCGGCGAGAGGCGGCCCGATTTCAGCAGCTCGTGATAGGCCTTCAGCCGGATGTCGATGCCCTTGGTGTAGTCCAGCCGGTCCACGCCGAGCAGGATGCGGCGGTGGGCGCCGAGTTGCTCGCGGTACGCCTCCGTGCGGCGGTGGACATCCTCCTCGGCCGCGAGCCGCTCGATCTGTTCGACATCGATGGAGATGGGAAACCCGTCCACGCGGACCATGCGGCCGTCGTGACGGAGCATCGTGGACCGGCCCGCCGCCCCGGCGTAGCGCCGCGCCAGCCGGGCGAAGTTCCGCGCCCCGAACGTCGTCTGAAACCCCACCACATCCGCGCCCAGCAGACCGCGGATGATCTCGCCGCGCCAGGGAAGCTGCGCGAACAGCTCGTGCGGCGGGAAGGGAATGTGCAGGAAGAAGCCGATGCGCAGATCGGGCCGCAGCTCGCGCAGCATGGCCGGCACGAGCTGAAGCTGGTAGTCGTGCACCCAGACCGCGCCGCCATCGGCCGCCTGCATCGCGGCGGCACGGGCGAACCGGGCGTTCACCTCAACGTATCGGCGCCACCAGCGGCGCTCGTATTCCGGCGGCCGCACGGCGTCGTGGTACAGCGGCCAGAGCGTGCGGTTGGAGAATCCCTCGTAGAACAGCTCGATGTCGTGGTCATCCAGGCCGACCGGCACGCTGTGAATGTGGTCGTGCGTGAAGGGCCGGCGCGCGGCCCCGCCTTGGCCCAGCCAGCCCACCCATGTGCTCTCGCGCTCGCGCAGGATCGGCCTCAGGGCGCTCACCAGGCCGCCGGGGCTGGTATCCCAGACCTCGCGCCCGCCGCGCCTGATGCGCCGCATGGGCAGGCGATTGGACACGATGACGAGGTCGCTCCTGATGGGCACGGGCGCTTCGATCGGCGGTTCGGCGAGGGCGAGTTGTCCGGCGTGAAGCGATGGCATGGCTCCCCTCGCATCGGTTTCCGGAAGCCGGACCCCGAGAAGCATAGCGCGTTGACCGCCGCGGGGTGAGAAACACAATCGTCTCAGGCCGCACGATCGGTGTGACCCGCCCCCGGACCGCCACGATCGTGCCTCACATCGGCCCTGGGGGCCCGTCGATCGGCGCGGCAGCGCCGAGCTGCCGCAGTCCCTCATACACCGCGGCGCAGACCACCGTGGAGAGGTTGAGACTGCGGGCCTGCGGATCGGCGACCATGGGCAGGGTCAGGCGATGATCCGGCCCCCACGTGCGATCGACCCACGCGTGAATCGCATCCGAAACGCCCGTGGTCTCGCGCCCGAACAGCATGTAATCGCCGCGCTGAAAGCGGGCCTCCCAGTGCGGGCGCTCGGACTTCGTGGTGTAGAGCCACAGCGACCGGGGTTCTTGCGATTCGAGGAACGCATCCCAGTCCTCGTGCACCATGCAATCGACGAGCCGCCAGTAATCCAGCCCCGCGCGGCGGAGGGCCTTCTCCGACATGTCGAACGAGACGGGCTTGACGATGTGCAGACGGCAGCCGGTGGCGGCGGCGGTGCGGCCGATGTTGCCGGTGTTGTTGGGGATCTCCGGATTGAGGAGGACGATGTGGAACAGGGGATCGGGCATCCACCGGAAGTGTACTGACGGCTGGAGTCCGGGAGTCCGGGGGCGGAATTCGGGGGTCGCGGATATAGTGGGGTACTCGGCCGGCCGACGGCCGCGACACTGGTATCGCTGATCGGGCGGCCACGCCCGCGATCCCCTCGGAGACTCCTGCCATGCCCAAGTACACCACCGCGGACATACGAAACCTCGCGCTGATCGGCAGCGGCGGCGCGGGGAAGACCACGCTCGTGGAGCAGATCCTCCATAAGGCCGGCGTCATCGGCCGCGCGGGCCGGGTCGAGGACCGCAACACCGTCTGCGACTACGACGACCTGGAGAAGGAATTCGGCCACAGCTTCGACAGCGCCATCGTCAACTTCGATCACAACGGGGCCCACATCAACCTCATCGATACGCCGGGCGCCGCGGACTTCATCGGCAAGGCGATCAGCGTCATCCCCGCGGTCGAGACCGCCCTGGTCGTGGTGGATGCCAATGCCGGGTTGGAGACGACGGTGCGGCGGCTGATGAAGGTCTGCGAGTCGCGCACCCTGCCGCGCCTCGTCATCATCAACAAGATCGACAACGCCGCGAGCCTGCCGCAACTGCTTCAGACCATCCAGGCGACGTTTGGCGACGCCTGCAAACCGATCAACCTGCCGGCCAACGGCGGCACCGCGGTCGTCGACTGCCTCAAGAACACGCAAGGCGAAAGCGACCTGGGCGATGTGGCGGACTTCCACACCCAGATCGTGGACCAGATCGTCGAGGTGGATGAGGTCCTCATGGAGCAGTACCTGGAGCAGGGCGAGGTCTCGCCCGAGCAGCTCCACGCCCCCTTCGAGAAGGCCCTGCGCGAGGGCCACCTCGTGCCGGTCTGCTTCACATCGGCCCGCGAGGGCGTGGGCGTGGCCGAGCTGATGGACATCATCACGTCGATGTGCCCCAACCCCGCCGAAGGCAACCGCAAGCTCTTCTTCCACGGGACCGGCGAGAACCGCAAGGAGTTCCGGCCCGAGCCCGACCCCGCCAGGCCGCTGGTGGCCCACGTGTTCAAGGTCTCCTCCGATCCCTTCGTGGGCCGGCTGTGCGTCTTCCGCGTCCACCAGGGGCAGCTCGGCGCCCACATCAGCCCGCGCATCAACGACGGCCGCAAGGGCGTGCGCGTGGCCCACGTCTTCACGCTGCGCGGCAAGGACCACCAGGAAACCGACGCCGTCATCGCCGGCGACATCGGCGCGGTGGCGAAGATCGACGAGATCGCCCATGACTGCACGCTGCACACCGGCGATGTCGGCGACGACCTGCGCTTCAACTCCATCCCGCTGCCCACGCCCATGTACGGCCTGGCCATCGAGGGCACCAGCAAGGGCGCCGAGACCAAGATCGGCGAAGCCCTGCACAAGATGACCGCCGAGGATCCCACGCTCCAAGTCGAACGCGTGCAGTCCACCGGCGAGCTGGTCCTGCGCGGCCTCGGCGAACAGCACCTGAGGATCAAGATCAAGATGCTCAAGGACCGCTACGGGGTGGAGGTGGCCACCCGCCCGCCCAGGGTGGCCTACAAGGAGACGATCACCGCCAAGGCCGACGGGCATCATCGCCACAAGAAGCAGACCGGCGGCGCCGGACAGTTCGGCGAGGTCTACCTGCGCGTCGAGCCGATCAACGGCGGCGAGGAGGATGTGGTCGGCGGCCTGCTCTTCGTCGACGACACCTTCGGCGGATCGATCCCCAAGCAGTTCCTGCCCGCCATCGAGAAGGGCGTCCGCCAGGTCATGGTCTCCGGCGCGATCGCCGGCTACCCGATGCAGGGCATCAAGGTGTCCGTCTACGACGGCAAGTACCACGCCGTGGACTCCAAGGAGGTCGCGTTCATCACGGCCGGCCGCAAGGCGTTCGTCGATGCGGTGCAGAAGGCCCGGCCCGTCCTGCGCGAGCCCTTCGTGAAGATGGAAATCACCGTTCCCGCGAACATGATCGGCGACATCTCCTCGGACCTCTCGGGCCGGCGCGGTCGCATCCTCGGCGCGGACATGCTGCCCGGCAACATCGCCGTGGTGACGGCCGAAGCGCCCATGAGCGAGGTGCAGTCCTACGCCAGCCAGCTCAAGTCGATGACGGGCGGCGCGGGCTCGTACGCGATGGAGTACAGCCACGATGAGAACACGCCGCCGAACGTCCAGCAGGCGGTGGTGGCGGCGTACAAGCCGAAGGCGGAGGAGGAGTAGGACAACCGAGCGCGTGCCACGGCCGTGTCGGCCGTGCCGGACGTCGTTGCGGCCAACCGTCAGATTCACGGCTCACAGAGCCGTGCCACACGACGAATCCGATGTCGGCAACAATGCCCGCCATGCGTGAGTCGCGCGATGTGGTCATCGTGGGCGCGGGCGCGGCAGGGCTCATGGCCGGCATCCAGGCGGGCCGGGCCGGCCTGCATGGTCGCGTGCTCATACTGGATGGAGCTCGCTCGCTGGGCGCGAAGATCCTCATCTCCGGCGGGGGCCGCTGCAACGTCACGCACGATCACGTCGATGAGAAGGCCTTCGCCGGCTCCACGCCGCCGGCCATCCGCAATGTCCTGAAACGCTTCGACGTCGGACCGTCTGTCGAATTCTTCCGCGAGCTGGGCGTGGAGCTGAAGCGCGAGGAGACGGGCAAGCTCTTTCCCGTGACCGACAGCGCGCGCACGGTGCTCAACGCCCTGCTCGGCGCAGCGCGGGACGCCGGCGTTCAGATCGCCTTCCCGCGCCGCATCGAGCGGATCGATCGCGATGCGGAAGGCGCGGCGGGGGGGTTCATCGTCGGCGGGCCGTGGGGCGACATCGCGGCCCGCCGGGTCATCCTCGCCACGGGCGGCCGGAGTCTGCCCAAGAGCGGCTCCGATGGCGGCGGCTATGAACTGGCGCGGCGGCTGGGGCACACGATCACGCCGCGCGTGTTGCCGGGCCTCGTGCCGCTCGTGCTGCCGGAGGGGCATTTCCTGCGCGCCCTGAGCGGGCTTTCGGTCGAGGTCGAGATCGATGTGCGGGCGAGGACGGGCAAGCGCCTTCACCGATTGCGGGGGTCGCTCCTGTGTACACACTTCGGACTGTCCGGCCCGGCGGTCATGGATATCAGCCGGCACCTGCTCGATGCGCGCATGGATGATCCGGGCGCGGCAATGGTGATCAACTGGCGGCCCGACCTGACCGCCGATGGCCTCGACCAGTGCCTGCGCGAGGCCGGCCGTTTCAGCCCCGGACGCGTGCTGGGCGAGTCCCTGCCCGAGCGACTGACCAATGCTTTGTGCGCGGCGGGGGGAGTCGATGCCGCAACCCCGGCGCACGCGATGAAGCGCGAGCAGTGGCGGTCGCTGGTCGAGGCCGCCACGGCGATGCGCATCCCCGTCACCGGCGAGCGCGGCTGGAACTACGCCGAGGTCACCGCCGGCGGCATCCCCTTGCGCGAAGCGCACCTCAAGACGCTGGAATCGCGCTGCTGTCCGGGCCTCCACCTGTGCGGCGAGATCTGCGATGTCGATGGCTGCATCGGCGGCTACAACTTCCAGTGGGCCTGGGCCAGCGGGTATGTGGCGGGGACAGGGGCGGCGCGCGCGCTACGAGCCCGGAGCGCGAGCGACGGGGCCGTTGGGCAATCGGACTTCTGAGTGCGCACCAGCCCCGCTCGCTGGCGCTCGGGGCTCGTACCCGCTCGCCTGGAGATCGAGGCTCGTGGCTACACCGCACGGGCAGGATGCCCGTGCCACTTCTTACCCCGTCACCACCCGCTCCGAATCCGCGTCCCACAGCATCGTCCGCCCGCTGCGGTAGGCCTCCACGCCCATCTTGATCGCCACCATTGTCGAGCAGCCCAGGTCCACGTTGCAGTGCGGCTTGGCCTCGCCGCGCACCGCGTCGATGAAGTTCTCCGTGTGGTTCCGGCGGGGCGCGGAAAGGATCTCAAACGACGCCCGGCCGGGGCGCGGCTCGGGCCGCTCGCGGCCCTCATCGTCCGTCACCAACTTGTGCTCGACCATGCCGGCGTTGGTCTCGCGAAACTCCGGCCACCACGCGCCCTGCTCGGTCACCTTGAGGTTGTCGCCGAAGTCCATCGTGCCGCGCTGACCGTGGATGCGGGTGTCGATGCCTTCATCGTTGGTCATCACGCTGACGAGCATCGCGGTGTGCTCGGTGGGGTAATCGACCATCATCATGAAGGTGTCGGGGATGTCGCGCTCATCCTTCTCGATGTACTTTCCGCCGGAGGCGACGACGCGCTTCGGGTACTCGCCGTTCGGGCCGGTGATGGCCAGCAGCAGGGGGGCGAGCATGTGATAGAGCAGGTCGGTGGCCACGCCGCCGTTGTACGCCCAGTACTTGCGGAAGCGGAAGAAGTGGTCCGCGTTCCACGGAATCTGCTCGGCCAGGCCCCATTCGTGCCCCAGCCAGCGGTCCCACCACACGTACCCCTCGCTGTCGCGCGGCGCCTGCGGACCCGCATCCGGGTCGATGCGCCAGTTGAACTGTCCCTCCATGGAGTTGCGGCAGTAGCTCGCCTGGCTCCACACCACCTTGCCGATGCGCTTCTCCGCGATCGCCTTCTGCGCCTGCCAGAACCGGTCCTCGCTGGTGCGCTGGGGGCCGACCTGGAGCACCCGGCCCGTGCGTTTGACGGCATCGCGGCACTCCAAGGCCTGCTCGACGGTCAGTGAAAGCGGCTTCTCGCAATAGACATCCTTGCCCGCCTCCATCGCCTCGATGGCGATCTTGGTGTGCCAATGGTCGGGCGTGGCAATGACGACGGCGTCGACGTCGCCATCGTCGAGCACCTCGCGATATTCCATCGTGCCGCTGGCGTCGTTACCTTCGATGGTCCTCGTGGCGCTGAGGAGGCGCCGGCGGTACACATCGCACACCCGCTTGATGGCGATGTTCTCCGCCTCGCGCCGGCCCATGAGATCGTTGAGGTGAGCGTGGCCCATCCCGCCCGTGCCGATCACGCCGTAGGTGATGCGCTCGTTCGCCCCCAGCACGCGGGCCCAGCTCGCGGCGGGAAGCACGGCCAGGCCGCCGAGGGCGGCGGCGGATTGCATGAAGCGGCGTCGAGTAACGATGGGCCGTGCGCTGGTCATGGGGCGACTCCTGAATGAAGGTGGATCGCCCATGGTGATCGCCATCGCCCGGAAATGCAATGCGCAGCCCTCCGAATCGGCCGGGAACCGCCCGCCACGCCCCGGCGGCTACTCGCTGCGCAATGCCACCATCGGGTCCACCCGCATCGCCCGCCGCGCGGGCAGCAGGCACGCAACGAACGCCACCGACAGGAACAGGGCGATGATGGCCCCGAAGGTCATCGGGTCCGCCGGGCTCACCTCGTAGAGCAGGCCGGACACCAGCCTCGTCAGGCCCGCCGCGATTGGCGCCCCGATCGCCACGCCCAGCCCCGTCAGGCCGAGCCCGCGGACCACCACCTGTCGCCACAGGCGACGCGGGCTCGCGCCCAGCGCCAGGCGGATGCCGAACTCGCGCGTTCGCTGCCGCACGTGATAGGCCAGCACCCCGAACAGGCCGATCGACGCCAGCAACAGGGCGATGCCGGAGAAAATGGTCAGCAGCAGGGTGGTGAAGCGTGGCGAGGTCAGCGACTGCGCGACGTACTCATCCATGGCGTGCACGTTGGCCACGGGCATGAGGGGGTCGATGTCCGACACCCGGGCGCGAGCGGCTTCGATCACTTCGTGCGCATCGCCGCCGGCGGAGGCCGTGCGGAGGACAAACGACATGGTCGGCCACGGCTCGTGGGCGTACGGAAGGTACATCTGCTCGCGGCCGTCCTCCCTGAGATTAGCATGTTTCAGGTGCTTGACCACGCCCACGATGCGCGCCCAGTGCCGCACCGGACCGTTCTCGATGAAGTACGGCAGATAGATCTCGCGGCCGAGCCCGGAGGCATCGCCCCACGCCCGCTTCACGAGGAGTTCATCCACGATGACCACGCGTTCCGACTGGGCGTGATCGCGCTCGTCGAAGAAGCGCCCCTCGATGAGGGTGGCCCCGATCGCCTCGAAGTATCCGGGCAGAACTTCGCGGCGGTCGGCGTTGGGCGGATTGCCATCCAGGTCCGGGTTCTCGCGCGTGGCGTAGGAGCTCGAAGAATTCCCGCT
>Ga0299906_10002399_pt1 | contig 15575 bp, 14 predicted proteins | sample RVTome_14_FD_200259 | JGI IMG/M metagenome (GOLD analysis project Ga0299906, IMG submission 200259) | Soil microbial communities from uranium-contaminated site in the Upper Colorado River Basin, Wyoming, United States - RVT145D125 (version 2) ... | reverse complement strand
GGATCAGCAGCCGGCCGACGCGGGTCTTGTCGCCGAAGTTCGACTGCGAGAGCACGTCGAAGCGGTCGTAGGGCCGGCGGTTGTCGGGATCCCAGGCGTCGCCGTAGCTGAGCGCCGCCTCGAAGAAACCGTAGCTGTTGGTGTTCTCCGTGATCGACTCGCCCTCGCCGATCACGCGTCCCCCCGCTCGCAGGAAGAGCTGGAACGCGGGCCGCCAGTCGTAGGCGTGCGCCGGGTTGCCCTTAACCTCGCCCGCGTCGCCCGAGAGCAGCCGGTTGAAACCGCGGATCGGGTCGAACAGGAAGGCCGCCGCCTCCCGTCCCACCCGCCCCTTGCCGCGGCTTCGGTTGTCGAGGATCAGCGAGGAGATGCGGTGGGCGATCTCGCCGCGAGCGATGCCGCCGAACCCGGTCGAGATCATGTCGTTGAACGACATCGGGTGCGTCTCGCCGCAGCACTCCCAGACGAAGGCGCCGGCGAGCGCCATCGCCGACGAGCCCCAGAAGCCGATCCCGTTCGCGCGCGCGGCGTTGTAGTAGGTCGAGCCGTTGAAGGGATGGACCAGCTGGTTGGTCTTGAACTTGTTGTCGTCGTAGGTGAAGCCTTCCTCGAGGTTGGCCCAGAAGCTCCTCGGGCTGATCTGGTTGAAGTTCGCGTCGCGCACGTACTCGTTGAACATCGAGGCGCCCCAGTTGATCGCGAACATCTCGGCGGTGGCCCATCCCCAGCTGCGCGGCACGCCCCAGGCGTCGCGGCTCTCGTCGGGCGGGGGCAGCGGCAGCGGCTTGCCCGTGGCCGGGTCGACGAGCATCGCCTTGCGGGAAGGATCCCGGGGCGTCGCCGTGAACGGCCGCCAGGACAGGCCCAGACGTCCGCCCCATTCAAAGCCGGAGTCGACGTCCGGCAGGCCGAGCGGGGACATGTCGTACGACCCGGTCTTGTAGTAGGTCCAGAAAAAAGCGGCGTCGAGCGAGAGTGTCTTGCCGAGCGCCACCTCGAACCCGGGCTGGATCGTGAACCCGATGCCGTTCGTGGCTTCCGTCGGGCTGTCGCCGCGCTCGAGGTCCTCGGGCGGCGGCTGTATGTAGAAGAGCTCGCTCCGCGGGTGGATGCGCTCGATCCCCAGGCGGCCCTGCAGGTAGGGGCGGAAGCTCCCGCGCGCGTTGAAGACGCGGGTGACGCTGAAGGACGTCTCGAGGCGGGCCCACTCCTCGTCGGGGAGCCACAGCGCTTCGGTCTCGGGCGGGATGTTGGGGTCCTCGGCCGGGTCCATCGATCCGAACTGCAGGCCCACGCCGAAGCGCCACGCGCCGGACGCACTCTGCTTCGCGATCCGGACCTCCCACTGGAGGGGCTTCTGGAGCACGTCCCCGTACTTGCCGTCCGCCGCTCCGAAGCCGAAGGCGCCCAGCAGGTGCCAGGCGGTCGACGGCTCGGCGTAGATCGCCTGGGTGAGGCTCGATGCGCTCGCGGGCGCGGGAGCTGCAGCCTGTTGCGGGGCGGGCGGCCGACCGGCGGCCGCGTCTTCGGCACGCGCCGCGGGCACGGCCAGGGCCAGGGCAAGCGCCAGGGCGGTCCAGGTGTGGGAGGCTCTCATCTCGGTCCTTTCGAAAAGCTCTGGATCCCTTGCATGATAGCCGGTGGGCACGGCCTCAGCTCCGGCACGTGAGCGCGACACGGCACCTGGGCACGACGGCCTATAATCGCACTTCCGGCCGAAACGCATGCCCCCCATCGCCACCCCCGCACGCACGAAGTCGACCGCTCGCGGCGTACTCGCCGCAGGCCTGCTGTTGGCCGTGCCGGCCCTCGCCGGGGCCGACACCACCCCGGCGCCTACGGCTCCTGCCGAGCCACCGGAAGCGGTCGCCGTCCGCGGGACCAGGGCGCCCGTCGTCGACGGCGACGTGCTAGCCGACCCGGCCTGGGCCGCGGTGCCGGCCCTCACCGGCTTCTGGCAGATCGCGCCCGACGCGGGGGCTCCCGCCTCGCAGCCCACCGAGGTCCGGATCCTCTTCACGGACGACACGCTCTACTTCGGCGTCGTCTGCCGGGACGCCGAGCCGAGCGGGATCGTGGTGAACGAGAGCCGGCGCGACTCCGAGCTCACCGAGACCGACAGCTTCCAGATCATCCTCGACACCTATCGCGACCGGCAGAACGGCTTCGTCTTCGGCACCAACCCGGCCGGGCTGGAGTACGACGGCCAGGTCACGAACGAGGGCCAGGGCGGCGGCGTCACTCCGGGGATGGGCTCCTCGCTCGGCGGTTTCAACAAGAACTGGGACGCGGCTTGGACGGTCCGCACCGGCACCGGCGAGTTCGGCTGGAGCGCGGAGTTCGCGATCCCCTTCTCCACCCTGCGCTACGACCGCACCAGGGCCCCGGTGTGGGGTGTCAACTTCCAGCGCAACATCCGCCGCCGCAACGAGCAGTCCTTCTGGGCGCCGCTGCCGCGGCAGTACGACCTCTACCGCCTCTCGCGCGCCGGCACACTCGCGGGCCTCGAGCCGCCCCGCCAGCGCAACCTCAAGCTGTCGCCCTATGCGCTCGGCTCGACGAGCGAGAGCCCGGCTACGGGGCTTGGGCAGGACACCGACGGCGAGGCGGGCGGCGAGCTCAAGTGGAGCGTGACGCCGAGCCTCGTGCTCGACGCCACCGTCAACACCGACTTCGCCCAGGTCGAGGTGGACGAGCAGCAGATCAACCTCGACCGCTTCAACCTCTTCTATCCCGAGAAGCGGCCGTTCTTCCTCGAGAACGCGGGCTTCTTCACGATGGGGACCCCGGGCGAGGTGGACCTCTTCTTCAGCCGCAGGATCGGGATCGGCCCGTCGGGCCAGGTCGTGCCGATCGCCGGCGCCGCGCGGCTGTCGGGGAAGGTCAAGGGCGTGAACGTCGGCTTCGTGGACATGCAGACGCGCTCGACCGCTTTCGTCCCGGCCAGCAATTTCGCGGCGGCGCGCGTCTCGCGCGAGCTGCCCAACCGCTCACGGGTCGGCGCGCTCTTCGTGAACCGCAGCGGCACCGGCGGCGCCTCGGCGCCGAGCGACGACAACCAGACCTACGGCCTGGACGCGCGCTGGGGCATCGGCCGCTACGGCGCGATCGAGGGCTACGCGGCGAAGACGAGCACGCCGGGCCGCAGCGGCGCCGACCACGCCTACAACCTCCAGACGCGCTACAACTCCCCGGCCTGGGACCTCGCGCTGCTGTTCACCGAGGTGGGCGAGGACTTCAACCCCGAGGTGGGGTTCCTGGCGCGCACGGGCTACCGCAAGCCCGAGGGGCGCGTGATGTACCGCTACCGCCCGAAGGACTTCCTCGGGCTGCTCGAGCTGCGCCCGCACGTGTCGTACCGCGGCTTCTTCAAGCCCGACGGCTTCCAGGAGTCGGGCTTCCTGCACATCGACAACCACTCCGAGTGGAAGAGCGGCTGGGAGCTCCACACCGGCGTGAACATCACCCACGAGGGTGTCGTCCGGGGTTTCGAGATCTACCCGGGCGTGAGCGTGAGCCCGGGCAGCTACGACAACGCGGAAGTCCAGCTGGTCGGGATCAGCAACCAGGGCGCGCCGCTCAGCCTGGAGGCCCGGCTCACGACGGGCGGCTTCTTCGGCGGCAGCCGCGTGACCGTGGCGGGCCTGCTGCGCGGGCGGCTGGGCGAGTCGTTCAACGCCTACGCGGACTACTCGAGGAACGACGTCAGCCTGCCGGAGGGCCACTTCGTGACCAACCTGCTGAAGCTGCGGCTGTCCTACTCGTTCACGACGCGGCTCTACGTCCAGGCCCTGTTGCAGTACAACGACGTCGTCGACAACTGGTCGACCAACCTCCGGCTCGGCTGGCTGCAGACCGCCAACACCGGGCTGTTCGTGGTCTACAACGAGAACCGCGACCCGACGTCGGGCGGCGTGGGGCTGCGCGACCGCAGCTTCACGGTCAAGTACAGCCACATGTTCGATCTCCTCGACTGAGGCCGGCCTGCTACACGACGGCGCGCCCGGAAGCGCCGCTGCTGTGGAGCAGGCCCGCCACGGCGTCGAGCCCGCGCGCGAGCGTCTCGCGCGAGCGCGCGGCGCCGATGCACAGGCGCACCGCGTGGGGTGCCTGCGCCCGGTCGACGACGAAGGCGTCGGCCGGGGTCACCCGCACGCCCCGCGTGACCGCCTCGGCGGCGAAGCTCTCGCTGCGCCAGGGCTCCGGAAGGCGCAGCCAGAGGTAGTAGGCCTCCGGCTTCGTGTCCACGTCGAAGCCCGTGAGCCGCTCGCGGGCGAGCGCCTGCCGCTCGCGCGCCTCCTGCCGCCGGGCCTCGAGGATCCGGTCGGCCGTCCCGTCGCGGATCCAGTGCGAGGCCACCGCCGCCGTCAGCGGCGCGACCGCCCACGTCGTCGCGCGCAGGCTGGCGGCGAGGCGCGGCACGTCGGCCGGCGGGGCCGCCACGTAGGCGATGCGCAGGCCCGGCGCGAGCGTTTTGGAGGTGCTGGTGAGGTAGTACGAGCGCTCGGGAGCGAGCGACGCGATCGGCGTGGGCCGCTCGCTCGGCAGCAGGCCGTGCACGTCGTCCTCGATGATCCGCAGCCCGTGGCGGCCTGCGATCTCGGCGATCTCGCGCCGCCGCACCTCGGGCATGATCGCGGTCGTCGGGTTGTGAAGCGTCGGGATCAGGTAGAGCGCCTTCATCCCGCCCTCGCGGCAGGCGGCCTCGAGCGCGTCGGGCACGAGCCCGTGGGCGTCGAGCGGGAGCCCGCGCAGGCGCAGGCGTAACAGGCCGGCGACCGGCTGCAGGCCGGCGTAGGTGAGCGACTCGGTGAGCAGCACGTCGCCGGGCTCGAGCAGCGTCGCGAGCACCACCGTGAGCCCGTGCTGGCTGCCGGTGCAGACCAGCACCTCGTCGGGCGAGACGTGGAGCCCTGCCCGCGCGATCCAGGACGCGCCCGCCTCGCGGTCGAGCGCACCGCCGCCCGCCGCCGGATAGTCGAGCAACCGCCCGACGTCGCCGCCGGAGGTGAGGCTCGCGAGCGCTTCTATGAGCGCCGCGCGCTGCGGTCGCCCGACCGGCTCGGGCGGGTGGTTCTGGCTCAGGTCGCAGATCTCGCCGCCGGCCTCGGCCGGCTCGTCGCCCGCCCCACGCACGAAAGTGCCCCGGCCCACCTCTCCCGCGACGAGCCCGCGGCGCGCGGCTTCGGCGTAGGCGCGGCTCACCGTCCCGACCGTCACGCCGAGCGTTTCGGCGAGGTCGCGATGCGTCGGCAATCGCGCGCCCTGCCGCAGCTCGCCCGCCGCGAAGTCCTCGGCCAGGGCCTCGACGATCGCGCGGTAGCGCGGCCCTTTGCGGCCCGCCAGCCTGGGGTTCCAGATTGTCATGGGTACAATATAGCTGTTGACAGCCAATTGTACCAGCTCTAGATTGCTACTAGCTGTGCAGATTGGCGTAAATTGTATTGATACAATCTGACGCCGACAGGAGCCACACGATGGACGACAAGAAGACCGGAACGCTCATGCTGAAGACCGGCCTCGCCGAGATGCTGAAGGGCGGCGTGATCATGGACGTCACCAACCCCGAGCAGGCGCGCATCGCGGAAGACGCGGGCGCGGTCGCGGTGATGGCGCTCGAGCGCGTGCCCGCCGACATCCGGCGCGACGGTGGCGTCGCGCGCATGGCCGATCCCGAGATCGTCACCCGCATCATGGACACGGTTTCGATCCCGGTGATGGCCAAGTGCCGGATCGGCCACTTCGCCGAGGCGCGCGTGCTCGAGGCGCTCGGCGTCGACTTCATCGACGAGAGCGAGGTGCTGACCCCGGCCGACGAGGCGCACCACGTCGACAAGCTGGCGTTCAAGGTGCCGTTCGTGTGCGGCTGCCGCGACCTCGGGGAGGCGCTCCGGCGCATCGGCGAGGGCGCGGCGCTCGTGCGCACCAAGGGCGAGGCCGGCACCGGCAACGTGGTCGAGGCGGTGCGCCACATGCGCGCCGTCATGTCCGGCATCCGCCGCCTCACGCAGCTCCAGCCCGAGGAGCGCATGGCCGAGGCCAAGGCGCTCGGCGCCCCCTACGAGCTCGTGCGCCTGGTGGCCGAGACCGGCCGTCTGCCCGTCCCAAACTTCGCCGCCGGCGGCATCGCGACGCCGGCCGACGCCGCGCTGATGATGGCGCTCGGCGCCGAGTCGGTATTCGTCGGCTCCGGCATCTTCAAGTCGAAAGATCCCGCGCCGCGCGCGAAGGCGGTCGTGCGCGCCACCACCCACTGGCGTGACGCCGCGGTCGTGGCCGAGGTCTCGCGCGGCCTCGGCGAGGCCATGCCCGGCCTCGAGATCCCGCAGATCCCCGAGGGCGAGAGGCTCGCGACGCGGGGCTGGTGATGCCGGGTGCCTTCGGCGTGCTGGCGCTGCAGGGGGGCTTTGCCGCCCACGTCTCGGCTTTCCGGGAGCTCGGGGTCGAGGCGCACGAGATCCGCCGCGTCCGCGAGCTCTCCGGCCTCGCGGGCCTGATGATCCCGGGCGGCGAGAGCACGACGCTCCTCAACCTGATGCGCGACGAGCCCTGGTTCGAGGCGCTGCGCGCCTTCCACGCGGCGGGCGGCGTCCTGGCCGGCACCTGCGCCGGCGCGATCCTGCTCTCGCGCGAGGTGCGCCCGCGCCAGCCGAGCCTCGGCCTGCTCGACGCCGTGATCGAGCGCAACGCCTGGGGCCGCCAGGTCGACTCGTTCGAGGCGCGCGTCGAGGCTCCCGGGCTCGACGGCCCCGTCGACGGGGTCTTCATCCGTGCCCCGCGCTTCCGCGCCCTCTTCCCGGACGTGGAGGTGCTGGGCCGGCACGCCGGCGAGCCGGTGCTGGTGCGCCAGGGGCAGATCATAGCCGCGACCTTCCACCCCGAGCTCACGCGCTCGCGCGCGCTGCACCGGTACGTGGCTGGCCTGGCCCGGGAGCAGAGAGAGCTCGCCGCCGTGACGCCTTCGTCTCGGTCGCCGCGGGCGCCCGCCCCTCAGCCCAGCACGATCGAGTAGCAGAGCACGTCGAGCGGCTCACCCGGACGCAGGTTCGGGAACTCCGCGTAGCGACGCAGCCTTCCCTCGCATGCGAAGCCGCACTTCTCCAGCACGCGGAGCGACGCCGGGTTCTCGGGGTGACAGAGCGCGGAGAGCCGCAGCACCCCGCACTCACGAGCGGTCGCCACCACCTGCCGCAGCGCCTCGCTCGCGTAACCCCGGCCCCACGCGTCACGCGCGAACACGTAGCCCGTGACGGCCCGCAGCGGCGTCTCGAACGAGAGCCCGGTGCTGCCCACGAGCGTCCCGTTCTCGCGCGACTCGACCAGGTACGGCCCGGCGGGCCAGCGCGTCCACTCCGCCTCGCTCCAGTCGAGGAACGTGCGCGTGTCGACGATCGACCGGTGGCGCGGGAAGCTCAGCAGCCGCGTCACCTCGGCATCGCTCGCGTAGCGCGCGAAGATCGCCTCGGCGTCCTCGGGCCGCGGCCGGCGCAGCACCAGCCGCTCCGTCTCCACGCGCTCCTTCGCCTTCATGGCCGGCGTCTTCCCCGCTCTGACGTCAGGGCCTGAAGCTCGCACGTGCGACCCACAGCGGAACCAGGAGCGCGAGCCCGAAGACCAGGAACACGAGAAGCCCGGCGTGACGGCGAATGCCGAGCGTGTACGTCCCGAGTCCGACGAGCACGTAGTAGCCGCCGATCACAAGCGCGGCTCGCCACGCGAGGGGATTCTGCGCGCGCAGCGGTCCCGCCAGGAGGAGCAGCAGCGCCGGAATGCAGAGGTTGGCGACGCCGCCGTAGGCCCAGGCGACGCTCAGCAGGTCGGCGAAGCGCTCGGACAAGGCGCCGGCCGCGAGCTCCTCGCGGATGCGACGCGGCCCGCGCGCGAGCGTCAGCAGGTTCATCACCAGCTGCACTCCGCCCACACCGAGAGCCGACAAGCGGCACGCCTCCGGTCCGCTCATACCGCTTCCGCGGGCCATTGGAAGCACAGCCCGAACCCGTCGGGATCGGCGAGCGAGAGCTGCTTCATGCCGCATCCGCGGACTGCCGGCTTCTCCAGCGGGACGCCGCGCTCGCGCAGGTGCGCGTACGCCGCGTCCACGTCGGGACAGCCGAAGAAGAGCGTGGTGTCGGCGTGGCCGGCCAAACGAGCGGGATCCGGGACGGGCGGCCGCTCGTCGCTCTCGTAGGCGGTGTTCAGCATCAGCTCGGCCTCGCTGAGCCGCAGCAGCGCCCAGCCGCAGTCGTCCCCGGGCGGCGCGGCTTCCACGACCTCGAAACCGAGCACGTCCCGATAGAAGCGGATCGACGTGGGCATGTCGAAGACCTCGAGCAGCGGGCAGACGCCGCGAACCGCGATCCCCATCTGGTCCTCCCGTGCGAGCCCTCGTTATTGTAGCCAGATGCACCCTTCCGGAACCTTGTTCGTCGGCATGGTGCGTCGGACGACGCGACGAGTCAGAACCAGGTCTTGCTTCGGTACGCCGCGTACTCAGCCCCAAAGGCACCGGCGAGAACTCGTAGCGCCAACAAGCTGCCGAAGTACGCCAGGCTGCCAAACACGTAGATGGGATGACGGATCCGGGAGTACAGACCCTGTGTCACCAGATGCCGCGCCTCGGGCCTCACGGAGAACGCGGCGCCGAGCTGGCGTCGAGCGGCCACCCAGAGCGGCAGCGACATGGCGGTGAGGAGGAGCCCGGTGTACCAGACGACGCTGGGTGCACCGAACCGAGCTGCGCGCGCGGTCAGCAGGAGGCAGGCGACGACGTCCATCCAAACTATCCACGCCACGCGCCACTGGGCGATTCGTCCATTGCTGCGACTCGACACCGCCCGCACGGCAATGGCCTGATGGTCGCTCATGTCGGCCTCCCTCCCCCACTGCTGCCGAGGAACGCCAGGCGGGCACTCAGCGCCAACACGAACATCCCGATCACCGGTCCGATGTCGAAAAGGCCACGGTCCCCCGGCGGCCACGGGAATGTCGCGGCGTTCAGGCCGATGAGGGCTATGCCGAGGGCCACCGAGGGAATCGCCCAGCCCAGCCCAAGGCCACTGCGGTTTCGGATCGCGAGCCCCGAGAAGACCAGGGCAGTGCCAATCAGCATGTCCCATGCGACGTCGAGACCAAGGTCGATCATCCGCAGGCCGCGCCGGAGCGCTCGGGCAGTCGGCTCGTCCAGATCACGCGTGATCTCCCCGAGGCCTGAGCCAACCGCGAGTTGCACCACGATCATCGCCAGCACCGTGGTGAACGCCGTGATGGCAAACACGAGGCCGAGTCGGTTCGCCACGCTTTCTCGCTCGGCGGCGACGAAGCTGTAGAGGGCATAGCTGTAGATGATGCTCAGAATCGGCCACGCGCTGACCACGACCAGTGATGCCGAAGTGCCGAGCTGCGTCTCAGGCCACGGCACCGTGATCGCGAGGATATAGCAGCAGATGCCGACCATCCCCGCAACGCCGCCACCGAGCCACAGTCTGGGGTTCGGCATCGCTCCTCCCGCTAAGACTTCATCCCCTCGGCACCAGCGCCCTGACTGTGCTTCCGGAAGAACCCCGAGGTCCTGATGCGAGCCCTCGTGATCTCGAACCCAGTCGGCTCCTGAAGGTCCAGCAGCGCCGTCTTGGCCGGGGTTGTGACCAGCACCACGAGGTATGCCCGAATCAGCTCGTCCCCCAGCCAGGCATCAAACACGCACACGCTGCGACCTGGCTCTGAACCAGTAGCCGGGGACCCGGCCGCCTCGGGCTCGATGGTGAAGAAGCTCACCGCGCTCACGTGTGGGTCACCATCATGACGTACGCGCCAGGGTCGGTGATGCGGAACTCACCACTTGGCGCGTGGAAGGGATCTGCACAGGACCAGCTTCCACCCCCGCCTCGATCACTCTGGACGTGAGCCATCGGAACATGGGAACTCAGCACCATTTTGCTCACCGCGGTTCGATTGGCATCGAGCGCTTACACGTGCTGATCGACGAGGATCGGGTTTCCATCTGGGTCCACAGCGACGAAGCTGGCCGGCCCCGTGGTGCTCTCGTCTGCCTGCTGCTGCACCCCCTGGGCTCTCAGCTGACGCTGCAGGTCACGGACGTCGGTGAACGTGGCCAGCTTCTGGGCGTTGCTGTCCCAGCCGGGGTTGAAGGTGAGGATGTTCTTCTCGAACATCCCTTGAAACAGCCCAATCACGTGATCGCCGTTCTTCATGATCTGCCAGTTCTGCGACGCATCCCCGGCGAAGACCCTGAAACCCAACTTCTCGTAGAGGACCTCGAAGCCTCCAGGTCCTTGACAGCCAAGCTGATCGAGAACGCTCCGAGGTCCATGCCTTGCTCCTTTCGTTACAGAAGCGATTGCCGCCGAACACTTGGCATCCCGTCGGGATAGCCTGCAGCTTGCCGACTCTGGCGATTCGCCGTTCCGAACGGTCCCGAACCGGACGCCACCTACCGGAACACGCGGAAGATGATAAGCACAAGCGCGACACCGTAGGTTGTGCCACAGATCGGGAAGATCCGATCCGCACACCACTTCGGCAGGAAAATGTCGGTGACCGAGCCTCGCACCGCCCCCAGGCGCTCGGTGAGAATCGTCAAGGGACACGTCCAGCCTGACGCCGCCAAGACGATGCTCTCGAGAAGGACGAGCCCCACGGCGACCCAGGTCCAGTTCGTGATGCGGCCCGTGATACCGCTGAACAAGACGTAGACAACGCACCCACTGAGGAGCCAGAAGATCAGGGTGTGGAGGAGCTTGACGTGGAAGATCGTGAGCTTCACCGGGCGCGTCTCATCTTTGGGTCTGCCCACCGCCTGCTTCAACTCCTGGTTCGGCGGCCCCACGGCCTTACGCCTGGCGTCAGTAGCGCTTCTGGTCGCCGAGTGCTGTGGTCCAGCGCGTCCACACCTCGGGGTTCCGCTCTGACGGCCATACGCCGGCGAGCGCGAATCGAAAGCGCCGGTCCTCGGCGGCTGCGACCTCGACAAGTGAGATGGCCTGTGGGCCCTGGCACCGCAGCAGGGTTTCGAGCGGGCCGGCACCAATGACTGCCAGCTCTTCGTCGTCTTTCGCTTCCGCGACCAGCGCGCGGATCACCGGGAGGGCGCCCTCGGGATCGTGATTGCACGCGTGCTCCACTACCTGCCACGCCCAACCGTGTCTGCTCGTGCCGCTCCGCTCGAACCAGACTGAAGCAACGGTGGAGGGTCTGCTGAGTAGTACGTCGCGGACTTCAGGAACATCAGCCGCGAAATCGCCTGCCCCCTCATCAGACTCAAGCCAGAACAGTGTGCCTGTCTGCTCGAGCATACGGCCGGCCACCTCGGCAGCCGTTAGCGGCTCGGACGGAATAGAGCCGTCGGCGTTATTGCGTATACGCCACATCTTCATCGGCTACCTCGCCATCTCCCACATCCCCCGAGCGCACTTCCAGCCGCCGTCGGCTCAAGCTCGACCAACACCGGGGACATGCTGCGAAGCTCCATTATGCTCTGGCTTCGTCTGCTCCTGAGAAACCCAGCCCTCCCTCCAGCCTTTCTCGAGCCGCAACAGCAGCCGTGCTCCCGGCGCTCGTGCCTCACGCCGCAGACTCGACGGGAGCGGGGGCGATCCGCCAGTGACGGACCCCCCGGTCGCTCCGGCCGTCTCTTCCCTACTCCCTGACCCAGGCCGGCAGCCGGCCTGGCGTCCAAGGCGCGCCCGCCTTCTCCATCGCGGTTTCGAGCGCGCGCAGATCGGTTTCGACGAGCGTGCGCAGTGTGGCGAGCTGACCATCGAACGCGTCCGCGGCGTCGGCGTAGGCCTTGCGGCTGGTGCCGGTCGGCGCGACGGTGGCCGACCACTGCGCGCCGACGATCGCGCGGATGCGCTCCGTAGTGGTCATCGGCGTCGCCTCGTAGCGCGCGTCGAGCACGCGGTCGCCGCGCAGGCCGATCAGGAGATCGTCGAGCGCCCGCTCGATGCGACGGGCCTCGGCGCCGAGGGCGGGGTCGGCTCCCGGCGTGTCGTCGATCGCCTTCTTGGCGGCCTTCAAGCGGGTCTGCGCCTCCTCGGTGGCCTCGACGGCGCCGAGCACCGCGCGCTGGAGCCGCGCCGTCTTCTTCTGGAACGCGAGCAGCTCCGCCGCGTCCTGCGCCTGCAGGGTCTGGAGACCCAGGGACTCGACGACGAAGCTCTGCGGGGTTCCGAAAGGCTGGAGCACGCCGTCGACGCGCTTCTCGAAGGACACGCTGTAGCTTCCCGGGACGACGAGCGGACCCTCGGGCGGGTCGAAGAAGGGATTGTCGGCGGGCGGCGGGGTGAGGCGGGTCGGGTTCGCCGCCGGGAAGCGCAGGTCCCACGCGACGCGCTGGAGGCCGGCCTTCGACGGGCCGGTGAAGCGGCGCACGACGTTGCCGTCCGCGTCCTTCACGGTGAGCACGACCGCGGGGTCCTCCTCACGCGCTTCGGCGCGGAGGGCGGCGTGCGACGGGTAGCTGATCTCGACGCCTTTCTTGTCCGCCTCCTTCTCGGCGTCGAGCCGCGCCTTGCGCCGGGTCCTCACCTCCTCCTTGAGGTAGTAGGTGAAGACGGCCCCGAACGGCGGGTTGGGCGCGGTGAAAAGGGTCTCGCCGAGGAACGACTTGCCCTTGAGGCCGAGCGGGGTCTGCGGGATGTACGCGAGCGCCTTCTTCACGGGGAAGGTCACGGCTGGGCTCTCGAGAAGAGCGGGCGTCGCGACGCGGAGCGGCGTGAGGTCGTCGAGAACGTAGAAGCCGCGCCCGAATGTGGCGATGACGAGGTCGCCCTCGCGCTTCTGGATCGCGAGGTCGCGCACGGGGATCGTCGGCAGGCCGCCCTTGAGACGCACCCACTTGGCTCCGCCGTCCCTCGAGAAGTAGAGCCCGAACTCGGTGCCGACGAAGAGCAGCTCCTTGAGAGACGTATCCTCGGCGACGGTCCAGGCGGGGCCGCTCGCGGGCAGGTCGGACGCCACGGACGTCCAGCTGCGGCCGCGGTCCGTGCTCTTCAGCACGTAGGGCTTGAAGTCGCCGCTCTTGTGGTTGTTGAAGGTCGCGTAGACGAGGTCCTTGTCGAAGCGCGAGGCGAAGAGGTCGCTCACGTAGCTCCGCTCCGGCACGCCCGGGAAGCTGTCCTGCCGGCGCCAGCTCTGGCCGCCGTCCTCGCTCACCTGGACGAGGCCGTCGTCGGTGCCCACGTAGAGGAGGCCCGGGACGAGCGGCGACTCGTCGAGCGAGACGATATTGCCGTAGAGCGAGGTCGACTGGCTCTTGGCCACGGCGTCGGGGCCCCACAGCTTGCCCATCACCTTGAGCTTGTTGCGGTCGAGTTGGCGTGTGAGGTCGGGGCTGATCGGCGTCCAGCTGTCGCCGCGATCCTCGCTGCGGAAGACGCGCTGGGCGGCGAAGTAGAGCCGGGTGCTCTTGTGGGGCGAGATCAGGAGCGGGCTGTCCCAGTTCCAGCGCAGCGGCGGGTCTCCGGGCGCCTCGTGCGGCTGGATCAGGACGGCTTCGCCGCTCTTCCTGTCGTAGCGCGCGAGGACGCCGTGCTGCAAGGTCGAGTAGACGATGTTGGGGTCGCTGGGGTCGATGCGGGCGTGGAAGCCGTCGCCGCCCCAGGTGACGAACCAGTCGCTGTTCATGGCGCCGTGCTCGGTGAGCGTGCGCGAGGGGCCGCCCAGGGTGTTGTTGTCCTGGGTGCCGCCATAGACGTAGTAGACGGGCGAGGAGTTGTCGACGTCCACGCGGTAGAACTGGGTCACCGGCAGGTTCTCGAAGAAGCGCCAGGTGGCGGCGCGGTCGAAGCTCTCGTAGAGGCCGCCGTCGCCGCCGACGAGGTAGTGGTCGGTGTCGTCGGGGTCGATCCAGATCGCGTGGTTGTCCACGTGCTTGAAGCGCTCGCCCAGGTTGCGCCAGGTCTTGCCGGCGTCGTCGGACACCTTGAGGAACACGTCCATCGAGTAGAGCCGTTCGGCGTTCTTCGGATCGACGAAGATTTCCTGGTAGTACATCGCCTGCGGGCTGTAGTCGGAGCGCTTCTCCCAGGTCTCGCCGCGGTTCGTCGAGCGGTAGGTCCCGCTCGCCTTGGCGGCGGCGGCCGTCTCGACGAGGGCGTAGACGGTGTCGGGGTCGGTCGGGGCGATCGCCAGGCCGATCCGGCCCATCTCCTCTTTGGGCAGGCCGCTCGTGATCTTGCGCCAGGTCTTGCCGCCGTCCGTCGACTTGTGGAGGCCCGACTCGGGGCCGCCGTTGATGAGGGTGAAGACGTGGCGCCGGCGCTGCCAGGCGCTCGCGAGGAGTACGTCGGGATCGCGCGGGTCCATGACGACGTCGCTGACACCGGTGTTCTCGGAGATGGTGAGGACTGCCGTCCAGGTCTTGCCGCCGTCGGTCGTCTTGTAGAGGCCGCGGTCGCCGCCGGGTGCCCAGAGCGGGCCCTGCGCCGCCACGTACACGGTGTCCCCGTGCTTCGGGTGGATCAGGATCTTGCCGATGTGCTCGGAGGCCTTGAGGCCGACGTTCTTCCAGCTCTTGCCCCCGTCCTCGCTCCTGTAGACGCCGTCGCCGTAACCGACGCTGCGCTGCGAGTTGTTCTCGCCGGTGCCGACCCAGACGACGTTCGGGTTTCGGGGATCGATCGCGACGCACGCGGTCGAGTACGAGCCCTCGCCGTCGAAGACCGGCGTCCAGGTGGTCCCGGCGTTTTCGGTCCGCCAGACGCCGCCCGAGGCCACGGCCAGGAACCACCTCTTCTTGTCGGTGGGGTCCACGGCGACGTCGGCGATGCGGCCGGACGTGACGGCCGGGCCGATGCCTCGCAGCGTCAGGCCGGACCAGGTGTCGGCCGACCAGACGGGCTTGGGCTTGTCGTCGTCGGTCTTCTTGTCGGCGGGCTTCGCGGCTTTCGCAGCCTCGGGCTTGGCAGGCGGCTTCGCTTCGGGTTTGGCTTCCTGCGCGGTGGCCGGCAGGGCCAGTGCCGCAGCGATCGACAGACGCGTCATCAAGGAGATCAGCTTGGTCACGTTCAGCTCCGGGGAATGGAATCCAACAGGCGGCGCTCATTCTGTTCGCAGTCCGGACGGCCACGCAAACCGCCGGAAGACGATGGCTCACGGCCACGCCACGGCCGAGGAACCAACCAAGCAGGGACGGCCCAGAACTCCCGGGACGGGTCCAGACGGCCAGACAAGGACCGTCCCGGGAGAACGAGACGATGGCCACGGCGTCTGCGCCCTGCGACTTAGTCTGGACAGAGTCACGCGCGTGAGACTGAACACGGTCATGAGCCACGGGTAGCGGCGGAGCCGGAGGGCTCCCGGGACAGGTCCCGTTCGGGCTCGTGGACCTGTCACGGGATCCCGGTCCGCCGCGGAGACGATGGCCCACGGCCAGGCGACGGCCGAAGAGCCAAAGGGGCCGGGATTGCCTAGAACTCCCGGGACGGGTCCAGACGGCATGACGAGGACCGTCCCGGGAGGGCGAGACCCGTCCCGGGAGTTCTGAGCCGTCCCAGCCCGTGGAGTAGGATTGGAGCCCATGTCGCGCGAGACCGCCAAGAAGGTGCTCGAGATCG
>Ga0299906_10002398_pt1 | contig 15580 bp, 15 predicted proteins | sample RVTome_14_FD_200259 | JGI IMG/M metagenome (GOLD analysis project Ga0299906, IMG submission 200259) | Soil microbial communities from uranium-contaminated site in the Upper Colorado River Basin, Wyoming, United States - RVT145D125 (version 2) ... | reverse complement strand
CCGGCGACCTCGCGGCACAGGACCGCCGCGCTCGGCGGGATAGACCGTACCCCTGCGCCCTTCGGATCCGGGATCGCGCACCGCGGCCTCGCGCTTGTCTCCTCCCCGGGCGTGCGGTAGCGTCCCGTCGTGGGAGGGTCGATCGAGGAGCCGGCGACCGAGCGCCTGCGCCGGGCGCTCGCGGAGTTGTCCGGGGTCCGCCTGGCGTTCCTGTTCGGCAGCCGGGCCCGGGGACGAGCACGGGCCGACAGCGACTTCGACGTGGCCGTCCTCGTCGGCGAGGAGCGGACGCAGGAGAGAGACGCCGACCTGCGGCGCATCCTGTCGCGGCTGGGGCGCGAGGTCTCGAGCGCCCATCTCGACGTCGTCCTGCTGAACGACGCGCCGCCACTGCTCCGGCACCGCGTGCTTCGCGACGGCCTGCTGCTCTTCGAGCGCTGGCCCGGCGAGCGGGCGCGCTTCGGACGACGCACCATCCGCGAGTACCAGGACGGGTCGGTGCGCCGGGAGGAGTTCACCCGGCGCCGCATCGCCAGGCTCAAGGGCGCAGGAGGAGCGACCGATGGTGGACCGGGAGATCTTCTCGAGAAGGCTCGAAGCGCTGCACGGCTACTTGCAGAGGCTGAGGGCATTCCGGGGGGCTGATCCCGAGGAGTTCCTGCGCGAGCCCGCGCTCCACCACCTCGCCGAGCGCTACCTGCACCTCGCGGTCGAGGCCGCCCTGGATCTGGCCAACCACTGGATCGCCGACCAGGCGCTGCCGACGCCGGACACGAACCGCGACTCCTTCACGGTGCTCGAGAAAGCCGGGGAGCTGGAGCCGGATCTCGCGGATCGGCTGCGGGCCTGGGCGGGCTTCCGGAACGTCCTCGTGCACGAGTACCTCGAGATCGACCACGCGATCGCCCTCCGCGCCCTGAGCGAGGAGCTGGGCGATCTCGAGGCCCTGGGCCGCTGGGCGGCGACGAAGCTCTGACGTCTCCCCGCCAGCTCCACCCCCACCGCGGTCGCGCTGTCGTCGTGGCACTCCGCCAGGCTCGCGCAGCCGGCGCCGGCGCCGATGCCCCCGAACCCGTCCCGCCGCACGGCCTCGGCGGCCGCGTTCACGCGGCCTGTGAGGCTCTCCGGATCCCGCATCCGCTCTCCCGGCAGGATCAGGGCGTCTTCGGGTCGGATCGGGTCGAGGAGCGACCGGCACCCGGGCCGAGCTCACGACGCGGCTGCCGCGCTGTCGGGTCGCCCTCGAGACCGGCCTGCTCGTCGGGCGAGAGGATCCGCCGGACCTTCGCGGTGTCGTAGAACGACGTGATCTGGCGGATTCGGTCGTCCTCGACGCGGACCCAGTCGCAGGAGTGGACCACGCCCTCAGGGGTGCGGTTCTCGAACCGGATGGCAGCCTGGCCGCCCGTGGCAACCACGTCGCGGATCACCAGCGCCATGACACTCTTGCGCGCCACGGGTCGACCGTCGCCAGGTAGTGGTCGCGGCCCTCGAGCCTCCCGAACGGACTAGTGTGCACGAAATCGGGCGCGAGGTGCTCGCGGAGCCAGGCGATGTCCATGTTCGCCCACGCCTCGATCCAGAGCCGGGCCAGCGCGGCGCTGCGTTCGCTCGACGCCACGTAGCCTCCTCTGTCTCCCGCCGGACCCTCGATCACTCGATCAGGGATTGCATCGGCCGCTCGCACGACGCGTCGGCGCCCGGATCCCCGCCGTGGGCGACGACGACCTCGGGAGGCGCGTCGATCCAGATGGACTTCGTCAGCTCGCTCACCGCGACCTCCGGCGCCTCGCCCTCGGCTCGGCTTCGGCGGCAGCCTTCAGCCGCGCTAGCGCGTCGTCCCAGAACCGATTGAACCGCGACCGCAGTTCCCGGACTGCCGCGGCGTCGATCGAATACAGGCGCGACTGCGCCTGCCGCCGCACCCGCACGAGGCCCGCCTCGCTCAGGACCCTCAGGTGATGCGAGATCGCAGGACGCGACACGGGGAATGCGCTCGCGATCTCGCCCGTCCGCAGCTCGCGGCGCGAGAGCGCCTTCAGGATCTCCAGTCGGGTCGGGTCGCAAATGGCACGGAGCTGCACGTCCACCGTGCGTAGTTGAGCACGTATTTACGTAAATCTCGACGCCGCCTGCACTCTACAGCTCCGTGACCGGCGAGTCGGAATGCGAGCCGACGGGCCTTTCGCCCGCGGAGATCGACGCCCGGTTCGACGCGGCAGGACCGTCGCGCTTCGGCCCGCGCACCGACCTCGAAACGGTGACTGTTCCCGGCCTTTGGGCCTGCTGCGCCGGCGTTCTGAGCCTACCCGTGGAGCGCAGCGTGACGCCAAGGCTCCGCTCCGACTCCTCCGAGCGGATCAACGTGTACCATCTCGGACGCACACGCGCGTCAGGTCAGGGGCCGTCCCGCTGTGTCCCAGCGCACACTCGCGTGTTCCACGTTCGGGCCCCGCTTCGGCGCGGGCTCCGTCTTGACCCGCGAGCGCCGAGGACCGGACAATGCTCAGCACTCCTTCATGCCATCGACGACGGGGATCGCCGCGGCGAGCGAGGCCGAGCTTGTGGAGCGGTTCCGCGCCACGGGTGAGGATCGCTGCTTCGAGGAGCTGTACCGGCGCTCGCGGCGGCGCGTGTTCGGGGTCTGCCTGCGGATCGTGGGCGGCGTACCGGAGGCAGAGGACCTGTGCCACGACGCCTTCCTGCGCGCGTTCGAGGGGTTCGATCGCTTCGAGGGGACGACGTTCGCGTCCTGGGTGTGCCGGATCGGGATCAACCTCAGCCTCAACGCGGTGCGCCATCGAGCGGTGGCCGAGCGGGCGCCGCGAGAGGCGGAGCCGTCCGCCGTCCCGGCTTCCGCCGAGCGCCGGCTGGTCTCCCGCGAGGCGCTCGCTCGCGCCGCGGCGATCATCGAAGGGCTGGAGCCCCGGCAGCGGCGCGTGTTCCTGCTGCGCCAACTGGGCGAGCTCTCGTACGCGGAGATCGCCGAGCGCACGGGCTGGAGCGGGGAGGAGGTGCGCTCGTTCCTCCAGAACGCCCGCCGCAACTTCCGCCTCGCCTGGGAGCGCGCGGCGGAGGCCGAGCCGCCGGAAGGACGCCTGAGCCATGGATGAGCGGCGCTTCGACGAGGAGCTGGCGGCGGTCTCCGCCGGCCTGCGGGCCCGGCGCGGAGACTGTCCCGACACCGAGGAGATCGTGGGCTTCGCGCGGGGCGAGGTGAGCGACGCGGCTGCGGCGCGGATCCGTGGGCACCTCCGGCTTTGCGACTCGTGCCGGCAGCTCGCGGAGGCGGCGCTCGCCGAGCCCGCGGAGGTCGACGAACCGACCTGGAGCGGGGTGACCGGCCGCCTCGACCGGCGGCAGGCTCCCTGGCGCGGCGGCGGTCGGCGCCGCCCCGGCCTCGCATGGCTGGGCACGGCCGCCGCGGTGCTCGCGGCGACGGGGCTCTCTTACTACTGGCCCGCGACGGGCCCTCCGAGCGGCGGGCCCGTGTCGACGACGCGGGGCGCGGCGCTCCAGCCGGTCGAGCCGATCGGCGAGGTCCGCGAGCTGGAGGCTTTCCGCTGGCAGGCGCCGCCCCTGGACGTGAGCTACCGCGTCGAGGTGAGGCACGGCGATACAGAGGTCTGGTCGGGGAGCGCCCCGGGATCGCGCCTCGAGCCGCCGCCCGAGCTGCGCCGCGCGCTGGAGCCGGGCGTCGCCTACCGCTGGCGGGCGCTGGGCCTGGACGAGGCGGGGCGGATCGTGGTGACCTCCGACTGGGTGGAGCTGCGAGTGCTGCCGGCCGGCGGGTGACTCAGGGCCTCGCAGACCGCGCGCGGTGCCGGTCGCGGCGCCGCCGGGCGAGCAGACCGATGCCGGCCAGCGCGACGCCAGCGACGACGAGCACACCGCCCCTCCCGAGGGCAGCACCGGGCACCTCGACGCCGTCCTCGCCGCGGCCGAGCAGCACGAAGGGCGACCAGTAGTAGGGGTGCGCGTAGCGGGGGTCGTCGCGCAGCCGGATTCGCGCGCGCCGCAGCGCCTCGGCCTTCGGCAGCCCCTCCGCCAGCCCCGCGTAGAACGCGGCCATCAGGTCGGCGCTCGCCTCGTCGGCCACGTTCCACAGCGCGCGACCACGGAGTCGGAGCCGGCGTAGAAGAACGCCCGGGCCAGGCCCACCATCCCCTCGCCGGTGACCAGTTCGCCCAGAGCGCTCTGGCACGCCGAGAGCGTCACGAGGTCGGCCGCCAGCCGCAGCCGCAGGATCTCGCGGAACTGCAGGATGCCGTCCTCGCCTCCCGGGTCGGGGCCGAAGACGAGCCCGCTGCGGGCCGCGGCGCTGGCGTCGATCCAGCCGTGGACGGCGAGGTGGAGGACGGAGTAGCGCTCGAGCGGCTCGCTCTTGAGGCGCCCCTCGGCCGCGGCCGCCCCGAGCAGGACGGTGCTCGCGCCGCGTCCGAAGCGCGCGCGGATGCGCTCGACCTCGCGGCGCGTGTGGGGGAGGCTCCCGAGCGAGCGGGCACCCGCGAGCGCGGTCCGTCCCGCGGCCGTCGACGACGCTCCGTAAGGGGGGTCGCCGACCGCCAGCAGGCGCGGCTCGGCCGCCCGGACCGGTCGCCGGCGCAGCTCCACGAGCGCCGAGGCCGACGGCAGGTAGCTCGTGGGCACGCGGTCCACGACGCGCGCGCCGCCCAGCGGGAGCACATCGAAGGGAAGGTAGTGCAGGATTCCCGACGGGACGATGAGCAGCGCGGTGGGCGCCGGGTCGAGCGCGGCTGCGGGCTCCAGGAGCCGGCTCCGGATCTCCCCGTCCAGGCGCGGCGTGGAGCCGGGATCGAGCAGCTCGGTGTACGCGCGGCGCACCTCGGCCTCGATCTCGGACGCCGCCGGCAGCGCGAAGTGGCGGACGCGGTCCCGCTCGACCACCCACAGGTGTGACTCGGGCTCGGCCAGCAGGTACTCGAGCAGCACCTCGCCCGGAGCCAGCGCCTGTTGGACGGCGGCCGCGTCGGCGGGGGCCCGGCCGCGCATCTCCGCGAAGCGAGGGTGCCGGGAGCGTACGCGCAGCTCCAGCGCTTCGAGCTCGGCCTCCGCCTCCGTCAGCAGTCGGGCGTGGTCGGGTTCCGGCTCTGCGCCGCGCTGCGCCGCCTGCAGCCGCGAGATCTCCGCGAGGATCCGACGCTCCTCGGCCACGAGCTCGGCGGAGACGGTCTCGTGGAGCGCGGCCCGCGACTCGGCGAGCGAGCCGAGGAAGGCGCGCGCTCGGGCGCGCTCGGCGAGATCGAAAGCGTCGGCCGCCGCGTCGGGGCCGCCCCGTGAGAGGAGGAACGCGATCGCCTCCCGGTAGACCTCGACCTTGTCGGCGAAGAAGTCGGCTTCCAGGGCTTCGAGGCGCAGCCCGCCCCGGATCGACTCGATGCCGTCCAGCGCACGCAGCCAGGCTTCGCGCGCCGCCTCCTCGCGGCCGGTCCGCGCGTAGAGCCGGGCGAGGTCGGCTTCGGTCTCCCAGACCACCCTGGTATCGCCCGAGCCCCCCGCCAGGCGCAGGGCATCGCTGAACGACGCTTCGGCCATGTCGAGGCGACCGAGGCCGGCCTGGCACTGGCCCATCTGGCGGCGCAGGTTCGCGCGGGGGCGCTGTCCGGGCAGGCTGTGCTCGAGGCGCTCGGCCTCGCCGTAGAAGTCGAGCGCCTCACCCCAGCGCTCCTGGTCGCGGCGGACCCGGCCCTTGTTCATCCACCAGACCATCTCGTTGCGCGGGTCGCCGGCCTCCCGGAAGCGGGCGATCGCGCGATCGAACAGGCCCAGCGCCGCGCCGGCGCGGCCGCGCTCCCACTCCACCAGCCCCTGCTCGCCGAGCGCCCAGCCCTCGAGCAGGTCGTTGCCCGCGTCGCGGGCCAGGTCGCGCGCCTCGCCGAACGCCCGCTCTGCCGCGTCGAGCTGGTTCAGCTCGAGGTGGCAGATGCCGGTCTCCACGAGCGCGATGATCCGGCTGCGCGGGCGCTCCTCCAGTTCCAGCACGCGCTGCAGCCGGCCGAGGGCGCTCGCGTAGTCGTGCAGGCGGATCTCGGTCTGGGCCAGGTTCGTCAGAGCCGTGGAGATCGCCGCTGCGTCGCCGCTGGCCTCGGCGCTCTCCAGCGCGCGCTCGCGCCGCTGCTGCGCACCGAGCAGGTCGCCGGACTGCTGGAGCGCGGTCCCCCAGGCGGTGGCCAGCCGGTAGCCCTGGCGCGGATCGCCGCCCGGCCCCTCGGCGCGCGACGCGCGCGCGAGCAGCGACTCCACCTCGAGGTACTCGCCCTGGAAGGTCAGCGCCTTGGCGAGGTCGAGCGACAGCTCGACCTCACGCTCGGGGTCCGCCGCCCGGGAATCGCGCAGGAGGTCGAGCGCCCGGCGCAGGTGCGTCGCCGCGTCGCGCCCCCGATCCTGGGCGAGGAACGAGCGCCCGGTGGCCGCGTGCGCGTCGAGCCGATCGCCGGGGGAGCCGGCCTCCTCGGCCAGCGCCAGCCAGCGGCGCCCCGCCTGCCGGGCTTCGTCGTAGCGGCCGAGCGCGTGGAGGAGCCGATGCTCGAGCCGCGCGGCGCGGACGCGGCCGGGGCCGGCGAGCTCCTCCGCCGCGCCGAGCCGACGCAGCGCCCCCTCGAGGTCGCCGTCGCTCTCGAGCCGCTCCACCTCCTCGAAGAGCGGCGGTGGCGCCGCTTCGCGTGTGGGCTGGGCGCCGGCGGCTCCCGCGAGCAGGCACCACACCAGACAGGTGGCGGAGCGGACGTCTCCCAGGCGGAGCCGGCGGGTTCTCACGACCCCAGCGTATGCGAAACCGCGGGCTCGCGTGTCCAACGGTGCGGAGGGGCTCGAAGCCCGGAGGAATCCCGATGTTCCGAGAACCGAAGGCCGCCGGCAGGCGGTGGCGCGTCGCGGCGCTGGCGCTCGTCGTCGGCGGGTGGGCATCCGCGCCGCTGGGAGGGCGCGCGGCACCGCCGGAGAGCCTGGGCGCGCCGCTGTCGCCCGACCATCCCTGGGTCGACCTGCGGGACCGCCTGCTGCGAGAGATCGACGTGGAGGACGATCCCGATCTCCTGGACGACGCGAAGGTCAACCCCACCCACTCGGCGGTGCCCTCGCTGCGCGAGCAGGCCGCGCTCGACTACCAGGCCGCCCTCGCCGCGAAGGAGCGCTGCGACGAGGAGGGACGGGAGGAGGCCGAGCGGCTCATCGAGCGGATGAGGCAGGCCCGGGACTTCGTCGCACCCCTGCTCGGCGACGCGGACCGGCTCGTCGCCGCCACCGCCGTGCCGGGGTTCTTCCGCGACTACAGCCGGGTCGCAGCGGGCTTGCTGACCCACCAGGCCCAGCAGATCCGCGACGCGTTCGCCGAGGCCCTCGATGCCATCGACCAGCAGATCGCGGACGCCGAGGCCTACGATCCTTGTCGCCGCGCTGACGACGCCTCCCCCGAGGGTGACCCCGTAGACGCTGGGCCGGCGCTGGAACTGGGGCAGAAAGCCCGGGACCAGCTCGAGCTGGGCAGCTCCACCGGGCGATCGATTCCGGGCGGCTCCGTCCGCCTCGTGGAGCTGCCCGACCCCGCCGCCGAAGAGGGTCCGGAGCGGGCCGACGCCGGACCCGACGACCAGACCCAGCAGGAGACCGACGTCGTCCTCATGGGCGGGGTCTACGTCGTGCAGGCGCCGTGCCACGAAGAGCAGGTCGTCACCGGCGACCGGCTGTGGGCCGGCGACGTGCAGCTCGAGCCGAAGCAGCGCCCGCTGGTGCTGTGGGTGCCGATCTACATCCCCCGCGAGCCCGGCGCCACGCTGGGGCCGCTGCGTGAGGAGATCCTCGCGAAGGCCCGCGAGGTCCTGGAGGAGCGGGCTGGCGAGAACCTCGACGACTACGACGTGGACGTCGAGCCCGCCGAGACGCCCCTGGAGCCGCTGGGCGTCTGGCTCCACAAGGTCGTCCTGACGCCGAAGCGTCCGCCCTGTCCGGACGCGCTCACGGACGCCCCTGTGCTCGCAGACGGCTTGCAGTCGGGGGACACGAGCGGCCGGCCTCCGGACCCGGGCGGTAGCGGCGCCTTCCACTCGGCGCCCGAGGGCCCGGTCAGCGGCGATCCTCCGCCGCCGGCGGACGACGATCCCAGCGTCGACCCGGTCACGCCGGTGGCTCCGGAGGAGGGGACGATCGAGCGGACGGTCCCGCGCGAGGACAAGCGGCCACACCCCGACGACCCGTTCTTCCGGGCCGACGGCAGTTGGGGCCAGCCCTACCCGGACCAGTGGGGTCTGCGCCGCATCGGCTTCGATCCGGCGAGCGCGGCCTCGCTCTGGCCCGAGACGGGCCAGCCCGTCGTGGTCGCCGTGATCGACACCGGTGTGGACCGCTTCCACCCCGAGCTGCGCGACGCGATCTGGGTCAACGAGGGAGAGGTCCCGGGCAACGGGCTCGACGACGACGGCAACGGCTACGTCGACGACGTCCACGGCTGGAACTTCGCCGACGGCAGCGCCGACACCCTCGACATCAACGGCCACGGCACCGTGACCGCCGGCATCATCGCCGCCGCTACCGGCAACGGGGCCGGCATCGCCGGCGTCAACCCCTGGGCCCGCATCATGCCGGTCCGGATCACGACCTGGAGCGGCCGCTCCACGAACCTGAGGATCGCCGACGCGATCCGCTACGCGGTGGACAACGGGGCGCGGGTCATCAACCTCTCCTACGGCGGGCGCGAGCGCACCTGGTCGGAGTACCTGGCCGTCGCGGACGCGCGGAGCCGCGGCGTGATCGTCGTCGCCGCCGCCGGGAACGACGGCTCGGACGCCGCCGACGAGTCGCCCGCGGGACTGCCCGGCGTGATCACGGTGGCGGCCACCGACACGGACGACGAGCGCCTGGGCTTCTCCAACTGGGGCGCGGGGGTCGACGTCGCCGCGCCCGGTCTCGACGTGCTCTCCCTCCGTGCGCGCCACACCGACCTCCTGCGCTTCAAGCGCGACGACTACGCGCCGGGTGCCGTGATCGTGGGTGAGGACCGGCGCTACTACCGCCTGACGGGGACCTCGTTCTCGGCGCCCTTCGTCTCCGGCGTGGCGTCGCTGATCCTCTCGACCCGCCCGGAGCTGTCCGACGAGCAGGTGATGCGGATGCTGCTGCACTCGGCGCGGGACGTCGGCACGCCGGGCTGGGACCAGTACACCGGCTACGGCCGGCTCGACGCGCGCGCGGCGCTGCGGGCCGACCCGGATTTCTTCGTCGTGGCTCGGCTGTCGGGAGTGGCGGTGCGCCAGGTCGCAGGCGAGCCGGTGGTGGAGGTCTCGGGTCGCGCGCTCGCCGACCGCTTCAGCCGCGCCTGGGTCGAGATCGGCCGCGGCGAAGAGCCAGGCGAATGGCAGAAGGCCTCGGAGGAGCTGACGCGGCCGGTGGACCGCGGCGTCGTCGCCGAGATCCCCGCCGCGCGCCTGCGCGGCGCCGCGCGGTGGACGTTGCGGCTGGTGGTCGAGCACGCGAGCGGCGCGCGCCGCGAGGCGAGGTTCGATCTGACGTTGGGCTGACGCGGGGGCGCGTTCGGGCGGGACGCTCGAGAGAAAGGACGGAGGGACGATGCGCAGGAAGCTGGCAGTTGCGATTGCGGCGGCCGTGACCCTGTGGGCAGGGGAGGCGTGGGCGGTGGTGGTCTCGTTCGAGGCTACCACGGCGTCCGGCGAGCCGCTGCCGGGGGCGACGATTCGGATCGGCGACCAGTCCGCCGTCACGGAGCCGGACGGGACGGCGAGCATCGACGTCGCCGCCGAGCCGGGTGACGAGGTCGAGGTGGTCGTTCTCTACGGCGGCTCGGTGGTCTTCGAGGACCGAGTGGAGATCGGCGCCGGCAACGCGGTGCCTTTGCCGACCCGCGCTCGCCCGAGGTTCGGCGGCGCGGACGACTTCGTCTTCCCGGACGGGTTCGAGTCCGGCGACACGAGCTCGTGGGGGCCGATGCTCGCCGGGACGTACTCGACGGAGCGGATCGACCCGCAGCTCGGGGCCCAGACCTCGGAGGTCGTCACGCGGGTGAACGGCACGGTCGTGCCCGGCCAGAGCCAGAACGGCAGCCTGACCACGGGGGAGCTCGCCGACGCCAACGCGAACGAGAGCAAGCGGCACTCGATTCCCGCGAGCTACGGCGTCCGGCTCACGTTGCGGCTGCCCAGCTTCGGCCGACCGAAGTTCGCAACATCGGACCCGAGGGTCGGCCGCAGCCCGTCGCTCGCGCCGATCCCCGGTGCCTTTGCGCCGGCCGGGTTGCCGCGAGCCGCGCACCGCGCGCCGGGCTCTGCCGGCTCGGCGCCACGGTCCGGCGGCTGGCGCTTCTACCCCTCGCTCAGCCTGGGCGTCAGCCGGGCAGACGTGGAGTTCCGCTCGCAGAACCTCGCGGACGGGACGCAGGCGACGTTCCGCGGCGACGGCGTGAGGCTGACGGCCGGGGTCCAGGGCGTGCTCTTCCCGTGCGGCGGCTGCCGCTGGTTCGGCACCGTCTCCTACGAGCACGCCCGGACCGGAGAGATCGACGTGACCCGGAACCCGGGCCTTCAGGCCTTCGTGCCGGACGGGATCGAGGCGGTGGAGGACCGGGTACGCTACCAGGCCGTCTCGGACTCCTTCCGCGTCACGATCGGCCGCGCCTTCGAGCTGGTCGCCCCCTGGGCCGGCGTGCGCGGCGCCCGCTTCCGCGGCAGGCTGGACGTGGACCTGCTGCTCCGAGCCACCGGCCTGCCGGCGGAGCAGTCCCAGTCGGCGCGCAACGAGTACGAAGAGAGCCTCCTGGAGGCCATCCTCGGGATCGACGTGCGGGTGCCGGGCACGAGCCTGCTGCTCCGCGTCGAGGGGAGCGGCGACGGCGACAACTACTCGTTCGGCGCGCGCGTCGGAGTCGGCTTCGGGCGCTGAGGCCCCACGGGTCGAGGGGGACCATCGGAGGGTATGAGGCGACCTGGGCGGGGCGAGCGGTCTGGAGTGGTCTGGCAAGAAGGGCGCGCCGAGCTGCTTGGCGCCGATCGTCCGCTCCACCACCCGGCCGTCGACCTGGTCGACCACGAAGTGGTCCGGGGTTGCGAGGCCGGCGACGACCGACTCGCCCAGGCCCGAACAGACCAGAGCCTCATCGAGGAGGTCGAGCGGGGTCTCTACGTGACCGGCCTGATCGGCTTGGGAGTCAACCTGGTGACGGGCGACTTCTCCCAGGGGCGCCGCGGGGCCGTGGATCGGGAACGGGCCGGCTCGGCCTTCAGGGCAGGTACTCGGGGAGGAACCCGAGCGCAACCCCCGAGCCCAGGTCAACGGGAACACGGCTACCGCTACGACAGCCACCCAGACCGGAAACACAGGAAGCGAGGGCATGGCTTCGGAACCATAGAGCCAGATCATCACCACGACCCGAGAGCCCACGGTCAGGGTGGCAAGAGCCAGATAGACCGACAGCCCGCTGGCGATCTCTCGCCTCCAGTTCGTCCACTGCCCGGCGAGCACCCATAAGATGCCCCTTCGGGGACAAACATGGAAGAGCCGCGTCCTCCGCCGGATGGCCCTCGGCGACGACGTGCGTGAGCGGCTCCACCGCCGCACACGACCTGACGCACCGAAAGCGTGATCGCCTCTCCAGGCCCGGGGAGGTTACCTATGAGCCGCGGCTTCCGCTCCCTCGGGTCTGGAGCCTGCGCCCTTCCCTGACGAGCCAGGTCACGAAGGCGGCGAGCGCCGCAGACTCTTCGCTGACACGGAAGTCCGCGCTCCACTCGTCGTCCCTGCCGAAGTCGCGCTGGGTGAAGCGGCCGCGCTCCTCGCCGCCTTCCCGGAGCACGTACTCGAGCCCGTGTCGGTCACTGGCCTTCAGCTCGAGCTTTCGGCCAGGCATCTCCAGATCGAAGGACACGATTCGGTCGCTCCATCTCGGCTTGGAGGCGTTCGCGATCTCCCGCTCCCCCATCTCCAGGCGGTAGCGCATGCCCCGCCACGGGGCAGGGAGCTTCATCCTGGCAGGCTCGTTCTCGACCTTCCCTTTCATGTCCTGGATCCACTTCCCCTGCTGGAACGTCGCCACGACCTCCCCGGCCCGTCCAACCCGGATCTCCCGATGTCGTCGCGCGTCGATCTGGTAGTCCACCATGGTGCCTCCAGACTGGACCGTATCAGAGACGGTCGCCTCGCCCCCACGCGGCGAGCACGTAGCGATGAAGCAGGCCGATGCGCCGTGGCCCGGCGATGCAAGGCCGAGGCCGTCGTCGATGCGCCGGACCTCGAGCACTATCGTTCCTCCGGCGGCGTGACCTGAAACGATCCGGCGCCGAACGCCACCCCGTTCACCAGCACCTCCACCGCGTGTCGGCCGGGGCGCGGCCTGCGCGTCGTGTGCACCGCCAGCGAGAAGCTCGCGCCCAGCTCGGCCCGTCCGCGCGGCTCCAGCCCGATGCGCCCGACCTTGAAGACCTTCGCCCCGGTGCCACGCGCCTTCACGAAGTGGACAGCCACGTCCACCAGCAACTCCTGCCGCCTCCGCGAACGGCCGCGCAGCGTGAAGCTCATCGCCACCCGGCCGCCGATGGCGACGCGGGTCGGGCGGAACCGGACGCGTTCGAGCACCACCTCAGGCCGCCGCCCGTAGCCCAGCAGCCGCAGCGCGCCCGGCTCCTTGCGCTTCACCGCGCTGCGCAGAGCGCGTTCCACGAGCGCCCTGCGCTCCGGCGACGCGTCCTTCAGCCATGCCCTGCAGGTGCGGACGAGCCGCGCCGGACGCACCTTGCCCAGGTCGTTGAGGTTGTTGGCCACGCTGCGGCGCACCATCGACGAGGGATCGTCCTTCAGCCGCTCGAGCAGCGCGATCACGCGCTCCGGGTGCTGGTCCAGCCAGCGGACCCGAGCCGCCCAGGGCAGGCGCAGCCGCGTCCCTTCGGACGCCAGGCGGCGCACGTGCGCGTTCGGATCGCGTGTCCACCGCTCGAGCACCGCCAGCGTGCGCTCCGGATACCGTTCGATGTAGGGCCGAATGCTCGACTCGGCGCTGAAGCGCCGGGTCAGCTCGTGTTGCGCCCTCATCGACACCTCGAAGTGGTCGAGCCCGCGCTCCGCCACGAACAACACGTGAGGCAGGTAGAAGAACGGCGCCATCCCCACCCCCAGCAGCTCGTCGCCCTCGTGTTCGGGTCCGAGCGAGCGGATCAGCACCTCGATGGCCTCGGGATATGCCGGCGGAAGGCATTCGCCGAGAACGCGGCTGATATGCCGCCCGCGATCCAGCAGCTCCAGCTCGTCCAGCCCGGCGCAAGCACGCTTCACGAACACCCTGGCCGGAAACGCAGGATGAACCCGCGTGACGTCCGCGGCCAGCCGCCGCACCAGCGCCGGCGAGAAGAACACCTTCAGGGTCTCGCCCATGGCGCATCGTACGGTGGTCGAGGCCCGTCAGGCCAGTCTCGGAATGGACCACCGCATCCGCAGCCTGAGCCGCCTCGTCGAGGCGCTCGGACTGGCATGCCCGGGTCCCCTCCTGCGCGGGCGTGAGCAGCCGGACATCGTCGACGCCGATCCCCGTGTCACGTAGCAGATCGCTCGTATGCGTGCTGACACGGTGAGGAAGGAAGCGAACCTCGACCCCTCGTTCCCGAAGGGGAAGCCACGGGAGAGGGATTGCGTCTTCTTCTACATCTCGACTTGACGAAGCAGCAGATCAGTCGACGTCGATTCACGAAGCAGTAGATCAGGGGTTGACTCCCCGTGGTCGAGCAGCCATATTAAACATATGAAACGTACGACTCTCATGGTGGATGAGGAGCTCCTCGAGGAGGCGGTGCAGCTCAGTGGGGAGCGGACGTACTCGCGCACGGTCGAGCGCGCGCTGAGGGATCTCGTCCGGCGGGCACGCGCTGGGCGGATCCTCGACCTCACGGGGTCCGGGGTCTGGGAGGGCGACCTCGCGGCCATGCGGGGCGACGTCGTCACCGAGTCCCGAGGGCCCTACAGGACGCGCAAGAACAAGAAGGGGACGTGGCGTGCTCCTCGTTGACACGTCTGTGTGGATCGAGCTCTTGCGGAAGCCGGCGAGTCTGCGCGCGGAAGACATCGGCGATCTCGACGAGTTCGTCACTTGCCTGCCCGTGGTCCAGGAGGTCCTGCAGGGGATCCGAGAGGAGCCGGCCTTCCGCCGAGCCAGCAGCTCCATGTGGTCCTTCCCAATCGTCGGGGCCCCGCTAGGCCGCGACGTCGTCGAGGAGGCCGTTGACCTCTATCGCGCGGCCCGGAGAGGCGGGATCACCGTCCGTTCCAGCGTGGATTGCCTCATCGCCAGTTGCGCGCTGCGCCACGGCCTGACCGTGGTGCACGTCGATCGCGACTTCGACCTCCTCGCGCAGGTCGCTCCCCTGGAACAGCGCAGCTTGCGCCCACGGGCCGGGCGCGGCTGAGCGGCGGAGCTGCCCGCCGCTCGCCGCGCAGGCCTACGCGGCCCGACTTCTCGACGAAGGTGGTGGGATGGGCGCGCGTCACCTCCCGCCAGGTGTGGCCGCCGTCGCCCGATCGGAACACCCCGAGCGCGCCGCCGCGCTTGTCAGCCATCTGCGCCGAAGGTCCGCCGGCTCCAGGATCGTCCAGGGCCACACGTCCGACCAGGTCGCAGCGCTGCGGGCCTCCGGCTACCGCCCCCAGGCCTTCATCGAGCGGGACGAGGAGCTGCGGCGCGTGCTCGACACCCTCGCGAAGGCCTACCGGGACGAGGAGCGCTGGAATCGGAGGTCGATCCTCGACGTCGCCGGTATCGCGCCCTTTCTCCAGCGTGCTGCCGATCAGCCGGGCGGCGCTGCCCGCGGTCTGGAGGGCCTTCGGGAAGGAGAGGTGAACCTGGAGCCCGACGGCTCAGGGGAGGTCGGCGGGCCCGGCCAGCGCATTCGGGAGCACGTGGAGCCGGTTCCGTGCCTGCTCGGTCGACGAGGGCCACGACCTCGACCGCGAGATGCTGGGCTGCTCAGGAGCTCGTGAGGACGGCCGGCCGCGTCAAGGGGGGGCGTCCCCGTCCCGGGCGCAACGGAACCCGACGAAGCCGTCGTGGTCGCTGGGGCTATACCTGAGCCGGTAGGAAACGCGCAGGTACGGCTCGTCGTCGACCCAGGAGCCGCCCCGGATGACACGCCGCGTTCCAAAGAGGGGACCCTCCGGGTCGCCAGCCGGAGATCCGGCGTAGTAGTCCTCGCCGTACCAGTCGGCGCACCACTCGCGTACGTTTCCCGCCATGTCGTGAAGGCCGAGCTCGTCGGGCTCGAACGTTCCGGCCGGCGCCGTGTGGACGAAGCCGTCGTCGTAACCGGCGACGATGCGCCGCCCGGAGTGTCGGTTCCTCAGCGACTCGTCCGCCACATTGCCGCGCGCCGAGCCCGGAGGCGGCGCCCCGTTCCCGTCTCTGGCGGCCCCGGCTCCGAGCCGCGCTGCGTACTCCCACTCGGCCTCGGTGGGCAAGCGCCCGCCGTGCCACGAGCAGAAGCTCCATGCGTCGTACCAGCTCACGTGGACGACCGGGTGATCGGGCCCCTGCGCGAAGCCGGGGGCCCGCCAGCTCAGGCCCTCTCGCCGCTCGAGG
>Ga0299906_10002397_pt1 | contig 15580 bp, 12 predicted proteins | sample RVTome_14_FD_200259 | JGI IMG/M metagenome (GOLD analysis project Ga0299906, IMG submission 200259) | Soil microbial communities from uranium-contaminated site in the Upper Colorado River Basin, Wyoming, United States - RVT145D125 (version 2) ... | reverse complement strand
CCGCACCCCTTCTTGCGGATGCTCGATGGGCTTGTGACCTTCTTCTTCCTCTTGGCCTGCCTGTTCGTGGGCGTCTTCTATTGGGCCAAGGTGCAGTTCGACCAACCCGGCCCGCTCACCACCTCGACGGTGGTGGTCATTCCGCGGGGCGAGGGCGTGGGCGCCATCGCCGAGCGGCTCGAGCGCGACGGCGTGATCGCCGACCGGCGCGTCTTCATGACCAGCATCCTGTACTTTATGTATCTGAAGGGGCAGGGGAGCCTGAAGGCCGGCGAATACGAATTCCGCAAATATGCCACCATGCGGCAGGTGCTCGACACGCTGGTCGAGGGCAAGTCGATCGAGCACAAAGTCACCCTTGCCGAAGGGCTGACCAGCTTCCAGATCGTGGCTAAGCTCATGGCCCATCCCGAGCTTCACGGCGAGATCACCGAAATTCCTCCGGAAGGCAGCCTGCTCCCCGATACCTATAGGTTCGGCCGCAACGACACGCGCCAGGACATCATCGAGCGGATGCAGGCCGCCCAAGCGAAGTTCCTCGCCAAAGTATGGGAAACCCGCGACGAAGGTATTGTGGTGACGACGCCGGAAGAGGCCCTGATCCTCGCATCGATCGTGGAGAAAGAGACGGGCCGGGCCGATGAGCGCCCGCTGATCGCGAGCGTGTTTCAGAACCGGCTCAGGAAGAACATGCGGCTGCAGTCCGACCCCACCATCATCTATGGCCTGGTGGGTGGCAAGGCCGTGCTCGACCATCCCATTCAGCAGGACGAAGTCGATCGCGAAACGCAATATAACACGTACAAAATCAATGGCTTACCGCCGACGCCGATTGCCAATCCCGGCCGCGCCGCGATCGAGGCGGTGCTGCGGCCGGCCAAGACCAAAGATCTCTATTTCGTTGCCGACGGCTCGGGCGGCCACGTCTTCGCCGCGACGCTCGACGAGCACAATAAGAATGTCTTCAAATGGCGGAAGGTCGAGCGGGAGATTCGCGCCAAGGAAGCGCAAGAGGCGGAAGCCAAAGCCGCACAAGATGCCGCCGCCGGGGACGCGGGTAGTGTCGCGACCGCCACCCCGCCGGTCCCGGCTGGCACCGCCGCAGGTACGCCGCAAGGTCCTGGAGCGCCCGTCGCCAAAAGTGCTCCCGGCGTCGTGGCAGCGGAGCCTGCGGACATGTCGGGCGCTTTTGCCGACCCGACTGTCCTTCTCAATCCGGCGCAAGACCCCTTCGCGGTGCCGCCCGAGGCTGCGAGCGGTGAGGCGGTGCCGAAGCCGTTGCGGAACCCGAAGCGCTAGCTCCACTAAGGCCGATCTTCACTAACTTCGAGCCTCCCCGTGCCGCAACCGCGCGACTCGGCTTATAAGCGGCATGGCTTAGAGACCCAACGCAGCAGGGCCTACGACCGGATGACCCTCAAAAGCATGACTGGTTTTGCCCGCGCCGACGGAATGCACGGCGACACGAGCTGGCATTGGGAAGCCCGGAGCGTCAACGGCCGCAACCTCGATCTCCGCCTGCGTCTGCCGTCAGGCTTCGATGGGCTTGAGATCAGGGCGCGCAGCCTCGCTCAAGAGAAGCTCGCGCGCGGCAATTGCACCATCAACCTTTGGGTAAAGCGCGAGAGCGGGCAGATGGAGATCAGGCTGAACGAGGCGGCGCTACGCCAAGCCCAAGCCGTGGCAGAACGGGCGCAAGACTTGACCGGGCTTAAGCCTCCGCGTCTCGACACGCTGCTCGGCATGCGCGGTGTGGTCGAAACGGTAGAAGGGGAGGAGAGCGAAGAGGCGCAAGCGGCGCTCAACCATGCTCTCATCGCCAGCCTTGCCGCTGCGCTCGATCAGCTCGTGAGCGCCCGCGCGGCCGAAGGGGAGCGGCTTCAGACCGTGATCGAGAAGCAGCTTGCCGCGATTGGAAGCCTGGTCGAGCGCGCCGCGGGCGCTGCCGCCCGGCAACCCGAGGCGATCACTCGACGTCTTGGCGAGCAGATCGCCCGCCTCACCGAGCCAGGTTCAGGCCTCGACCCCGAGCGACTCCACCAGGAAGCTTTGCTGTTTGCCGCCAAGGCCGATATCCAGGAGGAGCTCGATCGCTTGCGCGCCCATGTCGCGGCAGCCAACGAGCTCATCGAGAGCGACCAGCCGGTCGGGCGCAAATTCGAATTTTTGGCGCAGGAGTTCAATCGCGAGGCGAACACGATGTGCTCGAAAGCTGCCGACATCGAGATCAGCCGGACCGGGCTTGAGCTCAAGACCGTCATCGATCAATTGCGCGAGCAGGTCCAGAACATCGAGTGAGGGGAGATGGAGACAGGCATCGCCAGAAGGGGCCTCATGCTGGTGTTGTCGTCGCCGTCCGGCGCGGGCAAGACCACGCTGGCGCGGCGGTTGCTCGATGAGGAGCCGGACATCGTCATGTCGATCTCCCATACCACGCGCCCGAAACGCAAGGGCGAGAAGGACGGCGAGGACTACCACTTCATCGACCGCGATAGGTTCACGCGAATGCGCGATCACGGTGAGTTCCTGGAGTGGGCTGTGGTGTTCGACAATTATTACGGCACGACGCGGAAACCTGTGGAGGAGGCGCTGGCGGAAGGGCGCGACGTGCTGTTCGACGTTGATTGGCAGGGGGCGGCCGCCTTGCGCGCCACGGCCGAGCACGATGTCGTCACGGTCTTTATTCTTCCGCCCACGGCGGCAGACCTCGAACAGCGCCTCAATGTGCGCGCTCAGGATCCACCTGAAATCGTGCGGCGCAGGATGCTCGGCGCAAGCAACGAGATCCAGCACTGGCAGGAATACGATTATGTCGTGGTCAATTACGACATCGAGCAGTCGGTGGCGGCGGTGCGCTCGATCCTCGCGGCCGAGCGCCTGCGAGGCTCGCGCCTGACCGGCCTCAGGAACTTCGTGCAGAATTTGCTAGCGGCGCTCTAGCGCTTGCCCCGCGATTGGGCCTCAAGCGCGTTGGCGATGCGGCATAAATCGCTGACCTGAAGCTCTTCGGCACGTGCCTTAGGGTCGATGCCGAGCCCCTGCAACAGCGCCTCGCTATCGGGGGTGATCTGGCGCAGAGAGGACCGGAGCATTTTGCGCCTCTGGCCGAACGCGGCGGCGGTGACCTTTTCCAACACGGACGCGCCGCAAGGAGGCGCAGGTGCCTCCCTTGGGACGAACTCGACAAGGGCCGAGTCGACCTTGGGTCTCGGCGTGAAGGCTGCCGCCGGGAGCGTGAAGAGGATGCGCGGTGAGGTGCGCCACTGAGAGAGCACCGCAAGTCGCCCATAGTCCTTGCCACTGGAAGCGGCCACGATGCGCATCGCCACCTCGCGCTGAAACATCAGGACGAGCCGGTCGAACCAGGGCGGCCAGGGCTCGGTCTTCAGCCAGGAGATGAGGAGGGGGGTCGCGACGCTATAAGGCAAGTTGGCGACGATGCGGGTAGGCGAGGGGAGCGCGAGAGCGCCATAATCGACCTCTCTGGCATCGGCGGGGAGAATATCGAGCCGCCCAGGATATAGCGCGGCGATGGCTTGGAGCGCCGGCAGGCATCGTTCGTCCTTCTCGATGGCGACGACGTGGCCAGCGCCTTCGAGAAGCAGCGCGCGGGTGAGCCCGCCGGGGCCGGGGCCCACCTCGACGACGTTCACGCCTTCGAGCGGGCCACTGGCGCGCGCGATGCGCCTTGTCAGATTGAAATCGAGCAGAAAGTTCTGGCCGAGGCTCTTCTTCGCCGAGAGCCCCAGTTCACGGATTACCTCGCGGAGCGGCGGCAAGCCGTCGGGCGTGCTCACGCGCGCCCCTCGGCCTTTTCGCTCATGGCCGAGGCCAAGCGCAGCGCTTCGATCAGACTGCGCGGGCTGGCCTTGCCGGTGCCGGCAAGACGAAAGGCCGTGCCATGGTCGGGAGAGGTGCGCACGAAGGGCAGTCCGAGCGTCACGTTGACGCCCTCCTCGAAGGCGAGGGTCTTGAACGGCACGAGCGCCTGGTCGTGATACATGCAGATGGCCGCATCGTAGGTCGAGCGGGCGCTCGCGTGGAACAGCGTATCGGCAGGATGCGGCCCGCTGACGTCCAGCCCCTTCGCCCGCGCTGCCTCGATCGCGGGCATGATGATGTCGATCTCCTCGCGGCCCAAGCGTCCCTCTTCGCCGGCGTGCGGGTTGAGGCCCGAGACGGCAAGGCGCGGACGCTTAAAGCCGAAATAGCGGCGGAGGCCGCTTGCCGTGATCTCGATGTTGGCGAGGATCAGGTCCCTGGTCAGTAGGCGCGGGACGTCCTTGAACGGAATGTGGATGGTGACTGGGACCACTTTGAGGGTGGAGCTTGCGAGCATCATCACCGGATGCAGGGGCGCTCCCTTTGCCGAGGCGAGAGCGGCGAGATACTCGGTGTGTCCCGGGAAGGGGAAGCCCGCGCCATAGAGCACGGCTTTGGAGATGGGGTTGGTCACGACGGCGCGCGCCGCTCCCTTCTGTACCAGGCTCACCGCGCGCTCGATCGACTGCTTGACCGCCGGCACGGCGGCTTCTTCGGGACGTCCGGCCATGACGGGCCCCAGACCCGCAACCGGCAGCACCGGAAGAGCCTGCGGGAAGAGACCGGTCGCGGCGCTCGCCTCGGACACTTCGCCGATCGGCACGGTAAGGCCCAACGCGCGGGCTCGCTCGGCAAGAACGGCCGCATCGCCGATCAAGACGAAAGGAGGAATGGTTTCACGCGTCCTCGCCGTCCAGGCGAGAAGCGTGATGTCGGGCCCGATCCCGGCTGGATCGCCGAGGGTGAGCGCTAAGGGACATCCGGCAAGACCCATGGCCCTGGGGCTAGCACGAAAAGCGCCCCTAGCGGTATTCGATGAAGGCCTCCTGACGGAGATCGCGCAACAGGCGCTCGGCGCGGAGGCCCATTTCCTGGTTCATCAATTTGCGCTGCGTCTCCGCGCGGGCATCGTCGTCGCCCCGGAACGAGCGCTTGCCGCAGACCGCATACAGCTCGACGGCAGCCGCCGAGATGGTGGGGGGCGTCATTTGCCCGATCTTCGCGTTCATCACGAGAAGCCGCGCCGGTTGTGCCAGAGAAGTCGGTTTCTGGTCCTGGAGCGTCTTCACGCTTGCGCCGTTCACGCCCTTGGCGAGTTCGGCGCAGGACCCAAATCGGCCGCGCAGATTCTCCGCTGCCACGAGCCTTGCAGCGATGGTCCTTTGATCGGCGCCCGCGGGGATTTCGAACTTCACCTGCCGGAGCTGCAAGGCGGTCTCCGCCGGCCCTCCACCGCCGCCTTCCGCGCCGGCATCGGACATGGCCTGGGTGACATCGGCGTCGCCGATCTGCACGTCGCGGCGGAATTTGCGCCGCACCGCCTCCTGCCAAACGATTTGTGCGCTGATGCGGTCCTTGAGCGTCTTGATGTTGACGCCGGTTTGGCCGAGCGCGGTGGCGAGGCCATCGACGCTAAGATTGTTCTTCTGCGCCATGTCTTCGAGGATCTTCGTTACATCGTCCGCGTTGGGCGTCACGCCGAGTTTCCGGCCCTCCTGCAGTTGCAGCCGTTCATCGATCAACATATCGGTCGCCTGCTTCTTCAAAGCGGGCGAGGGCTCCTGCTTCGTGGTGATGGCGAGGAATCGCTCGCGCTGGTCGATGTCATAATCGGAGATCGGGTTGTCGTTGACGAGAACCTTGATCGAGACCTCCTGCGCCACTCCGGGAGCGCCGACGCCGATCAGAGAAACCGCGAGCAGGAGCGCTCCGGCAACGCCGCCCCAGCAACGCAAGGCAGTGCCGGCAACGGTCTTCACCGATGCGATGTTCTTCAAGCGCTGGCGGTAATCAGGCATAGATCTTCGCCGCCCTAGTTGGTGTCGGACCCGCTGGCGTCGAACACAGCAGTGGACTCCGTCGATAAGGAGTAGGCGCCGAGATATTTCAGGTTGAAGCTCACGAGGAAGCGCTCGTCCGGCTCGATGTCTTGGTCGCGGATGAAGGAGCGCTGGTAGGTCACGTCGAGCATGAAACAGTCGTCCTGATAGCGTAGGCCCAAGCCGTCAGTGATGGTCTGCTCGGTCGCGATGTCGTAGCGGAAGTTGCCGAGCAGTGACCAATCCTGGGTGATCGCCAAAGTGCCAGCCGTCACGATTTCCTCCCGTGCCTCGCCTTCCGCGAGCCCGGGCTCGCCGGTGACGTCGGCATAGTTCACTTTGACCCGTGCCGGCCCGTATCGCGCCCATGTGCCGAGATCGGTGCGCCTGATGTCGAAGGTGTCCTCATCGAAGCGCGACTGCGCCGAGAAGCCGAGATACGCGGAGGCTTGGATGTAGAGGCCTCCCACATAGTCGGACGTATCGGTGGCGAGACCGCTCGTTCGGTAGAAATCGGTATCGAACTCGTTCTCGCCGGCGAGTTGATAGCTTTGGCCGAACACGGCGCGGCCATAAGCGCCGGAAGCCAACTGGGCCGTGTATCGCGCGCCCACATTCGCGCGCGTGCCGGTCTCGATCCGGTCATAGCCGGAGAACTTGTCGATATCGAATAGAAGCGTGTCGTCAAACACGAGGCTCAGAGCGTCCTCGTTCGGGATCTCTTGCTGATCGCCCACTGAGCTAGGCCTGGCGATGACCTGGCCGATAGGCTCCACCACGTGGGTGATGCTGCCGGTGCTGGCGATGAAGGGGTAGCGATATTCGATGCCGGCGATGGCATTGCCGCGCAGAATGGCGCCATCGTCCTCCTTCACTTCGGTAGCGAATTCCTCCGAGCTATTCAGCCCTTTATCGAACCCATCAACCGCGTAAACATCGCCGCGCAGCTGTGCAAAGGGCGTGTAGACCTGGCCGACGCCGTCGATCATCTGGCGCCGCCAGTTGGCTTCCACGATCACGCGGTTCGAATCCACGCCGTCCTTGTTGGAGAACACCATTGCGTTGGAGGTGAAGCTGAGCTCGCCGCCGATGATCGGCTTGTTGACGATGTAGTCGTAGTCGATGATCGGGAAGACCGTGGCATCGGAAAACGGCTCGTCGGTGAACAGCAGGCTCTGGGTGTTGTAGAACCTGGTGGCGAAATAGTTACGGTCGTGGAGGCCCTCGAGATAGATCTGCGAGACGCGGTCGGTCTTGAGCCGGCTGTCGAGGTTGTAGAAGCGCCGGAAGGTTTCGTCGGTCTCGGCGAGAATGTCCCAGCCCCAGCTGTAGTAAGGATCGAGCGCGAACTTGCCTTCGGTCTTGATGCTGCCGCGGAAATCGCCGTCGGTGGGACTTTCGAAGGTGCCCTGGTCCCACACGCCGGCGAGCTGGACGCGATAGCCGCCGCTCGCCAAGCGATGCCGCCAATCGCCCAGGAGGAGGGTGCCCGCGTTCTCGGTGTACATCGGCGCGAAAGTGAAGTCGTAATGATCCGAGAGCGCGAAATAGTAGGGGACCTGGACCGTAGTGCCGAGCTGCTCGGAATGGCTGTAGCTCGGCATGAGGAAGCCGGACTTCCGCTTCACGGTCGGGTCGGCCATCTGGAACCAGGGCACGTAGACGATCGGCACGCCTAGGAAGTCGAAGAAGGCATTCCTGTAGGTGATGACCGCTTGATCGCGCTTATGCGTGATCTTGCCGGCGCGAATGCGCCAGGTGGGCGGCTTGCTCGGTTTCTCCTCGCAGACTTTGCAAGGCGTGAACCATCCGTTTTCGAACACGGTAATGTTGCCGGCCTGGCGTGACGCCGAGGACGCGACGATGCGCGTGTCGTCCTTGGTGACGAGCTTAAGCGCGTCGATGAAGCCGTCGCGGAAATCGTCGGTGAGGGTGATGTGGTCGGCGGTGATCACCGCACCGTCAGGATCCTTGATGCGGACGTTGCCTTCGGCCGCGAGCGTGTTCGAGGAGCGATCGTAGACCACCCGGTCGGCGAGAAGCGTGTAGTTGCCGTAGTAGAGCTCGACGTTGCCCTTGGCGGTGATCTTGGAGTTTTCGTTGTCGTAGATCATCTCGTCGGCTTGCAGCAGCATCGGCTCCGAAGAGTCGACTTTTGGCGGCTGGATGATCTGCTCGAGGCTGGTCTGCGCCTGCCCGAAGGCCGGTTGCCAAGGGGCGACGGCGACCGCAAAAGCGGCAAGAACGCAGGCGAAAATGGGCAAGCGCAGGCGTCCAAGCGCCCTGGCTTTAGACGCAGCAAGGCCGGGCGGAGCCCGGCGCATCCCGATCAGTCTTGTGCGCGCGCCCGCCATCATCCGTCCTCTTTGTACAAGAGCACGGTGAGCGCGAGCGAAGCCGCGATGATCACCGGCACCCAGGCTGCTGCGACCGCGGAGGTCAATCCGGCCATGGCAAAGTTGCGCGACATCTCGGAAAGCACGAAGAAGATAAAACCCGCCGCGAGTCCGAACACGGCGTTGATCTGCACGTTGCCGAAGCGGAATCCCCTGAGCGAACAGGTGGCGGCGATGAGCACCATGGTCACGAGTAGGAAGGGCCGCGATAAGAGAAGCTGGTACTGCACACGGTATTGGGTGGCGGGAAGGCCCGCCTTCTCGGCGATCTGAATGAAGTTCGGCAGATCCCAGAACGAGATCGAGAACACCGTCCCGAGGCTGTCGCGGACCTGGGTCGGCGTGAGATAGGTGCTCAGCAGGTAGCGCTTGTAGAGCGCGGGCTCTTGACCGACGGCGCTCACCCAGGCGTCGTCGAGTTCCCAGCGGCCGTCCTTGAGCACGGCCCTCTTAGCCTCGATCCGCTCGGTCAAGCCGTGATCGCGGTCGTATTGAAACACCGTGACGTCGTTGAGCTCGAGCCCCTGATTGAGCACCTCGGCGGCATGGATGACGGATGGACCGTCGGTGCCGTCTTCACGCAGCCAGGAGCCTGCGCCCTTGGTCTTGAGCAGGGTGTCGCCACGCCCGAACGCGCTGGCGTAAAGCCGCTCGGCCTCACCGCGGGCGACAGCCGCGATCGGATTGTAGAGCAGCACAAAGCCGACCCCGAGCAGGAAGGCGACAAGCATCGCAGGGAGAGTGAATTGCCACACCGAAATGCCGGCAGCGCGCAGCACGACGAGCTCGGAGGAACGGCTCAGCATCAGGAAGATGCCGATGGTTCCGATCAGCACGGCGAAGGGGAGGACGAGCTCGGAGAAGGACGGCAGACGCAGCAGCGTCATCCAGGCAAGGAGGAGGCCCGGAACGTCTCCCGAGAAGTTGCTGGCGCGGCGGAGCATCTCGATGAAATCGACGAAGAAGATGAGGACGCAACAGAGTAGGAACACCGCCAGCATGGCGAGCAAGAAACGTAGGGAGAAATAGCGCGCAAGCGTCCCCACTGCACTGATGCCTGGCATCTGCGCTCTCACGTCGTTTGCATCCCTCTACCGGCCCAAAACATTATCTTTTTTGGGAACTTGAGCTCGAAGCTCAGTCTGGACCGCAATTCTGGGGCCATTTTAACGTGCGCCGCCCAGGCCGCAACGAGAATCGCCCCCAGCGGAACAGCATACACAAGCGCTACAGCCCACGCATTGAGTGCCACCAGGTTGCTGGCCATGAGCCCTGCAACCCGCAAGCCTAGGGCGATGGCGAAGGCCAAGAGGATCTGGGCCCAACGGCTCTCCCGCGTGGTGCGAGCGTGGCCAAGAAGGGCAATGGCGACAAAGGCGAAGACAAGGGGATAGAGCGGCGTGGTGAGGCGATCATGCAGTTCCGATCGGATCTGACCGTAATTGCGCTTGGTCGCCTTGTCGTTCATGTCGGGGTTGATGAGGTCGCTGATGTATTTCTCGCGAGGTCTGAGGTCTTTTCCGAGGTTATCCTTGGGACTGAACTCAGAAATATCCAGCATGTTCTGATCGAATGCTACGATCTGTACGTTTTTGTCTGCTTCCTGGCCATCGTAGCGATGCACGTAGCCCTCGAACATCACCAGATAGGAGCCCTCGTCGTTGGTGATGATGCGGCCGCGCTCGGCGAGGTAGCTCATCACCTGCTTGTTGTCGCGCTCGTCGTGGACGAGGAGCCCGAGCAGATCCCCGTTCAAGCTGCGGTCGCGGATGTGGAAGGTGAGCCCGGCTTCCGGGCTGGAAAAGCGCCCTGGTTGAAGGACTTGCGAGATCAGGTCAGCCCGTACCTGGGTGACGAAGCTGCGCAGAGCCCGCATGCTTGCGGGCGTCAGGAAGAGGTTGGCGAGAAGAATGGCGATCGAGACGAGGGAGGCGAGCGCGAGAAGAGGGGCGCCGATACGCCAGACCGGCGCTCCCGAAGCCGTCATCACGATCAGCTCGCTGTCGCCGTTCATGCGGTCGAGGGTGTAGAGCGCGGCCATCAGCATGGCATTGGGGGCGATGAGCGCCATTAGGCTCGGCAGGCTCAGCATCGTCATCTGCAAGAACAGCACGATGCCCTGACCCTGGGAGGTGATCAGGTTCAATTCTTTCAATGCGGTAGCCAGCCAGACGACGAGCGTCAGCGTGAGCAGAATGACCAGAAATGCGTTCGTCACCTGCCGTAACAGGTAGCGGCCGAACAGTGTCATGGCCGTTGTGCAGATCCCCCGAATGGCCACCTTGGCGAGGCGGCTTGAGGCCCCGCCAACCCCCTGGTGGCAAAGACGATTCTCATCAGGCTAAGATGGCGGAATTTCGGCGTTTTTGGAATGGCTTGCTTTCCCCCAAGACAGGATTTAGCTAGGGCCGCTGTTATTTCCTGCCGCTGTTGCAAGACTGCATCAGTCAGCGCTTTCGGCTCACGCCGGAATGCCGTCCCAATTCATTGCCCCAGGCCCGACGGCCAAGGCAGCGAGGAGCTTAGAGTGAGCGATCAGACCGCCTTGTCCTTTGCCAGCAAGACCGCACCGGCCGACGGCGTGGTCGTGGTTTTCGCCGAAGGGGGCCCGAAGCTTACGCCAACGGCCCAAGACCTCGACAAGAAGTCGAAGGGTTTGCTGTCGAGAGCGGCTGAGATCACTGGGTTCAAGGGCAAGAAGGAGCAGACGGTCGATCTCCTGGCGCCGCAGGGACTCAAATTCGCGCGGCTCGTGCTCGTGGGCCTGGACAAGGCAAGCGGCTACAGCCCGGAGGACTGGCTCAATCTCGGCGGCGCGGTGAGGGGCATGCTCAGTGGCAAGGAGGCGCCGGCCGCGCACATCTTCCTGGAGACGGCGGGGGGTGCTGTGACGCCCGCCGATATTGCGAGCTTCGCGCTTGGGGCGCTCCTCCGCGGCTACAAGTTCAAAAAGTACAAGACCAAGACACGCAAGAAAAACGATGCCGCCGCCGAAGCCAACGGCAGGACGCTGAAGAAGATCGTCATTCACTGCGCCGATCCTAAAGCTGCTGGTCAGGCGTTTGCGCCGGCGCGTGCCATGGCCGAGGGCGTCACGCTTGCCCGCGATCTGGTCAACGAGCCCGCCAACGTGCTCGGGCCGGCGGAGTTCGCCGCGCGCGCCAAAGCACTCAGCAAGCTCGGCGTGCAGGTGGAGGTGCTCGGACCGAAGGCCTTGCAGAAGCTCGGCATGAACGCATTGCTCGCCGTAGGGCAGGGCAGCGCGCGGCCAAGTCACGTGGCGGTCATGCAATGGAAAGGCGCTGGCGCGCGAGGCGGCGAGCCCATCGTCATTGTCGGCAAAGGCGTCACCTTCGATACCGGCGGCATTTCGTTGAAGCCGGCGGCCGGCATGGAGGAGATGAAAGGCGACATGGCGGGAGCGGCTTGCGTCGTCGGTCTCATGCACGAACTCGCCGCGCGCAAGGCGAAGGTGAACGTGGTCGGCATCATCGGTCTGGTCGAGAACATGCCGAGCGGGAGCGCACAGCGTCCTGGCGACGTCGTGACCGCGATGTCGGGACAGACCATCGAGGTGCTCAACACCGACGCCGAGGGCCGCATGGTTCTCGCCGATTGTCTGTGGTACGCGCAAAGCCGCTTCAAGCCGAAAGCGGTGATCAACCTTGCGACCCTGACGGGGGCCGTCATGGTGGCGCTTGGGAAGGAGCATGCGGGTCTGTTCAGCAACAACGATGAGCTAGCGAACCAACTGACCGCGGCGGGCAGCGCCACCGGGGAGAAACTGTGGCGGCTCCCGCTCGGGCCGAAATACGACAAGATGATCGACTCGAAGGTCGCCGACATGAAGAACACGGGAGGGAAGTGGGGCGGGTCGATCTCCGCCGCGCAGTTCCTCCAGCGCTTCATCAAGGAGGGGACTCCCTGGGCGCATCTCGACATCGCCGGCACGGCCATGTCGTCGGTCGACAGCGACATCAACCGAAGCTGGGGATCGGGATTCGGCGTGAGACTGCTCGACCGGCTGATTGCCGATCACTACGAGCGCCGTTAGCGCGCATCGCCGGTGCGGAACGTGGGTCAGATAAATTTTCCATAATATACCTTATGCGAATCGAGGATATCAGGCAGGAAATCGCCATGTTCCACTATCCCATTGATATTACGAGTAATTGTCGCCAAACGTCACCGGCCGCGCGAGACCTTCCGCAAGCTGTACGCGATGCCTGACGAAGCGGAGAAGCGCTACACGCTCGACGATCTTCTCGCCGTCATGGCGCGCCTGCGCGACAAAGACGCGGGCTGTCCTTGGGACGTCGAGCAGAGCTTCGCCACCATCGCCGCCTACACCATCGAGGAAGCCTATGAGGTTGTCGATGCGATCGCGCGCGATGATCTCGATGGGCTCAAGGAAGAGCTCGGGGATCTTCTGCTGCAGGTGGTCTATCACGCGCAGATGGCAGCCGAGATGAGGCGCTTCGATTTTGCCGATGTAGTCGACGTAATCGCGCGCAAGATGATTCGCCGGCACCCGCATGTGTTTGCCGACGCGAGTCGAGATGAATTTCTGACGGGAGACATGTGGCAGCGGATCAAGAACGAGGAAAAGGCTGAGCGCGGCGCGGCGGCCGAGGGCTCAAGGCTCGATGACGTGCCGCTTGCGCTCCCTGCTCTGACGCGTGCCGTCAAGCTTCAGGCACGCGCAGCCGACGTGGGGTTCGACTGGCCGAGCCTCGTGCCGGTGCTCGCCAAGGCTGAAGAAGAGATCGCCGAGCTGAGGACCGCCATCGCCGCGAGTGAAGGCGACAAGAGTCGCACGAAGAGTGTGGCGGAGGAGTTCGGCGATCTCCTGTTCGTCATGGCAAATGTCGCACGGCATTTGAAAGTCGATCCCGAAGCGGCCCTGCGCGGCGGCAATGCCAAGTTCGTGTGGCGCTTCAAAAGCATCGAGGCGGCGCTCGCCAAGGACGGCCGCAAGCCCGAGGACGCAACGCTCGAGGAGATGGATCAGCTGTGGGACGAGGCGAAGAGCGCCGAGAGGAAATCCTAGGGGCTATTCCGCGGCAAGCCGCAGCCGCGCAGGACCGGCGAGGCGGGCAAGCCTCTCCCGCTTCTCCGGCGCCACCCGGATGCGCAATGAGGTGATCCCCTCGCCGAGGGCGTTGCGCTCGACCACCTCGCAATTCTCATAGATCCAATTCGACAGAGAGCCCTCCTCGGGCTTGAGCGCGATCTCGATCGTCTCGCGTCTCTGGTTGAGTCTCCGCTCGATCTCGCCGCGAAGCGCGTCAAGGCCCGAGCCTTTCGCCGCGGAAACGAGCACCGCGCCCGCGCGGCGTGCCTCGTTCCTCGCGCGCTGCAATGACGCGGCATCGAGCAGATCGGCCTTGTTCCAGACTTCGAGCAAACGGTCGGGTTCTCCTTCCACGTCGATGCCAAGCTGCAGCAGCACGGTGTTGACATCGGAGCGCTGGCTTCCGCTCGTCTCATCGGCGATGTCGCGGACATGAATGATCAGATCGGCCTGGAGCACCTCCTCCAGCGTGGCGCGGAAGGCGGCGATCAGCGTGGTCGGCAGATCTGAGATGAAGCCCACAGTGTCCGACAGGACCGCCTTCGAGCCGCCGGGTAGCGGTAAAGCCCTGATGGTCGGATCGAGCGTGGCGAACAGCGTGCCCTCGGCGAGCACCGAGGCGCCGGTCAGCACATTGAACAGCGTCGACTTGCCGGCATTGGTGTAGCCCACCAGTGCCACCGAAGGATAAGGCACGCGCTGGCGCGACTTCCGGTGCAGGCCGCGCGTGCGGCGGACCTGCTCCAGCTCTTTGCGGATGACGTGGATGCGCTCGCCGATGATGCGGCGGTCGGCCTCGATCTGGGTTTCGCCGGGACCGCCGAGAAAGCCGAAGCCGCCGCGCTGCCGCTCAAGGTGCGTCCAGGACCTGACCAGCCGGCTCTTCTGATAGACGAGATGGGCGAGCTCGACTTGCAAGCGCCCTTCCCGTGTGCGCGCCCGCTCGCTGAAAATCTCGAGGATGAGCCCGGTGCGGTCGAGGACCTTGACCTCCCATGCCGTCTCGAGATTGCGCTGCTGCACGGGGGTCAGCGGGTGGTCGACGATGACGAGGCCGGCGTCCTCGGCGCGCACCAACCCTTTCAACTCCTCGACCTTGCCTGAGCCGAACAGCGTCGCCGGCCGCGGGGTTGTCACCGCGACCACTCCGCTTGCCGCCACGTCGAGATCGATTGCGGCGGCGAGTCCCGCCGCCTCGGCAACGCGCGCTTGCGGCGACCGCTCGGAAATCTCGCGGCCTGGCGCAGCAGGGGCGCCCTTCCCGCGCTTCTTGTCGAGCACGGGCAAGAGCACCACGACCTTGACACGCCCGTGAGGGCGTGCGGGCGTTGCCCCACGTCCCGACCGCTCCTTCTTGCGCTTCAGCTCTTTCGGGTCGGTCGGACGCAATTACTCAGCGGAACCTTCCGCGTCGGAGATGTCTGCGAGCTGGATGGGTTGACCCGGCATGATGGTCGAGATCGCGTGCTTGTAGACGAGCTGCGAATGCCCATCCCGGCGCAGTAGGACGCAGAAATTGTCGAACCAAGTCACGACGCCCTGCAGCTTCACGCCGTTGACGAGAAATATGGTCAGCGGCGTCTTTTGCTTGCGAACGTGATTGAGAAACGTGTCTTGAAGGCTTTGCGCGCGTTCTGTCGCCATGGGCTTCCCCGTCCCTTTGGTCACGCTTACGCTGTTGATAGCGCCGGTCTTTCGCCCTGCCCGGCCTGAGGGGCGTATTAGACGCGATTAAAAGGTCGTCCCGCAAGGGGCCTGATGCGAAAGAGTTTCCGCGGGACCGCCGTTAACCCCAGAAAGTCCAAACCCTCGCTAGCGCAAGGCAGGGCTCCGCTCGTTCGAATTGACCCCCAGCGCCCGCAATTTGCGGTGCAATGCCGACCGTTCCATGCCGACAAACTCGGCCGTGCGGGAGATGTTGCCGCCGAAACGGTTAACCTGGGCGAGCAGATATTCCCGCTCGAAGATTTCACGGGCGTCCCGCAAGGGGAGCGACATCAGATGCTCACCCCCTGCCCCGTTCGGGGACAAAGGGACGGGGGAGATGATCTCATCGGGAAGCATGTCGGCTGTGATGATCGAGTCGGGATCACCGCCTACGAGAATCATCAGCCGCTCGATGTTGTTGCGCAGCTGGCGCACATTGCCGGGCCAGTCGTGAGATTGCAGCACCGCCATGGCGTCCTCTCCGATGCGGCGGGGCGGAAGGCCCGAGGCGACCGAGATGACTTGCACGAAATAGCGCACGA
>Ga0299906_10002396_pt1 | contig 15589 bp, 18 predicted proteins | sample RVTome_14_FD_200259 | JGI IMG/M metagenome (GOLD analysis project Ga0299906, IMG submission 200259) | Soil microbial communities from uranium-contaminated site in the Upper Colorado River Basin, Wyoming, United States - RVT145D125 (version 2) ... | reverse complement strand
GCGTTCGGCGAGATTCTCCTCGAGGACCGTTCGCACGTGCTGTTTCGCCCACTCGACCGATCGAATCATTCGCCTTCCGCCCCCAGCACAGGCACGACGGCGACGGTCGCGACCTCGGAGTCAGAAGCAGCGAAGCCGCGCCGGACGGGGGCCACGGCGCGGCGCTCGACGTAGGCACGGATGACGTCTCGGAATTCCTCTCGCTGCTCGGCAGTCCGCTGCGTGACCGAGCGACGGACGAACTCGTACACCCCGGAGAAGGTCGGCCTGGAACGCGACACGGGCTGTCGCCGCGCAGACCGTGGAGCGCGGCGTGGCTTTCGCCGCCCGGAGCGGCGCGGCTTGTCGAGCCGCCTGCGTACGCCGTCGACGGTGTGATAGCGGGCCAGCGGATTGCCGGTCCCGAGCCTGAGATGGGCCTCGCGCCCTCGGAGCTCGACCTCCTGGATGTAGTCCGGCGAGGATTCACTCGTCAGGTCCTGACGGAGCTGTCCCGAGGCGGCCAGGATCTTGCGCCCCGGCCAATCGACGGCCTTGCGCCGGGCGTAGTCCGGGTCGAGCTCGCGCCATGGCGGCCCGCCCGAAGCGCCCTCGGACGCGAACAGGCGACGCTCCTGGCGGCGGAAGACGACGCCGACCCTGGGCAGCAGGTCGGCCTCCAGGTTCTGCTGGTCGAACGCGCCGAGCTCGCGCAGCCGGTGGCTGGTCCGCCGCCGGACCCAGGCCTCCAGGTCGACCTCGACGCCCCTGCGTAGGACCCTCATCCGTGACGCCACCGCAAACCTCCGGGACCCTAGAACCGCGTGTCGTGCTTCACGTAGCGCAAGAAGTCCTCCTCAACGGCCCCGTCCGCTGTCAGCTCAGTGCTGGCCGCCGTGTCACCGGTGGTCACGTGGCTGGCGAGCGCGGAAGAGGAGCCGCTAAGTTGTTGCAAATACTGTAGGATACGGGCACGAGCGTCGGTGATGTCGTCGTCCAGGTCGCGAAAGTCCGGGGCCGCGGGGCTGCGCGCCTCGGTCGGCCGGTCGCGCAGGATCCGCCGGGCGACGCGCAGCGCGTTCCACCGCCGGAGCGCCTTGCCCTCGGTCGAGAAGGGGGAAACCAACGCAGGGGTCTTGTCCGGGAAGCCCGCGAGCGCCAGGTCCATCGTGATGTCGTTCGCGTCGAGCTCGGCGCCGCGCACAACGGAGGAAAGGCTCGGCGTGCTGTCCCAGTCGTACACGTCCTTGGTCACGTCCGAGACGTCCGAGAGCGAACAGAATGCCCCGTCTATCGTCGCATTGTAGAGGTCGGCCATCCGCGCCCCTCCCCTATGGGTTCGCCACGAGCTGCGGCTTGAACGTGCAGAGTCCGTCCTCGACGGTCGCCGGGTCGCCGTTGACGTCGAGGATCTTGGTCGCGAAGAAGTACGAAGCCCGCTCCTCCTCGGTCAGCGTGGTCACGTCGGTCTTCGTGTAGATGAACCGGAACTCGCCACCGGCGCCGTCCGTGATCTCGCCCTTGGTCGCGTCCGGCGTCGAGGTGATGGTCTTGCTCGAGACGGTCGACGTCAACGGGGCGTTCTCGTCGGTGTAGATGACCTGGATGGCCTTGGCGCTGGCTCCGCTCATGTCAATCGGCGCGCGCGTCTTCGCGTCCTTCGCGGTGTAGTTGAGGACGTTGCGGTCCCCTATGCGTAGAGAGAGTCGGTCAGGTCCGGGCACGATGAGCCTCCGGTTGGACGGTCCGTTCGGTGCGCAGCGAACCGCCACGAGATACTATCATGCGCAGGTCGTCGATGCGTGGGTCGCCCGCGAATCCCGGGCCGCCGGCGACGGCCCCGACCGCGAACGAGACGGAGAAGATGCGCGAGAAGTCCACCGGGCCGCCAAGAACAGGGAACACGACCGTCGCCCAGCCCTGCAGCGAGTCCGAGACGGGCGCCTGGCTGCGATAGACCTCCTGCTTCCACTCGGCGAAGTTGGTCGAGTCAAAGTCCAGGTCCGTCATCGTCAGCTGCAGAAACCCGCGCCATAAGCCGGGCGGCGGGTCCCAGTACGTCCGGACGGAGTAGCCGACAACGAGTCCGCCGGACGGGGCGACGGACAGGTCCTTCGGGTTCGCGAAGTCCTGCCAGAAGAACGTCCCGCCGGTGCGCAGGATCCCGGAGCGCGTGCCTTGGTAGTAGAGCGAGGAGTCAAAACCGACGCTGCTCGTCCAGCCCTCGCCCAGCTCGAAGCCGCCACCCGGGAAAGGCAACAGCTCGCTCGCCGGGGCGGCGGCAAGAACCTGTCGATGCTGCTCGGCGACCATCAATCCACCGTCACCGCGACTCGTTCGACCAGGACTTCGCGCGTCTGCTCGGTCCTTGCGACCGCGACCAGTTGCTCGACGCGGACGACGGCGCGCTCCTCCTCCCGCCTCTCGACGCCGTACTGCATCCGGCTCGGCGTATGGACGAGGACGAGCGCGAGCGCCCGGTCCGGGTCGATCAGCACGCGGTAGGTCTCGAACCCTGTGCGCTGGACGAGTAGCTCGTAGACGGGTTCCCGCGTCAGAAGCAGCCAGCCAGCCGCAGCCAGGCCGGAGAGCGTCCCTGTGACGTCCACCGTCACGGGCTGCCCGGTGTTGCGCTCGTAGATGTAGCGTGCGACCTGCTGCTCTGGGATCTGCCCGTCGGCACCAGTCACGGCGCTGAAGATCGTCGTTGCTCCGTCCGTAAGCACGACCGTCGTCCCAGAGACGCCCGCTCCCGAGGAATCGACGACCTTGACGTTGAAGCGGTGCGAGACGTGGAACGCCGGCTGCTGGCCGAATCCAATGAAACCGCTCGTCAACGTGACCGTTGGATCGTCGCTGTCCACGTCCTCGTCGCTGGTGAAGTCGAGGAGCACGAGGATCGGATTGCCGTTCCCCCAGTAGATCGCGGAGGTCTGGTAGCTGACGACGCGCGACTGGTCCAGGATCATCACGCCGCCGGCGGAAGATGAAACGTTGATGCCGAAGCCACGCTTGCAGTTTTCCATCCGCAGGCGTGTGTACGTGGTCTTCGCGGACAGAATAAACTCGTTCACGTCGTGGAGGCCGACCGTATCGAAATCCAAGATCGGCGTGCCAGCGCCCAACTGTAGCTGGAGCTGGGTAAAGCCGTCGATCCGCATGGCTCCCATCCGGTAGGTGTGGCCATCCGTCAGAATCATACGCGCCAGCGGTGGTGTGTCGGTGGCCGTCGCCCGGTCGTGCGCCGGCGTCGCGCGCATCCAGTCGTTCGTCGGATCCGGGTCGGCGACGCCAACAGCCGGTCCAAGGCGATCGTGCATCGAGACGAGCGCACCTGAGTAAAGTTCGAAGTCCCCGGCCCAGTCGGGATCGATCGCTGCACCAAGCTTCGGCAGCATTCCAATCGTCGGACCATCCACACGCGAGCCGTCTGGCAATTTCGTTCCAGCCAGCAACTTAGCTCCGGCCTGGACGTTGAACGTGCCGCCAAGGAACATGTCAGACTGGCCCATGCGCCAGACGCCAGATGTGAAGTTGACGCCTCGCTGGATGAAGTAGGCGTTTCGCTGAAAGTCGAAGGCCGACGAACCCGCCGGGTCAAGCTCCTCGACCGTCTCGCCGGCAGCGCGGATGGCGGCCACGACGCCCAGCGTGTCGATCGGGTCGCCATCGGTTCCGCCCGAAACGTTCCACCGGTTCTCGGGCGTGTCTGGGAGGTAGCCAGTCGCCAGGTTTGGAAGCAGGTTCTGCTGGCGTAGCGTGATGAAGCCGGTAGGCGCCGTGAGCTGCACGGTGCCGGCTGAGGCGAGCGGCGCGGCAAACAAGCCCGCGCCTGCGACCTGCGTCGCCGGAACGGTAACAACCGTCGGCGCGCCGAAATAGTCAGGCACCTGCGAGATAAACAGGACGAGGATCGTGCCCACCGGCCACGTCGGATCCACCGTCCAAGTCAGGATGGCGGAGTCGCTGACAGGCGGTGCGACGGTAAACGATAGCTCATTGGAGAGATTCGACATGCCGGCGATGAGGTCTGGGTCCACGCTGTTCGCCGCCGCCGCGCGAACGAACCACGTTCCGACAGGCAGACCGGTCCAGCCGGCGAAGCCACCGCCGAAGATGTCAGCAGGCGTCGCAGTCAGAAGGACGGGGACCGCAGGGATCGCCGGCGGACCACCTGTGATGACGGGCACGGCCATCGCCGGCTAGACACCCAGTAATTCGTGGTTGATGAACGCCTTGAGGGTGTCGGGCGCGCCCTTGTTGACGGAGAAGCCGGTCGCGAGCGTCAGAATCTTCTCACCGGCAGCCGGACTGGCGTTCGTGACGATGACGTGCGTGATGGCGGCGTGCGTCGCCTCGCCGGCCGCCCACTGCGCCTTCCACGTCACCTTGTCGACTGCCCCGGCGCCGCCGTTGTCGGCGTCCGTCTCGTTCGTCAGGAACGTCACGGACTTGGTCGGAGTGAGCTTCGCCGTCAGGTTCGCGCGCGTCGAGGTCTTGGCCGGAGTATCGCCGGCCGTTCCGAGCTCCATGATGCCCGCCTGGAAGTTCTCGGTCGTGGCCTCGCCGGCGATGCGCTGCGCCATCCACTGGTCGCCGTCGTTCGTGATCAGATTGCGCGAGCGGTGGACGGACTTGACGGCGCCATCCGGGCCCAGAACGACGAGCACGACCTCGCCGCGAACCTGGACGCGCTCACGCAGGCCGCCGCCGCGCGGAAGCCAGAACAGCGGGACGCGGTAGATGGACTTCACGCGCGGCACTCCTTTACGGGCAAGGCACGTTGCCGAAGATCAGGTAACGGTCGCCAGCCGGCTTCTGCCCGACAACGACGACGACCTCCTTGGCGCACAGGTGCTCGGCCTGTGAGAGACCGGCGACTAGGTCGGACTCGGCGTACTCGCCGACGCGAACCCAGTGCCAGCCCTCGTCGAAGCACTCGTGCTCTGGAGGGGTGACGCAGACGTCGAAGTCTACGGTCTGCTTCGCCTCGAACATCGTGAACGACAGAGCGACCAGGATCGAGAGGATCGCCACGGCCGGAAGCACGAGCCACTGCGATCTCACCCGAGCACCTCAAGCGCCTGCGCGATGAAGTCCGCTTTCGTCCCGTGCAGCTCGACCGATGGATCCGCCCCTGCAACGACCTCCTGGATCTGCTCCTTCGTCAGCTCTCCGAGGGTCGTGGACGTCCAGGGCGTCGCGGGCTTCTTTTCGGGCTCCGGCGCGGGCCGCCAGGACGACTCGACGGCCTTGAGGTAGCCCCGCTTGCAGAGGAGCTCGATTTTTGCCGCTCCGGCGCGACGGACCGGGTCCGACGTCCCGAGCAGTGTTCCCGGCGGTGACCCGGACAGCCCCGACTCCTGGTCGTGAAAGGTCCGGAGAATGGCGTAGTCGATCTCCATTTGGATTCCTCCCAGGTGTGGCGGGGCGGCACGCCTCTGCCGCCCCCACCATCCGTCTTCTGAACGAGTGGCCTACGCGAGCACGTTGTCGATGTGAACGCCCGCCGAGCTGTTGACAATCTTCTCGACGAGGATCTGGCTCTGCTGGATCACGTCGCCGTCGATGCTTTCTTCCCTCCAGCGCTTGGTCATGGCGCGCTGCGTGGCGAAGGTGACGCCGAAGTGGTCCGTGTCGATCCTCGTCGGGTTCGCGTCCGTGCGAAGGACGATGACGTCGTCCGGCCAGATCTGCGCCTTGACGGACGTCGCTCCCTCCTTCGCGGTCTCGTACGTCTTGTTGCCGACCGCGACCCGCTCGACGCCCCAGTACTGCGCGAGCAGCTGCGGCGTGAGGTCCTTGTTGAGCGCGGCCTGCGTGTACTTGATGCGGTCGCGGATGTCGTCGTTCTTCTGCAGAGCGACGAAGGTGTCCCAGTTGATGATGATGAGGTTCGGTTCGGCGCCCGTCGCGGTCAGGACCAGGGTCCGTGCGGCGTCGATCTCGTCCTTCGTGTTGATGGTGGGCGTTCCCCAGTCGGCGCCGCCGACCAGCGTGTGGTCGGGAGTCGTCGGGTAGTTCGTGGTCGTGGTGAGGAGCGTCATGACACGGAGCTCGCGGGCGAGCAGGATCTTGCGCAGCAAGTTCGTCGCCATCTTCTCCCGCAGGCGAAGGACCTCGTCGGCCATCGCCTCGAGTCGGTCGGGGAGCACGTCGTGCAGCGCGTACTCCTCACAGGCGTAAGACGCGGTCGAGAGCTTGATGTTGTCCTGACGCGAACGGGTCCGCATCGCGCGCAGGGTCTCGGGGACGCGCCGAGCCTGCGACGTGTCCTCGATGAAGTACTTGTCCGTCTCCTTCGTGACGTCGACGAACGGGAACGCGATGTCCGCGATGTACTGCCCCTCGTCGAGGTAGCCGAGCGAGTAGTTGGTCAGCGCCCGGTCGACGTGAACATCGGATCGTACGAGCATGTCGACTTCTCCTTTCCGGGTTCTGGCCGCGTACTACGCGATCACCAGTTGGATGTCGATCGAGACCTCGATCACTTCGCCGTCGGCTGCTGCTGCTTGAAGTGCCCGCCCGACGACATGGTTCGTGGCGGTCCGCGTGATCACACGTCCCGCCGCGTTCGACATGACCAGCGCCCCGGCCGCGATGGCGGCTCCGGCGACGGCCTTGGTGACGAGCCCTTGCACCGTTCGGACCTGTGCCGGCTCGTTCGTGTTCGGCTTGCCCTGGAGCACGCCGATGGTGTTGTCGGTCCCGGCAGCGGAGAAAGTAACCGTCTGTTCGCCGCTGACCTTGACCAGGTGATACTGCTTGGCGGTGAGATCCGCCGACGCCTTCAGCGTGACATCGAGATCGCTGAAGGACGCTCCTGCTCCGGCTGCCATAGTCGTGCCCTCCCTGTTTCAGTGGCGCGGCTACTTCGGTTCGAGCGTGCTCTCCTCGACGTAGCGCTTCGCCAGCTCGGGGTCGCGCTCGCGCGCCAGCGCGAACGCCTCCGTCAGCGGGACTTTCTCCTCCTTGGCGATTTTCTTCGCCATGGAGACGTAACGTCCCTCGTTCGTGCCGTCATCGGACGGCGTGTCGGTCGTGCTGACGCCCGTGCGGAGGTGCCGTTGCAGGTTCACCTTGCGCGGTGAGCGTTCGAGGTCCAGCCGCAGGCGTTCGACGTCGCCCTGGTAGACACCGTCCTTCTTCAGCCAGGCGAGGGCCGCTTTCGGCGTCCCGTCCCAGCCATCGCCCAGGTCCGCCGGCACACGCTTGCCATCGGCCAGGGCCTTCTCGATGAACCGGACGACCTGGTCGCCGGAACGGTCCTCGCGGAGCTCCTGGTTCTGGTCCTGGAGACGCGAGAGCGTTGCCGCCTGCTCGTCGAGCTTGCGTGTGAGCGCCGTGAACTGGCGCGTCATCTCGCGCTTTTCCTCCTCCGGCGCAGCCGTGCCGGGTGGCACGATCCGTCCGGCCAGCTTGGCGGCCTCGAACTCGTCCGCCAGCGCCTTCATCTTCGTCACCTTCGCGATGAGCTCCTCCGGGGTCTTTGCCCCGAGGAGTTCCATGAGCTGCTCGTTGTCGACCATGTCTCCTCCGCTCGGGACCTTTGGCCCGGTTGGCTCCGTGCCGTGCCGGAGCTGGATCATTCCGAGCTGCGGCCGTGCGGACAGGTAGAGCTTGACGCCCAGCCGGGATAGCTCAAAGGGAGGCATCCCGACCAGAAAGGGAATGTTTGTGATGGCGCCGCCGACCAGCTCGGAGCCGATGCTGCGCCCGGCCTCGTCGGCCGACTGCTCGAGAAACTCGGGCGACCAGTAGCGATACTCGCCGCGACGGATCTTGCTGACCGTGTCGGCGAGCAGGCGGATGGTCGCGAGCGGAAGGCCGCCGACCACGCGCAGCGTCTTGATCCAGCCCGCCGCCGGCGCGTCGTCAGTGTTCTTGTGGCCGATGGTGACCGCGATGTCCTGGCCCAGGGAAGCGAGACGGGCGACGTTGCGCTCCCACTGGCCGAATGTCGTCTCGTTGAGCTCGAACTCACCGAAGACCGGGTGGACGAACTGACCGGGCCGCGCGACCTGATGCTCGACCGTGATGTCGCCGTTCTCGTGCTCCTCGACCACGCGCGAGAGGTCGATGGTGCCGCCGAAGTCGTACGCGCGCGTCATGGATCGGACGATGGGTTCGACCTCGCGGAGACGGGGGCGCTTGTCCTTGCCGCCCAGGACGGAGACAGAGCAGACCGCGAACGGGTCGACGTCGGGGGAGTTCGCGCGCACCTGCTCCACGCAGGAGTCGAACCGTGCGCGCTCGGCTGGGCTCTTGAGCATGGCGACTTGGTCGTCGTCGAGCTCCAGTTCGCCGTCCGACAGCAGGCGCAGGACGCCTTCCGGTATCCCTCGCCGCCGCTCGTCGTCGTCCTTGCTCATTCCATGGCCCTCGGAGCCGGATACTAGCAGAAGCGAAGTGTCAAGCGCTAGACCGGAGCACCGCCCGCAGGTGCAGCAGGACGCTCCCGTCCACCACGCCGGCACAGGCCCGGCACCACCACCGTCTCCTGGTCGTCTTGCCGCACCCGTAGCAGGCACGCCGTCGTCTGAGCATTCCACAGAACAGCACGACCAGTCGCATCATGGACTCGCCTCGCACCAGTTTGCCGCTTTCGTGCCGCCATCGTAACGCACCGCCAGTCCGGCTTGCAGCAGCGCCTCCGCGATGAAGACGTCGCCCGCCTGCACGTCCGCCAGGATCCGTCCGCCGTACTTGTCCCACGCCAAATTGCCGACCCGGACGGCGCCGCCGGCGGCGCGCACCAGTTTGTCGACCAGGTCCCGCGCCGCGATCGCCGCCTCTGCTTCGGCCTTGCACCCTGCCCGGCCGAGCCGGCCCGTCTCGCGGTAGGACGAAGCCGGCATCTCCGGGGTGTCAATACCACGGATCCGAATCGAGACGGCGTCCAGCGGCTCGGGGAGCAACACCTGGGCCGTCAGCGTGTCGCCGTCGTAGACCGCGAGCACGTGCAGCAGATACGTCGTCGCCAGGACGAGCGCGCCCGACACGGCCGTTTAACCGCCCACCGGCGCGTCGTCCTTCTTCACCTTGGGAGGTCCCTCCGTTCCTGGGGCTGGCTCGGGCCCTGGCTCCGGCTCGGGTTCGTAGACCTTGGGGTTCTCCATCGTGACGCCCTCCCTTACTTGAGAATCGGAACCAGGAAGCCGCGGCACCGGCGCCCGCCCTCGCACTTCGCGGGCGGGAGGTTCGCGTAAAAGCGCTGCGTCCCGACCTTCAGCTTCATGCCGTCGAGCCGCTTACAGGTCGTGCACGTGGCGTCGTCGAGAATCTCGGACCGCAGGACGAAGTCGACGTCCGAGGTTCGACGCTCGAGCTCGCTGGCCTGCCCCTCGTTGAACGCCAGGGTATCCGACATGTCGGCGGCGTTGCGATACTGCGGGCCCATAAAGGTCGGCATCCGGCCCTCGAGCAGGTCGGCGAGGTCGTCTGGGGAGAGGCCCTGTGCCGTTCCGTCCTCGATGGCCTGCATGATGCCGGCGAGCAGGCGGTCGGCGACCGATTGCGCGTCCGTTCCTGCCTGGATCGCGATGCGTTCGATCGCGCGGACGGCCAACGGACCGGAGAGGCGCACCGGTTTCCGGGCAGCCGTGCGCGGCCGGGCCTGGTCTGCAGCGCGCAGCTCCTCCTGACGGTCCAGGACGGCCTCGACCTCGTCGGCGCCCATGTTGGCCGCCTTGCGCAGCACGGCCTCGAGCTGTTGACGCAGGTCCGCGATGAAGCGGAGCTTGAGGCCGCCCGCATTCTTTGCCGTCACCGCCCCGGAGCGCACCCGGTCGGCGACCTCGCGCACGGCCTTCGAGCCGGTCTCCTGGAGCCGGGCCAAGTACTGGGCCTGAAGCTGGTCGAAGCGCTCGCCGACGCCAGCCAGGTCGGCGACCGTGCGCTCGAAGGCGGTCGGTGCCCGAAGGAAGCCAGCCGCGCGCAGCCCCGGCGCAGCCGGGTCGATGACGATGGCGCCCTCCGGTGCTAGCCGGAATTGCTCTAGCTCCTCGGCGACCTCGTCGACCGTCACGCGGGCCAGGCGGCGCAGGAGGGTGCTGCCGTCTCCAGGGTCCAACCGCTCCGGCCCTGGCTCGGTTTCTGGCGACGGGGCCGGCTCCGGGACCAGGACGGGCAGCAGCTCGCTCTCCTCGTCCTCCCCGATCCAGCCCAGGGTCTTGCGCAGGTGGTCGGCGTCCTTTCGCCGCCAGGCGATCGCGCCGTCCCTGCGGGCCTCGAGCACCCGCGGAACCATCTTGACCGCCGTGTCCTTGTCGACAGTCCCGTAGACCAGCCGCGGCGGCCGGACGCCCTCGCCGTAGTTCAGAAGCGCCAGCTCCTCGGCCAGGCCGTAGAGCGGGCCGATGCCCTCGGTCTCGACGTCGGCGATGAACTGCGCGACCGCGTTGACCGCCATGCCGTGGATCCCGGAGAGCTGGTCGGCCACGGCGCGGCTGCCGGCGGCCGAGGTTCCGAGCTCTGTGAACATCGAGACGCCGGCGCGGGAGATGTCTTGCGCGCGGGCCCGTGTGACCTTGTCCGTCTCCGCCCCGGTCGTCTGCTCCATGAACCCGAGCTTGCCGCCGAACGGAACCTCGTAGTACGAGCGCTCGGTCTGCCCGGCACGCATGGACTCCAGCACGGCGCGCGCCTTGGTCTTCTCCTCCTCGCTCGGGTCCGCTGTCGAGTACTGAAAGAACGGCGCCGGCGCGGCCTGACGCTGCACGTTGATGATCTCCAGCTTCTCGGCGATGTTCTTGATGGTCCAGGGTTTCCACATCGGCCGGACGTACGGCACGCCCTCGTAGACGATGCCCCGGACCTGCCACGGGTAGAGCGCCAGGTCGGCCGCCGCAATGTCCTGCTGCAGCCACTTGCCCGAGCCAGCGGCTTGCCACTCGAGCGTCACGCCCAGGAAGTCCTCGTCGTCGGTGAACCACCAGCCGCGGACGTTGCGCGGGTGAACGAAGCGCAGGCGGGAGTAAAAGACCACGGGCCGGCCGGCGACGCCGAGGCTCTGTTGACGTTCCTTGATGTGCAGCGCGTAGCCGGCCTCCAGGCAGGACAGGATCTCAAAGTGACGCTGTCGCCAGCCGGTCTCCGTGAAGAAGTTCGGCCCGAAGCGCCCTGCGGGACGGCGAAGCAGGCAGGTGTTGGCAAGGTCCGTCGCCTCCTGCTCCACGGGCGAGGGTGCCTCGGGTGGCTCGTAGCGGGCCTCCGCGTTGAGCAGCGGATACTGCACCATCCGAAGCTCTTTACTGACGGACGGGTCGTTGAGCATCTCCGCGAACTCGCGGACCCGGTCCGGCGCGCGGAGCTTGGTGAGGTAGTCCTCGTCGAAGACGCCGTAATTGATCTTCGGCCCGTGGCCGCCCGGTAGCCGGTGCACATCGAGCGGGGAGGGCTCGCGCTGCTGTGCCGAGGGCAGGAGCAGGCCGCCGGCGTAGTCGAACAGGCGGACGTTGGTCCGGGGGACCGGTGAGAGGCTGGCGGCTGGCTGCGGCGGCGTCGGCATGGCTCGTCGGCGCGCAGCGTAGCACCGGCAGGCCTGTCAGGTCTAGCGGAGGTGAAAAACCGGGGGTTTACCTCCCCTGGGCCGTTTCGGTCGTGTGCCGCTTCTTGGACGTGGGGTCGGTCAGAAGCGCCAGTCGAGGACGTTGCCCTCGCCACCGCTAACGACCGGCGCGCCGCGGTCCGTGCTCACACCCAGGACGGGCGGCCCTTCGCTGTCGCTCCAGCACAGGCAGTCGTACGTGGCGGCCAACGACCAGTGATCCTCGGGATGGAGGCGGATGTACTCATACCGATGGGATCCGGTGACCTCGTCTTCAACGAGTCGCTTCGCGTCGGCCTGATAGTGGGCGGCGAACTCCTCGACCAGCGGCCCAGCTATGGGCAGCTCCACGAGCGGTTCACGGCCGCCGTCCTTGAGCAGCCGGCCTCGGATGATGTTGCGGCTTACGTCCAGCGCCTCGGTCCGATTGACGACGACTTGGCGCGTCTCCTCGTTCCACGCCGCCGTCCCGCGTTGGTTCTCGCTGAAGAAGCAGGAGAAGCCGCGGCCCGCGTGCCGCTCCCTGACCCACTTCCGCGTCGAGTGCACCTCGGGCATGCCGTCGATGACGAAGCGCCGGACGTGGTAACGCCGGATGACGTCGTCAATCTCCGCGTAGTCCGCAGCGCGGCCGAACCAGACCAGCCGCCGGCCGCGGCCAAGGGTCCAGCGCGAGACGACCCAGTGGAAGTCCTTGCCCGTGTCGATGCCCATGGTGCAGGGACCGGGGTCGTCGTACGGTATGGTCCAGGTGGAGCACAGCGCAAGGACCTCCGCGGCCGTCACGCGGTTCGTGGAGTCGATGTACGGCCGGCCGAGTTCGAGGTTACAAAACGTTCCGAGCAGGCGCGTCGTCTGGAACTCGGTCAGGAGCTTGCCCAGGTCAGCATCCGGCCGGACGAGCTGGGAGCAGGTGTAACCGTGACGGCGACCGTTGCCGAGCATCATCGGGATCCAGCGGCCATCGCCGCGCGGGTCGAGCTCGGCGCCGCACCGCTCACAGGTGAGATAGTGCCGTCCCGTAGCGTCGCGCCCGATGCACCGGACAGCGTCGCCCTGCTTTTCCGGGAACGCGAGGTCCGGACAGGCCCAAAGGCTGCAGCCAGGACAGCGCAGGTGCCACATACGCCGATCGCTCTCGTCGTAGGCTGCGCTGATGCCGTAGGCCGGAAAGGATGGATTCCCAAGGTGGATCGTGTGCTTCACGAGCGAGGCCTGCAGCCGAGCCTCGGCCTCGCGGCAGGCGAGCACGTCCATATGGTCGACCTCGTCGAGCACCAGGCAATCGGCATTCGTGCTCTTGCGCGCGCTCGGAGAACGCATGCCGCGGAAATAGATGTGACCGGGCCCGACGCGCTTGACGGAGACGTTGTTGAGGCCACGCACCAGGCCGCGCAGGTCCTCGTTGCCGCTGATGATGGGATTGACGCGGCCCTGCACGAAGGCGCGAACGTCGTTGTCCGTCGGGAAGAAGTACAGCACCGCGCGATAGACGGTCGTTAGGTTATAGAAGCACCGCAGGACGGCCCACACGGTGAAGCCGACCTGTGTACACTTTCGCACGACGATGGCCGGGTGCGCGTCTTGATAGACGGCCTCCATCCACGGGAACCGCTCGAATCCAAGACGCTGGCCCTCGAGCCACAGAGACCGCGCCCAGGTGGTGAACCCACGGTTGCGCGCCAGCTCACCGCTAAGTCTGGTCCGTATCCCGGCGCGTAAGACGGAGGCGGCTAAATCCACCCATGATGATTCCAAGGGCAGCCTCGCGCTCGGTGGCGCTGGTGACTGCTTGATTGATCCCATCGGCCACGACCTCGAAGAATTGCTCGATCGCGCTCTTGACGTGCACCTCGATCCGGTCGGTCGGCTCCCCGAGCAGCTCGCGCATGAGCCGCGCCAAGGCAACGAAGTCCGTCACCTTCCCTTCGGACAGCAAATTCCCTTTCTCGTCGACCAGCTTTTTGACGACGCCACTCGCGATGGCGCGCGTCGCGCCCAGGAGCGTCGCCTTGTCGCGCGCCGCGAGTTCATCGTCATGCCGCTGGGCCGCGGCCCGGATGCCCTCAAGTCGCCGGTCCCAGTCGTCCTCGAGCCGGACCCTGTGAATGGTCTTCCGGCAGATGGTCCGGCCCGTGCCAGGAAATGGCTCGGTGGCGATGGCGCTCTCCGAGCGCGTCTCCATCCACCGCGACCATAGCCACGCCCGCTTCTCGTCGGTCACCTTCTCGTTCCGGCCGCGGCCTTTGCCGTTACCGTTGCCGACGTTCTTCCCGTTGGGTGTGGTCATCGATGACGTATCCGCCAGCTTACGGGGGACTTTAACCGGTGAGTTAGTGTCCCCTGGTCACCATGAAGGGTAGCAGATCCCGTTACGTTCTGGCTTCCCCTGTGGATGTCTGGGCCGTGGCCTGACGTTCACGGCACAGAGCGCAGCCTGGATCTGGCTCCCCGTTTACGTGCGGGCACCAACGCAGCCAGCCGTACTCGTCGTAAAGCTCCTTTCGGCGTCCCGACTTGTCGCGCTCCAACAGGGACGGCAAGCAGGCGTGAAACGTGCCAACCGTTTTGCCGCCCGTGATCCAGCTCACAACCGGGTCGCCCTTGGGTAGCGCCAGAAACGTGCTCCACAACCGGACCAGGTCGGTGAGCTCGAGACCTATACCGGAAAGGGTGTCCAACATTCCGGCCGTTAATCGTGCGTCCTTGCCCGGACGTAACACCACGGGCACGCCCTGGGTTCTGGCAACCGCCGTCGCCTGGTCCAGAAACTCGCGAATCAGGCAATTTTTTTCGCCCGGTAGTGGTCTACCATGGGTCCCGCCTTCTTTTTGCCCCTGGCCCGCGTTTTTTCGAGCCCTGGCGCCTTTCCTTGGCGCGTGATTGGGGTCCCTTGGACTTCCGGTCGGTGGTTGAGGGTGGACCGGCTTGTCGGATTGCTCCACGGCGGCCGGCACCGTGGTGCCGGCCGTGCGCGCCGCCGGCGGCGCGTGTGGTGTGAGGTGAGGTGAGGTGGTTTGAGGTGGTGATATAGGGAGGGTATCTAAGGGGTTTCCATAGGGTATACATACGGTCTCGTCCCACTTTGGCGGCACGATTCCGACATCAGAACCGTGCCTTTCCGCGAACCACGCGACCAGCCTACACTTTGGGAGACAAGCTATCTCACGGCGCATCCCGGCCAGGATATTTGGGGAGCCAGTTAGCTCACGTTTTGCCCTTCCGCGTACAAGTAATAAGGAGTGTGCGTCGCAGTAGTCGAGGAACCGAGGGACCAGTTCCGTGTATACCCTATGGCTACCCTCTGTATAGGGTATCACAGACGCCCAGTGGAGCAGGCTGTCGAGGTCGATTTCGTAGAGCCCGGTCAGGCGACACGAGTCGTGGGCGAAGCTGCCGACGTAGACCCGGAACGCCTCATGGCTTAACGACCGCGTCTCCCGGCTGCGGAACAGGCTAGAGAACAGCTTCGAGTATCGCTCGCCGCCGCTACGCGCCATGGTGCACGTCACCGGCCAACCGGTAGAGCTTCTCGACTGGGGCGTCCAACGCGGCGGCGATGGCGAGCGCCGTCCGTAGCGACGGGTTTGGCTCTGGATCGTTGACCAGTTGACAGACCTGCTCACGTGCACGCCCCAGCCGCCGGGCCAGCTCGGCCTGTGAAACGCCCCGCTCACGCAGCTCGTTACGGAGCAGGTTCACGAGCTTGGGAACCTCGATCATGTTCGCGCCTCCTTGCCCCGGCCAGCGTCGCTGGGTGTATGACCCATTATACACCGTAACCTCCGACTTAGTTAGCGGTGGCACAACGCCAGAAACTCCCACCTGGCCTTGCCCTCGCGCAACACCCCACGCAGGTCGGAGGTGACCATCTCGCCCTGGCTGCACGCCCCACGGAACGCCATGCACGTATGGGTCGCGCGCAGGACCACGCCCACGCCCAACGGTGCGAGCTGGACCTCAAGCGCCTGCGCGACCTGTTGCGTAAGCCGCTCCTGGATCTGTAGCCGTCGGGCGTAGTGGCGCAGCAGCCTGGGCAGCTTGGAGAGACCGACGACCCGT
>Ga0299906_10002395_pt1 | contig 15593 bp, 12 predicted proteins | sample RVTome_14_FD_200259 | JGI IMG/M metagenome (GOLD analysis project Ga0299906, IMG submission 200259) | Soil microbial communities from uranium-contaminated site in the Upper Colorado River Basin, Wyoming, United States - RVT145D125 (version 2) ... | reverse complement strand
AACTTCTGCTCGCCGGCCATGGCGATATCCACGTCGCTCTGGGCCGTGAGGCGTCCGCGGCCCGCCGAACCGAACAGGGAACAGAAGCGCACCTCCGGAAAATCCCCCAGAACACCGGCAATCTTTTGCCCAAGACTTCCTGGTCCCTCCCCCCGCGCGCCGGCCATAGCGGGCTGCTTGTCTTGCGGGCTCCTATCGCCCCCGCCGGAGGATCCTGAACCTGCGGCCAGTACCTTCTCCAGGGCCAATACCCGCTCCGCCAACGCCTTTTCCTCTGCCAGCTTGGTGGCCAGCCGGCGGCTGGCCTGGGCGACCGTCGACTCCTTCATATTGAACCGGGCGCCGATTTGCATCAGGGTCGCGCCCGTCAGCCGATGGCAAAGATAAATGACGATCTTTCGGGCGAGTTTCTCCTGCTCCGGCCACCAGGCCCGAACCGCCTCAAGGATATCCTCCATCGAGGGCCGCAGCACAGCGGCTCGTATTGCCGATAATTGAGCCTTGTCATGGTTGGCCCCGCCATACCGCTCCAGCACTTCCTGTACGAACCGTTCGCGGCCGAGGACCGATGAAGCGATCGCCCCGTTCAGGGGGCTTTCATTAGGGAGATCGGGCAGATCCTCCACGAAATCCCGATACCGCCTTCGCGCGGACTCCGGGTCCTGAGTCAGCAGGCTGAGGATGAAGCCGGTCTTCAACCAACCGACAGGCTCTTGCGCCCCGATGTAGGCAGGATAACTCGACCAGCGGTAATCCCGGGGAGTTTTGACTATTCCGGCACGTACGGGGTTGAGATGGATGTAACGGGACAGCTCGGCCGCATAGGCGTCCGCCTCCACCAGAATGGCCTTGTAGCGCCCCTGGAAAAGGTGCCCGGCGCGTTTTCGCTTGAGGTTGAAGTAGGTGGTGTAGGCGCCGTTGATATGACGCATGATTTCGGAGAGATTACCCTCAGGGGTTTCAACCAGCAGATGGAAATGATTGTCAAGAAGGCAGTAGGCGTGAACGGCCGCGCCATAACGGGAGGCGGCCGATTCGAGGTAGCCGAGGAACTTCTCGCGGTCGACCGTGCTTCTGAAAATGTCCTTGCGTTCGTTTCCCCGCGCGGTCACGTGGTAGAAAGCGCCGGGATATTGAATACGTAAGGGTCGGGCCACGAAGCTCAACTCCCCAAATGGGATTGAAAGGATGTTTCAAATCTAACAAGAACGTCTAAATTGTCAAGAGTGAAGAACTGACCCCCTTTCTTTTCATACTCGGCTTTAGTCGTTGCGCCGTGCAGCATGGTCTATTTTTTCTGCGCCCTTAGAGATCGACATCCTTCCAATTTCCAATCCTTTCCCTGCCGACGATTCAGGCAAGTAACGGTACAGAACCCAAGATCCCGGATTCTTACTCTTTGCGACCACCTGTAGCCACCCAGGTGTTTTTTTTCCAAACCTGAGTTCGCTTAATCCTGGACGATTTCTTAGTTCAGCACTTCCATAGAAAAGGTTTAGGGTTCCGCCGTGCCACATGGATTCCAGAGCTTTACCCAAGTCATTCATTGTCTCCACTTGTGGAAACAGAAAACAAGTCTTATAGGGTAAATAATAGCCAAGATGTGGCTTCCTGGCTATGACATCAGAATTAACATGTTGATTCAATTCTATTTGTGCTGCAGGCAAAACTTCGTTTAATTCATCATCGCTGGAATGCAAAATAACATAACTGTCATTAATTACGTTTTTCTCAGCTACAAAAAATAATAGCAACATACAAAAAGATAAGGCTATATTGAATTTGGTTGATCTGCTTAATTCGATCAAATAATGAATAAGCATTCCAACTCCAGCTCCTAAAAAAGGTATTATAAACATGTAATATCTTGCCTCGAACGCTTTGAAATTTACTAACGCAATTTGCAATAAAACTGAAACAATAAAAATAAAATGCCAAGAACGTCTTGTGGATAAACATAGAATCAAAACACCAGGCAGGGCAAAAAGATTAAACGGAAAAGGAATGAAACTATTCTGGTTAAAAATCCTCTTAAGATTATCATACAGATCTTTGACATAAGTAATTATTAAATGTTTAGGGTCATAGCTGATTACATCTACAACACTCTCAAACTTGGTCTCAACATGTCTCCGTGCATCACCGGATATCCGATCAGCACTTGGCGAAAAGTAGGTGAGAGCAAGATTGACATGATTTCCAGAAGGCATCAGAGGAGATCCGGTTACTTTGGCAGCACCGACCCATAGAAGAATCGGGAACATAAGTCCGACCAATATAAAACACATACTTCGTATCTTCTGATTCCATGACGTTTTTTGCATAAATGGCAACGCCGATAAGCTCAGTAAGGTTAGGCTGTTCGACCTGGTTAACAAAGCACAACCGACGACCAGTCCGGTGACTAACCACATTTTCCACCCACCGCCCTCCATGGCCAAATAACCGACAAAAAACGCGATGTAAAATAGCGCGACAAAAAAAAGGTCTGAAGTGGCTTGTGCAGAATAGGATACGAACACCGTCGAGGTCATGAGCGCAAGGAGGCTACCCCACGCTGCATATCCTCCATACAGTTTATGAAAAAACAAAAACGAAACCGCAAGGACGACTAGACTGCAAAAAAAAGAAATCGTCAGTCCAGTTAAGAACCAATCAGAAAAAAGGGTTTTAACACAGGCCAAAAGGACCGGGTATAAAGGGGGGTGAAAGTCAAGATGGAGAGGGTCTCCATTCAAAACTCGTTCAGCCTCGCTAACAAATCCCCCTAGGAAATCTGTCTCTGTACCATAATTGAAATAGTTCCGAGTAAATGAAAGAGTGGCAATCATTACTGCGGAGAGAATGACAAAGCAAACAGCGCAGATTATTTCATTCCTTTTTAAAACGTTTTCTTTACAATCCTCCATGACATACTCCCTATGCCAATCTGCGCTACCGTGGATTCTAAACGTCCCGACGCTAGTGACGTTATCCTAGTTTAATACCAGCATTTAGTAAACCTATTTTCCCACTCCCGCATGAGAATTAGAAACAAGGACCTTGTATTTTCTATCGTGATCAAAACCAATAAGATTCTGCATTAAATACAGAGGCCTGTTCTTGGTCTCATTAAACATTCGGCCTAAATATTCTCCAATTATTCCAAGAAAACTCAACTGGACACCGCTGAAGAATAGTATGGCAACCATAAGTGAGGCATATCCGGGGACATCAATTCCAAATATGAGAGTTTTTAGGACTAAATAGGCAGCATATAAAAAACTGAAAGAAGCAACACCGACCCCAATGTAGCTTGCAAATTGAAGGGGGACATAAGAAAAAGAAGTGATTCCCTCAATCGCGAAATTCCATAGTTTCCAGTAATTCCACTTGGTTTTCCCAGCGAATCTTGCCTCCCGACGATAGGGTATACTTGCCTGCTTGAATCCGACCCAACTAAAAAGCCCCTTCATGAAACGATGCTGTTCACGAAGAGTTTTCAATGCTTCTACAGTTCTCCTGCTCATCAGCCGAAAGTCACCGGTATTCTTGGGGATTTCAATCCTAGTCAAACGACTGATAATATGGTAAAAAGCATTTGCCGTGGCCCTCTTAATAAAAGTTTCTCCCTCGCGAATAGTCCTAGTGGCGTAGACCATATCAAAGCCTTCCCGCCATTTTGCCACCATGTCTGGTATCAATTCCGGTGGATCCTGCAAGTCAGCATCGATGACAATCACTATTTCACCACGTGCAAAATCAAGCCCCGCAGTCATAGCGACCTCTTTTCCGAAATTCCTACTTAAGTCAATCAATTTGACTCTCGGATCAATAGCATGGAGGGCCATAACTTTTGCGACAGTTAGATCATGACTTCCATCGTTAATAAATATTATTTCAAATCTTTCATTCACAGAAGAAAGAATTGCAGCAGTCCTTGAATAAAAAGCATCAATAACCGCTTCTTCATTATACGCAGGAACTAGAAGAGACAGAAAAACACTTTTATGATTTTGTATATTCATTCCAGTCAATTCCTTTTAGGATTCAGGTAACGACAATGCCTCGCCAAAAGTCCATATTTTATTCACAAAAAAGTTCCAGAAAAGCACAATACCAGTGGCTAGAATTTGCGAGATCAGATAATGCACCTGAAGCATCCCTATTACGAGGGTAAGGATAATTGAATTCAGCACTAATCCAATCATCGCGATGAATAAAAATTTTGTAATAGTTTCTTTATGCCGTTTATGACTCTTAAACGTCCATCGATAGTTAAGTGAGTAATTAACAAATGCCCCTAATCCAAATCCAATTCCTGAAGCTAGCACTGGGTTTATTCTTAGTTTTTGGACAAAAAGTATCAGTGTGCAATAGTGAAATAAAGTTCCAATTGATCCAATACATGTAAAATAAAAAAATTGTTTAGCTGTTTTATTCATTAATTTGTCATCCTCTGAAAAAAATATTCAAACCATGCCCGGAACTACTTTCAAACATCAGAAATTCGCTTATGCTGCCGGATTTGATCGATTAATCACCCGAGCAAGGACTTACTCCTTACTCCGCCGGGTGGTGCAGCTTGTGCTTTTTCATCAAGTCGTACAGGGTCGGGCGGCTGATGCCGAGCTCTCCGGCGGCCCTGACAATGTTCCCCTCCTGACGCTCCAAGACCGAAGCCAACAAGGTGCAGGCCCCGAGCACTTCAAACTTTACCAGAAGCCAGCGGTCGGAACGCCCAATGCCGGAGAAAGTCCTCTCCAACTGCACCAGACAGAAGGTAAAGGCCAGCATCAAGCCCAGGTAAAACGCGTATCCGGCCTGCCCCAGAAAGAGAAGGGGTTCCTCACCGAAATCGGGAGAGATGAAAAAGCGGTCCAGGTCGACAAAGAGGGCGAAAAGCAAAAAGGCGGGAGTCAGCACCAGAAAAGTGCGGGTAAGGCGCGGGATCCCGGCCGACTTATAGGCGCCGGCGAAGGTTGCACAGAAGGCAAACCAGAACAGCGGCAGCAGGGATTCGCAAATCAGCGATGGTTTTTTCCAGGCTAGGTAATTGTCCGGGTTCTTCAGGGCCAGCAGATCAAAAACCTCCAGGAGCGAGAAACAAAGCAGCCCGGCGGCGACGGCAAAAGCATTCCAACTGCGCCGGGCGCCCAACGGGACATAGCCAGCGTAGGCGACAGCAAGAAAAATGGCGATGGTCGAAGAAGCCAACTGAAACATAAAAGAACACCCGACTGGGAGAATTATTTTTTTATTTTCGGATCATCCTTATTCAGTTTTGAGAGTTTCCAGATCTTGACGCCAAGGTTTCATGCATCATGGCTTTGTAAATAAAGTCTTGCGAAAGGCGCGGCCGACCAAAAAGCTGCAAGCGGAAATTCATGATTTTTTTTCGCTTTCGTTGGTCAAGACAATCCGCTCTTTCATGAGAGCTTAGAAAAATCGGCAGCATCAGTTCGGAATTTCTTCAAGAAACCTAAAATTTTCAATACTGCCTTACTTAATTGTTGAATCACCAGAGGAATAGGTCTTACTCCCGTCAGATCTGATTGGTATTCGCAACACACCACCGCTACGAATCAGCATTACCAAACCACCCACCAGCCCCAGCAAGATGGAACGCAATCGGAATAGCAATCCGAGACTGACCCCCACGATCGGCGGAGCGCCGAGAATGCTCATAACAAATGCATGAGCCCACTCTTGTAGTCCGATGCCTCCGAGGGATATAGGCAACAAAAATATCATTAGCATCACTGGAACTGCTATAAAAAGTCGTGAAAGAGGGGCTTCTGCGCCAAGCGCCAACAGACCGGTATAGGTGATAAATACCGCATTAACATAAAACAGCAGCGAAAAGGCGAAGGCCACAGCGAGCGAACCGCCGTGACTTTGATAACGCCAGAGAGCTACCTGGAAATTCATCGCCTTTTTTGTCACTTTCTGCATAACCCGCCCGTGAAATCGCATTTCGAATTGCCGCACCAACGCCGGACTGAACACCATCCAACTTCCAAGAACGAATCCGGTCAAAAAAACCCCGGCAAGGGCCAATATTCGTAAATCGCCGAAGAAGCGGAAATCAAACGGCAACGCCGCCAGCACAATCAACAACAAGGTGGCCAGGCCGGTATATCTTTCCACAAAAATAGATGCGTAGGCATCAGACAGAGTACAATCTCTTCGGGACAGCTCGTAGCCGCGTACCACATCACCACCCACACTTGTGGGTAAAAAGTGATTGTAGAAGGTGCCGATTAGGTACAGTCCTACCAATCCGACCAAAGTGGTCCTAATCTCAGTGGCATCGCAAAGCAATTTCCACTTCCAAGCGCTAATGACGATGGCAATAAAGCCTAGCGCCACGTGCAAAGCCAACCAGAACATATGAATGCCGCGGGCCTGCTCTGCCAGATCATCTAGGTTCACCATAGAAAAGAGAAAAATCAGGAGTCCCGCGCTGACCGATAACTTGAGAAGTTGCAACAGTCGATTTCTGCGCATGAAGTGGTTCCGTTCAGGTTCGCCGCCAGATGATCTTGGCTGGAGCACCGAAAACGATGGTGTAGGGTGGCACATCTCTGTCCACCACACTATTGGTGCCGATTACTGCGCCATCGCCGATGGTGACTCCATCCAGGATTACTGCGCCGGTGCCAATAAGGACATCATTCCCTATTCGGACCTCTCGATGACGATAGCCCTGTTCACCAATGGTACGGTTCTTATCCTTAACATTACGTCCCATAGATAAAATTGTTACACGCGGAGCCAAACGAACATAATCACCCAAAATAATATCCGCTTCGCTTGCAGAAATAAAATTAAACATACTGACAATACAACCTTCACCAAAAATTACATTTGCTTGATGCGTCTGAATGGCAGCAAGCGGTTTCACAACTGTACCTTTTCCAAATTTAATTTTTTCGCTAAATTGAACCTCCGATTTTGGGCTCACGAAGGACTTAAATTTAATATAATAATAAAGGGACTTTATCCACCTTGGTACTATATATCTTTGAATTATACGTTTATATGAAGTCAGCATTTATAGTTTTCTCCATTACATATTCACAATAAAAGGTCATTATTTCAACATATCTCTTCTTTTGATCTTTCCGGATTCAGTCTTTGGAATTTCTTCTACCCATTCGTAGCTAACGGGAATTTTGTATGGTTCAATTACGCCACGAAGAATATTATCAATTTCCTTTTCAGAAGGAAATTCATTAATTTTTGCAGACTTAACTAGAAATGCCTTAATTGCTTGTCCTGAAATTCCTCGTGGGTCAGGAATTCCAACGCAGACACAATCACAAATGGATGGGTGAGTGGCAATCTGTTCTTCCACTTCAGCTGGAGAAACCTTCATCCCTCCAATATTAATCATGTCGTCTTCTCTCGCCAATAGATGTAAATATCCACTTGAGTCAATGTAACCCACATCACCAGTGACAAGCCAACCATTTATGAGGTTTTTTTTAGTCTGGACTATATTATTCCAATATCCGACAGTGCAATGTCCGCCCTTTATAAGTATCCGACCGGGTTCTCCATTGTTACATTCTGAACCTTGTTCATCCTCGATTCTAATCTCCACTCCATGTGCCGGTTGACCGACAGATGACAAGTGCTCTTTATCTTGATGAAATTCAATGAATACAGAGCGCGACGCTTCCGTCAGCCCATAGTGCATGCAAATACGGGTTTTGGGAAGCGCCTTCATCAAAAATTTCTTGTGCTCCATTGGCATTGGTGCGCTTCCGATTTCAATGTATTTTAACTGATTTGCATATCGTCTTATTCGTTCAGGATTCATACTCAACAAAATTGCAAACCCAGCTGGAACAGAGGCCAGTCCAGTGGCCTTGCATTGTTCGATGGCACAATATAACAAAGCAGGATTGGTAAATCCTGGAACCAAAATTATGGTTGCACCCGTAACTACATTGCAACGTAGACGTCCCAAGCCGAAAGAATGACTCAACGGCAAAGGCATCACTTCGCGATCATCATAAGAGTTTCCAATGAATCTATTGATGTGATTTGCAGCTATCGATATTGCGCCATGTGTCAATATTACACCTTTGGCATCACCCGTAGTCCCACTCGTGAACAGAACATCGGCAATACAGTCCCCTGTGGGAATCAAATAGTTGGTTTTGTTGTTTTCAATAGTCAGATAGTTGAGTAACTCGCTGACATGGCCACTGTAAACGCCTTCGACCTTAGATCCTTTGCTTGTAAAAACAGCATTCGGTTCTACTTTTTTTGCAATATAATTTAGTTTCACTTCGCTGCATTTTGGATCAACTGGAACACAAATAGCAGAAAGAAGATGGCAGGCAAAATAACCATATATAAATGCAGAGCTTGCATCTGCCGACAAGATAACCGGGCTCGCTTTCTTAACCCCCAGGCTTGTAAAATATTTAGCAACAGCAATAGTGTGGTCAGCCATCTCCCGATAGGTAACATGTTGATTTCCAACAATCAGAGCAACTTTATCAGGGGAATTTCTGGCATGATAAAATAAAGAGTCAACGACAGGCTTCATATGTTCTCCTAACGAAACAGAGATGAATAATTGTCTTTTTTCTTATTTCCTAGATTCAACAAATCGGGTCAAAGCATCAACCGAATCAAAATTTTCAGGAAGTAAATCATCAATATCAACTTCTAAATTGAATTTTTTTCCAACCTCAGAAACAAGTTCCATCATTCCTAGCGAGTCAACTCGACCTGATTTCATTAAGGATTCATCATCCCGAATATCCAAAGCATTGCCAGAAAAAAACAACCTACTCAAAATACTAACAACCTGATCACGGATTGTCATAAATTCTCCAGAATAAAATCTATTAATATGTTGTCGTGCTACACAACCGTTATTTTAAGAGGACCCTACATAGTCGTGGTAATCCAGAGCACCCAATCCTTATTTTTCTCTGGAAGGGAGAACTTTTGTTTTCCTGGAGAAACTTCAAACGGTTTTGACAATATGGCATCTGATTTGAATGGGTCATACCAATAGCCACTCAATCCCCTTCCTTCAACCTTGATTTCAAAATCATATCCCATGCTATAAACGAGGTAATGCTTTCCGTGCTCGGCCGCACAAAAAATATGGTTTCCCCCTTCACTACATAAATCATTAAATGGTTTCATTCGGAAGAACGGGACTTTTGTCCGATCAAGAAAACTCATCAAGGCAGCGATATTACTTCCTGTTCCCCCGCCTGCCGCTCCCCCGAGGAAGTTGGCCCACATATTTCTCATAAGGCGCAGGTCCTGATTAGCCCGCAACACTCCGAATTCCTCACTCAAGTGTGGAATCTGCTCTAGCCTGCCGACCTGGATTGCCAGAGCATTCACATCTTGTGGCGTCGCCGAATTCCCGGCCTGTGAAGCGATGAAATCCGCCCAAGGCTCTTCAGAATAGATTATAGACGAGAATAGCTTGGCATAGATCCACGCCAGAAATGAACGAAAACTGTCCGGCTTACTAGATGGCAGACTGTGCACCGAAAGCAATCTATCCCACGGGTTGCGCTGTTGGATAAAATTTCCAGAGTTTCGCACCGACTCCAGCGACCAACCTTCCTGCCACTCTAGGGCGATCACATAGAGCGTATGACTATATGCCGAGGTTCTTGCCATGGCGTAGCGGAATAAGCGGTTCTTATCCGCCTGCGGGATTCCCCCGAAGCCGCTGTCGTCAGCAAAAAACCACATTTCAGCGAACATCCCGGCATTTTTGAAATCCTGCAGGTATTGGTCAAACTGAGTCCAACGGGCAAGGTCCATTCTTGAACGGTCATACCCGGATCCAGACTTTACCCATGGCGAGGTCGCGAGACCTCCATAATCACCTTTGTTGGCAAAATAGACGTTGATCTTGTTTGCCTTGTGAAAATCACGCTGACGGGCCAGTATGCCGGCCCGTTCCCGGTCGGTAATCTTTTCACTCATGTAAACGTGGGTTGAAGGCAGGCCGGTGGAAAAATCCAGAAAATTCCCCTGCAGAAAAACATAGCCTCCTTCCTGGAAACGAAAATACCTTCCGTCCCCGACAAGCCCCCCAAGATCATCGGAGTCGATACATTCAAAGCGGCCATGCCGACCGAGCAGACACGAGGCTGCTCCGTCGCCGGGAACGGTTCTCCAGTTCCACATCCCCGCTTCATCCGGGGAGATGCGGGCTTTCCAGACCCGCCCATCTTGGCCACCAGCACCGTCCCCGTCGAAAAACCCGTCAATAACAAACCTTCGTCCCCCAGGGCTTACAAGCTCAACCTTCAACAGATATGTATCAAAAGGATTCGCGACGACTGCGTCTGCGATCAGCTTTATTTCATAGACCTGGTATTTCCCCACCCGATCGAAAGCCAACACTTTATGAAATGTTCCGGTCCCAGTCAGACAGACTACGACCGCCAGCAGATACAAAAAAGTCTTAGTGCAGACTTCTCGGAATGAAAAACTAATATTCTTGTTCATGGTTCAAGCTCATGCGTGTCGTAGTGTGCTGCCATTGGCTGTCAGGAACACAGCAGAATCACAACGAACATCAGAGAAAAAGCACAGCATAGATTCTGCAGATGAGCATTTTGAGCCGAACATCAAACCCATACAGATAGGCTCAATAGTTTTTCCACAGCCTGTTAAATAGCAGTCGTCGACAACTTGCGAATAAAGCCGGCGAGAGATTCGGGGCTTTCCCCTTCGAAGTACAGTCGATGCCAAAGCTCCAAATTGAGCAGGATCCACAAACGATAATTGTGGTCGGCCTTGCCCGAAGCGTGCTCCTGCCACAACCGCTGGATCTCGAATGCATCGAAGATTCCCCGCTCCACGAACCGCGACTGTTGAAACAATTTGTCTAGGAACTGGCGCAAGTCGGTACGCATCCAGCTACCGATCGGGAAAGAAAATCCCTGTTTCTGCCGGGTGATCAACTCTTCGGGCAGGTAGCGTGAAGCCACTTTTTTCAGGATGTATTTGAGGGTGCGCCCCTTGAGCTTCAAAGATCCTGGAACAGAGGCTGCGAACTCCACTACCTTATAATCAACCAGAGGTGAGCGATTCTCCAAAGAATGGGCCATCGACATGCGATCCACGATGGAAAGCAGGTGATCCGGCATGCGGGTCATCAGGTCAGTGAAGAGCATCCGGTCAATCAGTTCATCGACATTGGAGGCATTGAAGTGGCAGAGAATTTTCGCCATCGAGTCTCTCTCTGTCAGGCGCTGTTTGGCCTCGGGCCGGAACAGCCTCTCCTTGGCCGCTGAGGTAAAACGCAGAAAGCTCATACTCTGGGCGTACCGTTCGCCACTGGAGAAGAAGGACATTTCATTCACCCAGGCTGCCTTTTGGGCAAGGCTCTTGTAGCCGAACGACTCGGGAATGTGCCGAATAAACCTCGCCATAAAGCGGCGCCGGAACCATTCAGGAAGTGCACAATAGTAATCGACCATCCTTTGTCCGGCGAAGCGATCGTAACCGGCGAAGTTCTCGTCCCCGCCATCGCCCCCCAAAACCACCTTAACCTGCTCTGCCGCCAATTGTGAAACCAGATAAACCCCGAAGCCGAAGGGGTCGGAAGGTTCGTCAAGGTGCCAAATCATTTTGGGAACAATCTGCACCAGATCCGGCTCGGCGATTCGTTCGTAAGCCTCCATGCCGTAGCGCTTAACTACCTGCCGGGCATAGGGTAACTCATTGAAGCGTTCGTCCTGCACGCCGATACTGAATGATGGTACGGGAGCGGATGAAAATTTTGAGACCAGAGATGCCACCAGACTCGAATCGATCCCACCAGACAAAAACGTCCCAACCCGCACGTCGCTCAACAGATGCTGCGACACTGTTTCTTGCAGCAGACCATCAAGCTGGTCAGTAATCGCCTCCTCCGTTCCCCGTAGTTTTTCTCGGTAATCAGGGCACCAGTAGCGCTCGTAGGTCAACCGCCCGTTCTTACGCAAGAGCGTGGTGGCCGCCGGCAGTTTCTGTATCCCCTTGAAAAGTGTATACCGATCGGGAATAAACCGCAGGGAGATGTAGTGCCAGAGAGCATCGATATCCATTTCGGGCTGGACAATCCGGGCGGCCAGGATCGCTTTTACTTCCGAGGCGAAGAGGAACGTTCCCCCTTGATCGCAAAAGAAGAGCGGCTTCTGTCCCATATGATCCCTGGCCAGCAGCAGCGTTTGTACCTTCACATCCCAAAGAGCAAAGGCAAACATTCCTCTCAGTCGGGAAACACAGCTTCGGCCGAACTCTTCGTACAGGTGCAGAATCACTTCGACGTCGGTGCGAGTCCGGAAGTGGTGGCCCTTCGCTTCCAATTCCTTGCGAAGCGCCGGGCTGTTGTAAATCTCCCCGTTGCACACCAGGTACAGGGTGCTGTCCTCGTTGGCAATAGGCTGGCGCCCGCCGTCCAGGTCGATAATGGAGAGCCTTCGCTGCCCCAAAGCGATGACAGCGTCGCGGTAAAACCCCTCATCGTCAGGTCCGCGATGTGCCAGCGCAGCCGTCATTGGCGCGATAGCATCCCCCTTGTCAGGGGAAATGATGCCGGCGATTCCACACATGGGTTATGCGTCCTTTCGGATTTACAGATAGCCCTCTTCCTTATACCACTCGGCGGTGCGTCGCAGCCCCTCGTCCAGCCCGATGCGCGGGCGATAGCCCAGTTCCCGTTTTGCCTTGGTGATGTCAAATGCCCGGTTCTGTCGGTACCAATCCACTCGACGGGGAAAAATTGGGGGAGTTATGTGGAACGGTTTGCAGGTCTTTTCGAAAAAGTGTCCGGCAGCCACCAAGGGGAACAGGGGGAAATGAGGGATTTTCAGATCTACCGCGAGAACCTCTGCCACTCTTTTTACCAACTCTTCGATGGACAAATATTCTTCATCGGCAATCAGGAAAGCTTGGCCAACCCCTTTTCCCGGAGCCATGGCATGCACATGGGCATCAACGAGATTGTCGATGAAAAGAGGGTGATAGAGCGTTTTGCCGTTCCCGAACATCGGGAACTTCCCTTGGGCGACACGCTTGAAGATCATGAAAAATCGCTCAGGATCTCCGGGCCCATAAATGGCCGCCGGCCGCAGTATGACAGTCTCCATCCCCTTTTCGGCATATGCCTTGACAAGGGGCTCCGCGTCATATTTGGTTTGCTGATAATAGTCAGCCGCGTTAATCGGAGCATTTTCGGTCGCAGGAGGATTTTCAACGTTGCCGTGAACCCCGCAGGTGCTGCAGTAAATGAATTTCTTGACCTTGTTTTGAGCTGCCGCCTCCAGAACATTTCGGGTACCACCTACATTGACTTCCCGATAATAGCTGTTTGGCACATTCAGCTCCCGGAAGGCCGCCGCCAGATGCTGCACCACCTCCACTCCCTTCATGCAGCTCTCCACGACTGCCCGGTCCGTGACGCTCCCGATGACCACCTCGGCACCCAAATCGCGAAGTTCCTGAGTCTTCAGGCCTTCCTTGTAATCCAGCGCGACGACCTCATGCCCATCCTGCAGCAGACGTTTTACCAGAGCTTTGCCGGTGAATCCTGTCCCACCTGTCACCAATACTTTCATCGTCAACTCTCCATATCCTCATGCATACCTTGTTTGCCCACCAAGCTGTCGCCCACCGGTCAGTGATTGGCTCAAAGCGTTTGGGCCTCCAATGGATGGCTACGCACCGGCACCGCCGAAAAGACTTTAACGATTTTCTCGGCGGTGCTTGTGGCGGAAAAGTTCTGTTGTAGCCATTTATTCCCCTCTTTTCCTCGACGGGCGGCTTCCTGCGGGGTACCCAGGGCCATCTCGATTTTAGATAAAAAATCATCGACACATCCCGGCCTGGCGAAGTAGCCCTCAGGGCCGAGAATTCGCCTGTTGTTTTCAGTATCGAAACACACGACCGGCAGACCCGCTCCCATATAGTTGAGCAGTTTGCCGCTCCCCTCACCCGAAGCGTGGTATTTGGGTTCCAGAGCCAGGCTGGCCAGTCCCAAATAATGTCCGAGCCGCTCAAAGGGCACTTGGCCGACCACTGTGCAGATATCCTGTAAAGCATGCTCTCGGACGTATGCCCGCATCTCCTCCTCTGGATATCCGAGGATCAGGAAATGACACTGTAATTTCCTGGTTTTGGCGGTCAACAGAGTCTCGCGCAACACTTCAGACCCCTTTGCCCGCTGCAGGGCACCGGTATAGATTACCACAGGGCGATCCTGTGGTAAGGAGAGGGATCGTCGAAGTTCATTGCTCGCCACAGGATCGACCGAGCAAAGATCGGCACTATCATTAATCAGAACAACCTTCGATAGGGGCAGTCCAAAACGATTTACCAGAAAATCGAAACTCAACGGTGATGAGCACGTCAAAGAATGCGGCAGGCGGATAATGATTTTTTCGATGAGAAGAAAAAAGGGGCGCAGAAAAGGAAGATTACGAAAATAGCCATGGCTCTCGAGTTCCCCAACCAGGCTTCCCTGAATGTCGCAAACCAAAGGAAGGGTCCGTCTGAAACAGCAGGTCCTGGCCAACCACCCGATCAGTGCACCCTCGTGCAGATGCCCATAAATGATGTCGGGGCGCTCCCGACGGATCACTCGGCAGGTTTGCCACAACAGCAGCAGGTCCGCAATATACTTGAAGGCCGAAGGCCCGGCTTCATGTTTTCTGTAGCCTGGAAGCGTGGGGGTGCGGACCGTTTCGATTCCGGCGATATCCCGGCCGTGATGGTAAGTGCACACTATGCTTCGGATGTTCACATGGTTTAGAGCCGAGACGATGCCCTTGATTCTCATGTGGCAACCACGATCTGAAAAGAAAGGTGTCGGGGCAATATGCAGTACTTTCAACTGCTTTGACAAAGTACGCTCCCTGTATTCATCAGGTCTGACATGACGCAACGTTGAGAAACTTGAATCCAGCTTCTATCTTCCGAATCTCTTCATCCTTGCGACTCTTATCCCAGCCGAGCACGTCCCCCATCAAATCTGCACAGCGGCAGAGTGCTGGACGGCCGGGATGCCCGAGCGTGCCTAGACCGGTTCGGCGGAAAACAACATCCTCCAAGCGGATTGCTTGTTCCTGGAGAACCGCATGCACCACCTCAGCGGCCAGAACTTCATAAGGTGGCAGGAGCGGCTCGGACAATGCCGGATTTTCCCTAATCAACTCAAGAATCGCCGGTGCCCCTGCTCCATGATTGAATATCAACTGCTCGATGGCGGCTGCCGGGGCAAGCCCCTTGAAACGCTCGACCATTTCAATCCTATAGGCCGCTAAATCGGTGATTTCCCCCGAAACAAGCGGCACATGGCGTGTTTGGCAGCGGGTACGGCGGTGCAAAAGCTTGCGCGCGGTTCGGTTGATGGCTTTTTCCGCCAAAAGACGCGCTGTGGTGTATTTCGCGCCGAACACCGATACCAGCCCTTCAATACCGTCTTTTTCGGCATGATCGAGAATCTGATAGTCCCCCGTTCCTTGGTAAACCAAAGGATCGATATGGTCATCGATCAAAGGATAAATGCCCGCAAAGGCGCTACGCACATCCCCTCGCTTTAGCACTTCGGAACCCAATGCCGAATT
>Ga0299906_10002394_pt1 | contig 15598 bp, 9 predicted proteins | sample RVTome_14_FD_200259 | JGI IMG/M metagenome (GOLD analysis project Ga0299906, IMG submission 200259) | Soil microbial communities from uranium-contaminated site in the Upper Colorado River Basin, Wyoming, United States - RVT145D125 (version 2) ... | reverse complement strand
GGGCGTCGGCGGCCCGGTCTCGCCCTCGTGGCTTGACACCCGCCGGGGCCCCGGCGAGGCTCCGCCGGAATGGCGGACTTCCACCAGGGTGGGGTGATCACCACCCTCCACCGGCTCGGGCCCACGGACCTCGGGCGCCTCGAGCGGCAGCTCGAGGACTACGGCGATGCCCGCCCCATCGCCCTGGTGCTGCCCTGCCTCTTCTCCGAGCTGCAGGGGCCCGGTCTCAAGGGCATCGTCGATTCCCTGCGCGGGGTCCGCTACCTGCGCCAGGTCGTCGTCAGCGTCACCGGCACCGACGACCGCTTCGAGTACGAGCGGATGCGGGAGGCCTTCGACGGGGTGCGCACCTCCGAGGGGCGCCCGCCGATCCTGCTGTGGCAGAGCGGGCCGCGGGTGCAGGCGCTGTACGCCCGCCTGCGCGAGGAGGGCCTGGATCCGGGCGCCGACGGCAAGGGCCGCAGCACCTGGCTCGCCTACGGCTACGTGCTGGCCACGAACGTCTCCCGGGTGATCGCGGTGCACGACTGCGACATCCGCGACTACAGCCGGGAGCTCCTGGCCCGCCTCTGCCACCCCACGGCGAATCCGAACCTGCGCTACGAGTTCGCCAAGGGCTACTACGCCCGGGTCACCGACCGCCTCTACGGCCGCGTCACCCGGCTCTTCATGACGCCGCTCCTGGCGGCCATGAAGGCGGTGCTGGGGTCGCTGGCGCTGCTCGAGTACCTGGACTCGTTCCGCTACCCGTTGGCGGGCGAGTGCTCCATGACCACGGACCTGGCCAGCATGAACCGCATCCCCAGCGACTGGGGCCTCGAGATCGGGACCCTGGTCGAGGTCTACCGCAACTGCGCCCCCAAGCGCGTCTGCCAGGTGGAGCTGGTGGAGAACTACGACCACAAGCACCAGGAGCTCTCCGAGGGCGACGCCAGTCGGGGCCTGCACCGCATGGTCTACGACATCGCCTCGTCGCTGATCCGCAACCTGGCCAGCTACGGCGTGCAGTTCGACGCGGGCTTCCTCAACACCCTGGCCGCCAGCTACACGCGCCAGGCCCAGGACGCGATCGCCTCCTACAGCGACGACGCCCGGCTGAACGGCCTGGTCTTCGACCGCCACGAAGAGGAGGTGGCGGTGGAGACCTTCTCGCGGGCGCTGCGGGCCGCGGGCCTGGGCTTCGTGCGGGACCCGATGGGCGCGCCCCAGATCCCGAACTGGAACCGGGTCACCTCGGCGCTGCCCGACCTGCTGGTCGAGCTGCGCGAGGCGGTGGAGGCGGACGCCGCCGAATCGGGCTGAGCTTCGCCCGCCGGCCCGAGCCGTCAGTCGGCGAAGACCGGGGTGCCCTGGCGGACGATCTCGATGCGGGCGCCGATCGGGTCCACCCCGAGCAGCCCGGAGCCGGTCTCGGGCGCCGAGTCGAGCTGCACCTGCGCCTGGCCCTGGGGCGCGGCCATCTGCGCGACGGTCTCTCCGTCGACGCGGAGGTCGTAGCTCCCCCCCGGCACGCCCATCAGCTGCACCCGCAGGCGAACGTTGCAGTCCTCGTGCACCTCGAGGCTCGCCGACGCGGTCCCCTGGGCGCTGGGCGCGCCCTGCAGGGGGAACTCGGTGCGGTCCTCGCTGCAGATCGTGAAGCCCGGCAGCTGCGCCTTCAGCTCGCCGGCGAAGTGGGAGGTGCCTGCCCGGGCGAGCGCGACCTCCGCGCCGCGCGGGTCGAAGTCCAGGCTGCCGCCGCCGGAGCCGAACTCGAGCTTGCCCTTGCCCCGGGCGTCGGCCCGGAGGGTGCCGACGCGGGTCCCGTCCACCAGCACCTCGTAGTCGCCGGGCTCGGCTTCGCTCACGAGCAGCGAGAAGCGCTTGTCGCCGGAGGTCCGGACCCGGAAGAGCGAGCGCAGCAGGCCCCGCCCGGCGTCCGTCGGCTCGAGCACGACCTTCTCCTTCACCCGGCTCTTGCGGGGCTCGCCGGGCCCGGAGACGATGGCCGTCAGCACGTCCTGGCTGCCGTCGTGGAGCGAGAGGCGCCTGCCCCTCGGGTCGAACCAGAGGTCGCCGTCGCGGCCGCCGCGGGTGCCGAGCTCCAGCTGGAGATCGCCCTTGTGGTCGCTGGTGTAGATGCCCTGGGTGGCGCCGTCGGCGCGCAGCTCGTGGTCGGCGTTCGGGGCCAGACCCCGGGCCTCGAGGTCGAGCCGGGCGCCCCTGTCGGAGAGATCGAAGCGCAGGCGTCCTCGGGCCCCTGCCGGGCCCTCCATGGCCAGCTTGATCTTCGCGCTCTCGCCCTCGAAGGTCTCGTCGCCCTCGTAGTCGAGCCCTACGCCGCCCGAGGGCGGCGGCTCCTCGGCGGGGGGAGGCGACGGCGGGGGCGGCGGCTCCTCGGCAGGGGGAGGCGACGGCGGGGGCGGCGGCTCCTCGGCGGGCGGTTCCTCGGCGGGCGGCTCCTCGACCGGCGGCGGAGGGGGTGGCGGAGGCGGCGCCGGGTCGGACGCCTCGGTCAGCAGCACGACCTCCGAGGCCTGGGACAGCGGCCCCACGTTCTGCCCGGCGTCGAAGGCCCTCACGCGCACCTGGATGCGATCGCCGGGGAGCCCCGGGATGGGCAGGGACTGCGCCGTCGGGGTGGCGTGGTCGAGCGCCTCGGCCGCGGCGTTCACCGAGACGTAGACGTAGTAGCCCTGCACCGCGCCCGAGGCCGGAGTCCAGGTGAAGACGACCTGCGATCGCTGGAGCTCCACGACCGCCCCGGCGGGCCCAGGGGCGGTGGCGAGGAGCGCGGTGACGAGCGCCACACCGAGCCGGCGGCCCATTGCCATCCCATCCCCCCCTTCGCAGCTGGCCGGGCAAGTCCCGGTCACCCATCCCAGTTTCGGCAGCCGGGAGCCCGGCGTCGTGACCGCAGTCACAGGGATGCAATTTGGCGATGGCGGGCGGAGCCGAGCGGAGTCAACAGGCTACGCGGCGGGCTCCAGGGCGTGGGCGAGGACCTCCTCGATGGTGTCCACGCTTCGGATCTCGACCTTCTCGAGCACCTCCGCGGGCACCTCCACCAGGTCCTTCTCGTTGCGGTGGGGCAGCAGCACCGTGTCCACGCCGGCCCGGGCCGCTGCCAGCACCTTGGCCTTGATGCCGCCCACCGGCAGCACCCGGCCCCGCAGCGAGATCTCGCCGGTCATGGCCACGTTGCCCCGGGCGCGGCGGCCGGAGAGGGCCGAGACCAGGGCGGTGACGAGCGCCACGCCCGCCGAGGGTCCGTCCTTGGGGACGGAGCCCGCCGGCACGTGCAGGTGGATCTCGGCGGCGCGCAGGGGCTCGGGGGCCAGGCCCAGGGCGTCGGCATTGGCGCGCACCCAGGAGAGCGCCGCCTCCGCGGACTCGCGCATCACGTCGCCGAGCTGCCCGGTGAGGCGCAGCCGCAGCTTGTGGCCGCCCGGCATGACGCTGGCCTCGATGAAGAGGATGTCGCCGCCGTGGCTGGTGTGGGCCAGGCCCACGGCGACGCCGGGCAGGGTGGTGCGCTCCGCGGTCTCGGGCAGGTGCGGCGGGGCGCCCAGGGCCTCGGACACGAAGTCCACGCCGATGGCCAGGGCCCTTCGCGCGTGCGGATCGCCGGCGATGCGGCGCGCGGCCTTGCGCATCAGGCTGGCCAGGTGCCGGTCCAGGCTGCGCACGCCCGCCTCCCGGGTGTACTCCTGCACCACCTTCTCCAGGGCCGCGTCGTCGACCGTGACCTGGTCGGCGGAGAGCCCGTGGGCCTCGAGCTGCTTGGGCACCAGGTGCTCCCGGGCGATCAGCCGCTTGTCGTTCTCGGTGTAGCCGGGCAGCTCGATCACCTCCATGCGGTCGAGCAGCGCGGGCGGGATGGTGGCGAGGGTGTTGGCGGTGGCGATGAAGAGCACCCGCGACAGGTCGAAGGAGACCTCGATGTAGTGATCGCTGAAGGCGTGGTTCTGCTCCGGGTCGAGCACCTCGAGCAGAGCCGAGGACGGGTCGCCGCGGAAATCGGCGCCGAGCTTGTCGATCTCGTCGAGCAGGAAGACCGGGTTGCGCGAGCCCGCCCGGCGCAGGCTCTGGAGGATGCGGCCCGGCATGGCCCCCACGTAGGTGCGGCGGTGCCCGCGCACCTCCGCCTCGTCGCGCACGCCGCCGAGGGAGGCCCGGGCGAAGGTGCGGCCCATGGCCCGGGCGATGGAGCGGCCGAGGGACGTCTTGCCCACGCCCGGCGGCCCCACGAAGCAGAGGATCGGGCTCTTGGCTCCGGGTGCGAGCTTGCGCACGGCCAGGAACTCGAGGATCCGCTCCTTCACCTTCTCCAGGTCGTGGTGGTCCGCATCGAGCACCTGGCGGGCGGCGGCGATGTCGAGCTTGTCCTCGGTCTCCTTCGACCAGGGCAGGTCGGCCATCCACTCGATGTAGGTGCGGATCAGGTGGCGGTCCGGCGCGTGGGTGGGCAGGGCGGCCAGGCGCTGCAGCTCGCGCTCGGCCTGGGCCAGGGCCGGCTCCGGCAGTCCCGCGGCCTCGATGCGCTCGCGCAGCTCGTCGGCCTCGCGCAGGCTGGCGTCGCCCTCCCCGAGCTCGCTCTCGATGTCGCGCAGGCGCCGGCGCAGCAGGCGTTCGCGCCGGTCCGGATCCATCTCCTGGGTCTCGGAGCGCCGCGACAGGGCGCGCTGGGTCTCGGAGATCGTGGCCTCGCGCTCCAGGTGGCGAGCCACCCGCTCCAGGCGCCGGGTGGGGCTGGCCTCGGCCAGCAGCGCCACCTTCTCTTCGGGGGGGAGCGGCAGCGTCGAGCCGATCAGGTCCGCCACCAGCCCGGGGCTCGGGATGCCGGAGACGAAGGCCTTCCACTCGTCCGGGTAGTCGTCGTTCAGGTCGATCACCCGGTGCGCCAGGTCCACCACCCGCTGCCAGGTCGCGCGGAGCTCCGGCGAGTCGGCCTCCTCCTGGTCGCCCAGCGGGTCGAGGCGCACCACCAGGGCCGGGTCCTCCTCCAGCGCCGGCGAGAGCCGGGTGCGCACGACGCCGACCACGATGGCCTGCTTGCCGTTGCGCCGGGCGTCGATCACGCGCACCACGCGCACGACGCAGCCGACCGGGTGGAGGTCGTCGACGCCCGGGTCCTCGGTCTGGGCGTCGCGCTGGGTCGCGACCACCAGGAAGCCGCCCTGGCCGGCGCGCTCGAGGGCGGCGAGGGAGCGCGGGCGGCCGATGGCGAGGGGAACGGTCACGCCCGGGAAGACCACCACGTCACGCACCGGCAAGAGCGGCAGCCGCGACGGGATGTCCAGGCGCTCGGAGTCTTCCGCGGTCTCCCGCGAGTCGTCGCGCTCGCCGCTGTCGTGGCTCGAGTCCGCCACCGCCCCCTCCTTGGACAAAGAACCTTCGGAACGTAGGCACGCGCCCACCACCCGCAACCGACCCCCCGGGGTGCTCCTGGGCGAAGGGCCGACGCCCTGGTAGGCTCCGCGCCACGCCCGGGTGGCGGAATTGGCAGACGCGCTAGATTCAGGGTCTAGTCCACGAAAGTGGGTGCTGGTTCGAATCCAGTCCCGGGCACCACACCTCCCCACCGCGATTCGCGTTTCCCCTTCCATCGACGCTCCAGGAGAAGCCGCGCGCGTGGCGCGCCGACGAGACCCGACCCGACGCCGAGGCGGTGGCGGAGCCGCCAGATCCCGCCGCGACTCCCGCGCCCGCCGCCAGCCCGGCGCGCTGCGGCGCGGCGGCGCCCCGACGCGAGCGCCCGAGCCCGCGCCGCGGGACCACTGGATCGGCATCCTCGAGCGCCGCGGCGGCCGCTGCCGGGTCACCCCCTACCGGGACGACGGCCTGTGGGCCATCGCCGTGGCGCGCTCGGCTCTCGGCGGGGCCGAGCCCGGCGACGTGGTGGTGGTCGAGCCGCTCGCCGCGCGCCGGCGCCGCACGCTGCGGGTGCCCTCCCGGGGCCGGGTGGTGCAGGTGCTCGGGCGCCCCGGCGACGCGGAGGCGGACTTCCGGGCCGTCGTGTGGCGGCGCCAGCTGCCGGTCGAGTTCCCGCCGGCGGTGCTCGAGGAGGCCGCGTCGCTTCCGGAGGGCATCGGGTCCGACGCCCGCAGCGGGCGCCTCGACCTGCGCGATCGCGACTTCGTCACGATCGATCCCGAGAGCGCGCGCGACCACGACGACGCCGTCTGCGTCGAGGCGGACGGCGGCGGCGGCTTCCGGCTCTGGGTCGCCATCGCGGACGTCTCCCACTACGTGCGCGAGGGCTCGCCCATCGACCGCGAGGCCCTGCACCGGGGCAACAGCGTCTACTTCCCGGACCGCGCGATCCCCATGCTCCCCGAGCGCCTGTCCTCGGAGCTCTGCTCGCTGCGGCCCGGCGTGGACCGGCTGGCCTTCGCCGTGGAGCTCCCGGTGGACCGCGGCGGGCGCATCGGGCGCGGTGCCTTCCACCCCGCCCTGATCCGCAGCCGCGCGCGGCTCGCCTACGGCGAGGCGGCGCTCGCCATGCAGGGAGGGGACTCCGCGCTGCCGGTCGCGCTCGGCGAGGGGCTGCGGCGCCTCGGCGACCTGGCCGGGGCGCTTCGCCGCCGCCGCCTCGCCGCCGGCTCGATCGACCTGGACCTGCCCTCCGCCGAGATCGTGCTCGACCCGGAGGGGCGTCCGGTGGAGCTGCGCGAGGCGCCCCGCACGGCCGCCCACCGGGCCGTGGAGGAGGCCATGCTGGCCGCCAACCGGACCGTGGCGGTGGCCCTGGTCTCGGCCGGGGTGCGCTCGATCTTTCGCAATCACGAAGCACCCTTGGAGAAGGATCTGGAGGATCTGCGCGAGCTCTTTGGCGGCCTCGGCCTGTTCCGGGGGGCGCCCGCGGAGCTCGGCGACGCCAAGCGCCTGGCCGGGCTGCTGGAGCGGGCGCGGGGGCGCCCGGAGGAGCGGCTCGTGAACCAGACGGTGCTCCGCAGCCTGCGCCAGGCCCGCTACGGCGACGCGTCCCTCGGCCACTTCGCCCTGGGCTTCGAGCACTACCTGCACTTCACGTCGCCGATCCGGCGCTACGCCGATCTGGTGGTGCACCGCGCCCTGCGCGCGCTGCTCGCCGCCGCCCCCGGCCGGAGCGCTGCGGCGCGGCCCGACCCGCTGGGCCGCATCGCCGAGCGCGTCTCCTGGCGCGAGCGCCTGGCCATGGAGGCCGAGCGCGAGATGGTGGACCTCAAGCAGTGCGCGTTCATGGCCGAACGCGTCGGGCGCGAGTACGGGGGCAGCGTCAGCGGCGTGGCTCCCCACGGGCTCTACGTGACGCTGGACGGGATCTTCGTCGACGGCCTCGTGCACGTCTCCCGGCTGCCGGGCGCCTTCGCCTTCGACGAGCGCAGCCGATCGCTGGTGGCGCGGCGCGGAAGCCGGCGCTTCCGCCTCGGCGACCCGCTGCGGGTGCGGGTCGCGCGGGTGGACCGCGTGAAGGCCCGCATCGATTTCGAGCTGGCGAGCGGGCGCGCCGCCGCTCAGAGCAGCGCGAGCAGCTGATCGAGCTCGTCCGGCGTGTTGTAGAAGTGCGGCGAGGCGCGCACCCCATCGCGCCGCACCACGGTGAAGATGCGCCGGGCGCGCAGGCGCCGGGCGGTGGCCTCGGGGGCCTCGTGGGGCATGCGGAAGGAGACGATGCCGGAGGCCTCTCCCGGCCCGCGGGGGCTCAGCAGCTCGGCGCCCCGGGCGCCGAGCCCCTGCACCAGGTGATCGGAGAGCCCGAGCACCCGCTCGGCGATGGCGTCGACGCCGAGCTCGAGCAGCAGGTCGATGGCCGCGCCCAGGCCGAAGATGCCGGCGGTGTTGGGCGTGCCCTCCTCGAAGCGCCCGGCGCCCGGCTGGAGCTCCAGGTGGTAGCGGTCGAAGTCGCGGCTGTCGACGACGCTGCGCCAGCCCACGACCCGCGGCGTCAGCAGGTCGAGGACGCGGTGCGAACAGTAGAAGAGGCCGCAGCCCTCGACGGAGAGCAGCCACTTGTGGCCGTCGGCCGCGAGGAAGTCGATGCCGCAGTCCTCCACGTCGAGGGGCAGGTGCCCGAGGCTCTGGATGGCGTCGACGCAGAAGAGCACCCCGCGCTCGCGGCAGAGCTTTCCCAGCGCCACCAGGTCGGCGCGGAAGCCGCTGCCGTACTGCACCGAGGAGAGCGCCAGCAGGCGCACCCGGGGGCCGCGCAGGGCGTCGGCCACGCGCTCCAGGGGCAGGGCGCCGCGGCTCGAGCGCAGCATCCTCGTCTCGACGCCCCGGGAGCGCAGGCTCCACCAGGGGTAGACGTTGGACGGGTACTCGAGGTCGCAGGTCACGACCTGGTCGCCCTCGCGCCACTCGAGGCCGGCGGCCACCAGGCCGAGCCCCTCGGTCGTGTTCTTGACGAAGGCGATCTCGTCGGGCCGGGCGCCGATCAGCACGGCGGCGCGCTGGCGGACGCGCTCGATCTCGGCGTCGTAGACCCGGGCGTAGTCGAAGGCGCCGCGCCGGCTGGCCTCGGCGCCGTAGCGCCGGAGCGCCTCCTCCACGCGGGTGGAGATGGGCGCCACGCCCGCGTGATTCAGGTACACCAGATCCCGGGTGACGGGGAAGAAGCTGCGGGTGCGGTTCCACTGGGTCACGGGCGCTCGTCGTCCGGCCGCGAGAGCCGGGGCGGAGGCCGGATCGCGAGCAGGAGTCCCGCCACAGTGTAGAGCAGGGCCGCGCGCCACAGGCCCTCGGCCAGGGCCAGTGCCACGCCGAGCAGGCCGAGGGCGCCGGCAGAGAGCAGGCTGGCGACGAGGCCCGTCACGGCCCGGCGCGAGAGCGCCCCGCGCCGGGCGGGCCCGCCGCCGACGATCGAGACCGCGGCCAGGGCCACGGCCGCCGCCCAGTACGCGGGCGGGGGAGCGGGCCCGGACTCGCCGGACTCGGCGGCCGCGCCCGCCGCCACCACGGCGGCGGAGAGACCGAGGGTGGCGAGCGCGCCGCGGTGCACGCGGCGAAGCGCCCGGTCGAGGTCGCGGGCCGCGCCGCTCACCGGGCCCGGGCCTGCTCGATCAGCTCCGGCAGCTTCCAGGGCGCGGGCAGGCGCACGCGTTCACCCGCCCGGGTGCGGAAGAAGAGGTGGCCGTGCACCTCGGCGTGCCGCAGGAGGTCGCGCATCAGCTCGACGTCGCGTCGGCAGTAGGCCTCGACCCGGTCCACGCGGCCCTGGCGCCACCACTCCAGGGACTGGAGGCCGTCGGCGCTCTTGCGGGCCCCGAGCGTCTCCTCGGCCAGGTGGCCGAGGGGCAGCCGGAAGCCGATCCGCCGGCGCACGGCGTCGAGCATGTCGAAGGTGGGGAGCGCGCGCAGGTCCGAATCGGTGTAGCCGCGGAGCACGGCGTAGTCGAAGCGGTCCACGTTGAACCCCACCACGAGCTCGGCCTCGTGCAGGCGCGCGAGGAGCTCGCCGACCTCGGCCTCGCCGAAGCTCCGGAAGCGGCCGTCGAGGGCGTCGTAGAGCACCGCCACGGCCACCCGCATCAGGTGGGCGTTGTGCCAGCCGCCGACTTCCTGGGCGCTGCGCTGGGTCTCGAGGTCGAGGAAGACCACGCGGCGCGGGGCGGAGGGCGCCGGGGCCGGCGTCGCCGGAGGCGCCGGCCCCGCGACGGGCTCGGGGAGCGGCAGGGGCTCGCGGGCCAGCAGCAGGCGGAGCACCTGGAGCGCCGCCGCCTTGTCGATGGGGCGATTGCCGCTGCCGCACTTCGGCGAGTGCACGCAGGCGGGGCAGCCCTCCTCGCACTCGCAGTCCTCGACCAGCGAGGCGGTGGCCTCGAGCAGCGTCTCCAGCCGGTCGTAGAGGCTCGCCGCCAGGCCCACGCCGCCCGGGTGGCCGTCGTAGAAGAAGACCCCGGCGCGCCCGGTCTGGGGGTGGCGCACGTAGGAGATGCCGCCCACGTCGTGGCGGTCGCAGAGGGTGAAGAGCGGGAACAGCGAGAGCGCCGCGTGCTCGAGGGCGTGGATGCCGCCCATGGGGTGCCGGTCTGCCCGCTCGACGGACCGGCGGATCTCGTCCGGCAGCTCGAGCCAGATGCCGACGGTCTCGAACGAGGTGGGGGGCAGGTCGAGGGGCTCGCTGGCGAGCAGGTCCTGGCCCTGCACGCGGCGGCGCTCGTAGGCGGTGATGCGCGTGGTGACGCGCAGGCGTCCCTGCACGAGCAGGGCGTTGCCAGCGGGCCGCTGGCGCTCGCGGGAGAGGATCTCGGTCTCCTTCTCCGAGAGCGAGCGCGTGTACCAGGCGACCTTCACCGGGCGCACCTCGACGGCGCGCTCCCCGGTGTCGAGGCGCGTGACCAGGTACTGGCGCCCCCGGTGCAGGTAGATGGCGCCCTCGTGGCACTCGGCGAAGACGCGGCCCGAACCTATGGATCCGATCACTTCGACTTCGCTCGCCTGCGGCTCGCTGCGCGCTCGCTCGCGGGGCGGGGCCTGCGTGGCGTCGAGCTGGATGGTGTAGCTGGCGCCGATCTGCCGCAGGCTCACGTGGCGGTGGGGGTGGCGGCGGGCGGCGAACCACTCCCCGCCCGAGGCGCTGCGCAGGAGCAGGCCCTGCTCCTCCAGGGCTGCCAGCCGGGCCCGCGCCGCCGGGTCCTGGAGCCAGGTCTCGCCTGCGCGCAGCGGCACCTCGGCGGCCGCGCAGGGCAGGTGGGCGCCCGCCACCTCGGCGTTGCCGGGATCCGCCACCGCGTGCTCGAAGCCGCGCTCGAAGAAGACCCGCGGATGGGAAACCAGGTACTGGTCGAGGGCGTCGGGCTGGGCGATCAGCGCGATGGCGGCGGCCCCGCGCCGGCCGACCCGGCCGCCCCGCTGCCAGGTCGCCATCTGGCTGCCCGGGTACCCGACCAGCAGGCACACGTCGAGCCCGCCCACGTCGATCCCCATCTCCAGGGCCGAGGTCGAGATCACGCCGAGCAGGTCGCCGTCGAAGAGGCGCCGCTCGATCTCGCGGCGCTCCGAGGGCAGGAAGCCGGCGCGGTAGGAGCTGACGCGCCCCGCCAGCTCCGGGCTGCCCTCGACCACCCAGGTGTGCATCAGCTCCGTGACGACCCGGGCCTTGGTGAAGGCGATGGTGCGGAGCCCGCGGCCCACGGCCGCGCGGAACAGGCGCGCCGCCAGGGTGTAGGGGGAGCCGCGGGGCCGGAACAGGAGCACGTCGCGCTCGGCCCGGGGAGCGCCGGCCTCGCCGACCACCCGGAAGGGCTGCCCGCACACGGCCTCGGCCAGCTCGCCGGGATTGGCGATGGTGGCCGACGCCGCCACCCGCTGGAGCCGGCCGCCGTGGAAGCGCGCCACCCGGTCCAGGCGGCGCATCACCTGGGCCACGTGGGAGCCGAAGATGCCGCGGTAGGAGTGCAGCTCGTCGATCACCACGAAGCCGAGCCGGCGGAAGAACTCCCGCCAGCTCGCGTGGTGCGGGAGGATCCCGGCGTGCAGCATGTCCGGGGTGGTGATCAGCACCTGGGGCGGACGGCTGCGCAGCCGGCGGCGCTCGGCCTGGGGCGTGTCGCCGTCGTAGAGGCCGACCCGGATGCGGTCGCCCGCGCCGAGGGCCGCGACGTCGGCGCGGAGCTGGCCGAGCTGGTCCTGCTCCAGGGCCTTCAGCGGGAAGAGGTAGAGGGCGCGGGCCTCGGGGTCCTGGAGGGCGCGCCGCAGCACCGGCAGGTTGTAGACCAGGGTCTTGCCGCTGGCGGTGGGCGTGGCGAGCACCACGTTCTCGCCCGCGGCCAGGTGCTCGAGGGCCCGGGCCTGGTGCGAGTAGAGCCTGGCGATGCCCCGGGCGGCGAGCAGCGGGCGCAGGGGCTCGAAGCCCGGCGGCAGCACCTCGGCGAAGCGCGCCGGCTGCGCCGGCAGGGTCTCCCGGTGCACGAGCGGCTCGCCGAGGGCGGGCTCCGCCCGGATGGCGCAGAGGAAGGCGTCGAGGGACAGCGCGAGGGCCTCGTCGGCTGCCCGACCGGGGAGGAACGCCCGAGGGCGTCCGTCCGGGACGATGCTTGCGGGGGCTCGGGGGGCGGCCGCGAGACTATCCCGAGCCGAGGGGGAGCTTCAAGCCCCGCTTGAGGCGGCCCCCCCCATCCTGCATGCTTCCCCGAGCCGTGCGTCTGTCGCTCCAGGTGCAGTACGCCATCTGCGGGATCTTCGATCTCGCCTACAACGGCGAGGGCGAGCCCATCCAGATCCGCGTGATCTGCGAGCGCCAGGAGATCCCGGCCCGCTACCTGGAGCAGATCTTCCAGCGCCTGCGCCGGGCGCGGCTGGTCGCGAGCAAGCGGGGCCCCGGAGGGGGCTACACCCTGGCCCAGCCCCCCGCCGAGATCACGCTCCGCGACGTGATCGAGGCGGTGGAGGGGCCGCTGGTCGAGGCCCTGGCCCTGGCGCCCCCGGCCCGCAACGGCCGGGACGGCTTCCGCCCGGACTTCCTCTGGCGCCGCCTGGCCGAGCGCCTGGGCGAGGCCCTGGACGAGACCAGCCTCGAGGCCCTCTGCCGCGAGGCCGCCCGGGAGGACGTGAAGCGCGCCCACCCCGAGGCGCCGATGTACTTCATCTGAGCCGAAACCCGAAAAGCTGATGAGTGTCGGGCGCCTTCAACACAGTGGTGGCGCCTGGTGGCGCAGTGGTGGCGCGATGTCGCTCAGCTCGAACCGCCCCGGAGGAGGACGCGGGAGAGGGCGGCCATCGTTTCGACCACCTGGTTGCGTGAGCCCCCGCAGGAAAACTGGAACGTGAGACCCGCGTCGGTGTCCGTTGACCATCGCTCTGGTGTGGACGCCACGCAGGATCCCGCGTCCAAGGTCGCAAGGAACGCATCGGTTGGAGCGTCGCACCCAGCTCCCACCCGCCAGGCATGGACCCCCAGCGCCGCCCACCAGGCCGCCCCAGCTTGTGCTCCCCAGGGTCCTATCCTCCCCGGCCATGCAGCACCCCCTCTGGGCCCTCTCGGGCCGCTTCGCAGGTCAGGGGAGCACTGAACCGCTTGAAGGGCTTGCGGAATGACCTGGCTCATCATGGCAAGCTGGAGGAGCCTCTGAACAAGCGCCAAGTTGCGGAAATGCTTTGCGCCGCCTTGTTCGGCTTCCATTACGTGCGGATGGCGCGGTCGATGTTGGACGCAGCATGACGCTGGAGTATGGACCTCCATCTGCCGTCATCCGCGCCAGCACTCCCGAGAGGGGCAGCTGTCAGAGCGCTTATACTGCGGCTAGATGGGCCCCGGAGCCGCGCATGTGCCGGCCCGTAGTACTTCATCTAGAGGGCGCTTCCCCAAGCGCCCGGAACGCCGCTGCTTTCCGCGCTGCCTCCCCGCCGTGATGGCGCGGGATGGCTCGGCGATGGCGGCCTCCCCTTCCGGCTCGTGTCGAGGACATGATAGGCTGGCCCCGGACACCGCCGCCGCCGGTGAAGACGGGACAACCGACCGAGGTCACGATTGACCCGAAGCCGCGCCCCGTGGCGCAGCCCACTGGCGCTGGAGGGGGCCCGTTCGTGGTCGAGGTCCCGCCGCGAGCCCTTCGCATCATCGATGCGCCGGCTACACGGGGGGATTCATCGAGCACCACCTGATCCCGATCCTGTATCCGGCCGCGCTGACGCCGCACCTCCAAGTGCTGCTGGCTGCGGGTCTGTTCGCCGTGAACGTCACGCTCTACGCGTGGGTCGTTCACCGGGCCCGAGCCGCGATCGGGTGATGCGCCAGGAAGTCGGCGATGGGCGCCGCCACGAGCTTCGCGTCCGCCATCTGCATGGCGTGGTCGACCCCGGGAACTACCGCCTCCTCGGCGTGCGGGATCAGCGACAGGAAGAACTTCTTGCTCGTCTCGAACATGGGACCGCTCTCGCTGCCGATCAGGTAGAGGATCGGCTGCCGGATCCGGCTCGCCGTGCGCTCGAGTCGCCACTCGCGGAACGCGGGGAAGTCCACCTCGAAGAACGTCGCGGTGTCCCTCTCCGCCTGCTCCGCCCCGCCCGGCACGCTGCTCGCCAGCATGGTCCGCCAGTCGGTTCCGACCCTCACCAGGCTCATCCACAGATCGACCGCTCGCCGGCCATCGCCCGCCCGGTGTGCCTCGACGGCCGGAGCCGCGCGCTCGTTGAGGTCCGAGACCAGATCGGCCGGCATCGTCGCGGGCTCGAGCAGCACCAGCGAGTGGACGAGCTCCGGGGCCGCGACCGCGAGCGCGGCCGCGATCACGCCTCCGCCAGAGTGCCCGACCACGTGGGCGCGCGTCACCTCGAGGTGCGAGAGCAGCGCCGCCGCGTCCTGCGCCTGCTGCTCCATGCTGAAGGACCGCGGAATCGGATCGCTGCCGCCGTGTCCGCGGCGGCGATAGCGGATCAGGCGATACCGGTCCGCGAGAGCAGCCTCGCGCGTGAGCGGGAGCAAGGCATCGGCGACGAGCGCGCCGTGGATCAGGAGTACCGGCTCGCCGTCACCGGTCTCGTCGTACTCGAGTCCCCTGGCCTTGAGCATCGCGTTCTCCTCTTCCACCTCGGGTCGATCGGGTCGACACCCGGGTGTGATGAACCCCCCCCGCGATCGTCCCACCCGCGAGCGCTGCAGTCAATCGCGACGGTGAATACCTACCCGATCTCTCCGTGGGCTTCCCCCCGCCCTGCTCCTTTCATGGGAGATCCCTGTTCCTCGGACGGCCGTTCCCTGTTCCGGAGGGCAGGGAAATCGCGTTCCGAAGGGCCGGAATCCGGCTCCGTTCCGGCCCGAGCGCCACGGCGAGGGCCCGAGCTTGCGGGAACTCCCTGTATCTTCCCTGCTGATCAGGGACCCTGGCCGCCAGAGACGGGTTCGCACCAGACTCCCCCCACCGCCAACCAATCTGCGGTTGCAGAGACTTGGCGGCCGCTACCCGCGACAGCTCGAGAAATTCCCGTGGGTTCGTGGGGTTTTGGCGGGGACCCCCTGCCGCTTCCGGAACCAGAGACCGCGGGCTCCGGGCCTGGAAGGCCCGGCGGCTCGCGTTGGTCTCTGTCGCGGGGTTGGGCGGTTCGGTTTCGCCCGATCATCTGGGCACGACGGCCGCGTCGAGCGGCGGAACCAGGCGGTCATGGACGATCCAACGGCCCGCCGCTGCCGGTCGTCGACCGGGTCGACGAGGCCTGACCCCGGACTCCACCGCGGTCCTCGTCCCCCCACGGTATGATTCGCGGAGGCCGATGACCGCGTCGCGCCCCCCGATCCTGGTCCTCGTCGCCCTGCTCTGCCTCCAGGGATGCTTCTCACCGATCCCGCTCGGCTCGCCGGTCGAGTTCGCTCCGGACGAAGGTCTCCTGGTCGTCTCCACCGACTCCCCGTGGCCCATCGTCGAGATGCGCGCCGGGCTGCGAACCGTGGTCAGGGACGTCGAGGCCGGCCAGCAGCTCCTCCTGGTGCGGGCTCCCGTGGGCCGGCACCGCTGGCGCCGCGTGGTCTTCCGCCAGGGAAGCTGGCACTTCCGACTCACACGGCTGCGCGGACCGAGCTGGGCCTTTCGCGTGGCGCCCGGCAAGATCAGCTACTCCGGCCACGTGCTGCTCGACTGGGGCAAGAACGTGGGGTCGGCGCACCTCCGCGTCGGCGGCATGAGGAATCGCAGCGCCTTCA
>Ga0299906_10002393_pt1 | contig 15607 bp, 13 predicted proteins | sample RVTome_14_FD_200259 | JGI IMG/M metagenome (GOLD analysis project Ga0299906, IMG submission 200259) | Soil microbial communities from uranium-contaminated site in the Upper Colorado River Basin, Wyoming, United States - RVT145D125 (version 2) ... | reverse complement strand
TGGTGTGTCGGGATCCATCCAGATCCAAGCGGATATGGTGATTGGAAACACAAGATCATCGTAGATATTCCCAAGGTCAACATAGTCATCAATACCATCAAACACCAGTGTTCTATTATCAACGGGGTAGTCTTCGACATTTATTATCGATATCGATGTTGAGATGGGGTCACCCAGCGCCAGACCGTCGGAAATTCCTTCTATCTCAAAGTGAACTTCTTCGGCCGGCTCATCTTCAAAATCCCTTAGCGCATTAAAAGTAAATGAAGTTTCTACAGAGCCTGGATCAATAGCAATCGTGAATTCCTCAGAAAAAAAAAGTAGGTTGTTAAGGCCGAAGTCTTTACCAAATTCCGCCGAAGAGCTGCTAACAGAAAAAGTAATATACTCCGTTCGCGTCGTTGGTCCTGAAAACAAGACAGTGACGCTAACTGCGTCATTTTCTTCGACGCCGGATGTGGGGAACTCAAAATTGACCATGATTTTTGGGTCCTCATCGTCGCAACTCGACAACGGCAACATGAAGGTGCCCACAAAAAGCAAGAGTATGGTCTTAATATTTGGTAACGGATTGTTCATGGATGAAGGAGTTTGGGCTTATGCAGCTACAGATTTGATCTATAATAATATGACGCCCATTTCCAGGGCCCCAACGGAATTAGTACCAAAGGTGGGAATCGAACCCACACATCCGAAGATACACGATTTTGAGTCGTGCGCGTCTACCAGTTCCGCCACTTTGGCAATTAAGTACCTTCAGTTTCGAAGGGGTATTGCGCGCCTGTCCGTCCGAAGCGTAGCGCAGGCGGATCTACCAGTTCCGCCACTTTGGCAAGCAAGATACCTTCCTTTTCTTGAAGGTGGTAAGTGCGCGCGTGTCCGTCCGAAGCGTAGCGCAGGCGGATCTACCAGTTCCGCCACTTTGGCAAGTAAGCAACCCCTCCTTTTCCGGAAGGTGGTAAGTGCGCGCTTGTCCGTCCGAAGCGCAGCGCAGGCGGATCTACCAGTTCCGCCACTTTGGCAAGTAAATACCCTCCTTTTTTGAAGAAGGGCTTGCAAATATGGGCAATCTTTAAGTTATGATCAATCTACAGCTCAATATATTTCTCAACAGAAAAGGCCTGAGAACGTTCTGAAAATAGTGATTTTACACTTCCCCAGACCTTGCCAAACAATTCCGATTTGCGGTAGTTTTCAAGACATTCAACATCATCCCAGTGGCTAAAGGTCGTGTACGTTAAAGGATCGTCAATATCCTTGAGTAATTCAAGATGACGGCAACCCCTTATTGCCCGGATCTCCTTCATATGACTGTTAAAAATTTCCAGAAACTCGTCCACGCCGGCGGCGGTGAAATGCATACGGACAATTCGAATTAGCATGAGGGTGGGGGGATATGAAGTATAAAGTTATAAGCCGGGATAAGGTTGATGGTGTCTTATTCATCAAAGATAATATTCACGGTACTGTCGTAGCCCAATCCCAGTAATTCCGAAGCGTTTCCTTTGTAGATGCCGATCTCCAGGAGGTTAAGACTGTTAAACACGAGGAAACATTCGCCTTGTTCGGCATGGTTATACGCCGAATGTATCCGTCTGAATTTCTCTCCTCCAAATTGAACCGTATATATTTTCCCTTTGCTCAATACGTCAAATGCATGCTTAGAGATGTTGGTTATTAAGTTCCCCATTCGGTCTACACGCACCACACTTCCGGTTATCTGTTTTTTTGTAGCCTTAGCCTGCCGGTCAATCATTTTCTTAAATGTCGATAGCGGCCTACCCAGATTGGTAATTGAAACGCCACTCGCAAGTTTACACGCGGCATGGGCGAAGACATCTCTCTCCGGAAAAGTAGTGCTATCGGAACCCAGGGCAGTTAGTTCAACGAGTTGCTGGTGGGGTTTGTCGCTAATTAGGCCGAATAGCCCGTTGTCACAACCTACAAAGTAATGATCCTCCAATTTCAGGGCAATGTGGGCATCATCCCGATTTCCAGTGGCATCAACACCGACAAGGTGAACAGTTCCTGCAGGAAAATCGCGAAAAACCGAGCGCAGGACAAAAGCAGCATGGGCAATATCCGCAGGTCCTATTTTGTGGCTTATATCCTCTACACGGATTCCCGGGTTGATACTTATGATCTTGGCCTTAATTGCTGCAACGTAGTGGTCACTTTCGCCTGCGTCCGTAAGTAGAGTTACAATGGCCATGGTTGATGCTGCCGTAGATATTCGCTAATTTTGGTAAAGTAAACATTTTTAAACCACATTATTTTTACGCTAAATTCTAATTCGTTGACTGAAAAAGTAGTTACCCTGGAAAACATCTCCATGATTGATTTTTTGGGAATCGAAAACAAGACGATTGACACCCTGTCGGCAGCATTTCCGAAAAGTAGGATCGTATCACGCGGGAATCAAATTCTGATTAAAGGGACTACAGCGGAAATTGTTCAAATCGACGATATCCTCAGTTCGCTGCTGGAGCATTATAACAAGTTTGGAAAAATTACGGAAGAAAATGTTCAGGCCTATGTCGACCGTGAGCACGAAAGTATCTCGCCAGGCAATCATACTCCAGGTGGTGATGTAATTGTTTATGGCACCAAAGGAGCACCAATAAAGGCAAAGACCGGTAACCAGGAAAAACTCGTTCGATTGGTAGGAGAGAATGACCTGGTTTTTGCCCTGGGTCCTGCGGGTACCGGAAAAACTTATATTTCTGTCGCCCTGGCGGTAAGAGCCTTAAAGAATAAGCATATTAAAAAAATTATTATTACTCGTCCCGCGGTGGAAGCCGGCGAAAACCTCGGCTTTCTTCCGGGAGATCTCAAGGAAAAAATCGATCCTTACTTAAGACCTATCTATGACGCACTTCGTGATATGATTCCATTTGAAAAACTAACCTATTATATGGAACGCGAAATCATAGAAATTGCACCCCTGGCCTATATGCGCGGCCGTACCCTAAACAATGCCTTCATTTTGCTGGATGAAGCACAAAATACCTCGCCCATGCAGATGAAAATGTTCCTTACCCGAATGGGCCCCGAATCAAAGATGATTGTAACCGGCGACACGACACAGGTCGATTTGCCGGTGAAGCAAAGCTCCGGCTTGAAACAAGCCATCAGATTACTCAAGGACGTCAAAGGAATCGGGTTCGTAGAACTCAGCGAAAAGGATGTCGTAAGGCATAGGCTCGTAAGAGACATCATCGAGGCTTACGGAAAGGAAACTTCTTAGGACTAAACAGCCGCGCCATGTTTCGGTGGATACCGTATGCTTTTGTCCGTATCGTTCTCTTTTTTTGCGCAGGGATTCTATGGGCGATCCATGGTGCCTACCTTTTGAGTTATTCCCTGTCGTGGAAATTATTTGCTTTCTCTGTAGCGCTTTTTTTTATCCTAACCTTTTTTCGCAGCAGATTTCGCGTCAAGCCGGGGATTCCAGGATTGGCCGCAATCTTTCTCGCCGGATTCTTAAATGTGCACCTTCATACCAGTTCAAGGTCTGACCATCACCTCTATAACCTCGATTCGCCCCTCGAATACTATCGCGCCGTTGTGACAAGCACGCCTCAGGAAAAAGATGGGTTTTGGAAAATGGAAGTATCAACCAATCTGGGGCGTGCTAATGGGGACTGGCGGCAGGTGGATGGGACGATGATCCTTTACTTACGCATTGACAGACTGTCGAGACCATTAAGATTCGGACATGAACTCCTGGTCAAAGGGACTCCTCAACCTGTTGCACCTCCAAAAAATCCGGGCGAATTTGACTATAAGCAATTCCTTGAGTTCAAGAATATCTATCACCAACATTTCGTAACACCAAATGAAATTCTGGTCGTTGGGACCAACGCTCCGGGTGTTCTAAGAAGCCTTGCCAATGATACCCGTTCGAAGGCGGTGGGTATTTTGAAAAAATACATATTGGGCGAGCGTGAACAGGCCATAGCGCTGGCATTGATATTGGGTGTTAAGGATGATCTGGACCCGGAAGTGCGCGACGCATATGCAGCGTCAGGCGCGATGCATGTACTCGCAGTCTCGGGACTTCATGTCGGAATTTTTTATTGGCTTATACTAGTGCTCGCAAAACCGTTTCAAAAAGGGCCGGCTTCAAAATGGATCATCGCCATCATCAGCCTGTTGGTTCTGTGGTCCTATGCGCTGGTTACAGGTCTTTCACCGTCAGTCATGCGTGCTGTGACGATGTTTTCCTTTTTTTCCCTTGCGCGAGCGTGGAATCAAAAGACAAATGTTTATAATGTGGTGGCCGCGTCGGCATTTTGCCTTCTGCTATACAACCCACATCTCATTATGTCCGTTGGATTCCAGCTTTCCTACATGGCAGTGATAGGGATTGTGACATTACAACCCCGTCTGTATCGACTTTGGGAGCCCGATAAGCTTGTTTGGGATCATGTCTGGAAAATATCAACCGTGGCGATTGCTGCGCAGCTGGCCACTTTTCCATTGGGCATTTTCTATTTCAATCAATTTCCCAATTATTTCCTGCTCTCCAATATCGTGGTCATACCGGGTGCGTTTATGGTGCTTGTTGGCGGCATCCTCTTACTGGGCGTAAGTTTCTCTTCCCTGGTGGCCGGGTTTTTTGGAGAAATGCTGGGATGGATAATAAAAGCAATTAATGCCATGATTTTTGGAATAGAAAGTTTACCCTTTAGTCATGTGGAGAATATTTATATCGATTCATTTCAATGTATTTTGATCATTGGAATTGTCGCCATGATTTTTTTATTTTTTGAATACAAAAATAGTTTCTATTTGATTTCGACGGCTGCGGCTGTAGTAACTCTTTCGTTGTCGATGTGGATTCATTATAGCAGCGTTGTTGCGAGACCCACGGTGACTATTTACAATATCCCGGGACACACGGCTATTGATTTCGCGGAGTATGGAAAAGTGCAATTCATTGCGGATAATGAATTGATGGGAGATGTGTCGGCGGCGGATTACTTTATCCGGCCAAACCGTTGCAGACAGGGGATACAAAAGGCTTTGATATCCGATTCGTTACATCGGGAATTTGAGGGATGCACTATCTTCGCCTGGCAGAATAGAACGATATTGCGCATACATTCGACGGCATTCAGGATACCGAATGAACTGAAGGTCGATTACGTTATTGTGAGCAATGATGCTGTTCAAAATCTCGGTAGCGTTGTGGATCATCTGCAAACGAAAGAGATAATCCTGGATAGCAGCAACTCATTTTACCGGACGAAAACGATGATGGCGGAGTCCGAAGACCTGAGCGTTCCGGTCTATTCTGTCCGACACCAGGGTGCTTTTACCATAAAGATTTAATACATGCTATGAAATATATTGATTATCGCGTCGTCGACACTATTGGTATAGTTGTGCTCAACCGCCCTGAAAAGCGAAATGCGCTGAACTTTGAGATGGTGTCGGAACTTAAGGCGGCATTCTCAAACCTCGAAGCCGATGAGCATGTAAAGGTAATTGTCCTTCGCGCGGAGGGCAGTGTATTTAGCGCCGGAGCAGACCTAAAATATCTTGAAGATTTACAGAGGTTTTCCTATGACGACAATTTGGCTGACTCGACGCACTTAAAGGAATTGTTACTTCAGATCTATACGTTGAAGAAGGTTGTAATTGCCGAGGTTCAGGGGCATGCTATTGCGGGCGGGTGCGGGCTTGTGTCGGTCTGTGATTTTGTGTTCTCCGTTCCCGAAGCATCTTTTGGCTATACAGAAGTAAGAATTGGTTTTATTCCCGCTATTGTCCTTGTATTCCTGCTTCGAAAAATTGGAGAAGCGAGGGTAAAGTATCTCACACTAAGCGGGCAGTTGATTACCGCGGCTGAAGCGTGCCAACTTGGAATTGTTAACAGAATTATTCCTTCCGAATCTCTTGCGGGCGAAGTTTTGACATTCGCCAAAAACCTGAGCATATCAAATTCCGGTGAGGCTATGAAAACGACAAAGCAGGTGATCGCTCAGGTCCAGTCTATGCCGTTAGATGAAGCACTATCGTTTGCTGCGGAGATGAATGCAAAATCGCGGTCAAGTGATGATTGCCGGAAAGGAATCAGCGCATTTCTGCGAAAAGATAAAGTCACCTGGTAGACACTGTTGGTCAGCTTTTTAATACCGACACCTTTTCAGTAATATCACCTGTTGGAAACGCCGCGATCCATATTACAACGTTACTGGAAACACCCCCAGTTCAGGCCCCTTCAGGAGGATATTATCAATACTGTGCTGGAAGGAAAAGACACATTGGCGCTACTTCCGACAGGAGGTGGTAAATCAGTATGTTTTCAGGTGCCTGCGATGTTGAAAGAGGGATTGTGTGTTGTTATAACGCCTCTGATTGCACTAATGAAGGATCAGGTTGAGCAACTCAAGAGGCGGGGTATTGAGGCCATAGCCATTCATTCGGGTATGAGCCGGCAACAAATTGATATTCTGTTAAATAATGCTATTTATGGAACTGTAAAATTCCTTTACGTTTCCCCAGAGCGATTGCTTACCGAAATTTTTGTGGTGCGCGTGAGGCAAATGAACGTTGGATTTATTGCTGTCGATGAGGCTCATTGTATTTCCCAGTGGGGCTACGACTTTCGTCCGGCCTACCTGCAGATTGCATCGCTGCGCGAGTTGATTCCGACAGCGACAGTGATAGCGTTGACTGCTACCGCGACAACGGTGGTAAGGGATGATATCATTCAGAAATTGGCGTTTAGAAAGCCGTGGGCAGTTTTTCAGGCATCCTTTGCCCGTGACAATGTGTCTTTCGTCGTACGTAAGACGGAGAACAAGGAAAAGAAGCTGCTCGAAATCCTGCAGAAGATCAAGGGGTCAGCTATTATTTACGTTCGCTCGCGAAAGGCGACACAGGAAATAGCCGAATGGTTGACGAAAAAGAAAATCTCGGCTTCCTTTTATCACGCAGGCCTTGGCTTTGAGGAGCGAACGCGGAAGCAGGATGCCTGGATAAAAAACGCAAGTCGCGTTATGGTCGCGACCAATGCTTTTGGCATGGGAATAGACAAGCCGGATGTCCGTGTTGTAGTTCATGTTGATCTTCCGGAAAACATTGAATCGTATTATCAGGAAGCCGGTCGTGCAGGCCGGGACGGCCATCGCGCATATGCGGTCATGATCTATCACGATGGTGACGTACTCAATACCCGGGCCAAGGTGGAACAGGGCCATCCAGATCGGGATGTATTGGTGAAAGTATATCAGGCTTTGGCAAACTACTATCAACTCGCTATCGGTAGCGGTGAAGGGCAAAGTTTTGATTTTGACCTGGTGAATTTTTCGGAGCGATTCCACTTCCATTCCACCGAAGTATACGCTGCAATGAAAAAACTGGAAGAAGAAGGTGTAATCCAATTCAATGAAAGCTTTTACAGCCCATCGACACTTCATCTTAGCCTTGACAAAGGCAAACTCTATGAGTTCCAGGTTGCCAATGCAAAATTTGATGGACTTTTAAAAATGCTGATGAGGTTGTATGGCGGCGAGATCCTTTCCGGTTTTGCAAAGATCTCGGAGAGCTACCTGGCCAGAGGGTTGAACGAATCACTCCAGACGGTTGTCAAAGCGCTCAGGCATCTTGATGAGCTTAGGGTGCTCATTTATCAGCCTGTTAAGGATCAACCTCAGGTAACCTTTGTACTGCCGCGCCAGGACGCTGACCGGTTACCTCTCGATTTGAAACGGATGGCGGATCGCAAAAAATTGGTCTTCGAAAAACTGAATGCGATGATTGCGTATGTTAGTGGTTCACAACGTTGCCGAATGCAGATGATACAGGATTATTTTGGCGAAGTCTCGCAAGAAACCTGTGGAATATGCGACGTTTGTATAGAGCGGCGAAAGAAGGATAACGCGCATGCTTTTGAGGACTTGAAGGAGGAAATACTGCACATACTAAAGCAAAAATCCATGACGGTTGAGCAAGTAGAAGAGCAAATCGCTCCGGATAACCCCGAATTATTCGTTGATGTTGTTCGTGAGATGATCGACGAAGGATTGTTGGAGTATGATGACGCCTGGAAATTGAATTTCCGGAAACAAAAAACGTAAATCTATGTTCTCATCTCATGAATAGACGGACAGTTAAAATAATCAAGATCGTTGTTTTTTTTCACCTCTTTGTGGCTGTTGCCTTAATTCTCACCCACTGCAGCTTCACCCGATACGCGAAGAAATCCTATGAGAGCGCTAAAGCAGAAATTCCCTTCGACGTAATTATTGTTCCTGGTGTGCCCTTCGAGCATGAGAACACCACATCGGTTATGAAGATGCGAATATTCTGGGCTAAACACCTTTTCGACAGTGGCTTTACGCGAAATATTATTTTTTCCGGATCTGCGGTCTACAGCCCGTTTGTAGAGAGTATTATCATGAAAGTTGTTGCCGATTCGTTGGGGATTCCTTCTGATCACACCTTTTCGGAACAAAAAGCTGAACATAGTACTGAGAATGTGTATTATTCTTGGAAACTGGCCCGGGTGATGGGTTTTGAAAAAATAGCGCTGGCGACTGATCCGTTTCAGTCGCGATTGTTAGGAAGTTTTATCCGTAAGTATTGCCCGGAGGTAACGTCAATACCGATCGTTTTTGACATGCTGGATGTGGATAACCTGTCGTTGCCGTTGATCGACACAACGGCGGCATATGTACCGGGTTTTGTATCGATTACCAAACGCGAAGGATTTTGGGAGCGTTTCAGGGGAACCATGGGTAAGCGAATCAAGGAAGAGATTAGTGAGGAAAAGGAGGGGATTGATCAAGATTCTTGGGAAACCAATTAACGACAACTCTTCCCGGAGTACGAGTTAATTGGTCAACAGTTCTTGAGCATTTTGCATGGCCACCTTAGAAGGGGTATCACCACCAATCATTCTGGCTATTGCTTTGACACGTTCATCTTCATCCAAAAGTTTTATTGAGCTAACTGTTTTTGAGGCAGTATGATCTTTGAATACAAAATAGTGTGCATCGCCCTTGGCGGCAATCTGAGGTAAATGACTAATGGTGATGAGCTGATGATTTTGTGACATCATTTTCATCATGCTACCGAGTTTTATTGCGATTTCGCCGGAGACACCGTTATCGATTTCATCCAGAACTAAGGTCGGCATCGCGGTTTTTTCTGCCATAACATATTTGATACAAAACATTAGTCTCGAAAACTCGCCACCGGAAGCAACGAGCGAAAGCGACTTTGGAGCAATTCCCTTGTTCGCACTAAAGAGAATATCGATCGTATCAATCCCCTGGGCTGATAGCTCTACAACGTCTGCATTGATTTGTAACGTCGCATTGGGAATACCGAGATCCTTCAGGAGGGTTGTGATCTTTTTACATAGTGGAGCGAAAATTTTCGATCGTGACTCACTTATTTTTTCGGCAATCTCCATGGCGTTCTGTCGAGACTGATCAAACGTATTTCGTGCGCGGTTCAATGCTTCATCGAGGTTGGCCGTGAGCGTGTCTTTTTGCTCAAGTCTTTCCTGAATTTTCAAAAGGTCTTTCACATCCTGAACCTTGTGTTTCTTGAACAATCGATAGATGGTACTCAGCCTCTCCTTGACCAACTCAATACGTTCAGGGTCAAACTCAATCGTTTCTCCCTGGCGTTCCATTTCCATGGCCAGGTCATCGATTTCAATGATTACACTTTCCAGCCGATGAAAGAGGTTTGTATAATTCGGTGCATAAGCAGCGATATGTTGGAGGTGGTTTCGCGCCTCGGATAAGGTCTTGCGTGATGCATACTCTGATTCAGTAATTAATTCCAGTGCCTGCTGAAACCTGGATTTTATCTCACTGGTGTGTTCCATGATTTTCAGATCGGATTCCAGTGTCTCCTGTTCTGATTCTTGAAGTTCGACCTTAGTCAGTTCGTCGAGTTGAAAACGTACGTAGTCAGCCTCCTGCCTTAGCGTATCCGCTTCCCTGGTTAAACTCTCGAATTCCTTTTTTGATTTGACGTACAACGCCCAGGCTTCAGAAAATTGGTTGCGAAGGGTCTTATTACCGGCATACGCGTCTACTAGTTTGAGCTGAAACGACTGTTGACCAAGTTGCAGCGTTTCATGTTGCGAATGGATATCCATAAGTAAGTTTCCAATTCGTTTCATTACCTCTAACGTCACTGGCGTATCGTTGATGAATGCCCGGGATTTACCCCCCGAACTAAGTTCCCGGCGGATGACTGTCAAATCATCATAGTCGAGATCTTCGGTTTGGAAAGTAGACTGCAGGTTATAGTCTTTGATGCCGAAGGTCCCTTCGATGATACATTTTCGTTTTTCATCCCACAATACTTTTGTATCTGCCCGATTTCCAGTTAACAAGCCAATGGCTCCCAGCATAATTGATTTTCCTGCCCCTGTTTCACCCGTGACTACATTGAGTTTCCCGGAGGGCTCCATGACGAGCTCTCGAATCAATGCATAATTCTGTATCGAAAGGTGTTTCAGCATTACGATTTCGTGTCGAGGTAAACTTCAGCAATGTCAGAGAACGAGTACTTTACTTCCCTCAGGCGCTTATTCTTTACAAGGATTTCACCGGTACTGACGGACCTTAAAATTCCAAAAATCGTGGTACTATTTGAAAGAACTACCGTAATTTCCTTACCTACGAAATCTGTGATTTTGGATTTTATCTGAAACGGATCATTCAGGCGAAGTTGTCGTGTACCCATATTGATGAATCTTCCTGTGCAAAGCTGACGAAATCAATGCTTGAATCCAAAAGGGGGGGATCTCAGTCCTGAACTATCTTTTCATAACTGACGCGGTTCGATGGGTCTATCGTTGTAATGATATCGTAGGCTTCCCGCCGGACCTGGATGTTTCCTGTAGAAAAAATATTGGCAAGTTCTTTACTCTTGGCGTCAAAGAAGCTAACGACCAAAATGGATGTGGGATTTACATCGCGAACTTTCTTTACTTCCCGTAATACACGAAGAATAATGTCCCGGCTTTTGTCGGGATCTTTATCAAAGGTATCCAGACCCAGCCGATGGTAGGAGTAGGATGCTTTGCGCATTTCTAGCATCTGGCCGTTGTTATAGTTCTCAACAATCCAATACCGGCTTCTGTTGCTGCTTAAAGGTTGCCACCCGGGGCGATTGGCCTGCTGGGCATTGTTGACAACGGCAAGGGCTTTTTGAAAATAAGGTGTACCACCAAGTTCACTAAAGGCATCATAATCCACACCGATGATAAGATATGCATACAGGGCAAGCATAGACGTCAGGTTGGTGGTGTATGTATTGTCATTAAATTCCAATGGAAGTGATTCAATGTATTCAAACTCCCAGTCCCGGTCGGCGAAATTAAAGGTCAGGCTTGAGTAATTCGAATTGTAAACGGGACGGGCTGCCTGAACCTGAACGGACGCCGAGAAATTTCCAATGGTCGTTGAGGGTTTTGTAATGGTAATGAGCATGTTGCAGTTAATTTTCTCGTGTGCTTTATAGGCATCATTTGTCCATTTGCGTGAATTCATAAATTGCTCAATAGCACTTTTCATATCCCGGAAAATTCCACGATCTGACGTAGTTACCTGGGTTGAATTTATGGTAACGATACAGTTGAGTTCCTGTGCGTAGCCGCCCATTGCCAACAGGAGAAGCACCGAAAGAACGATATAGTTTTTTTGTTTTCCCGTCATTTTGTCAATTGCCAAATCGAGGTGTATCCGTCTAAGGATATTCGATAATAGCTTGCACAATATCTTTGGCCGCGCTTCGCTTGTCCTTTAGCGCGAATGACCTGGACTGATGTTGCCGATTGATAATTGTTATTTTATTAGTATCGTAACCGAAGCCTGCGCCTTCATCGTTCAGAGAATTCAATACGATGAGGTCAAAGTTCTTGTCGGTTAGCTTTTTAAAGGCGTTAGTCTCTTCGTTTTCAGTTTCAAGCGCAAAGCCTACGACAATTTGTCCGTTGTGCTTCAATTTGCCCAGTGAAGCAGCAATGTCGTTGGTCTTCGTCAGCTCGAGTGTCAGCGAATCGTCGTTCTTCTTGATTTTTTGCGGCGCTTTTGTTTTCGGCTTATAGTCTGACACAGCTGCCGCTAAAACAGCAATATCGGTGTTCGGAAAGATCGAAGTACTTATAGCGTGCATTTCATCAGCTGAAGTTACCGGGTTAACGTTAATCCGTGGGTGTTTGGTATGCTGATTCGTCGGTCCGCATACAAGTTCTACGGTGGCTCCGGCACGAGCAAGTTCCTCGGCGATCGCAAATCCCATTTTCCCGGAGGAATGATTACCAATGAACCTAACCGGGTCTATAGCTTCAAATGTGGGTCCCGCGGTTACGAGTACTTTTTTTCCGGCGAGTTTATTCTCACTCGCAAAAAATTGCTCGAGGTGTTCCAATATCTCTTCGGGCTCAGCCATACGGCCATTACCTACCAGTCCACTGGCCAACTCGCCATGGACGGGATCAATGACGATATTTCCAAAGCTCTTAATTGTATCGAGATTTACCCGTGTTGCCGGATGGGCCAGCATATCGAGGTCCATGGCCGGAGCAATAATAACGGGGCATCTTGCCGACAGGTAGACGGATAGCAAAAAATTATCGCAAATGCCGTTCGCCATCTTGGCGATTGTGTTCGCCGTGGCCGGAGCGATGAGTAATGCATCGGCCTCGTTCGCCAATTCAACGTGATTATGCCATGATCCTGTATTCGGATCTGAGAAGGACGTGCGTACAGGATGTTTTGAAAGCGTTGAAAGTGTCAGGGGGGTGATAAAATCGTGGGCTGACGGGGTCATGACGGGTTGCACTGAAGCACCGGCCTTCACCATGAGTCGTGTGAGGACTGCGGATTTATAGGCCGCGATTCCACCACAAACTCCAAGAATAATTCTTTTGCCCCGTAGCATGGGTCAATCGAGATTAAAGATCCGGCTTCGAATCAATTTCGCTACGCATGCGAAAATTTAATTTTTCCTCCAGAAACTCCTCGGTCGCCGTTGTCGTAGGTTTCGGCATACGCTCATAAAACTTGGAGATCTCTATTTGCTCTCTGTTCTCAAATACCTCTTCGAGGTTGTCGACAGTTGTGGCAAACTCGGCGAGTTTGTTGTTAAGCTCTTCCTTAATATTAACGGCGATTTGGCGGGCGCGTTTGGAAATCACTACTACTGACTCATAAATGTTGCCAGTTTGAGCTGCGATCTTTTCTATATCGCGGGTAACTACAGATGATTGAACTGCCATAGGGATTATGAATTATTAAATATTGATTTATTGATTTTTTCTAAACTCGATGAATACAGTTTTTCAGCGTCGGTAAGAAATTCACTATTGGGATACTTATCGACAAATTCTTTGTAGTGCTCAACTACTTCTTTATACCGATCGAGTTGTTTGGTGAAAATACTTTGTTCCGCCAGTTTATACTCAGACACGATCACTAGGTATGAAGCCCTCTCAAGATATTTGGAGTCGGGAAAATTGCTGATGAAATTACCGAGCGCTACGATGGCTGCCTTGTAACTCCTCATCTTATAATATTGGTAAGCATTTTCGAAACCCTTGTTTTCAAGTTTTACCTGAGTAGTCATGATTACCTCAATCGCCCGGTCCCTGAAAGAACTATTGGGGTAACGGTTGAGGAATTGTTGCATAGCGGCCATGGCTTCGATACTGCTGGTCTGATCGAGGTTTGTGTTAGGCGACGATTCATACAACGAATACGCATACATAAACCGCGCTTCCTCTGCCATGGAACTGCGCCCATAAGTCTCGTAAAATGTTCGGAATTGTTCGGATGCCAATAAATATAGTTTTTCATGGAACTGGCAATTGGCAAGGAAAAACTGCACTTTCTCACCTTCCGGCAGTCCTCTCACAATTGGTATTATTTGTTCAAATAGTACCGAAGCCTTGTAATAATCTTCCTTCGCATAGTAATTCAGGGCCGCATCGTGCTTCACACGCCAGTCCTGACTTTTCTCAATTCTCCTGAATTTGCCGCAGGAAACGCTAATCAGCGCGATTACAACAAGGAATAGATATTTAGATACACTGTGCATAAGCCCGCAAATATAGCATAAGAACGTGTATCTGAAAACGTGATTTTGTGTTCCTTTAGTATCTAAGCAGGAAAACGGGTTATTTCCGCACAATAAGCTTGCGGGTCATAACGCCTTCATTATCGATGTACAGGGTATAAAAATAAATACCAGCACTAAGACCTTCCGTCCTAAACCGCACATAATTCTCCATGGAAGGCAGGGCGTATTCACCCACAACATTACCAAGGAGGTTGTGAATCACGATTTTGGCTTTTACCTGGTCATTTAATATGCGATAGTCGACAACGGCATGGTCCACAACCGGGTTGGGGTAGACATCGTGCAGTGTCATAAACCGGGAGCTATAAATATTCTGTTTTTCCGGCCTTTCTTCGATGGTAAAATTCAGATTGAATTCAATAGAGTTTGAGGGGTTCGCTTTATTATAGGCTAAATAACTCAGCATGCTTTCCCCCGATACCAATCCCGCTTCCAGCGTGATTTGAAGGTTATTCAACACCTGACCTGGCTCAATTTTGATGATGTAATCCTCAACCCGTTGATCCAGGCAATTGTTGTCAAGGCAGAAATAATTTTTTTGTGTTCCGCCAAGCTGGCTGCTCACTTTTCGGATCACCAGGGTAATCGGTTTGTCAGAGGTATTCCTGAATCGGAGCGGGGCATTTATAGTTTCCCCGATTATGCCCTTGTATGATTCCTGGTGGCCAAGCAATTCAATTCCCTGCGAGAAACCGCAATAGGTTATGAAAAGCAATATGACCAACAACAGATTCTTCATAAAAACAAAGCCAGTTCCACAAAATTTAAACTTTTCAGTGGTTTGTCATAATAGAATGCAAAGTTTTTCGTTTCGTTTGCCATTTATTTTTTCAGCAAACGTTTGCGGTAACAAAAATGATGGCAAATTACCGAATTTGGGCCTTTACGACGTCATTCTTGACGGGCTTGTCGCTTTCCTTCCAAACGAAGCCATGGAGGGTCTGGTCGTCCGGCTTTATTTCATGAGGCGGGATAAACCGGGCCTCGGGCTGTACATAAAAAGAAAGGTTGTTTACTTTACCATCCTTAAAACGAATGGTTATGTTGCTACAGATTATCTTGTTAATCCCCATGGCAGAAGCCTCTTCCTCGCTCAGTGCATAGTAGATACTTTCACCATTACCCTCAACAATTACGCGATCAATTTTCTTTTGCTTAAATATGGCAGTCATCTTTCTACCCTTTATCTGGTTATAGTTTAGCAGTGAATCTTTGGAGATCACGAACGCGTTAACATTGAGGAACATCCGATCGATGGCCTTGTTCTTGATAAGCATACGGATAGAATCAGCTGTCATTTGGTTCCCTTCGGTCCATAACACGGGGTCTTTATAAAAATAAATCGTGGAATCAGACTCCCTATACTCGAGTGAATCGGCGACTCCCTGAAGGTCATTTCTGAAAACCTTCACATGATTGTATGCCAGCAACCGCTTTTTTGTTGGATCCTTGCTTTCAATTGAGACCAGGGTATCGGCAGTAATGA
>Ga0299906_10002392_pt1 | contig 15609 bp, 14 predicted proteins | sample RVTome_14_FD_200259 | JGI IMG/M metagenome (GOLD analysis project Ga0299906, IMG submission 200259) | Soil microbial communities from uranium-contaminated site in the Upper Colorado River Basin, Wyoming, United States - RVT145D125 (version 2) ... | reverse complement strand
TGGTTCCGGAGCCCCCCTTTAAGAAAGGGGGGTTGGGGGGATTTCTTCCTGGGCCGTCGAGATGCCTCCAGCCCGTGGGCGAGCCGGCGCTCGTCGAGCGGCAGCTCCACAGTCGCCGGCGGACGCGGATAGCGTCGCCAGACCTGTTTGGGACGCGCCGGTCGGCCTGCTCACCTGGGAGGAGCGCCTTTCGTTCTTGGGAAGGGCGCGGCGAGCTCTATCAGCGGGCGTACGATCTGGACTCTTGGTCGGTCTCGCCGGAGAACGGCCGTGAGACGGAACTCTATGGGTCGCGACGACCAGTGGTCTTTTCTACTCCGTAGGGAGACTGAAGGCCTCGGCTGAGGATAGGACCGTGGAAAGGGTAGCCAGTGCCACTGGCGGCGCTTCATGGTTTGCTAGAATACCCCCCCAGCCGCCTCGAGCGCAACAACCCGGAGGCCCCCAGTGGCAAGAAAGAAGAAGTCCCCTCCACCCCGCGGACCCCAACTGGAGATGGCCGGCGCCCTCTGCGTGGCCTTCGTCAACACCGCCAGCGCCCGGCCGAACAACACCCAGCAGGGCGTCGCCAACTACGCCGAGCTCCTGATCTGGGGACAGCAGGTGGGCGTCCTGTCGACGCTCGACGGCGAACGGCTGCGGCGGCTCGCCGCCGAGCGGCCCCAGGACGCCGCCGCCGTCTACGCGGCGGCCGCCAAGCTGCGCCTCGTGCTGATCCGTCTCTTCCACGCCTCGCGGAAGGGGAAGGACCTGCCCCAGGACGACCTCGACGCCTTCAACGCGGCGCTCGCCGAGGCGCTGCCGGCGCAGCGCCTGGTGCGCGGCGGCGACTCGGGGCTGACCTGGGGCTGGGCCGGGGAGGAGGACGCGCTCGACCGCGTGCTCTGGCCCGTCCTCCACTCGGCGGCCGAGACGCTGATCGCCACTGCCGGCCGTCCCCACGTGCGCCAGTGCGCCTACAAAGGTTGTACGCTCTACTTCGTCGACTCCAGCCCGCGTCAGCGGCGTCGATGGTGCGACCGGAAGGTCTGCGGCAACCGCGCCGCCGCGCTGGAGTACTACTACCGGGAAGGCCGGGCCAAGCGCGACAAGAAGATGCGCTCCGTGGACGCGTGGAAGACGCGGAGACCGCGCAAGAAGGCACGGTCTTGACGCGGGTCGACCGGAAAGCGTCTCGAACGTCTGAAGCGTCTGTAACGCTTCAGCGAAAACACCTGTGTGACGAATAATCCCATCTCCGGCTTAAGCGATAGACAGTGCAAGCCGCATAAGCGATAGAAACGCGTGTACGCCTCGTAATGTGTGAAGCCTAAGCGCTTCTATCGCTTATGCTCTACACATTGCAAGCGAATGAAGCTAGTGTAGCGCTTATCGCCCACACAAAGCTAGGCACCTAAGCCAATCTAACGCTTGGTGCTCACACAGAGCTGGGCACACAAGCCAATCAAGCGCTTGGCTCCCGAGTACCTCTCTACGACTAAGCGAAAGAGCCGCTCAAGACACATGAGAAGTGTTCAGACAAAGACCTTGGAGGTTCTTCGGGAGAAGCGGTGCGGGCGATCAGCCCGAAGAGCCCGGCACGTCCGCAATCATAGCTCCCGGGCAAGATGTCCTAGCCGCAATTCTACGTGGGTTGTAACTAGCAGTCAAGTACGACGATCGCCGTGTGGATAGCGCTTGGCGTCGCGGGCCTAGCAGGTCTCCCTCACGAGGAGCGACGCGCGGCGCGGTCGACGAATTCCTCGACGACGCGACGGAAGGTCGCCGGATCGATCGCCGGATAGCGGAAGAGCCGGGGCTCGATCTCCGCGAAGAGTCGCAGCAGCTCGGCCGGCTCGATTCGACCCGCGCGCACCATGGAGCCGGCGTCGAGCAGGTCCTTGTCGTGCCCTCTCTCGAGCTTCGACAGGGCCTGGGCGTAGAAGTCGTAATGGAAAAACGACAGTTGCCGGACCTGCCGGATGAACCGGCTGCGCTCGCGCCAACCAGGCAGCTCAGGGATGAACTGGTCCGGAGAAGCGAGCTCGACGTTGATGCCGATCTCCTCCTTGAGCCGGGGGATGGCGCGCAAGATCTCGTCAGTGTCGGGAATCAGCTTGAGATCGACGTCCACGGTCGTGTCGCGCCAGCCTTCGAGGACCGCCGTAGCCCCTCCCGTGAGATAGACCCGGGCAGGGGAACGGGCCGCGTGCCCCAGCGCTTCGATGAACCGCTCGACCCGTCGAGCGTCGGCTAGCGCGCGCATGCGGCGGCCCGGGTGAAGCTGACCAGCTTGCGGATCAGGGCGTTATAGCGGCTGTGTGCGGCGTCGCCGTGCTCACGAGCGAGAAGCTCGTAGAGCCGGTGCTCCGGCATGGGCCCGCTCGGGTCGCGGACAGGCACGTCGATGGCCAGTTGCCGGAGCCGGGGCGCGCCGATCTGTGCCAACAGCGACGCGACCGACTCGACGCCGCGGCGAAGGTCCTCCAACCCCGCGGCGAGAAGGTCGCCGCCGGGCAAGTCCGTGAGGGCTGGGGGCTCTGATCGGGGCGACATGACTCCATGATACAAGGGTCGCTGGAGAGCAGCTCATCGAAGGCGACCCATATCGCGTACCCGAGGCGATCTGCCCGATCGAGGGAATCTCCGCGACCACCCGCGATTGCGCCCTTGATCACTCGACGCCGAGGTCGTCCCGCAGGGCCTGGAGCTGCTCCTGGAGCGTCGCCACCGTCGACCGCAGATCTTCGATGCCCGTCTCGAGCCGCTCCAGCCGTTCGTCGTACGGCGTCCGCCGGCCCGCCGGCCCGACGTCGGGCGGCCTGGCCACGACGGGCGACGGCGCCACGGCGACGCTCGCCGCGAGCTCCCCCGGATTCGTGCCCTCGGCGCTCTCCAGGTGCGTCCACCGCGTCTCCCGTTGCCCCGGCTGACGCGGCAGCTCGGCGACCAGCGCGTCGAAGCCCGCGGCCATCTTGCGCAGGGTCTGCTCGACCTCCTCGACCGACTCGAAGTCGGCCATCCGCTCGCTGCGCGGGCGCAGCTCGCCCGCCGTCTGCGGGCCGCGCAGGAGCAGCAGCGTCATGATCGCCTTCGACTTCTTGTCGAGCTCCCAGCGGCGGTCGAGGCTGTGCTGCCAGCGCTCCACCCGCGCCCCCTGGGTGCGCCAGGTCAGCACGTCCTCGCGCAGCCGGTCGAGGGCCTTGACGACCTGGGTCTCGGTGAGCTCCGTGACCGGGTCGCGGTTGGTCTTCTGGTTGCACGCCGCGATCACGGCGTTGATGGTGAGCGGGTACTGCTCGGGCGTGGTCTGCTCCTTCTCGAGCAGCGCCCCGAGCACCCGGATCTCGATCGTATCGAGCTTGCGCGTTCGCGACATGGCGCTTTTCCTCGGCTGACCGCTGCGCCCGAGGCTATCAGTCCGGCGGTCCGGGAGGTAGCCCCGCCGCCGCTCTCGCGGTAAGATGGCCAAGGGTCACGCCCCCGACCATCAACTCCGACGAGTTTTCCCTATGACGACCGCAACGCTTCGCCCGCCGTCCCTGCGCGATCTGCTCCAGCCGACCGACACCTTCGTGCGCCGTCACCTCGGCCCGAGCGACGCCGACATCGCCGAGATGCTCCGCGCCCTCGGCGTCGAGTCGCTCGACGCCCTCATCGACGAGACCATCCCGGCCTCCATCCGCCAGCGCCGGCCGCTCGCCCTCGAGGGGCTCGACGACGCGCGGCCGCTCGGCGAGCGCGAGGCGCTCGAACGCCTGCGCGGCCTGGCCGGCCAGAACAAGCTGCTGCGCTCGTTCATCGGCATGGGCTACTACGACACCATCGTGCCCGGCGTGATCCAGCGCAACGTCTTCGAGAACCCGGGCTGGTACACCCAGTACACGCCCTACCAGGCCGAGATCTCCCAGGGCCGCCTCGAGGCTCTCCTCACCTTCCAGACCATGGTCGCCGACCTCACCGGCCTGCCGGTGGCCAACGCGTCGCTGCTCGACGAGGCCACCGCCGCCGCCGAGGCGATGACCATGGCCCACGCCATCGCCCGGCACAAGAAGAACGGCTTCTTCGCGTCCGCGGACTGTCATCCTCAGACCCTGGCGGTCCTCCGGACGCGCGCCGGCGGCCAGGGCGTGGACCTCACGGTGGGCGATCCCGAGAAGGCGGACTTCGAGTCCGGCGACGTCTTCGGCCTGCTCCTCCAGTACCCCGCGAGCGACGGCCGCGTGCGCGACCTGCGCGCGCTCGTCGAGCGCGCCCGCGCCGCCGGCGTGGTGGTGATCATGGCGACGGACCTGCTCGCGCTGACGCTGCTGACGCCGCCGGGCGAGCTCGGCGCCGACGTGGCCGTGGGCTCGGCCCAGCGCTTCGGCGTGCCGCTCGGCTACGGCGGACCCCACGCCGCCTTCCTCGCCACCGTGGACAAGCACAAGCGGCAGATGCCGGGACGCATCATCGGCGTCTCGCGCGACGCCGCCGGCAAACCCGCCCTGCGCATGGCCATGCAGACGCGCGAGCAGCACATCCGGCGCGAGAAGGCGACGTCGAACATCTGCACCGCCCAGGTGCTGCTGGCGGTGATGGCGGGCATGTACGCCGTCTACCACGGTCCCGAGGGGCTGCGGCGCATCGCCCGCCGGGTGCGCGCGCTGACGCTCGCCTCCGCCGCCGGGCTGCGCCGCCTCGGCTACGAGCTCGGCGAGGAGCCGGTCTTCGACACCCTGCGAGTGCCGGTCGCCGACGCCGACGAGACCCTGAAGAGCGCCGTCGCCGCCGGCGTCAACCTGCGGCGCCTCGGCGATCGCGCCGTGGGCGTCTCCTTCGACGAGGTCAAGACCGCGGACGACGTGCGCGACCTGCTCGCGGTTTTCGCCCGGGGGCGGGCGGCGCCCGAGCTCGACGAGCTGGCCGCCGCGGTGGACGCGGAGGTGCCGGAGCCGCACCGGAGGACGTCGGGCTTCCTCACCCACGAGGTCTTCCACCGCTACCACACCGAGCACGAGATGCTGCGCTACATCCGTCGCCTCGAGCGCCGCGACCTGTCGCTCACGTCGTCGATGATCCCGCTCGGCTCGTGTACGATGAAGCTCAACGCCACCGTCGAGATGGTGCCGGTGAGCTGGCCGCAGATCGGCGGCCTCCACCCCTTCGCGCCGCTCGACCAGACGGCGGGCTACCAGGAGCTCTTCCGCCAGCTCGAGAGCTGGCTGGCGGCGATCACCGGCTTCGACGCCGTCTCGCTGCAGCCCAATTCCGGGGCCCAGGGCGAGTACAGCGGCCTGATGGTGATCCGCGCCTGGCACCGCGGCCGCGGCGACGACCACCGCGACGTCTGCCTGATCCCGCTCTCGGCCCACGGCACCAATCCGGCGTCGGCGGTGATGGCGGGCCTCACGCCGGTGATCGTCGACTGCGACGAGCACGGCAACGTCGACGTCGCCGACCTCAGGGCCAAGGCCGCCGAGCACGCCGGCCGGCTCGCGGCGCTGATGATCACCTACCCGTCGACCCACGGGGTCTTCGAGGAGGCGATCCGCGAGATCTGCGAGGCGGTGCACGAGCACGGCGGCAAGGTCTACCTCGACGGCGCCAACCTCAACGCCCAGGTGGGCCTGTGCCGTCCAGCCGACTACGGCGCCGACGTCTGCCACCTGAACCTGCACAAGACCTTCTGCATTCCGCACGGCGGCGGCGGTCCGGGCATGGGGCCGATCGGCGTCACCGCCGAGCTGGCGCCCTACCTGCCGAATCACCCGGTGGTCCCGGTGGGCGGCGAGCGCTCGCTCGGCGCGGTGTCGCTGGGCGCGGTGTCGGCGGCGCCGTGGGGCAGCCCGTCGATCCTGCCGATCTCGTGGGTCTACGTCGCGCTGATGGGGGCGGCGGGGCTCAGGAAGGCGTCGCAGGTGGCGATCTTGAGCGCCAACTACATGGCGGGCCGCCTCGAGGAGCACTACCACGTGCTCTACCGCGGCGTGCGCGGCCGCGCGGCGCACGAGTTCATCATCGACGTGCGGCCCTACGAGAAGAGCACCGGCGTCGGCGCCGAGGACGTGGCCAAGCGCCTGATGGACTACGGCTTCCACGCCCCCACGATGTCGTTCCCGGTGCCCGGCACGCTGATGATCGAGCCCACGGAGAGCGAGTCGAAGGCGGAGCTCGACCGTCTCTGCGACGCCCTGATCGCGATCCGCGAGGAGATCCGCGCCATCGAGGAGGGCCGCATGGACCACGACGACAACCCGCTCAGGAACGCGCCCCACACCATGGAGGCCGTGCTGCGGGACGACTGGAGCCATCCCTACAGCCGCGAGCAGGCGGCGTTCCCGGCGCCGTGGGTGAAGGACGACAAGTTCTGGCCCTTCGTTGGGCGGATCGACAACGCCTGGGGCGACCGCAACCTGATCTGCACCTGCCCGCCGGTCGCGAGCTACGCCGAAGCCGTGACGGATTGAGAGATCAACGAAGAGCTCTTCAGGGCCGTGAAGCAGATCCTCTCCACCACCACGGTCAAGGAGACCATCGAGGGGGCGTTTCTCGAGGTCGTGCGAGAGCGGGCCAGGCTAGAGGAAGTCGAGGCGCTCTCCGTCATGAAAGGCATGGACCTGGCCGATCCTGAGGTCATGGCACGGGCCTGGCGTTGATGAAGGCCCGGTATCTCGTCGACAAGAGCGCTCTCGCACGGATGTCGCTCGAGTCGGTGAGGGAGAGGCTCGCCCCCATCTACGACAGTGACTACGAGATCATCGCGAGGACGACCAAGCAGCCTGTCGAATGGGTGGTGAAACGTGGGAGCGTCGATTAGAGATCAGTGGGGGAGCGAAGAACGGCGACTACGGCGGCGACGGCCGAGTACCGTGCGCCCTACGCCTGATCCGTCCACGGGCCGCGCCGAGTCGGCTCGCGCACGGCGAGGCCGAGCTCGTCGAGGAACCGGTCGCGGGGCCACTCGCGGGCGCCGAGGCGCGCCAGGTGGTCGGTGTGGACCTGGCAGTCGATCATCCGGAAGCCCCAGCTCCGGAGCCGTTCGGCGAGGTGGACGAGGGCCACCTTGGAGGCGTCGCGCTGCCTGAAGAACATCGACTCGCCGCAGAAGAGCGTGCCCAGCGAGACGCCGTAGAGGCCGCCCGCCAGCTCGTCGCCGCGCCAGCTCTCCACCGAGTGGGCGAAGCCGAGGCGGTGCAGGCGGCGCAGGCCGCGGACGAGCTCGGGCGTCAGCCAAGTGCCGGCGCCGTTGGGCCGCGAGGCGGCGGCGCAATGGCGGATCACGTCGTCGAAGGCGAGGTCGTAGGTCACCCGGAAGCGGCCTTTCCTGAGGGTCTTGCGCAGGCTGCGCGACAGGCAGAGCTCGTCAGGCCGCAGCACGAGCCGGGGATTGGGGGAGAACCAGGCGTGGGGGAGCCCTTCGCTGGGCCACGGGAAGATGCCGCAGGCGTAGGCGGCGAGCAGACGCTCGGGGCGGTAGTCGCCGCCGAGGGCGACGAGGCCGTAGTCGTCGGCCCAGCGGGGATCCGGGAAGGCGAGGTGGTAGAGCTGCCGTCGCACGTCGGCACCTGAGGTCTGCGTGCTGATTCTATCGCAGGCTCAGGTCCCCTGCACCGGCCCAGAAAAGGAGCAGCCCTCCCGAAGGAGGGCTCAGGAGCATTTCCAACACCATCCACCTACTAGCTAGTAACGCCCTGGGGGGGCGAAGGTTTCACGGATCTTTCAGCGCCGATTTTTCCAGCCGCTCGAGGCGTTTTTCGATCGCCGTCAGCTTGTGGAGGATGAGGACGTGGGTCTTCTTGGCGTCGATGCCCACGGGGCTCTCGTCGCTGGCGATCAGCCGTTCGATCTCTTCGTATTCGTGGCGGGGGACGTCGATTTGCATGGCGCTCTCCTTTCACGCGCTCCCGACGCGGCGACCAGGAGGCCCGCGACGGCCGCCAGCGCGCCGCCGGTCAGGAAGGGCGAGGCGTTGTGGAGATCATAGAGCGTTCCGGCGGCGAGCGGACCCACGGCGCGCGCCGCGGCGGCGAAAGACTGGCGCGCGCCCAGCAGCGCGCCCTGCTCGCCGGCGCCGCCGGCGTGCGAGATCAGCGTCGCATGGGTGGGCACGGTCAGTCCCTGGCCGGCGGCGAGGCCGCCGAGCACGGCGAGGGCCCAGAAGAGCGACGGGCACCACGGCAGCAGACCGAGGGCCGCCGCCATCAGCAGACCGCCGGCGACCGCCGCCGCGCGGACGCCGAAGCGTCGCGTCACGGGTCCGATCAGGCCGCCCTGGACGGCGATCATCACGACGCCGACCCAGACCAGGGCGAGGCCGAAGCCCTTCTCGTCCATGCCGAAGCGCTCCTCGCCGAAGAGCGCGAAAGTGGTCTCCATGGCGACGAAGGCGAAGGTGGTGAGGAAGGTCGCGGCGAGCACCTCGCGCACGCCGGGCCGCGCCGCGGCGCGCCAGTCCTCGGTGAGCGAACGCCGCGGCGGCGGCGCGCCCGCGGGCTTCGACTCGGTGAGCAGGAAGGCGGCGAGCACGAGGTTGGCCGCGGCCAGCCCCGCGGCGGTGAAGGCGACGCCGGCGAAGCCCAGGCCGAGGCGGTGCAGGGCCACGCCGAGGGCCGGGCCGACCACGAAGCCGAAGCCGATCGCGGCGCCGAGGAAACCCATGAACCTGGCGCGCTCGCCGCTGCTGGTGACGTCGGCAACGTAGGCCTGGGCGGTCGAGATGCTGCCGCCGAAGAGACCGGCCAGGGCGCGCGCCGACGCCAGCGCCGCCAGGCTGGCGGCGAGGCCGCTCATCGCCATCGCGGCGGCGGCGCCGGCGAGGCTCAGCATCAGCACCGGCCGCCGTCCCCAGCGGTCGGAGAGCCGTCCGAGGACGAGGGCGCCGGCGAGCTGCGCCAGCGAGTACGAGGTCAGGATCACGCCCAGGCCCAGGCCCGAAGCGCCCAGCTCGAGGGCGAAGAAGGGCAGGAACGGCAGGATGATGCCGAACCCCAGAAGATCGAGGAAGACGGTGAAGTAGACGACGCCCAGCGCGGCCCGCCGCGGACGCCGGACGGCAAACGGCGGGTGCCCGCCGGGATCTTCAGGTGCAACGGCCATGGCTCGCTCGCTCGACGCGGCGCACACCCTATATGATCCGGGCGAACTATGCGACTCGACCGCCCCTCCGAAGCCCTCCTCCTCCTCGAAGACGGCGCCGTTTTCCGCGGACGCGCGCCGTCGCCGGGCACGGCGGTGGGCGAGGTGGTGTTCAACACCGCCATGACCGGCTACCAGGAGATCCTCACCGACCCGTCGTACCGGCGCCAGATCGTGGTGATGACCCAGCCGCACATCGGCAACTACGGCACCAGCGCGCCGGCCGCCGAGTCGGGGCGGCCGTGGGTGGAGGGCTTCGTGGCCCGCCGCTTCACCGCCCGCGCCTCCAGCCACGGCAGCGAGGAGGATCTCGGGGACTACCTGCGGCGTCACGCCGTGCCCGCCCTCGAGGGCATCGACACCCGCGCCCTGGTGCGGCGGCTGCGCGAGCACGGGGCGATGCGCGGCATCCTGTCGACGCGGGTCGGCGAGCTCGACGCGTTGAGAGCCGAGCTCGCAGCCTGCCCGCCGATGGCCGGCCGCGCCCTGGTCGACGAGGTCACCTGCGCCGAGCCCTACGAACGCGCCCCCGAAGGCGGCGGACGCCGTCACGTGGCCCTCTACGACTTCGGCGCCAAGGAGAACATCGTCCGCTCGCTGCTCGCGCGCGGCGCCCGGGTGAGCGTGCTGCCGGCGCGCACGCCGGCGCCCTCCTGCCTCGAGCTGGGCGTCGACGGCGTGATGCTCTCGAACGGGCCGGGCGATCCCGAGCCTCTGGGCGAGATCGTCGCCGAGGTGGGCAAGCTGGCGGCGAGCGGCGTGCCGCTCTTCGGCATCTGCCTCGGTCACCAGCTCCTCGCCCTGGCCCTCGGGGGCAGGACCTACAAGCTCAAGTTCGGGCACCACGGCGGCAACCAGCCGGTGCGCGACGTGGCGACCGGCGGCGTCGCGATCACCAGCCAGAACCACGGCTTCGCCGTCGACGCCGAGAGCCTGCCGCCCGGCTGCCGGGTGACCCACGTCAACTTGAACGACGGCACCGTCGAAGGCCTCGCCCTCGACGGCCGGCCCGTCTTCTCGGTGCAGTACCACCCCGAGGCCGCCCCGGGTCCGCACGACGCGAACCGGCTCTTCGACCGGTTCTTCGAGACGATTGAGCGTCAGTAGGCAGCTTGCTGCAGCAGGCTGCCGCCAACGGCCACCGGCGCTCGGTTCATTCACTTCTCCTTTTCTTGGGCAGCTTGACCACCACCAGGGTGCCCTGCCCGGGAATCGAAGCGATCCGCACGTCGCCGCCGTGAAGTCCGACGATCTGCTGCACGAAGTAGAGCCCCAGACCGGTTCCGGGGACGTCCGGTGCGGTCTCCTGGTTGACGCGGCCGAATCTCCGGAAGAGCTTGCCTTGCTGTTCCGTAGGTATGCCGCTGCCGTGATCGGCGATCGACACGATGACGTGCCGGCTGGTTTCCGCCAGATAGACCTCGATCGAGCTTCCCGCCGGCGAGTATTTCCTGGCGTTGTCGAGGAGGTTGTCGAGGAGCATTCTCACCTTGCCGGCATCGATTCGCGCGATCACGCTGCGCTCCGGCAGCACCAGGTCGATGGGCTGAGCATGAGCGTCTTCCATGGTGGCCTCGTGCTCCTCTACCGCATCCTTCAGCACCGCCCTGACGTCCGTCTCCTCGCGCTCGAGGATGAACTCGCCGGCTTCGATCTTCGCCATCTGGAAGAGACTCTCGACCAGCCTCAAGGCGCGTTCGTTGCTCCGGTACGCGCGATCCGCGAAATCCTTTTGGGCCTCGGTGAGCGCGCCGGCGTCGCCGTCGAGCAGCATGGAGAGGAACGCCTTGGTGCCGGTGGCCGGCGTCCGGAGCTGGTGGGACGCCACCGCCACGAATTCCTCTTGCGCTTTCAGCAGCCGGTATTCCTGACTACGGTCCTCGATGGCGCACAACATCAGCCTGGACTTGCCGTTGGCGAGGACCACCCGCGAGGTCGACAACCGCAGGGGCACCTTCCTGCCGTTCGGACGCTGCACGAACGCGTCGGTGAGGACCAGCGAGCCGCCGGCATTCAGCGCCGAAGCCCAGGCCTCCTCTGAGGGGTATCGCGAGCCGTCTTCCCGGACGATCCGGAAGAAGTCCGCGGCCTGGGCCAGGTTCATTCCCGGCTCGAGCTCTTTTCCGAGAAGCTGCGAGCCTGCCTTGTTCATTATCAGGAGCTCGCCCGAAGGAATCCTGGAGACGATCAATCCGACGTGGAGCATGTCGGTGATCTCTCGCAACGACACGACCTCCTCCGCCCCGGGCACGTGCGACTCCGGGGCGTTCCAGGCCACGGCGACGGGGCCCGGAAGCTCGGCCGTGGCAGGTCGGCAAGCAGGTGCGCCGTCTTTGGGCGTGTAGTACAGTACGTTGTTCATCACGCGGTGTCCTCCTTCCGACAACCATGCTGGCACTCGGATCGGCTCGGCGGAATCGGTGTTTCGCCCACGTGCGTCTAGGAAAAGCCGACCGGGGTCGTTCGCAGATTTCTACGCCTTCATAGGATCTCGGAGCAGCCTCGTAGGACCTCTCCTACGGGGCGTGAGCAGCGCGGGGGAATCCGACGCCGGCATCGGAAAAGTCCTACACCAACGCTCTGTCGGGCACGGTCGCTCTCCGGACGAGCGTGGTATCCTGGTTTCGAGTAGGAGGCGTGAGACGTATGGCGACTCGCGCCGCAGAGGGAGAACTTCGTGATCAGAACGCTGATAGCCGATGACCATGCGGTGTTCCGCGAAGGTCTCGGCAGGATCTTGGACAGCTCCAACGGCTTCGACGTCGTCGGCGAAGCGGCGTCCGGGGGCGAGGCGCTCGAGCTCGCCCGGCGCCTGGATCCGGACGTGGTCGTCCTCGACATCTGGATGCCGGGGCGGGGCGGCGTGGAGACGATCCAGGAGCTCAAGCGCACGCTTCCGGAGCTGCGCATCCTGGTCCTGACCGCGCACCCGGAAAACCATTACGCCGTGCGCTGCCTGCGCAGCGGCGCCGACGGGTACGTCACCAAGGACCGTCGCGGAGCGGAGATCGTCGAGGCGATCCGCAAGGTCCATGCCGGCGGGGTGTTCGTCAGCCCCGGGCTCGCGGAGCTGCTCGCCCTCAGCGTCAAGCGGGATGCCCGCCAGATGCCGCACGAGACGCTTTCGGACCGGGAATTCCAGGTGATGACCATGATCGCGGCCGGCAGGACGGTCTCCGAGATCGGGGTCGAGCTCAACCTGAGCGTGAAGACGATCAGCACCTACCGCTCCCGGGTGCTGGCGAAGCTGCGTCTGCGCAACAACGCGGAGATCATGAGGTACGGCGTCGAGGAAAGCCTCCTGTAGCGCGATAGTGCCAAGCGATGTAGGTTGAAAGAGGACAACGCCGCCGAATCCGGCCGATCCGGGAATAGGACGCATGCGGGCAGACGTGAGGACCGGGCTTGAATCATAGTGGTCATTCAGAGGGTCCCAGGGACGAACGACCGCCGGAAGGCGGGCAGGTGAACATGCGAGCTCATTGGTCCGGAGGGCTTTCCGAGGTCGATGCCCGTAGCGTCATCCTCCTCGTCGAAGACAATCCCAGCGACGTCAGGCTGACGCAGGAGGCCCTCCGAGAGAGCGGGGCGGCGGAGCGGCTCTACGTCGTGCCCGACGGGGAGCAGGCGATCGCCTTCCTCAGGAAGCGCAACGGTCACCACGACGCGCCGACGCCGGTGCTGATCATCCTCGACCTCAATCTCCCCAGGAAGGACGGGCGCGAGGTGCTGGCCGAGATCAAGAGCGACGAGAGGCTGCGCCGGATCCCGGTGGTCGTCCTGACGACCTCGACGTCCGAAGACGACGTCATGAAGAGCTACTGTCTGCACGCCAACTGCTTCGTGACCAAGCCGATCGAGCTCGAGAAGTTCATCGACGCCATTCAATCCATCCGCAACTTCTGGCTGACGACCGCCACCCTGCCCTCGCTGGCGGCCTGATCCCGAGTCGGTCGCGGCCGCCGGCCCCTCCAGGACATGACCCCGTTCCCAGGCAGTCCCCATAGCGCTGAAGAGGCGGACCTCTCCGGCACGATCTCGGTCCTGCCGGCCGCGAGCGCGGGAGCCGGATGGCTGGGCGCGGCGGCGCGCGCCGCCGCCGCTCTCTCCGCGGCCCTCGGGCTGGCGGTGATGATCGGATGGCACGCTGACGTGCGCCCGCTCATCCAGGTCTTCCCGAACCTGGTTCCCATGCAATACAACACCGCGCTCGGGTTCCTCCTGGGCGGCACCGCTCTGCAGTTGGCCGCTCACCGTCGAACACGTCACGCGGTCCCTCTCGCCGCGATACTCGTCGTGATCGGCATGGCGACGCTCTACCAGTACGCGGCGGCCGTCGACCTGGGCATCGATCGGCTCATCGTCGAGCCGCAGGTCACGGTCAAGTCCTCGTATTCCGGCCGAATGGCACCCACCACCGCCGGCTGCTTCGCCATGGCCGGAGTGGCGATCGCGGCGCTGCACCGGCGCCGGGCAGCGGTCGCCGGGATCCTGGGCTCGATGGTCGCCGCTCTCGGCTGCGGTACCCTGATCGGGTACGTCCTCGGTGGCGAGGATCCCCTCGGATGGAGGCTCCCCACCGACATGGCGCTCCACACCACCGCCGGCTTCATCGTTCTCGGCACCGGGCACGTCGCTCTCGCCTGGCGGGAAGCGGTGGCCCGGGCCGTCAGGGCGCCACGGTGGCTGGCGCTCTCCTGCTCGCTCTTCCTGGCCACGCTCGCATTCGGCCTGGCCGGAGCCCTGGAGAACGTCGAGCTCCGCGAGCTGAGGTCGACCTCGGCGCTTGCAGCGACCACGCTGTTCGCCGGCCTGTCGACGGCGCTGCTGGTGGGCCTGCTCATCGACCGGGCGCGCGCGGCCCGGCAACGAGAGCTGAAATTCCGCACCATCATGGAATATGCCCCGCACGCCCGGATCGCCGTCGACGCCGCCGGCACCGTGGTCTTGATGAACGCCAAGGCCGAGGAAATCTTCGGCTACCCGAGGGACGAGGTCATCGGAGGTTGCGTCGACGTCCTGGTGCCGGACCGGTTTCGCGACGTCCACCCCGGCCACCGGCAGGCCTATCTGCGGGCGCCGGAGGCCCGGGGCCTGGGCGGCGGCCGCACGCTCTATGGGCGGCGACGGGACGGCCGCGAGTTTCCCGCCGACGTCACGCTGAGCCCGGTCTGGGGCGACGAGGGCTTGCTGGTGATCGCCGCGGTCATCGACATCTCCGAGCGGGTCAAGCTGGAAAGCGAGCTGAAGGCCCTCAACTGGCACCTCGAGGAGGAGGTCGCGCAGCGGACGGCGGCGCTCGCCGCGCACGCCCGGGAGCTCGAGCGCGCCAACGTCGAGCTGCAGCGGTCCAACGCCGACCTGCAGCAATTCGCCTACGTGGCCTCCCACGACCTCCAGGAGCCGCTGCGCCAGGTCGCCAGCTTCACCCAGCTCCTGGCCCGCCGCTACCGGGGCCGCCTCGACGGCGACGCCGACGAGTTCATCGGCTACGTGGTCGACGGCGCGCAGAGGATGCAGCGGCTCATCCAGGCCCTCCTTTCCTTCTCCCGGATCGGCACCCGCGGCATCCACCTCGCCGCCACCGACTGCGACGAGGTGCTGGATCGCGTCCTCAGGGACCTCGAGATCACCATCGGCGAAGCCGGCGCCGTGATCACCCGTGATCCCCTGCCGACGGTCCTTGCCGACGGCGGCCAGCTCGGTCTGGTCTTCCAGAACCTGATCACCAACGCGATCAAGTTCCGAGCGCAGACGCGCCGTCCCGAGGTCCACGTCGGCGCCGAGGTCGATGACGGCGGCTGGACGTTCTCCGTGCGCGACAACGGGGTCGGCATCGCGCCGGAGCACTTCGAGCGGATCTTCGTGATCTTCCAGCGCCTGCACAACGCGAACGAGTACCCGGGCACCGGAATCGGCCTCGCGATCTGCAAGCGCGTCATCGATCGCCACGACGGCCGCGTCTGGGTCGAATCGCGACCCGGCGGCGGCTCGACCTTCTGCTTCACCCTTCCCGGCGGAAGACTGCCGGCTGACGAAACGGCCGTTTCGACCAGAGGAATCGAGCTGACGTGAACGCTCCCACCTTTGACGTCGCTGGTTTTCCCCTCCACCAGCTCCTCGAGCTGTCGTGGGACGCCGTCATCGGCGCCGACCCCGACGGCAGCATTCGCCTCTGGAGCCCGGCCGCGGAGCGGCTGTTCGGCTATGGCGCCGGCGAGGTGACCGGCCGCTCGCTGGCGATCCTTTCGCCGCCGGAGCAGCGCCGGTCCCCGATCCTGAAGGCCGTGCGCAACGGCCGGCGGTTCCACAGCCTGCGGTCCGTCCAATGCCGCAAGGACGGAACCAGGTTCGAGGCCGCGCTGGCCGTCACTCCGGCGCGCGATGGCCAGGACCGCGTCTCCGGATCCCTGATCGTCCTGCGCGAGACGCGCGAGCTCGCCACCCATGAAGCGCTGCTCCACGAGTGCGCCGAGCTCCTGCACTGTGCCAAGAAAGCCTACTTCGTGCGCG
>Ga0299906_10002391_pt1 | contig 15610 bp, 13 predicted proteins | sample RVTome_14_FD_200259 | JGI IMG/M metagenome (GOLD analysis project Ga0299906, IMG submission 200259) | Soil microbial communities from uranium-contaminated site in the Upper Colorado River Basin, Wyoming, United States - RVT145D125 (version 2) ... | reverse complement strand
CCTACCGGCGGTCCCCTGGCCGCCGAGATCGTCGCCGGCCACACGGCGGGCCAGTTTCAGGTCAATGAGTCCGGGGCTGCGACCTACACGGTCCCGATTACCGCCGTGCCCGGAACCTCCGGGCTCGAGCCCAAGCTCGCGCTGTCCTACGCCTGATGGCGGTCGGCGGCGTCTACGGCGCCGATGGCACAGAGTACCGGACGGAACAGGACACGTTTCGGCGGATTATCTCGTATGGCCAGGCCGGTACCGGACCGAACACCTTCACGGTCTGGACCAAGTCCGGCCTCATCTTCGAGTACGGCGGAACGGAGGATTCCCGCATCGAGGCCCAGGGCAAGACGAGTGCCCTCTTCTGGGCCGTGAACCGGATCGCCGATACCAAAGGCAACCACCTCACCGTTACCTACACCGAAGACTCCGATAACGGGGAGTACCGGCCCGGCCGTATCGACTACACCGCCAACGATGAAGCGGGCCTGGCCCCCTACGCCTCGGTGCGGTTCACTTACGAGTCCCGCCCGGACATCACGCCACGGTATGTCGACGGCACGCTGCTCAAGGTCACGCAGCGCCTTTCCGCGGTACGCACCTGCGAGGGCGAGCAACTCTACCGCGAATACCAGCTCGCTTACGAACAAGGCACCACAACAGGGCGCTCACGGCTGGCAAGCATCATCGAATGCGGCAGCGACGGCAGTTGCTTCGCACCGACCGGATTGGCGTGGACGGCGGAGGCCGTCCCAAACCTGGGACCTGCCGTCCAGAGCACGCCGTCGTCGGCCAATCACTCGACAACCTCCAACCCCATTTCGGGCGATGCGAACGGCGACGGGATTACCGATGTCATATGGACGCTGCAAGCCGGTTCGGGCCTACGTACTTATGTTGCTCTTGCTCTGGGAGATGGAGCCTATACGGACCGCATCTGGAGCGCTCCTGCAAACGTCGATCACTATTTGCCTGGATTCAATTCGGGCGCTGCATTCCATGACAGTCTGTCGGTCTTGCTAAAGGCTGACTTGCCAGACGCTACAACTGCACGATTTACGGTCTTTAACCTCGGGACTACGGCGGCGTGAAGCGAGTTGCAAGCTCCAACCCCACGACTTACGGCGATTGCTGGCGAGTTGCAGGTTCCAACTCCCCAGCTTACGGCGATTGCCGGCGAGTTGCAGCTGCGGAACGCCGATCTACCGCGGTAAGTCGAAATCCACAGCCGGCGAAAACCGTCAACCCACGGTAAGTCGTCATAGTCGGTCGTCGAAATGACTCGCTGCCGCCGTAAGTCGGACTCGTCGGCGTGCAGGTCGCCGGCAATTGCCGTAAGGCGAGCGGGTTGGACTTGCAACTCGCCAGCAATCGCCGTAAGGCGAGCGGTTCGGACTTGCAACTCGCCAGCAATGGCCGTAAGGCGAGCGGATCGGACTTGCAACTCGCCAGCGACGACGGTAAGTCCGCGGGCCTCTCCTTCACTTTGTGTGGATGGATTCTAGCTCGAGACTCCCGCAGCAGAGGTAGACGAGCGAGATGAGAGCCTCGGCGGAATGGAGCCCGAAGCTGCGATGACTGAGCAACCGGATGCGGTTGTTCATACCTTCGAGGCGTCCATTGCTGATCTGCCACCGGACCCACCCGAGAACGCCCTCGAGGTGAGAGCGGATCATCCGAGCCACCCTCTTGAGGGGTTCGATCTTCGAGTACATCACTCGTCGTAGCCATCCCTCGAGAAAGCGCCGGGCCCAGCCTTCTCGCTGATACGTGTACAGGTCCATGAAGTCGTCCTTGAGAAGCATTGCCCGATAGAGCTGACGGTTGCCCCGCACCTGCTCCTCGAGCACCTGCCGATCTGCGGGGGTACGGCTGTGAGGCAACTTCAACACCGGGAACCGGGTGTTCTTCAAGTCGCGCCGGGTTTGGGGATCGGCATCCCGAATGAGCTGACGACGAACCTTGGTAACGGCCTCGTTGAGGTGGCGCACGATGTGGAAACGGTCGAAGATAACGGCAGCTTGCGGCGCCTTCTTGCGCAGCACGATCAGGTACGGTTCCCACATGTCGGCACTGACGGCTTCGAGCTGGGCCGTCCTCTCGGGCCCCAGCTTGCGGAAGAACCGCAGCAGGGTCTTGGCCTTGCGGTCCTTGCCGGCCCACACCACCCGGCCGCTGAGATGGTCGACGACCACCGTGAGGTACTTGTGATGCCGGCGGTAGCTGATCTCGTCTACGCCGATCACCCGCAGGCCGTCCAGGCTGCGATCACCGTCCCACTTCTGCTCCACCACCCGACGCACGATGTTGCGCACGGCGCTCCAGGAGATCCGGCAGTGCTCGGCCACGGCCGTCAAGTCGCAGCGCTGGGCCAACCAGGCCACCTGCTGCTCGAAGGCTCGTGTGAACCGGCTGCCGGACACCGCCCAAGGCACCTGCTCCTTGCGCACCCCGCAGCGGGGACACTTGCCGGTGTACCAAGTACGGCCTGCTCTTCCTCACCCTGACCATGGCATGGCCACCTTCCTGCTCTTCGAGCTGCTCAACGGCCTGCGCATCCACCCGATGCAGTACCTGATGGTGGGCTTCGCGATGTGCCTCTTCTTCCAGCTCCTGCTGGCGTTCTCGGAGCACGTGGGCTTCGTGACCGCCTACCTCGTGGCCGCCGCGGCCACCGTGACGACGATCACGCTGTACAGCTCGACCGTGCTCAGGACGCGGCGGCGCGCGGCGGTGCTGGGGACGCCCCTGGCCGGGCTTTACGGCGTGCTCTTCGTGCTCGTCCAGCTCCAGACCTACACCCTGGTGGTCGGCTCGGTGGCGCTCTTCGCCGTCCTGGTGGCCTTCATGTACCTGACGCGCGGCCTCGACTGGTACCGGCTCGGCCGGCGTCAGCCGTCCGGCCCCGGAGGGGCGCTGGAGCGTCCTGGGCGGCCACGGGGGGCCGCCCCTACGCCGGAGGCGGAGGGGCACGACGCGCCCGTGTAGCGAGCCTCTCCCCGGCTCCCCCTCCTTTGGTGAAAGGAGGGGGCTGGGGGGAGGATTTGGACGGCGCCGGCGTCAGAAGGGATTGCCCAGGCTGAGGAAGAACACCGGATCCGTGTCCTCCCCGGGCTCCGGATCGAGCTTCCAGCCGATCTCGAGGCGCACGGGGCCGATCGGGGAGCGGTAGCGCAGCCCGAGGCCCACGCCCGGCTTCAGGTCGCGCGGCTCGAGGTCGCGCCAGTCGGCCCACACGTTGCCGAGGTCGAGGAAGACGGTGCCGCCGAAGTTGCCGGCGATCGGGAAGCGGTAGTCGACGTTGACGAGGAAGAGGCCGTTGCCGCCGGCCTCGAAGACCGCGCCGGCGACCGGGATCAGCGTCTCGCCGGGGATGCCCAGGGTGTCGCGCTCGTAGGCCCGGTGGGTGGTGCGTCCGCCGGCGAAGAAACGCTCGGAGACCGGGATCAGGCCGCTCGCGAGCTCCGGCGGCACCAGGGGATCGCGCGGGGCGTCCGGGTCGAGCGGCTCGATGGCCCCGAAGCGCACGCTGGCGGCCAACACGCCGAAACGGCCGAAGGGCGCGTAATGGGCCTGCTGCACGAAGAGCTTGGCGAAGTTGGCGGTGGCGTTGAGGAACGGAAAGGCGTACTCGATCTGCGTCGAGGTCACGAAGCCGCGGGTGGGATCGAGGGGGTCGTCGCGGCGGTCGACGTAGAACTTCGGCGTCAGGCTCGAGATCTGGATCTCGCGGTCCTCGCGCGGGACGTCCGGCAGCTCGACTTCGGTCTCGAGCAGGTTGACGAGGCGATAGTCGTAGTCGAGACCGAGGCGCAGGCGCGGCAGGTCCTTGGTGAGCGAGACGCGGGTGCCGGTGTCCTCCACGGTGAAGGACTCGCGCTCTTCGTCCTGGCGGAAGAGGGTATAGGTGATGGGCACGTTGAGGCGCACGAGGGACGGCTGGTCGTAGATGAGGCGGAAGCGGCGATCACGCTCGTTGGCGCGCAGGTCGAGCTGGAGGCGGTCGCCGCGGCCTCCCACGTTGACGCGCGAGAGGCTCAGCAGCGCGCCCGGGCCGTCGTCGGAGTGGTAGCTCACGCCGTAGGCCAGGCGCCAGCGCCGGCCCTCCTCGAGGCGAATCACCACGTCGCGGCTCCCCGACGGGTCGGAACGCGGCGCCACGTCGACGTCGACGCGCGAGAAGATGCCCAGCCGGTAGAGCTCGCGCTCGGCCTCGAGCAGGCGCCGCCGGCTGATCGCCTCGCCGGTCTCGAGCCCGGCGAAGCGCCGCAGCACCTCGGGCTGCGTCCGCTGGTGGCCGCGCAGGATCACCCGGTCGACCACCGAGCGGCGGCCCTCCTGGACCCGCAGGTCGACGTCCACCAGGGTGGCGTCCTCGTTCCAGTCGAGCTGCGGCGTGACCAGGGCGTCGGCGTAGCCCTCCTCCTCGTAGAGCGCCCGCAGCAGGTTCACGCTGTCGTCGAGGAGCAGCGGATGGTACGGGCCGGCGCGCTTCAAGGGCAGCTCTTGCCGCACCCTCTCGGGGTCGAGCGCCTCGACGCCTTCAAGCCGGAGCTGGACGACGCGCCGCCGCGGCCCCTCGTCGATCGGGATCGTCAGCACCATCTCCTGGTCCTCGCTCTCGACCTGGTAGGGGCCGATCCCGACCTGGGAAAAGCCCTGCAGCACGTAGAACGAGCGCAGGTTGTCGAGGTCCCCCTCGAGGACCTCGTCGACCAGCCTGCCGCCGCCGAGGGCCTGGCGCGGGGTGGTGGTCATGAGCTGCCGCAGCTCCCGCTCGTGGACGTGGAGGTTGCCGGTGAAACGGATCTCCATGAGGGTGAAGACCGGACCCGGGGCGACTTCGAGGTAGAGGTCGACGTGGCCCTCCCGCGCCTCTTCGCGGGTCCTGACCTCGACGTGGTAGTGGCCCCGGCGCTGGTAGTCGGCGCGGATCGCCGCGCGGCTCTGGGCCACCAGGGCGTCGTCGTAGACCTGGTCGTCGAGGAAGGGCAGGAGGCCCCTGCGTCGCAGCTCGGGGAGGTCGGCGCCGAAGACCTGGACGTGGACCTCCGGCCCCACCTCGACAAGGTAGGTGAGGTGGACGCGGTCGTCGGCCGCGTCGTAGCGCTCGCTCGGCGCCCTGACCGTGGCCCGCAGGTGTCGGCGCTCCGCCAGGGCCCGGCGCAGGCGGTCGACCTGGTCGAGGATGCGCTGGCGCTCGTAGGGCTCGCCGGCCGCGAGGCTCGTCATGGCGCGCAGGTCGGCGCCCGCGTAGGGCCCGAGGTCGCCCTCGAAGCCGACGCCACCGACCGTGGCCCGCGCTCCGGCGTCGACGTGGAACACCACGTCGACTTTCCTCTCCGCGGCGTGGGGCGCCACCTCGAGACGCACCGAGGCGCGGCGGTAGCCGCGGCCCTCGTAGAGGTCCTGGAGGGCGTAGACGCCGCGCAGCAGGCGGTCTTCGACCAGCGGCGCGCCGGCGCGCTGCTCGACGAGGCGCAGCAGCAGCTCGCGGCGCAGCGCGGTCTCGCCCCGGATCTCGATCGCGGCGACCCGGATGTGGCTGGTGAGCGCCACCACCGCGGTCGCCCCGCTGTCGTCCTCGCGGGTGAGGATCTCGATCTCGTCGAAGAGGCCGGTGGCCTGCAAGTTGGACAGCGTGCGGCGCACCGCCGCGTCGGTGAGCGCGTCGCCGGGACCGAAGGCCAGGTAGCCCTCGAGGTCCACGCCGCGGTCGAGGGGCTGGTCGAGGCGGATCTCGACCGCGTCGACGCGCGGGCCGGCCTCCACGTACGTAGGGGCAGGGGGGCGCTCCGCGGGGGAGTCTCCCGCCGAAAGGGCACACAGAGCCACCAGCAAGTACGGGACCAACGCCATCGTCCCCAGTCTACGCAAATCCTGTGCCGCGTCCGTCCTCAGGGCGCCCACCAGACGCCGAGATCGGGATGCCCGCCGCGCAGGACGGCTCGGATCGGCAGGTCCTCGACGGGTCCGTCCGCCAGAGCCGCGCGATAGACCTGCCACTTATCGTCACCCGTCACGTGGACGACGAGACGCCGGCTGTCGAGGAGCGCGCGCAGCGACAGGCTCATCCGCGGGTGGGGCGCCGCGGGGGGACGCATGGGCAGGCAGAGCGCCTCCGTGGCCAGGCCTTCGGCGAGCTGCGCAGCGCCGGGAAAGAGCGAGGCGGTGTGCCCGTCGCCGCCCATCCCGAGGACGACCACGTCGAACGGCCGGGGGACGGCCGCGAGCGCCGCCTCGCAGGCGTCGCGCCCCGCCTCGGGCGTGGCGGCCTCGTTCTTCAGGCCCACGAAGCGGGCGCCGGCGGCGGCGCCCGTGAGCAGGCGACGGCGCACCAGGGCCTCGTTGCTGGCGTCGTCGTCGACCGGCACCCAGCGTTCGTCCGCCAGGGTGATCGTCACCTTCTCCCACGGCAGGGCGAGCCCGGAGAGGACGGCGAAGAGCGGCCGTGGCGTGCTGCCGCCCGAGACCACGAGGCTGGCCGCGCCGCGTGCCGCGACGGCGGCGGCGAGGTCGGCGGCGACGGACTCGGCGAGCGCGCGCGCCAGGGCGTCGCGGTCGTGGTCGAGGACCTTGAGGTTCAACGTCGCGAGCTCCGCTCGCGAACCCTCACCCCCGACCCCCTCTCCCAGGGGGAGAGGGGAGCAAGATGTCGAGGCTCGAGCCCCCTCTCCCCCTGGGAGAGGGGGTTGGGGGTGAGGGTTCCGAGATTCCAAGCCGGCTATCCTACTCGAAGGTGAGCCGCGCCACCACCGGGTCGTGGTCGCTGGCGCGGCCCTCGTGCGCCCGCTCGGCGTAGACGTGGACGACGTCGACCTCCGGCGCCGCGCCCGCCGCCAGGGCCGGGCTCACCAGCACGTGGTCGAGCACCTGGGAATTGCCCTCGTAGACGTACGTGTAGCGGTCCTCCGGCGGCAGCTTCTCGATCAGGTTCACCCAGCGCTGCCCGGCGAGCGCCGCCATCGGCGGCCGGAACTCCATCTCGTTCATGTCGCCGAGCACGATCACCCGGGCGTGCGGGTCGACGGCGAGGAAGCTCTCCATGAAGCCGTGGAGCAGCTCGGCCTGGCGAAGGCGTAGCGCCTCGGTCGGCCGTCGGGGCGGCTGGCGGGCGCCCATCAGCGGGTCGTCGCCGCCCTTGGACGTCAGGTGGTTGGCGATCACGAAGAACCGCCGTCCGCGAAACGTCAGCTCAGCGGCGAGCGGCTTGCGGCTCTCCTCGAAGGCCGGATCGGCCGGCGCGACCCGGCCGGGGCTCAAGCTGAGCCGCGGCCCGTCGGGGCCGGCCTCGACCCGGACGGCGTCGAGCGGACCCGCCGCGCCGCGGTCGACGAAGGCGACGCGCGCCGGGTTGAAGAGCAGCCCGACGCGGATGTTGCCGCCCGGCTCGCCGCCGTCGGCGCCGTCGACCGGGTCGACCTGGCGGTAGTCGTAGCGTGGGCCGCCGGCGGCCTCGGCGGCGGCGATCAGGGCCTTGTAGGTGCCGGCGGCGCCGGCGCCGGCGCTGCCGGCGGCGCCGTCGTCGTCCTGGATCTCCTGCAGGGCGACCACGTCGGGAGCGCCGAGGTCGCTGACCAGCGTCGCCGCGAGGCGCCGGAATTTTTCCGGCTCGTCGCTCGCCGAGAGGTTGTAGACGTTGAAGGTCGCCACCGTGAGCCGGCGCTCGCCGGGGCGCAGCGCCGTGGCCTCGTCCGCAGGCGCGGCGCGGGCGACCGGCGGCAACGGCGCCGTGGGCACGATCTTGAAGTTGCCGAAGCTGTAGTCGACGACGCCGGTGATCGCGCCCTGGAAGACGTCGCCGACGTCGACCTGGGGGACGCCGTCGCCGAGCCGGCCGGCGACGTGAAGACGCTCCGGGTTGGCGTCCTCGGGCGTCAGACGCAGGCCGCCGCGGCGGGTGCGCGTCGACGCGTCGACGCCGCCGTCGGCCACCACCACGAGCTCGCCGTGGCGCGTCGTCGGTCCCACCACCACGGCGTCGACGATCTCCACCCGCATGCCCTCGAGGCGCTCGTAGAAGTCGACGGCGTGCGTCCCGGTGGACGGCGGCAGGCGTCCGCCGCGGCCCAGGCGCACCGGCGCCGGCAGCGTCGCGCCGTGACCCGTGACCCGCACCGCCGATGCGCGCAGGCGGGTGACGGTCAGGTCGGCCGTCCGCTCCGGGTCGGCGTATTCCTCGATTCGTCCGTCGACCTCGACGCTCTGCCCCGGCTCCAGCGCGGCGTCCGCGGCTACGAAGAGGCCCTCGGAGGTCGCGTCGTCGCCGTCGCCCTTGGGGTCCTGCACCCAGAAGCCGCCTTCGGCGTCGATCGCGGTCACGACTCCGCGCACGCCGCGCACCTCCATGCCGGCGAGCGGCGAGACCTGGCCGCTGCCCTGGACCTGGTGGATCCGGACTTCTTCCGGAGGGGTTCGGCAGCCGCCGACCGCGGCCACGAGGACCGCCAGGCCTACGGCACCCTTGAACGACACGAGGCTCATGACGACGGGATCCTCCGAAGGCGCGTACGTTATCACTCGGCAGGGCGCAGGACGACGATCCACAGTTGGGCGAGCACGGCCCCGGCGGCGTTGAGCCCGACGTCGCGGAGGCCCCAGTATCGCCCGGGCGTCAGCCACTGGACGAGCTCGTCGCAGGTGCCGACCAGGGCCGTCAAGGCCGCGGCCGCGAAGTAGACGGCGGGCTCGTGCAGATGGCAAGACAGGGCGCGGAACGCCAGCACGCCGAGCAGACCGTACTCCACCAGGTGAAAGGCCTCGGCCACGATGCTCAGCTTCACCATCAGGGCGACGGCGAGGGCCGGCACCAGGAGGGCGCACGCCAGGCGTCCCGGCGACAGGTCGGAGCGTCGCCGGGCTTTCCCGACCACCGTCACCGCCGCCACCGCCACGAGACCCGCCATTCCCCAGCGCAAGCCGCCCTCGCCGATCGCTTCCCGCACCAGTTTCTGGATCGGACCCGCCAGCGGCACGAACGCCAGGATGGCGAGCGTCCCCAGGGCGAAGAGCCCCCATCGCATGGCGCGGCGGGGCGGATCGTCGGCGGAGGCTCGCGTGCTCATCGCCGGCAGTGTATCGCCGGGGCGAGATGAGATGGGATATCGTGGGCCCATGTCGGAATTCGTCTACGTCATGAAGGGCCTGCGCAAGTTGTATCCGCCGGGCCGTGAAGTCCTGAAGAACATCTGGCTGTCGTTCCTGCCGGGGGCGAAGATCGGCGTCCTGGGCCTCAACGGCGCCGGCAAGTCGACGCTGCTGAGGATCATGGCGGGCGAGATCACCGAGTTCGACGGCGAGGCCTGGCCGGCCAAGGGCGTCAAGGTGGGCTACCTGTCGCAGGAGCCCCGGCTCGACTCCGAGAAAGACGTCGCCGGCAACGTCGAGGTGGGCGTGGCCGCGACGCGCGCCCTGTTGCACCGTTTCGACGAGGTCAACGCCCGCTTCGGCGAGGAGATGAGCGACGGCGACATGGACAAGCTGCTGGCCGAGCAGGCCGAGGTCCAGGACCGGATCGACGCCGCCGGCGCCTGGGACCTCGACCGCAAGCTCGAGATCGCCATGGACGCCCTGCGCCTGCCGCCCGGCGACGCCGGCGTCGACACGCTCTCGGGCGGCGAGCGGCGCCGGGTGGCGCTGTGCCGCCTGCTGCTCGAGCAGCCCGACCTGCTGCTGCTCGACGAGCCCACCAACCACCTCGACGCCGAGTCCGTGGCCTGGCTCGAGCGCCACCTCGCCGAATACCCCGGCACCGTGGTGGCGATCACCCACGACCGCTACTTCCTCGACAACGTGGCGGGCTGGATCCTCGAGCTCGACCGCGGCCAGGGCATCCCCTGGCAGGGCAACTACTCATCGTGGCTCGAGCAGAAGCAGGCGCGTCTCGAGAAGGAGGAGAAGCAGGCGTCCGCCCGGCGGCGCACCCTCGAGCGCGAGCTCGAGTGGATCCGCATGGCGCCGCGCGCCCGCCAGGCCAAGGGCAAGGCGCGGCTGACCGCCTACGAGCAGCTCCTCGCCTCCGACCGCGAGTTCGAGCAGCAGACCAGCACCAACGAGATCCACGTCCCTTCGGGGCCGCGGCTCGGCGACGTCGTCATCGAGGCCAAGGGCCTCACCAAGGGCTACGGCGACAAGCTGCTGATCGAGGACCTGTCCTTCGCCTTGCCGCCCGCCGGCATCGTCGGCGTGATCGGCCCCAACGGCGCCGGCAAGACCACGCTCTTCCGCATGATCGTGGGCCAGGAGAAGCCGGACGGCGGCACCTTGCGTCTCGGCGAGACCGTGCAGCTCGCCTACGTCGACCAGAGCCGCGACGCCCTCGACGGCGAGAAGCGGGTCTGGGAGGTGATCTCGGACGGCGCGGAATACGTGACCCTGGGCCGCCGCGAGGTGCCGGCGCGGGCCTACGCCTCGTGGTTCAACTTCACCGGCGCCGACCAGCAGAAGCGCGTCAAGGACCTCTCGGGCGGCGAGCGCAACCGCGTCCACCTGGCGCGCACCTTGAAGGCGGGGGGCAACGTGCTGCTGCTCGACGAGCCCACCAACGACCTCGACGTCGACACCTTGCGGGCGCTCGAGGAGGCGCTGCTCTCCTTCGCCGGCTGCGCCGTCGTCATCAGCCACGACCGCTGGTTCCTCGACCGCATCGCCACCCACGTCCTGGCCTTCGAGGGCGACTCGCAGGTGGTGTGGTTCGAGGGCAACTACGAGGCCTACGAGGCCGACCGCAAGCGTCGCCTGGGGGCGGAGGCGGAGCAGCCGCACAGGATCAAGTACAAGAAGCTCGTGCGATGAGTCTCGACGACCTCTTCGGCCCATGGCTTGACGAAGCCGTCGGGAAGCTAAGAACGGAGATCCTTGAGACCCGTTGGGAGGAATACTTGGAGCTTGTCAAGAAGGTTGAAGCTCATCCGTCGAACCGGGCGGGTGCCGACAAGACGTGGGTGGAAGAAGTTCTCGAAGCGAACCGCCGACACTACCGCCATGCCACCAGAGTTCATTGATCAGCGATTGTTCGAGCGCTTTCTCCCACGCTCGCCCGCTTGGCCGGTCCCTGCGTCGTGTCTTCCAGGGAGACCATGCCCATGGGGGGTAGACTAACATAGCCGCATGCGGGACGCGAAAGCCGCCGCCGAGCCCGGCTCCGGCCCCGAGCTGCGCCTCGGCGTCAGCTCGTGCCTGCTCGGCGAGGAGGTGCGCTACGACGGCGGCCACAAGCACGACCGCTATCTGACCGGCGTGCTCGGCCCCTACGTGCGCTTTTTCCCGCTTTGCCCGGAGGTCGAGATCGGCCTCGGCGTCCCGCGGCCGACGATCCGCCTCGAAGGCGACGCCACAGCTTCCCGTTTCATCGAGCCGCGCCTCGTCGAGCCGCGCTCGGGCGCCGACCTGACAGCCAAGATGAACGATTGGGCGCGCGGCAAGATGGCCGAGATCGCCTCCTGGGACCTCCACGGCTACGTGCTCAAGAAGGGCTCGCCGAGCTGCGGGCTCTTCCGCGTCCGCGTCCATGACGACAAGGACGTGCTCGGGCGCCACGGCCCCCTCGGGGGGGATCGGGGGGGGAAGCACGGTCGCGGCCTTTTTGCCGCCCGGCTCACCGAGCATTTCCCGCTGCTTCCCGTCGAGGAGGAGGGGCGGCTCAACGATCCGCCCCTGCGCGAGAGCTTCGTCGAGCGTCTGTTCGTCCACGAGCGTTGGAAACGTTTTCTCGCCGAGGACCCGACGAGCGCCGGCCTGGTGGATTTCCACAGCCGCCACAAGCTGACGCTGATGGCGCACAGCCCGCGGCACTACCAGCGCCTGGGGCAGTTGACGGCGGTGGCCGGCAGCCGTCCCTGGGACGAGCTCACGGCCGACTACGCCCATGGATTGGCCGCGGCGCTCAAGGTGCTGGCGACGCGCGGGCGCCACGCCAACGCGCTGCAGCACGTGATGGGCTTCGTCAAGGACGACCTCGCGGCCGCCGACAAGGCCGAGCTCGTCGAGACGATCGACGATTACCGGCGCGGCCTGCTGCCGCTGATCGTCCCGATCACGTTGCTCGAGCACCACCTCCGCCGTCACGAGGCGCCGGAGTGGATCCGCCGACAGGTCTACCTGCACCCGTACCCCAAAGAGCTGATGCTGCGCAATCACGTATGAGGATCCTGGTCACCGGCAGCGCCGGCCATCTCGGCGAGGCGCTCGTGCGCACGCTGCGGACGACGAGCCACGAGGCCGTGGGCCTCGACGTCCTGGCTTCGCCGTTCACGGACGTGGTCGGCTCGATCGCCGACCGGCCTCTCGTCCGCCGCTGCACCAAGGGCGTGGACGCGGTCCTGCACGCGGCGACCCTGCACAAGCCCCATGTCGCCACCCATTCCCGGCAGGACTTCGTCGACGTCAACGTCACCGGCACGTTGACGCTGCTGGAGGAGGCCGCCGCGGCCGGCGTCGCCTCCTTCGTCTTCACCAGCACCACCAGCGCCTTCGGCCACGCCCTGGTGCCGCCTGACGGGGAGCCCGCGGCCTGGATCACCGAGGACGTCGTGCCGGTGCCCAAGAACGTCTACGGCGTGACCAAGACGGCGGCGGAGGACCTCTGCGAGCTCGTCCACAAGGACGACGCTCTGCCCTGTGTCGTCCTCAGGACGTCTCGCTTCTTTCCCGAGGAGGACGACCGCAAGGAGACGCGCGACGCCTATGACGACGCCAACGTCAAGGCGAACGAGTACCTCTACCGGCGCCTGGACCTCGAGGACGCCGTGAGCGCCCACCTGCTCGCCCTCGAGCAGGCTCCCGCGCTCGGCTTCGGCCGCTACGTCGTCAGCGCGACGACCCCGTTCACCCCCGGCGACCTCGCCGAGCTGCGCGCCGACGCGCCGCGCGTCGTGGCGCGCCGCGTCCCCGGCTATGAAGAGGAGTACGAGCGCCGCGGCTGGAGGATGTTCCCCGGCATCGAGCGCGTGTACGTGAACGAGCGGGCGAGGAGGGACCTGGCGTGGCGCCCGCGCTACGACTTCGCCTACGTGCTCGGCCGTCTGAAGGCGGGAGAGGATTTCCGCAGCCCGCTGGCGTGGGCGGTCGGGGCGAAGGGCTATCATGCCGGACGTCTCGCGTATCCGGCGCCGTAGCCTTCCGTATCGTGTTCGGACGACAACGCGCGCGGCGCGCAGCGGCGGGGCCTCGTACGGCGACCGGGCGCGGGCGGCGCTGGCGGCGCTCGCGGGCCAGCTCGCGCAGGCGCCGGCAGGCGTTCATCGACGGAAGCTAACGGGCTTCACGCGTCCCGAAGGCGACGCCTGCGACGCCGGGGCTATCGAGGGAGTCGTCAACGCGCTCGACGTGCCCGCGCTCAGCGGCTGGGGCGTTGCCGTCCTCGTCCTGATGGTAGGCGGGGCTGCCGTCTCCCTCCTGAGGGCTCAAAGCCCCCCGGTGTCCTCCCGATCCCCATAACGCTGACGCGGCACGTGGACGTCCCCGCTCGGGACGGCGTGCCTGGGCACGCGGATACGAAAGCCGCGGATCTTCTCGAAGACGTCGATGAAGACCTTCTCGGTCTCGCCTTTCTCGATCGCCACCTGCCACAGCAGGAGCGCCTCGCCTTTTCTCAAAATTGAGACTGGCGGAGTCTCACTCTTGAGACTGCCGAACCGCCCACCCTCGCGGATCCTCTCCACTTCCGTCTCCGGACGTCCCGAAGCGCCTACGAATTCCGTGCCTGCGTCCCCGAATTCCGTGCCTGCGTGCCCGAAACCGGGAGGCCGCCGCGGCCCGCGACGCCCGCGCCCATGGACGGCCGCGGCCTGGCCGTAGTTGGCACGCACTTTGCGCCATCAATCGGGCGAACAAGCAGCAGGGCATACACCGGGTCCAGGTAATAGAAGACCGCGGAATCGAGGCGCGCATGCCGTGCGCCCGGAGAAGGAGGAGAGCCCATGTCCGGAAGGAGATCCTACGCCTTGGCGGCGGCCCTCGGGGTCGCCCTGGTCATCCCGTCGTCCCTGGCCCAGCCGCCGGAGACCGACGACGACCTGCGCGAGCTCATCGTGCTCCTGGCCCCCGAGTCGCGAGGGGCGCCGAGCCCCGAGGAAGTCGTGGACGCCATCAGTGCCGGCATCGGCCCGATCCCCGGCGGTCTCGGGGAGGGCAATCCCCAGCGGGCGCGCCTGGCGATCACCCGCCGCGCCCGCGGACGTCAGCGCCTGCGCATCGCCCAGGACGAGGAGTCCGATGAAGCGAGGCTGCAGCGCTACGTCGTCCTGGGATTTGGCCCGGAGGCGGACCTGGACGGAGTGATGAGGGGGCGAGGCCCGCAACAGGCATGTCGAATTCCTCGAGAGGAACAAGAGGGTGCGGCTCCACGCCGCGGCGCCGCCGACCAAGGCGGCCCTGCCCGACGACGGGCTGCTGGGGACTCCGGCGTCGCCTCCGGAGGATGGGCAGTGGGGCTACCACCTGCTCCGCTTCGCCGAGGCCGCATGCTTGGGGGACGGAGGACACGCTTTCGTGACCATTATCGACCGTGGCCTCCAGACGACCCATGAGGACCTTGCTCTCAACGGTGTCGACGCTGTGGGTAATCCGACGCTCGGCCCGCATCGCGCACACCTCGATCGTGACATCGCCTTCAACAACTGTTCGGCGGACGAGCTTGACCCCGAAGACGGCTACACACGTATGACCGCCGGGCATGGGAGCCATGTCACCGGCACTATTGCGGCCAGGACGAACGACGGCTTCGATACTGTGGCCGGGGGCTGCCAGCATTGCAGCGTCCAGGCGCTCGTGTTCGAGGGCGCCGGTGGCGTCAATGGAAGCACGGCAACGGTGGCCGAGGCTCTCGGCCGGGCGAAAGAAGACGGCGTCCAGGTCGTGAACATGAGCCTCGGTCTGGTCGACTCGCCCTGCGCCATAGGCGACGGGAGGATTCTCTGCACGGCCATCCGAGCGGCCGCGGACCGCGACATCGTGCTCGTGGCGTCTTCGGGCAACGCCCGGACCTCCATCGAAATGCCCGCGAACGATTCCAAGGTGATCTCCGTGGGCGGGCTCGAATGGGCCGGGGTGGGTGCCGACGGCCGGCCCATCGCCGCCTTCTGGGACGAGTTCCCCAACTGCCCTCCATTCGCCAACCAGGCTGAGTGCGGCTCGAACTTCGGTCCCGAGCAGGACCTGGGCGCGCCGGCCCGCGACGTGCTCTCGACGACCTACGTCGGCTTCAATCACAACGAGACGATCGAGTGTGGCGATGGCTTCCTGGCGTCTGCTCCGGGCTACGGGCCCTGCCGGGGCACGAGCATGGCGGCCCCTCACGTCACCGCCCTGGTGGCCAACCTGCGATCGACCGACCCGTGGCTGAGCCGTGACGCCATTTACGCCATCGTCACGACCACAGCCTCACAGGCCGACAATCACAGCAACGAGGTCGGCTTCGGCTACCCCGACGCCGAGGCGGCCATGCCTCACCCTCGGCGAGGCCGGCGGCCAGCTCTTGACGAACCGGCTCACGGCATTCCTCAGCTTCTTTGGCGTGAGCGTCGACCCCGGCAACCCCGAGTCTGTCAAGGCCGAGACCCACGTGTACACTACGGTGCCGTCGATCGCCTCGGCGTTCGTCTTCGAGGTGGACGATCCG
>Ga0299906_10002389_pt1 | contig 15615 bp, 10 predicted proteins | sample RVTome_14_FD_200259 | JGI IMG/M metagenome (GOLD analysis project Ga0299906, IMG submission 200259) | Soil microbial communities from uranium-contaminated site in the Upper Colorado River Basin, Wyoming, United States - RVT145D125 (version 2) ... | reverse complement strand
ACCGCGTCAGCCCCTCACCCGCCGAGCCACGCTCGATTCCCGGCATTAGGCAAGATTGTACAAGGAGCGCCAGCGCGGGGGTTCTTCTTACGCCACGCATACAATCGTATGTAGGCAAGAACCCACTCGCTCGCGCTCGCGGCTCGGATGTTTTGCCGCCGATCGTGCTCGGTCAACGGGCGGGCGGGATCTTCACCGTGGCCAAATAGATGCTGGTCTTGCCCTCGTGCGAGGCGTAGTAGCTGACCCAGAGCAGGCCGTCGTGGAAGACCATGCCGGGGTAGCTGGTGTCGCCGCCGGACGGGAGAGTCAGGGCTTCAGCCAGGGTGCCGGCCTGGGGGTCGATCCAGCACAGGGCGGTGCGGGCCTGGCCGTAGAGCCGGACCGCGGCGATGAGCCGATTGTCGGGCAGGCGGATCATCATCGGGCCGCCGATCTTGGTGCCGAGGTCTTTCCAGGTCCATTGCTTGTAGGGCGGTCGGGACGTGCCCAGCAGTCCCGCGTTGTCGGCCTTGCCGTCCCGTCGCAGCAGGCAGTAGCACCGATCATCGTCGTCGAACACCATTGCGGTCTCGTTCGGATAGTCGTCGTCGAGCAGGTCGGCGACGTGCGTGTCGAACGTCCTGCCGTCGGTGCTGCGGTAGAGCCTGATGCCGCGCGTGTCGCCCGTCGCGTATCCGACGGAGTAAGCAACCCGCTTGTGCCAGGTGATCCGCCACAGCCAGTAGTTCGGGTCGCCGATTTCGTAGGCATTGCTCCAAGTGAAACCGTCGGACGAAAACCAGACCATCGACTGATGTTTGGCGTCGGCGGGCTGATGCAGTGCGCCGGCCCCGCCGAGCATGAGCCGGCCGTCGGGCGTGCGGGTGATCTTCGCGTCGCGCAGGTCGGACTCGGGATCGGCGATCAACGCGGCCGAGGTCCACGCGTCGCCGTCGGTCGAGGTGATGATGCGCAGCTTGCCGTCGGGCGAAACGTGACCTTGCCCCTCGCGGAAGACACAAAACCAACGATTCTGAAAGCGGATCAGATCGGTAAAGGCGTTGTGCGGCGCCCGGTCCCAGATCTTGCGTACGCTGACCAGTTCCGGTTTGCGAACGTCGGCGGCGTAAGCCACGGGCGGAAAGAGGCTGACCGCCGAGCACGTCAACGCGGTAGCGAGCAGACATCGACGCAGACAATCATGATTTTCCACGGTGCGCACTCCACGCCTCGTTGATCGTTCCACCGCCGTACCGGCCGTTACCGAGCCGCGATCGGTGCGCATTCTAATCGCGTTCAGGTCGGAAGACTATCGAAGCGGCGTTCACCCAAAGGTAATGGGTACGAGACACATTTGGCGGCCCAGAATTACCGAAGGTACCGCGAGCCACTGCTGTGTCAGCAGTGGACAACAGGGCAAAGACGCTTGGGGGGAGCACTGCTGATACAGCAGTGACACACAGCCCCGCCTAAACTGTTACGGACCCAAGAGCCATGGGTCACGCGTGATGGTCGCCACTCACGGCATCCACCGTCACACCGTCACCAGTTGCATGTCGCTGGTGCGTAGGCTTTCGGCGTAGTCGGCGAGTTTACGTTCGATCTCCTCACGCTTGGCGTTGCCCGCGACCATGCGTTCGCGCGTACGTTTGAGGAAGTAGGCGATGGTCTCGATGCGGATCTTGATCGACCCGGTCGGCTTGTTCTCGTCGATGTCCTTGAAGCAGAAGTACGGCGTACCGGAGTTCTCGATGATCTCCTCGATCACGGTGTAGATCGGCGCGTCGTGCCCGCACTTGAAGCTCGACAGCTCGAGGGCGATCAGGTTCGGGTGCCGGGCTACGTACTTGGCCGCCCAGACCTTGCGCGACGTGTTCTCCGAGTAACTGTTCTTCCACACGTCCTCGATGCTGTACGGGCTGTTGAACACGCCCGCTTCGACTTCCGGTCCGAAGACTTTCTGCAGAATGTCCTCGTCGAGCGGCAGCGAGTCCTGCGTGAAGACCGGATAGCCGAGCTTCTGGAACTCCTCGCAGATTTCGTGGTTCACGCCCGGATCGTTGTGATACGGTCGCGCCAACAGCACCACGCCGAGTTGCCCGTCGCGTTCGAGCCGGTCGATGACCTCGCGGGCCTCGCGTCGCCGGGCGGTATTGAATGCGTCCAGCGCCTTGAGCCCTTCATGGGTCGCCCGGTTGGACTCTTCCTCGGTCACGCCGATCTCGTCGGCCCAATCTTCATACATTTGCCGGGCGCAGAGCTTGGCGTCGTCCATGTTCACGAAGGTCTTCTTGAAGACGATGCCCTTCTGGGCGAAGAGGTCGCCCTCTTTGATGAACGCGGCATGGGTCGCGTCGGCGGTGCCGACGACGGTCGGACAGGCTCGGCTGGCCTGCACCCCTTCGAGCCAGGTCGGGAACGAGTCGACCATGGGGAAGAAGATGTGCGTCAACGGTTTGTCGTCGGTGTGCTTGTGGTGCAACAGGTTGTGCACGTGCGGGATGCCGAGCTTGGACGGAAAACACGGGTCGATGCTGCCGCGCTTGGCGCCCTCCTTGTAGAGCTCCGTGCTGGTGAAGTCGGAGAAGACGATGTTGCGCCAGTTGAGACCCAGGCTCTGGAAGTAGCCCATGAAGAACGGCATCTGCGAGTACATGTTGAGCACCCGCGGAATGCCGATGCGCACCGACTCGCGGCGGGTGATCAGCTCGGCCCGGCGTTCGAGCTTGCGCCGCTGGGAGGGCAGGGTGAGCCGGGAGATCTTGGGTAACGGATCAGCGACGTTGTCGACCGCGACCGGCTTGAACGCCTCGCGGGCCGAAATCTCGACGAGGTTCGGGTTGGCTTTTTTGACTTCGTCGAGCCCTTTCTTGATGTCGCGCATGTCGTTGATGTCTTCGACGGTGCCCTTCTCGCAGGTGGCGATGATCAGCCGCTGCTCGCCGGCTTCGAGCGGCACCTTCGACTTCGATTTGGTCGAGGCTTTCTTCATGGTCTCGACCGCGCCCTCGGACGGGTCCTCCGCCTCGTCCGCCGTCCCGTGTTTGATACGGGTCGGATGTCCGGCTTCCGGTCCGCTCTTGAGCACGTGTGTAGTCAGATCGATCGACGTACCGGCCGGCTCTTTGTGCTCGGTCTTGACGTCGATGAACGTCCGCAGGCATTTGTTCTTGCAGAAGTAGCAGCGCGTCGATTCGGCCCGGGTCGTGCGGAATTGGATCCGCTGCACCGCTTCGAGCCCGATGAACTCGGTCTGTTTACCCTGCTCGACGTGCAGTCGGCGGGCCTCGATCGCACAGCCGATCGCGCCGGATTCGCCGCAATGTTCATGGACGATGACGTCCGGGGTAAGCCCCGTGCCGATGAAGCGCGACTCGATGAAGTCGACCTGCGATTTGACCGCGGCCAGGTTGTGCTGCGTGCCGCCTTGCAACACGAACGTCTTGCCCAGCTTGGCCAGGTTCGGAATCTGCGAAACGTAGAGCCAGATGTTCTTGGGCAACACCGCCGCCAGACCGGCCATGATCTCGTTGGGCTGCCAGCCCTGCCGCTGGAAGTCGACGATGTCCGACTGCATGAAGACCGCGCAGCCGTACCCGAACTCGGGCATCGCCTTGGCGGAAAACGCGATGTCGGCGTAGTCGTACACGTCATGGCCGAACCCGACCGCCGTCGACTGCAGGAAGTAGCCGTTGCCCGCCGAACACTGCGTATTGAGCTTGAAATCCTTGACCGTGCCGTTCTTCAGGATGATCAGCTTGATGTCCTGCCCGCCCACGTCGACGATCACGTCGGCGTGGGGATAGAAGTGCAAACCGCTTTCGGTATGGGCGACGGTCTCGACCAGGGCGACGTCGGCCCCGATGACGTCCTTGAGAATGTCCTTGGCGTACCCGGTCGTACCCACGCCGAGAACATCGAGCGTGCAGCCCTGCTCCTCGATCTGTTTGGACGCCGCGGCGAAGATCTCCATGGTGTCCTCGATCGGATTGCCCTTGGAGAGCTGGTACGCCTTGGCGATGACGTTCTTGTCCTTGTCGATCAGCACCGCCTTGGTGCTGGTGGACCCGCCGTCGATGCCCAGAAACGCTTCGACCACCGTGCCCGGCGCGAACCTGGTCGGCTCCCAATGTTTCTTCTTGTAGCGCTCCTTGAACGCGGTCAACTCGGCGTCGTCCTTGACCAGTCCGCCCGCGCCGGCCGCCGCTTTCTCCTGAACCCGACCCACCTCGAGATACCATTTGAGCACCTCGGGCCCTTCGTACACGCCGATATCCGCCTCGTCCTCGATCTCGATCTTGGCGAACTCGACCGCGCCGATGGCCGCGAAATACTGGGCGTTGTCCGGAACGATGATCAGGTCCTCAGGCGACTTGCCCTCGGGCAGCTTGATCCCACGCTCCTTCCACACCACCGGAATGTTGTGGGTCCAACAGTCCTTCATGCCCTTGATGTAGCAGTTCGGTCCGCCCAAGAGCAGCACCGTCGGGCGCAACGTGTGCCCACGGGTCAACACCGAGAGGTTCTGCTGAATGATGCTCTCGAACAGCGAGGCCATGAGCTGATCCGGCGGCACGCCCTGCTTTTGCAGGCCGTTGATGTCGGTCTCGGCGAAGACGCCGCACTTGCCCGCCACCGGGTGCAACCGGATCCCTTCGTAGCCCATGTCGCACAACTGGTCGGCGGGGATCTTGAGCTTGGCGTTGATCTTGTCGATCACCGCCCCCGTCCCCCCGGCGCACTTGTCGTTCATCGAGGGGATTTTCTTTTTCTTACCCGTCTCAGGGTCTTCCTTGAAGATGATGATCTTGGCGTCCTGTCCGCCCAACTCGACCACGCTCTGCACTTCGGGATAGAGCTTCTCGACGGCCAGGCTGACCGCGTTGACCTCCTGCACGAACCGGGCGCCGATGCGCTTGCCGATCTCGGTGCCTCCCGAGCCGGTCATGAAGATGCGATACGCGGTCTGGGGGACGTCGGGAAACGCCGCCGCGATGGTGGCGAGGAACTCCAGGCACTTCTCCGGCTGCTTGGTGTCGTGCCGTTGATAGTCCTTCCACAGGATTTCGTCGGTGACCGGGTCGACGACCACCGCTTTGACCGTGGTACTGCCGACGTCGAGACCGATCATCAGACCCTCGGCATGCCCCTCGATCGGGGTGAAGGCCGGATGCCGGAGCTTGGGCCGGCCGGGCTCGTTGCGCACGACTTCGAGATTGAGCTGCACCAGCGCAGGCGCCGCGTCGGCGGCATCACTCGAGCCGCACCCCGTCCCGCATGAACCGCCGCCATGTCCCGTCCCGACTTGCGGATCGTACTTCAATGAAGACATCGCGCTTCCTTTAGTTCCGTTGCTCGTAGCGAGCGCGCCGAGTAGGCTCGGCGGCTAAATCGTATCTAACGTACCCATCGGCGCGTTCAGGCGTTGACCCGGTCCATCAACTTGCCGACGTGAAGAACGAACTGAGCCGACCGGCCGACAACGCCCTTCTCGTGCGGGATGTCCTGCAACGGACGCCGCAACTCGCGATGCTCGGCCACGTAGGCGCGAATCTCTTCAATCGTGTATCCCGTCTTGGCCACGCACGACTTGAACTCGTCCTTACTCTTGACCTTCGCTTCACCCAGCGCCATCTGCACCCGGCTGTGAGCGTTCACGTCGCCCTCGCCCGACGTCTCGACGGGCAGGAAGATCATGTCGCTGTACTGCGAAACCACCGCCGCCTGCGCCCCGTCCGACTGGGTCGAGGGCATGCAGCCGAAGGGTTTCAGACTCAGCACCATGTGGGCGAGATCGCGGTTCGAGTAGTAGATGTTCTTGGCCACCTCGAGGTGTCCCTCGCCGCCGCTGGATTTCCGGCTGTAATAGGGATCGGCGATCCGTTCCAACTCGAGCTGATCGACCTGGGCGTGGGCCGTGCCGCCCAGGGCCACGCGATAGCGTTCGTACTCGCGGTTGAGCACCTTGTCGGCGAGTTGGAGCGTGAACAACTTCTTGCGGTAGGCGACTTCCTCTTTGACCTTGGCGCCAATCCGCCCGAACCGCCCATGCCCGTTCCCGTTGGTACGCAGCCCTTTCTCGTCCAGGAGTTTGGCCCGCGCCTGACAGATCAGGTAGTTGATCCAGGTGGTGACCGGCTCGACGAGCGCCTCGGCCCCCTGCGATTCGAGGAACGGGAACATGTTGAAGTTTCCGTCGCCCTCGGTGGTCTGGGCCCAGAACTCACCGGTCACCTTGCACACCGGCTTCGGGCGGGTGTAGTCGACCTCGATCTCTTCGTCGATCATGGCCGCACACTCGGCCAAGGCCGCGGTGTAGTAGTCGCCCTTGAGCTGGTCGAGGAACTTCTCCGCCTCGTCGGGACCGTTGACCGGCGCGAACTTGCTCAACACCGAAGCCAACCGGCCGCCGTGAATCGCATCGAAATCCTTGGTGCGCAGTCGGTCCTGCATCTTTTCCAGACAGCGGGCGAAGATCCGATCCGTCTGCCCTTCCTCGGTTTCGTACGGCCGAATGTGGTAGGCGACTTCGTTGAGCAGGTCGCCCATGAAGATGCCGTTGAGCAGGGTGAGGAAGAAGTTCAGGTTGAACTCGAGCCCCGCCTCCATCTCGGCCTGGTCGAGCCCGCCCTCCTGCTGGAAGAGCATCACCCGGAACCCGTCGAAGCCCGAGTTGCGCAGGGCCAGCCGATACTCGGCTTCATACATGCCGAACCGGCAGGGCCCGCACGCGCCGGCCGTGATGTACAGGTAGTCTTTGAGAATCGTCTCGGTGGGCAGACCCTCCTCGTCGCGCAGCCGCTTGAGGTAGTTGACCAACGCCCCGACGGTGAAGTAGGTCGGGTTGCACTGGCCGTTATTGCCGTACTCCTTACCCGCCTGGAAGTCGGGCTTCACGGGCGTGGGTACCAGGGCGACGTTGTAGCCCAGCCCCTCGAGCCCGGCCAGGATCAACTCCTCGTGCCGCATGGTCAGCCCGCCGAACAGTATGGTCACATTCTTCCGTTCGGCCGCGGTGAAATTATGCTCGACCGGCTTGGCGAAATGACTCACCGGGCCGACGGTCAAGCCGGCCTCGGCAAGCATCCGCTCGCGCTCGGCCTCCACCGCCGCGGCGATGCGGTCTTCGGCGATGGGCAAGGATACGTTCCGCTTCGGTTCCGTCGATCGATCCGAGACTATCGTGCTCATGACCAACTCCATCCTCTGTTCGAGTCCGAGATTCTGTTCGAGTCCGAGATGACGTGTCGGGGATCGGGAACACGATCCCTACGCTTCCGCACACCCGCGCCGGACCGACGCCTTATCGGACACCCGCGCAGGTTAGTGACTACAAACCACGGGTCCGCAGTCGTCTTGTTTCGGTAAGAATAAGAACTAAATGCCATTGGTTTCAATTAAATGAAAAGTAGATTTTGATGGGCTGATCACCCCGGCCCATCCTTGGGACGCATTATTTGCGCCACAGACCGCCCACGAACTTAGTGAGTAATAACTTACTCCGCCGGGCGATGCAACCCCTTTTTTCGGATTATTCCAAATTGACCTACCGGATGCTCGGTCAGACCGGATAGGCGCGCGAACCCGACCTGGTCGCATGGGGACAATACCCGCTCCCCTACGGGCTGCCGCTAAACGCTGCCACCTAAACCCTTATCCTGCAAGGGTTAATCTCTCTGGTACAGGTTTTGCTCGGGGATGTCTTCGAAGGGATCGACGATGGTGATGGCCCCATCGGTGAAGGTCGCGGTGACTGGAGAGGCCCCGCGGGTGCCGAGATGGGCTAAATTCCGCTTGGCGACCTCGGCCGCGGCCTCGATGATCATCGTGATCGAACGCTGTGACGCCGCGTCGGGGTAGGTGCCGGCCAGGCCGGCGCTGGTTTCGCCCAGGAATTTGACCCTCGCGGCCGCGAGCAGCCCGGCCACGATCGACGCCTTGCCGTAGCCGAACAACTCCAAGTGTCCGCCCGCGTGCCGAACCCGGCCGCCGAACGTTGGGTTCCGTGTGCGCGACCCGTCGCCGCAGACCGCCTCGCGAAACCCACGATCCTGCTGATCGACCATCCCCCGGCCCAGAACGCCGTAGAGTTCGATCTCCTGGTTGACCGCGCCCTCGAACTCGTAGGGATTGATCCAGTTGTTCGAGTAGTCGCCGCGCATGCCGTTATCGTAAGTCACGTTGACGTCCATCGAGTCCCAGGTACGGATCGGCTCGTGCCGACTGTAGGCATCGAGCGGCTTGCCCTGTCGCTCGGCCACTTTCTTCACGTAGCGATCCCAGTTGACCAGCAGGTTTTGCTGGCCCGTCGCGTAGAGCGCGATCGGTTTGACATCCATGTAGTGCGCCACCACGTCGAGCCAGTGGCAGCCCACGTAGGTGAACGGATTGGACTGCTCGGCCCAGGCGAAGATCTCGGTCGAGACCTCGAGCGGCTCTTCGAGCACCGCCCGCACTCGGTTGATCCGGTCGTACTTGGCCAGCGAATGCGTGAACATCTCGCGTACGAACGGGTCGTACCGCTTGTGCATGTCGACGGCGACGATGAGGTTCTTTTCGCGCGAAGCGGCGATGATTTCGTCGGCCTCGACGGTGCGCAGACACATCGGCTTTTCGGTCACCACGTGAATCCCGCGCGACAAGGCGAAGCGGATCGGATCGATGTGCAGGTGATCGGGCGTGGCGACGAAGAGCACGTCGACGGCATGCCGGTCGCAAATCTCTTCCCAGACCGTCGCCCCGTAATAGGCCGCCGGGGCCGCGTCGGGCAAGTCGGCGGCGAACCACTCGCGGATCTTGCCCGCGGTGCCGCGCTTCGCCGAGTGGGTGCCGACCGCCACGACGTTCACGCCGATGTCCGCCACGTCGCGAGTCAGGTGCGACATGCCGATGCTGGTCAACGCCCCGCCGAACCCGCCCCGGATGAAATCCTTGAACGACTGCCCGATGATATCCTCGAAGAACATCCCCCCGCCGAGGATCGCCACATTCAATTGCCGCGCCGCCATGGTGCCTCCTGTTGCGTACTTCAGACGTCCCAAGATTAGCGTACGTTGCCAGCTACTGCGTACCTCGATGGCGCGGCTTCTTCATGTGGCCCTCATCATTCAGATTTTCCGCCATGAGAATACCACGATGTTGGGGCTCCTGACCCGTGATCGTCCTCCCCCTCGTTTATCGCTCGAGCAACCAGACCTCGGCCACGTGCGAGTGCCGGCGCCAGTTCAGGTGCGACTCGTCGACCGGATCCCAGGTCAGCGTGAGCTCTCCGTCGGCGGTCAACTTTGCCGGCACCGCGTACTCCCGGAACGCGCCGATTTCCTTGGCGTCCAACGACGGCTTCAAGCGCACGCCGTCGGCCCGGATCGGCGACTGCCCTTGCCCGGTCAGCCGCACGGTGTACGTGGCTCTCGGGTCCAGCCCGTCGTAGGCGATCCCGGCCGGCCAACGCGTCTGAATCGACGGACTGATGCCCGTGCGCCGGTCGATCTCTTGGACCAGGATTGTCGCCGCCATCGTCTCGGACGGACCGCGTTCGCCCGGGCGCACGACCACGACCGCCCGGGTCAGATCCGCGGCGCGAGCCCCGGCGGCTACCGACGCCCACAGACCCAGTACGCCCAACGCGAAACGAATCACATGACATCGCTGCATGCAGACTACTCCTTGAAGTACCCAATGCACAGCGTATCGGAGTTGCGTATCGTCGGGCAACCCAACGGTGTGTTGGGAGTATCGATAGGTGATAGAATGCGTTCTACCGCACAGGGATCGTCACCGGAACAAGGTCGAACAGGAAAGCGACACGATGGGTGTGATCTTTCAGAACTGCCGGCTGATCGACGGGATCAGCGATGCGCCGCGGAACGGTTGTGCTGTCGTCGTCGAGGGTGATCGGATCACTGCAATCGAATCGGCGTCTACGCGGCCGGTCGGAGAACATACGGTCATCCCTGGTGACGGTCGTACGTTGCTACCCGGACTGATCGACTGTCACGCGCACTACGTGTTCGATCCGCGCTCGCCGTCACCGTTCGTGCAGGCGCGCGATGCAAGCCGGGAGCATCGTGCATCAACGCCGTGAGGTTGCCCCGTCATGAAGCATTTCGATCATCTGGTTCGAGGCGTCATGGTGCTCCTGATCTGTGCCGTCGCGCAAGGTGAGTCCGACGTACGCATCAGCAACGCATCCTTTGAAACGGCCGATGCTCGAGACACCGCACCGGCGAGCTGGCGATTCGACGGGATGCCGGATGCGGCAGGCGGCGCGTGGCTGACCGACGACGGGTTTGACGGACAACGGGCGCTACGCATCGACGCACGCTACGAAACGCAGCATTGGACATCCGATCCGATCTCGATTCGACCCGACCAGGACTACCTGGTTCTCTGGCAGACGCGCTTTCATGGGGAAAAAAGATGGCGGTTCCGGGCGCGTTTTTGCGGGATCGAGGTGGCGATGTACGGTGACGCGGGCGAATCGTTGGGCACGCTGCGGCAGCACACGCATTGCTGGCAGACGCCGGGCTGGCGACCCGGCTGGTTTCGGTTTCGGACGCCGGAGCGCGCCGGCACGTGCCGGATTCGCTTCGGCATCGAAACCGACGAACCGCTGCCCGGCGGGTTCGACGTCGATGCGATAGCCATCTCGGTCATGCCGCCCGCGTCATCCACCGCGAGCGGTAAACGCCGGCTGTCCTGTCGGGTCCTCGATGAACGCACTCGTCCGACCGCGGCTCGTTATCGCATCGTCGATACCCAGGGTGATCCGCTCGCCGCGCCGGCGTCAATCAGCTACGCGCGGAATGACGGAGCGTTTCATCCGGTCGACGAGAGTGCGTGTCATCTCGCGGTCGCGCCGGGTCGGTACGTGATCACAGTGAGCAAAGGGGTCGAGTACACGCCGACCACGATCACCGTCGATGTGGGCGACGCGGATCTCAGCATTGACATTCCCCTGCGGCGTACCTGGGACTGGCGGCGACGCGGCTGGTATAGCGGCGACCACCATACGCACGTACACCGACACGGCGGCAGTCTCTTTCCGACGCTCACCTGGCCCGACGCCCTACGCGCGGCCCGTTGCGAGGGTCTGGATTTCCTGCCCTTCATGGGGGCGGATCACTATCCGGACGACCTCGGCACCGTCGCCGACGAACTGCGTCGTCCCGACTTCGTGGCCGAGTTGACCGACGAGATCACCGACGATTTCTGGGGGCACGTTTGCCCGGTGGGCGTGCGTCCTCAGACGCGACGCGACCCGCGCTATGACGACGGGCCGATGAACTTCGACCGCCATGCCGCGATCGCCGGCGACGGAGGCGTCCTCTGCTACGCGCATCCCTACGGCCCGCTGACCGATGGCCGCGAACTCGAGCGCGTCGCCGATCCCGCGTCCGGCTTGTTGGCCCGTGAATTTCCGATTGACCTGGCGTTGGGCATGCCGTGCACGATCGACCTGCTCACGATGGAGGGTCAACGCAATCAACTGGACCGCAAGCTGCGCGACGTGTACCGACTCTACAATCTGGGCTTCCGGCCCGCGCTGACCGCGTCCACCGATTTTCATGTCGAACAGGGTCGACAGGTGATCGGGGCGGTGCGCACGTACGCGCGGAGCGGGTCGCTGGAACTCGACGCAATCGCCGCCGCCTACCGGGCCGGTCGCACCTTCGCGACAAACGGTCCGCTGATTGATCTGCGCGTCGCGGGCGGCATGCCCGGCGATGAGGTCCGTCTGCCGACGGGGGAAGGACTCGTCCAGGTGTCGCTCAGCGTCGGCTCGATCGCGCCGCTCGAACGGGCCGAGATTGTGGTCAATGGCCGGGTCACCGAGACTTTCCTGCCCAACGAACCGAATCGTATCGAAGCAGGGTGTGAGATCCCGGTCACGGAAAGTCTGTGGGTGGCGGCCCGGGTCATCGGACCGAAGCATCCCTATCTCGACAGCGCGCTGGAGGGCCGTCCCATCGGGCATGGTCAATTCGCGCACACGTCACCTGTCTTCGTCCTCGTCGACGGCAGACCGATTCGCAGCGCCCGCAAGACCGACGCCGACTATTTCGCGAGCTGGTGCGACGCGCTCCTGACGGCTTGGTCGATCCATCTCGCCGACGCGTCCGAGGACGCCCGGCACGACGATCTAATACGCGAGCGCATCGCGCGGGCGCGATCCGTGTTCGTTCGCAGGGGTGAACAATGCCGACGCCGCGGCGCGCCATAACAACCGGGCCACCCGGCGCAATGGCCGGAAGACCCGGTGTGTGTTCGGAACGACACGCTCCGCAATGCGCGACCGAGTGGTCAGTTGGTCAACGCGTTAAAGCCGTTGCTGAGGGCGGAGCTCAACAGGTTGAGGAGAAACTGCTCGGTGCTGCTCAACGCCAGCTCGCGGATTTCGTCCGAGGTGGGCGCACAACTGGCGACCCCCAACATCGGTAGCGCGAAACTGAGAACCAACAGGCCGCGGGTGAGGTTGTGCACGTGCTTGCGCATGGCGTAGATTTCTCCACTGGGTATCGGGTTCAAAACTTGAAAACGTATTGCAAATAGAGCAGGTCGGCATCCTCGCTGCGACCGGTTGCTTCGAGGAAATTGTCACCCCAGAAGTGCGACCATCCGAGCAGCACCGCCGAGTGGACGTCCAGCGCGTAGCTGACGGTCAAGTCGAGCTCATGGCCGAGCTCGCGTGAGGAGCGCCCGCCGACCGCGGCCCGTCGCGTCACACCGCCGCCCGCATTGTATAGAGCATCCTCCGGCTCGGCGAGCCACAGGGCATGATAGGCGACATCCGCGGTCAACCGGTCGATGGGTTGGATCGTCACGCTGGTGCGGGCGTCGTAGATGTTCTGCCGGCCGACAAGATCCAAATATCCGAGGTGGGCATGGCCGAGCGGGAAAAACTGGTTGAACGTCTGGTGCACGCCGTCGTTCGGATCTTCGTCGCCCGAGGCGTAATCGAACCCGACCCCGAGGCGCGGCTGCCACGGCACGTCCTTGAACGTGAACCCGCCGTCGCCGGTGAACATCCAGGCTTGAATCGTCTGGCCTGCGTATTTGCCCCACTGTCCCCCCCATTCGGCCTCATAGTCCCACGGACCGGTCTTGCCCCAGAACCGCATGCCCAGCATGTACAGGCTCAGGTCACCGGCGCGACCGTTGGCGTTGACGGTATCGTCGGTACGATCCTGGGCGAGAAAGTAGGTGTCGATCCCGTGGTTCTTGATGCCCTTGTAGGTCCCATACAGACCGTAGAAATCGTGATCGGCGTTGTATTCGTCCGGTTTACGGTGCAGCCCCTCCGCGCGATTGATCGGCAGGGCCTTGACGTACCAGGCGTCGAGGTCGAAGTTGTCGTCCCGCCAGAACAGCTTGACGCCGTCGAAACGCCGGCGGGTGTTGCCCCACGGCAACGGGCTGATCAGCCGCTGCTTGCCGTAGGCCATCTCCTGCCGACCGAAGCGCAGCGTCAACGGGACCTCCTCGCCGAGCACGTTGAAATCGGCGAAGACCTGATGAAAGTCGAATCGGTTCTCGTCAATGGCCAGCGCCGGGAAGTCACGGTCCTCGACCATGGCGTTGATGCCTTCGAAGAAGAACCGGAACAGTTTGCGGTATTTCACATCCGCGTGCAGTCGAACTTGGTGCAGGAAGAAGGTGTCCTGGGCGGGCTCGATGGCGCCGAAGTTCCGCGTGTTGGTCTCGGACATCAGCCGAAGCTGGACCTCGCCCCCGAAGCTGATTCGCCAGTCCTCGTTGGGCGTAACGTTCTTGATCGGATCGAAGAAGTCGGGTTTGTACGAGCCCTCCTCGCCGTCGAGATAGCTGAAATCGTCCTCGAAACGCAGTAGGTTGTACTTCGGTCCCGGCAGGTTCTCGAGCGGTGCCGGAGGCGATTCCGGCGGGGGTTCGGCCTGCGCCGGCGTGTCGGGCGGAGCGGCTTCCTGCTGGCCGTTGACCCGCACCGGGAACACGAGGCAGCCCCATACTCCAACCACGCATGCAATCAACTTGGTAGGCATATTCATGCTCATCCTCTTTGGGTACCGGACGCGCTCGGTAACTCAGAGCGTGTTTAAGAAGTCGAAATCGCTGGTGCGGGAATCCCTTCCCGCCGCGCGGCGAGGCAGGAGCCCCGTGCCGAACGGAACATGGCAAAAGTCGAGCTCAGTGATCGAAGAATCTATTCTGACGATAAGCTTGCGCCGCGCAAACGCAATACCATGTCAGCGGATTATTTCGGCACGTTGCTCGTTCGGCTGCAATGTTTCCCGGTCGACGGTGCCTCCAATGCGGTACCCCGCCCGGGTTGGGGTGCTCGACGATCTCCCAAATGGATCGGGAATGAGGCTGGTCTTCTGGGCGAACCAATCGTAAACGTTACGAAAAGACCGGTAGGCGCACGATACGATCAGGGCAGGGTCGTTGTCGACGGCCGCGACCGAACCGGTGCATCCTTCACTGTCTCCGAACCGGCCGAGAGCGGTCCGGTGACGCGCCGGGTAGCGTCCTGCCGACGGATCGAGATCAACTCCGCGGCAATGCTCACCGCGATCTCCGGAACGGTCACCGCACCGATGGTCATGCCGATCGGCGTGTGCACCTTGGCCAGTTCGGCGGGGTCCGCACCGGCTTCGGTCAGGTCCTTGAAGATCAAACGACTCTTGCGCCGACTGCCGATCAGGCCGACGTATCGGGCCGGGCGACCGAGCACCGCCGCCAACGCCTGCTCGTCGTGTTGATGGCCCCGCGTCACGATCGTGACGTAGACCGACGCATCGAGCGGAAACGCGCGCAGGGTCGATTCGATATCGGCGACGATCCGCTCGTCGGCGGTCGGAAACCGCTCGGCGTTGCAACAGTCGGCGCGATCGTCGACGACGACGACACGATAATCGAGCGTCGCCGCCAACTTCGCGAGGGCCTGGCCGATGTGCCCCGCCCCGGCGATGAGCAGCGTGGGCCGGGACTCGACCAGCACCTCGTACGCCTCGGCTCCCGAATCGGTATCGACCCGAATCGCCAGCCGGGCATCGGCGTTGGCGTCGATGGCCGCCAGCGCGTCGTGAAACGTCTTTAACTGCTCGGGTCGGTCGATCGTCTCGACCGCGATGTCCATCGCCCCGCCGCAGATCAGCCCGTCGTCCCAGCCGTAATCGTGATCGAGCACGAAGGTCAGCTTGCCGCTCGTCCCGGCACGGAGCAGGTCATAGGCCTTGCGACACACTTCCGCTTCGACACATCCGCCTCCGAGTGTGCCCGTCGATTGAAGTCGCTCATCGACGAGCATCACCGCCCCGGCCTCCTGCGGGCACGACCCGCGCGTCCGCACCACCGCGCACATCGCGATCCGCCCCCCGGCCCGGACCGTGCGGATCACCTGCTCGCACAATTGTCGACTCGTCTGCATCGCGGAAACCAGTACTCGCGGGAATTCGCTCCTCTCAGTGTAAGCGAGGAGCGAAACCGTGTCAGCCCCGAGCCGCGGGATTCAACCGGGTATGTGTTTACTTGAGAGTACCGTCTTCCGCGGTCTTGGCAATCATGCGACAAGGCGATTTCCCTCGGTTCTTGTGAGGTCGATTCGTTTTCGCAGGAATTTCACGAAGATTGCGATCTTGGCGGAACCTGCGA
>Ga0299906_10002388_pt1 | contig 15617 bp, 13 predicted proteins | sample RVTome_14_FD_200259 | JGI IMG/M metagenome (GOLD analysis project Ga0299906, IMG submission 200259) | Soil microbial communities from uranium-contaminated site in the Upper Colorado River Basin, Wyoming, United States - RVT145D125 (version 2) ... | reverse complement strand
TACTCCACTGGGCATGCGATGGGTAGGATTCGGGCGGGACGGCCGGAAGTGTTCCATGTGCGCGGTTTCCACGCCGGCGCCCGCGCGAGAAGCCACGGTCCCGAGCGTTTCGAGGACCGAGCGCCGGAGGAGGTCCGGATCGCCCTCGGCGCGCAGGTTCACGATCAACTCGCCCGAGGTCATGGCCTCTTCGAGCCGGTGCGACTGTTCCGGCTCGCGGTCGCCGCCCACCATGTTGAGCACCCCGAGGTCGCCGATGTGGTCGTCCGGCGTCAGGACTGCCTTGAAGTGGGCAATCTCGTGGCCGGACGCCGTCAATCTATTCCCGAGCCGGGCGGCCAGATCCCGCAAGAGCCGGTTGCCATCGAATGCCGACTCCGCTTCGATGTGAAACGTCGCGTTGAACCACCCCAGCAGCGCCTCGCCATCGGCATAGATGTCGTAATCCAGGGCCAGGTCGCCCCGGTCCCGGAATTCCGCCCGCGCGACCTCGGCGAACCAGCCCTCGAGGCCCCCGCCGGTTCGGGCGCTGACTCTGTAGAGGGTCGTCGCGGGATAGCGCTCCCGGAACGCATGCTCCAGTCGCGCCAGCCGCGCCGGCTCCATCAGGTCCGACTTGTTGATGACGATGATGTCGGCTTCTTCGAGCTGCTTGTCGTAGATGTAGAGAACCTTCGGGGAAAAGGCCTTGCCAGGCTCCAGACCGAGGATGCGCATGGCGCGGACCGGATCCACCAGGACGCTCAACGGCGCGATCCGGTAGTTTTCGCCGTACAGCCGCCGCAGCGGGTACTGGACCGAGGCCCGCAGGTCCGTGCAGCTTCCCACCGGCTCGGCCAGGAACACGTCGGGCCGGGACGCCTCGGTCAGCCGCCGGGCGGCTTCGGTCAGGGAGTCGAAGCGGCAGCAGAAGCAGCCACCCGTGATCTCTTCGACCGGAAAGCCGTGGGAACCCACCAGGGCCGTGTCGACGAGACCCGTGCTCTGATCGTTCGTGATCAACCCGACCCGCCGCCCCTCGCCCTTCAGGTGCTCCGCCAGCCGGAGCAGCGCCGTGGTCTTCCCCGCACCGAGGAACCCGCCTACCATGATGTAGTCCGCTTTCATCGTCTCAGGAATCCTCGTCCGCCTCCGCATCCGATCGTCCGCCCGCGTGTCGTGATTCGAGCAGCCGGTCGATCGTGCGGTCGAGGAGGGCCGTGTATCCGTCCACGTCGACGCTCTCCGGGTCCGGGCGCCCGCGGACCCTGTAGAGCCACCCCCGTCCGTAGGGATCGGATTCCGGCGCCGTGATGTCCGCCGCCAGCTCTTCGGACACACCCAAAAAGTCCCCCTCGGCCACGCTGTACAGGACAGTGAGGGCTTTGAAGCCTTCGATCGATCCGATCTCCTGGCCAACGCTGATGGGAGTTCCGGGTGTAATGGAGAAGTCGTACTCCACGAGGTCTCCCAGCATTCTCGTGGCGAATTGCGTAAACCCCACCCGCCAGATGCCGTCGTCTTCTTCCAGCAGCCAGTAGTGAGCGGCCGTGTAACGCCGGCCCCGGGGAAGCCGGGTCGAAAAACGGGCCTTGCGGTACCGCACGTGGTCCGCCGTATTCACCGCGCGACACCCCGGCTCTCCTCCCGGGCGCGTTCGATCGCCCGCACCATGGCCTCCAGATCCGGCATCGGCGTGACGTGACACCAGGACAGCCGCAGCGCCCCGTCCTGCTGCCAGCCGGCAAGCTGCATGGCGGACAGGACATGACTGCACGTGTAGCTCGTCGACGCGCACGCCGCGCCATGGGAGATCGCGACCAGGTCTTCCCACGCCTCGATGGCGACCTCCGCGCCGACGCCGGGAAGCGAGAAGTTCACGATATGGGGGACGGTGCGCTCCGCATCGCCGTTCATAACGGGTTCGAGCGGCGCCAGACCCTCGAGCAGCGTCCGGCGGAACTCGCGGCACCGGCGCGCCCGGTTTTCGGATTCCGCGAGGAGCAGGGCGACCGCCTTCCCGAACCCGGCGATCAGGGCGACCGGGAGCGTTCCCGGGCGCCATCCCCGCTCCTGGCCGCCGCCGAACATCAGCGGTTCCAGCTCCGGGAGGCGGCCCGCCCTCCGCCGCGCCACCAGCGCGCCGACGCCCTTGGGCGCGTGGACCTTGTGGCCGCTGATACTGATAAGATCGACGCGTTCGTGGCCAAGGGCTCCGGGATCCGCCCCGAACCCCTGGGCGCCGTCCACGTGCAGGATCACGGACGTCGGCTCGAGGGCGTCCGCGATCTCCCGGATCGGCTGGATCACCCCGGTCTCGTTGTTCACGTGCATGACGCTGACCAGGAGCGTGTCGGGACGAACGGCCCGTGCCACTTTCCCCGCGTCGACCATGCCGCCGGCATCCGGCTGAATGCGTTCGACTTCGAAACCCCGCCGCTCCAACTCGGCCAGCGGTTCGAGGACGGCGTGGTGCTCGATCGCCGTGGACACGATATGCCTCTGTCCCGTACGCGCGCCATGGCCGGCCAGGCCCGCCAGGGCCAGGTTGTTGCTCTCGGTCGCCCCGCTGGTGAACACCACGTCCCCGCGCGACGCGCCGACGGCCCCGGCGATACGGTCCCGCGCCTGTTCCACCGCTTTCCGTGCCCGCCTGCCGTAATCATGGGTCCGGCTCCCGGCATTGCCGAAGTCCACCTCCAGATACCTCACGACTTCATCGCGCACCTCGGGGAGCACGGGTGTCGTGGCGGCACAATCCAGATATACGGGCTGGTGAATCAAGCCTTTACCTGTCCCCGACATCACATGTTAGACTGCCTGATGTTCGATCCAAGTGGAAGGTCAAAAGTATGGTTGGAGGAGTGAGCACGCTCCGGCGGGGATGTTGCCGATGAAGACGCTGCCCGGCCTGAACGTGATACGGGCCGTTCCGGAACGCACGCGGCGCCCGCAGCCGAACATCCCGCAGTCGCTGCCGGAGCGCGAATGGCTGCGCAGCGAGATCCGCCGCTACGTGGAGGAGCGGCGCGGGTCGCTGGTCCCGCCGCTGGTCCTGGACGAGTTGAGGCGTCACGCCGCCCGGATCCTGTCCGCCACCGGCGTGGATCCGATCTACAGCGACTATATCGGCGTCCTGCTGGGCAACGAGGTATGGCGGGAGCAACTGGCGGCCATACCTTACGAGCGGCGGCTGCTGTTGCTGCCCAAGTGCCTGCGCGTGGAAGACCGCTGCCCGGCGCCGTTCGACGAGTTCGGCCTGCTCTGCAAGCAGTGCGGGCTCTGCTCCATCCAGGACCTGCAGAACGAAGCCGAGCGGTTGGGCTACGCCGTCCTCGTGGCCGAAGGCTCGGCCATCGTCATGTCGCTGATCCAGACCGGGAAAATCCAGGCCATCGTCGGCGTGAGCTGCCTGTCGGTCCTCGAGCGGGCGTTCCCTTACATGGAAGCCGCCGCGATTCCGGGAATCGCCATCCCGCTGCTCCAGGATGACTGCGTCGACACCACGGTCGACATGGACTGGGTCTGGGAAGTCATCCACCTGACCAGCGACGACCGGACGCATCGTCTCGACCTGGAGAGTCTGCGCACCGAGGTCCAGGGCTGGTTCGAGCCCGAAACGCTGGCCGGCCTGATGGGCGGCCCGGCCGGGGGACCGGCCGACGCGGTGGCCCGGGACTGGCTGGCGCGTGAGGGCAAGCGCTGGCGGCCGTTCCTCACGGCGTGCGCCTGGCGGGCGTTCGGGGACGATCCGGATGCCCCGTTCCCCGATTCCCTGAAACGGGTGGCCGTCGGCGTGGAGTGCTTCCACAAGGCTTCGCTCATTCATGACGACATCGAAGACGACGACGCGGTCCGCTACGGCGCCCCGGCGCTGCACGTCGAGCACGGCGTTCCCGTGGCGCTGAACGCCGGCGACATGCTGATCGGCGAAGGGTATCGCCTCCTGGCCGGCTCGGGACCCGGCGGCGGCGAGCTGGCCGCGATCGCCGCGAAAGGGCACCGCCAGTTGTGCCTGGGGCAGGGCGACGAGCTGGACTGGACGCGCAACCCGCGGCCGCTGGGCGTGTCCGAGGTGATCGAGATCTTCCGCCGGAAAACCTCCCCGGCGTTCGAAGTCGCCTTGCGGGCGGGCGCCGCCCATGCCGGCGCGCCCGATTCGGTTCACGAGATCCTCCGCCGCTACAGCGACGCGCTGGGGGTCGCCTACCAGATCCGCGACGACCTGGAAGATCTGAGCGCGCCGGACGCGCCCGACGACATCCGGGCCTTCGGGCCTTCGCTTCCGATGGCGCTGGCCCGCGAACGGGCCCGGGGAGGGGAGCGGGACCTGGTCGACCGCGCATGGAACCGGAACGCCGGCGAGGCCGAAGCCGCCGGGATCCGGAGCCTGATCGCCGATCCGGGCGTCGAGGAACAGTGCCGGACGCTGGTCGAGATGTACAAGCAGCAGGCCATCGAGACGCTGCCGGAGCTCGATAACTCGAGCCTGAAGGGACTGCTCCGGCGGGTCGTCGGCAAGATCTTCCGCGCCGAGATCAAGGGATGGTGCAGTGAGTTTGAGGCTCGAAATGCTGCAGGTGGCGCGACTGGCGCCGCTCGAACTGGGTGAGTCCCGCGACCTGGTCGCCGCATTCTTCAAGAGCCGCCTCAACCCGGATGGAGGATTCCAGGACCGCACCGGCGAGAGCGATCTTTACTATACGGTCTTCGGTCTCGAAGGTCTGGTCGCGCTCCAGGAAGAAATCCCCGCCAGGCATGTCGCGCCTTACCTCGAGGCGTTCGACGACGGATCGGGCCTGGATTTCGTCCATCTCGCCTGTCTGGCCCGCTGCTGGGCCACCGTCGCCTCCAATCTGACCGCAGTCCCCCCCGCCGACGCCATCCTCGCTCATCTGGAAACGTACCGGACGCCCGACGGCGGGTATGCCCAGGGACGGTGCGCCGAACGCGGCAACGCCTACGCGGCGTTCCTCGCGCTGGGCGCCTACCAGGATCTCGGGCGGCCGCTCCCGGATCCGCACGGCCTGCTGGCCTCGGTGGCCGGGCTGCGCTCCGGCGATATGGCCTATTCGAACCAGCCGGGCGACGCCCGGGGCACCACGACCGTGACGGCCGCCGCCGTCATGCTGCTCCGCGCGCTGGGAGGCGCTCCGGATCCCCATCTCGGCGTATGGCTCCTGGACCGTTGCCAGTCCAACGGCGGATTCCTGGCCAGCGCGGCTGCGCCGATCCCCGACCTGCTGTCGACCGCGACCGGCCTCCACGCGCTGGCCGCCCTCGACGTTCCGATCGCGGGGTTGCGGGAAGCCTGTCTGGATTTCGTGGATTCGCTCTGGACCAACCGTGGCGGGTTCTACGGAAGCTGGGTCGACGACGACATCGACTGCGAATACACCTATTACGGACTGCTGGCCCTGGGACACCTCCGCGTCGGGGCTCCGGCGTGACCGACGAGCAGGCCGCGATCGAAAGGACGATCCGGACGTTGACCCGGCGTCTCCTGGAATCGCGAACCCCGGACGGTCACTGGGAGGGATATCTGGCCAGCAGCGCGCTGGCCACGGCAACATCGACCCTGGCGCTTTCTCTGGCCCGGGAAGAGTCTCTCGACGCCGATCCCGCGCTCGTCGCGTCGGGAGCCGGCTGGCTGACGGCGCATCAGAACGGCGACGGCGGCTGGGGCGACACGGTCCAGAGCCGCAGCAACCTGAGCACGACGGCGCTCTGCTGGGCTTCGCTCTCGGGAACCCGCGATACCGGTGGGGGCGCCGGACGGGCCCTCGGGCGCGCCCGCCAGTGGCTGGAACGGGAAGTCGGCACGCTGGACCCGGACCGCCTCAAGGCCGCGATCGTCCGGCGCTACGGCCAGGACCGGACGTTTTCGGTGCCCATCCTCACGGCATTGGCGTTGAGAGGGAAGCTCGGCGAAGGGCAAGCGGCGTGGCGCCGCGTTCCTCAGCTTCCGTTCGAACTGGCAGCCCTGCCCCATGTCACTTTCCGGTGGCTGCGACTGCCGGTCGTGAGTTACGCCCTGCCGGCGCTGATCGCCATCGGCCAGGTGCGGCACCATCATGCGCCCACCGGCAACCCGTTGCTCGGCGCGCTTCGCGGCGCGCTGCGCAGCCGGACGCTCGCAAGCGCGCTCCGGATGCAGCCGGCCAGCGGCGGCTACCTCGAAGCCGTTCCGCTGACCGCGTTCGTCGCGATGAGCCTGACAGGCGCCGGCAGTGTCCGGCATCCGGTCGTCGTCAACGGTCTCCGTTTTCTCGCCTCGAGCGTCCGTCCCGACGGAAGCTGGGCGATCGATACCAACCTGGCGACCTGGGTGACCACGGGCGCGCTCCGCGCGCTGGCTGCGAGTGGCTCGCCGCCGGAAGACGTCCGCGGCGGGCGCATCCGAACCTGGCTGCTCGAACAACAGCTCCGGGAAAAGCATCCCTTCACGCATGCCCGGGCGGGGGGCTGGGCCTGGACGGACTCGAGCGGCGGCGTACCCGATTCCGACGACACCGCGGGTGCCCTCTCGGCGCTCAGGCTCCTCGGCGACGATCTGGATGCCGCCGTTCGCGGCATCCGGTGGCTGCTCGAGCTCCAGAACCGCGACGGCGGCATCCCGACGTTTTGCCGTGGATGGGGCGCGCTGCCGTTCGACCGGAGCGCTCCCGACCTGACCGCGCACGCGCTGGAGGCCTGGGGCGCCTGGTATCCGGATGTCGGTCCCGCCCTCGAGCGCCGGATCGTCGGGGCGGCGCTCCGGGCGGTCCGCTATCTCGAAAACAGCCAGAACGCCGACGGAAGCTGGGAGCCCTTATGGTTCGGTAACCAAAACGTTCCCGGAGAACGCAACCCGACCTACGGGACCTCGCGCGTCGTGACCGCGCTCGCGGCCCTGCCCCACGCATTCGGGCCCACGGCAACGATCCGCGCTCGCGGCCGGACCTGGCTGGTCGGAGCGCAACGCGGGGACGGCGGCTGGGGCGGCGCGGAAAACGCGCCGGCCTCGATCGAAGAAACCGGAGCCGCACTGGAAGCTCTCGCGTCTACGGCCGGTGCCCGTTCCGAACGCGAGGCCGCCGCTATCCGCGCTGGCGCGCGCTGGCTGGTCGAAACCACCCGGGAAGGGAACGACACACCTGCAAGCCCGATCGGCCTCTACTTCGCCCGACTCTGGTACCACGAAGAGCTCTACCCGCTCATCTTCGCGCTGCGCGGACTCTCGAAGGTGCGAATGCAACCCGTGGGGAAGAACTCGCCAGAGGACACGAAAGGCGGCGGTTCGTCGCAATGAAACTGCCTGGTATCATGCGTGCCGCGGCTCGTACCGCTCGACCTTGATTCGATTTTCATGCCGACGGACCTGTGCGAGATCGTAAGCCGCCTGCATCCGTATCCAACTGTCGGGTGTCGAGCCGAAGGCCTTAGCCAGCTGACCGAGATCCCACACAGTCTCACCGAACGTCACATGGTATAGACTGATAGACGATGAACATGGTGTCCAGAACCCTGTCGCGCCTCGGAGCGGCCGCGTCGGTGATCGTCCTCGCCGTCGTCCCCTCCCTCGGACAGACCGACGCGGGGGAGATTCTCGACCGGGCGATCGGAAAGCTGGGAGGGGAGGCGTTTCTCGCCGCGACGGATGTTCTCTCGACCGGCCGTTATTATCAGTTCCAGCGCGGCGAGCTGGCCGGCGGCGACGTCTTCCGGGATTACGTCAAGTTCCCGGACAAGGAACGGACTGAATTCGGCGAGAAGCGCGAGCGGGTCCGGATCAACAACGGAGACCGCGGGTGGAACATCGTCGATGAAGTCGTCGAGGCGCAGATTCCCGAGCAGATCGAGCTGTTCTGGGAGGAGTTCAAGGTCGGCCTGGACTACTTGCTCCGTGTCGTTCTTCCCGAGTCCCAGGCTACCCTCCAGTACGTCGGCCGGGACATGATCGACTTCAGGCGTGTCGACATCCTCGAGATTCGGGACGAAGACCGGACGCGAATCAACCTCTACGTCGACAGGTCCGACGGGCTCCTCCTGAAGAAATCCGTACGGCGCCTGAACAGTCCGCAAGTCCACGAAGAGGTTTACAGCAACTATCACGAGTTCCACGGCGTCCTCACGCCGCTTCTGGTCACCCGATACACCGGCGGCATCAAGACGATGGAGATCCGGTTCGAGACCGTCACCTACAACTCCGACCTTTCCGACGACCTGTTCCTCGCGGACGTCGCGGAAGACAACTGAGCGGATGCAGAAAACCCGGGCTACCACGATCATATGCGTCCGGAAGGGCGGCCACGTCGCCATGGCCGGAGACGGGCAGGTGACGCTCGGGGACACGGTCATCAAGCACGGCGCGCGGAAGATCCGCCGCCTGTACGAAGACAAGATACTGGCAGCCTTCGCGGGCTCGTCGGCCGACAGTTTCGCCCTGTTTTCCAGATTCGAAGCCAAGCTCGAGCAATACCACGGCAACCTGAGCCGCGCCGCCGTCGAGCTGGCGCGCGACTGGAGAACCGACAAGAGCCTGCGTCATCTGGAGGCGGTCATGATCGTCGCCGACCTCAAGGACACGTTTCTGATTTCGGGAACGGGCGATCTGATCGAGCCCGATGACGGCATCCTGGGGATCGGGTCCGGGGGCGCCTACGCTCTGGCCGCCGCGCGCGCCCTCCACAGTGCGTCGGATCTCAGCGCGCGCGACATAGCCGAACAGGCGCTCCGCATCGCGGCCGACATTTGTATTTACACGAACTCGAACCTCACTGTGGAAGAGTTGTGACCGCCGGCGGTCTGAAAGCTGTTGGCCGGCCGCTCGTGACAAGTGCTACACTGACTCGCCTCGAAATGTTTGCTTACGATCCGGTTCCGTCGCCCCACCTTGACGATCTGACTCCGCGTGAGACAGTCCGGGAGCTGGACAGGTACGTGATCGGCCAGGCCGCTGCGAAGCGCGCCGTCGCCATCGCGCTGAGAAACAGAGTGCGCCGCCAGAAGCTGGCCCCCGACATGGCGGACGAGGTGATGCCCAAGAACATCATCATGATCGGCCCGACCGGCGTCGGTAAGACCGAAATCGCCCGCCGGCTGGCCCGGCTGGCCAGTTCGCCCTTCCTGAAGGTCGAGGCCTCCAAGTTCACCGAGGTCGGCTACGTCGGGCGCGACGTCGAGTCCATGATCCGCGACCTGGTCGAGATCTCCATCGAGATGGTCCGCAACGAGAAGCTCGAGGAGGTCGCCGAGAAGGCCGAGGCCAACGCCGAGGAGCGCATTCTGGATCTTCTGCTGCCTGCCGCGCCCACGACGCGCGACGCGGACGTCGAGGAGCGACAAAAGGCCGTGGAACAGTGGGAGCGCACGCGGGAAAAGCTGCGCCGGCAACTGCGGGACGGAAAGCTCGATGACCGGACGGTCGAGGTCGATGTCAAGGAGCGGAGCTTTCCGGCGTTCGAGATCATTTCCAACAGCGGCATCGAGGAGATGGATATCAACCTCAAGGATATCCTTCCCGGCTTCCTCGGGCAGCGGACCAAGAAGAGAAAGATGAAGGTCGTCGAGGGCCTGGAACACCTTATCCAGGAAGAGGAGCAGAAGCTCGTCGACATGGAACAGGTGACCCGGATCGCGGTCGAGCGCGCTGAAAACAACGGCATCATCTTCCTGGACGAGATCGACAAGATCGCAGGACGCGAGACCGGACATGGACCCGACGTGAGCCGCGAGGGCGTTCAGCGGGACATCCTGCCTATCGTCGAAGGCACGACGGTCAGCACCCGGTACGGCATGGTCCGCACGGATCACATCCTGTTCATCGCGGCCGGCGCTTTCCACGTGTCCCGACCCGCCGACCTGATCCCGGAGCTGCAGGGCCGGTTTCCGATCCGGGTCGAGCTGGAGTCTTTGTCAGTATCCGACTTCGTTCGTATCCTCACCGAGCCCCAGAACGCGCTGACCAAACAGTATGTCGCGTTGATGGAAACCGAAGGGATCCGCCTCTCGTTCACCGAAGAAGCGACGTTCCAGATTGCGAGTTTCGCCGCGCTCGTCAACGACAACACCGAAAACATCGGCGCGCGCCGCCTGCACACGATCATGGAGAAGCTTCTCGACGAGCTGTCGTTCGAAGGGCCGGACCTTCCCCAGAAGACCGTCGAGATCGACGCGGCTTACGTCCAGCGCATGCTCGGCGACATCGCCAGCGACCAGGACCTGAGCCGGTATATTCTTTGAACAGTTTGAAGATCCCGGTCTTGCTGTGCCTCTCGCTTGCCTTCGCGGGATGCGGCAGGGTTGCCGATCCTCTTCCTCCCGTCGTCGAGATCCCCGAACCGGTCTCCGATCTCGCGGTTCGACAGGCGGGATACGACCTGCGGTTCGAGTGGACCAACCCGTCGTTTCACGTGGACCGGACGCCCGTGGCCGGCCTCGACCGCGCCGTGATCCGGTCCGGGGCGGAGGTCGTGCTGGAGGTTCCGGTTTCCGGTCCGGGCGAACCCCAGGTCGCCTTCCTGCGGGACGTCGGGGTCTGGGTCGGTTCCGAGCCGGGCTTTTCGATCGAGCTCGCGGGCCGGAGCGGGCGGCTCTCCGCGCCGTCGGGCCCCGTCAGACTTGCGATCCTCGAGGTTCCGGGCCCTGTCGTCGGGCTCGGCGCGACGGTGGACCAGGACCGTGTCGCGCTCGAATGGGCCCCTCCCGCCGAGGGTGCGGAGCTGATCAGCGGGTTCCGGGTGTATCGAACGGGCGACGCGCTGGCGGAAACGCCCGCGGACACGACGCAGTTCGAAGATCTCCCCTACGTTCCGGGAGCGACTTACATCTACGCGGTGGTCGCCGTCCGGAGTACCCCGAACGGCACGATCGAGGGAGTCCCCGCGGCGCCCCTCGAGGTGGAAGCGGTGGATCGGCGGGCGCCCGCGGCTCCCGCTGGTCTTCTCATGCGGCCGGTCGAAAACGGCATCTTGCTGACGTGGGACCGGGGTCCGGAGACCGACATCGCCGGCTACCGGGTCTTCCGGCGCGAGAGCGGGGACGGGCCGCTGGTTCCGCTGACCGACGCCCCTCAGGCGACGACGTTCTATGCCGACGCCGCCTACGCGGACGGCTATGCCTATGCCGTGTCGGTCCTGGACCGGACCGGCAACGAGAGCCCGATGTCGGAGCCGGTGTCTCGGTAGGCGGCCCCACCCTGTCCCCTGAAATCCGGTAGAATGGCGTCTCAGTCACAACCATTTTGCGGCCGTCTCTCGCAGGCGGACCGCCGGAGGAGGTCGAGCCGGGATGAAATTCTTCCTCGACACTGCAAATCTGGACGAGATCCGCGAGGCCGCCAGCACCGGCGTCCTGGACGGGGTGACGACAAACCCGTCGCTGATCGCAGCCGAAGGGAACGAGTTCGAAGATCAGCTTCTGAAGATCTGCGCCATCGTCGACGGTCCGGTCAGCGCCGAGGTCGTCAGCGGTGACGCGGACGGGATGGTCGCCGAAGGACGGCGCCTGGCTGCGATTCACCCGAACATCGTCGTCAAATGCCCGTTCACCATGGAGGGCCTGAAGGCGACCAGGACGCTGAGCGGCGCGGATATCGAGGTCAACGTCACGCTGGTGTTCTCGGCCCCCCAGGCTATCATGGCCGCCCGGGCCGGCGCGCGATTCGTCAGCCCGTTCGTCGGACGCCTGGACGACGTCTCTCAGGCGGGGATGTCGCTCATCGCCGACATCGTGACCATTTTCGACAACTACGACTTCGATACCGAGGTCCTGGTCGCTTCGGTCCGCGGCCCGATGCACGTCGTCGAAGCGGGGCGCATCGGCGCCGATATCTGCACGCTTCCCTACAAGGTATTCGTTCAGCTCATGAAGCATCCGCTGACCGATATCGGCATCGAGCGCTTCCTCAAGGACTGGGAAAAGATGGCCGACCCTGTCCGCAAGTGACCGGCGAATCCCGGAATGACCCGGGGCTGGGCGAGCTCCGCCGCCGCAACCGGGAGGCGGACGAGGGGGGCGGTCCCGAGCGCGTTCTGCGGCAGCGCCAGGCCGGCAAGAAGACCGCCAGGGAGCGGATCGCGTTCCTCGTCGATCACGGTTCGTTCGAAGAGCTGGACCGGTTCGTTACAGGGTCTGGCACCGCCTTCGGGACCGCGTCGGAGGAGCGCTATCCGGGGGATGGCGTGGTCACCGGCTACGGCCGCATCGACGGCCGTCCGGTCTGCGTCTTTGCCCAGGACTTCACGGTCTTCGGCGGCTCTCTGAGCGAGGCCAACGCCAGGAAGGTCTCCAAGCTGATGGACCTGGCGATGAAGACGGGCGTTCCCGTCATCGGGCTCAACGATTCGGGAGGCGCCCGGATTCAGGAAGGCGTGGCGTCCCTGGCCGGCTACGCCGACATCTTTCTCCGGAACACTCTCGCCTCCGGCGTCGTTCCCCAGATTTCGGCGATCATGGGCCCGTGCGCCGGCGGCGCCGTGTATTCTCCGGCGCTGACCGACTTCGTGTTCATGGTCGAGGAGACCAGCTACATGTTCGTCACGGGCCCGGACGTCATCCGGACCGTGACCGGCGAGGAGGTGACGAAGGAGGCACTGGGCGGCGCGGGCACGCACAGCGTGACCAGCGGCGTGGCTCATTTCTCGGCGGCGGACGACGAGGCATGCCTCCTGATGATCCGGGAGCTCCTGTCGTTCCTGCCCTCCAACAATCTCGGGGATCCGCCCAGGAGCCCCGGCGCGGATCCCCCCGACCGAACCGAAGACCGGCTGAACAGCCTGGTGCCGCCGGACCCGGCCCAGCCCTACGACGTCAGGGACGTCATCCACGCGGTCGTCGACGACGGTTATTTCTTCGAAGTTCACGAGCGCTACGCCCCGAATCTGGTCGTGGGTTTCGCCAGGCTCGGGGGGCGCCCGGTGGGCATCGTGGCCAATCAGCCGGCGCATCTGGCGGGGTGCCTCGACATCGATTCTTCGTTGAAGGGCGCTCGCTTCGTCCGGTTCTGCGACGCGTTCAACATCCCGCTGGTCACGTTCGAGGACGTGCCCGGGTTTCTTCCGGGAACACAGCAGGAGTTCGGCGGCATCATCAGGCACGGCGCGAAGCTCCTCTATGCGTTCGCCGAAGCCACTGTTCCCAAGATCACCGTGATCCTCCGGAAGGCGTACGGCGGAGCCTACTGCGTCATGTCGAGCAAGCATCTGCGGACCGACATCAACTATGCGTTTCCGACCGCGGAGATCGCGGTGATGGGTCCGGAGGCAGCCGTCAGCATCGCGTATCGCCGCGAGCTGGCCGCCGCGGGCGACGGCCGCGACGATCTCTTTCTCAGAAAGGTGGCCGAGTTCAGGGAAAAATTCGCCAACCCCTACGTCGCCGCGGAGTACGGCTTCGTGGACGAGGTGATCGAGCCCCGTCTCACGCGGCCGAAGCTCGTTTCCGCGCTCCGGATGCTCGATGCCAAGCAGGATACGATGCCGCGGAAGAAGCACGGGAACATCCCGTTGTGACCGGGAGTTTGCCAGAGGTATGGCGCGCGTTCGCCAAGGTCAACCTGGAGCTCCGCGCCTGGGGGGGGCGATCCGACGGCTATCACGAAGTCGAAACCGTCCTGCAGACGATCGATCTCTCCGACGAGCTCGTCGTGTCCTCCGCCCCTGCGTTTCGCTTCACCGCGAGCGCGCCTCCGTCGGACGAGTCGAACCTTGTGGTGCGGGCGGTCCGGGCGTTCGAAGCCCGGACCGGGATGGCCGTTCCGCTCCATCTGCACCTGGAGAAACGCGTTCCCATCGGAGCCGGGCTGGGCGGAGGCAGTTCCGACGCCGCGGTCACGCTGATGGGACTGGACCGTCGCTTTCGAACCGGGATCGCGGGAGAGGACATGCAGCGGATGCTCCGGGGACTCGGCTCCGACGTGCCTTTCTTCTACGTCGGGGGGCGCGCCCTGGCCGTCGGACGCGGGGAGCGCGTCTTCCCTCTGGAAGACGCGCCGGCGTTGGGCTGGTTGGTCGTCGCGTGCCCGGAAATTCGCGTTTCAACTGCGGATGCGTATTCCTGGTTGACCCAAACCACTGAATCCAATAAGATTTTAGGTTTCTGTGCCCACTTCGTGCGGGAACTGGGCGCGACGCAGCCCGGCCGGCAATCGCGGCTCAACGACTTCGAAGAGCCGCTCTTTGAAAGATTCCCCGCACTGGCCGAGATGAAACAACGTCTTCTGGCTTCGGGCGCGCGCTGGGCGGCGCTCGCGGGGAGCGGGTCGTCCGTCTTTGGGGAATTCGGGACCGAGTCGCGAGCCCGGCTCGCGGCTGCCACCTTCGGGCGGGACGTCCCCCTGGCGGTGGTCCGTCCCCTCACCCGGCAGGAATACGCCGGGCGGATGTTCGAGACCTCCGGGCGCCGGCCGGTCTGAGTCGTGTCGAGGTGGAACAGGTGTTGGGGCGTGGCCAAGCGGTAAGGCACAGGTCTTTGGAACCTGCATTCGGAGGTTCGAATCCTCCCGCCCCAGTCTGAGCGGATCGTAACCCATGCCGTATAACCTGAAGGTGTTTTCCGGAACGGCCAATCCGGAGCTTGCCGCCGAGATCTGCGGTCATCTCGACTGCCAGATCGGTGAGTGCGAGACGACGCGTTTCGCCGACGGGGAGATCTATTTTCAGATTCTCGAGAACGTGCGCGGCGCCGACGTGTTCGTCATCCAGCCGACGTGTCCCCCGGTCAACGACCGGCTCGTCGAGATGATTCTCATGATGGACGCGTTCCGCCGGGCCTCGGCCCGGCGGATCACGGCCGTGCTTCCCTATTTCGGATACGGCCGCCAGGACCGCAAGGACAGGCCGCGCGTTCCGATCTCCTCGAAGGCCGTGTCCGACGCGCTGGCCATCAATTGCGACCGGCTGTTGACGATCGACCTGCACGCCGCCCAGATCCAGGGATTCTTCAACATTCCCGTGGACCATCTCTTCGCGGCGCCCGTTCTGGTCGAGTTCTTCCAGAAAATGCAACTGTCCGATCTCACGGTCGTATCGCCCGATGCCGGGGGCGTCGAGCGCGCCCGGGCATTTTCGAAGCGCCTGAACGGAGAACTGGCGATCATCGACAAAAGGCGCACCTCGAAGAACGTCGCCGAGGTGATGAACCTGATCGGAGACGTCGAGGGCCGTGTTGCACTGATCGTCGACGATATCGTGGATACGGCGGGCACGCTGGTCAATTCGGTCGAGACCCTTCGCGAGAAGGGCGCACGCGAGGTCTATGCCTGCTGCTCCCACGGCGTGCTTTCGGGACCCGCCATCGACCGGATACACAAGTCTTCGCTCGAGGAGCTGGTCGTCACCAACACGATACCGCTCACGCCCGCCGCGCTCCAATGTGGTAAGGTGCGTGTCCTGAGCGTCGCGAAGCTTTTGGCCGAGGCGATTCAGGCAATCCACGACGAGACCTCGGTGAGCGGTTTGTTTATCTGAGCGGTTCGTTGTCCGATCTGAATGGATAGTTGAGGTAGAACACTCATGGCAGAAATGACTCTGAGCGCCGAGCCCCGTTCCGATTTCGGATCGGGAGCCGCCAACCGGATTCGCCGGGGCGGCATGGTGCCTGCGATCGTCTACGGCGGGTCCATCGACAACGTTCCCGTTTCGGTCGATCCGAAGGCG
>Ga0299906_10002386_pt1 | contig 15618 bp, 18 predicted proteins | sample RVTome_14_FD_200259 | JGI IMG/M metagenome (GOLD analysis project Ga0299906, IMG submission 200259) | Soil microbial communities from uranium-contaminated site in the Upper Colorado River Basin, Wyoming, United States - RVT145D125 (version 2) ... | reverse complement strand
CTCCTGACCGCGGTGGCGAACGACTTCGGCTTCGACGGTGTGTTCGAACGCCAGGTGGAGGCCCTCGGTCGCGAGGGCGACGTCCTCGTCGGGATCTCGACGAGCGGGAACTCGGAGAACGTGGTGCGGGCGTTGGCAACCGCGAAGGCGGCCGGCATCCGGACGATCGCGCTGACCGGCCGGTCCGGCGGCAAGGTCGGGGCGCTGGCCGACGTCGAGATCAACGTGCCCAGCACGGAGACCTCTCACATCCAGGAGGCGCACATCGCCGTGGGTCAGCTGATCGCGTTCCTGGTCGAGGACGAGCTCTTCCCCCGCTGACCGCCGCGACCGAACCCTCCCGACCACGAGCCGGCCACAAGGGGCCTCGTGGGTGCGCGCCCGTGCCCTCGACGCGTCCCCGGCGTACCGTGTCCATGGGATGGACACCGTCATCGAGGTCGAGGGGCTCCGCAAGGTGTACCGACGGGTCCGCGGCAGCCGAACCGTAGCGGTCGACGGACTGGATCTGGCGGTCCCACGCGGCGGCGTGTTCGGCTTCCTCGGGCCGAACGGCGCGGGCAAGACCACGACGATCCGGTGCCTCCTCGGTCTCGTCCGTCCGACGGGGGGACGGTGCCGCCTGCTCGGCGAGGAGCCAGCGGGCCTCCACAAGGTCATCGGCCGGGTCGGCTCGATCGTCGAGAGCCCGGCGATGTACCCGCGCTTCTCCGCCAGGCGCAACCTCGAGCTGCTCGGACGGATCTCGGGCATCGGGCGCACGCGCGTTCGCGAGGTGCTCGACGAGGTCGGGCTCGCCGAACGCGCGGACGATCAGGTCAAGACGTACTCGCTCGGCATGAAGCAGCGGCTCGGGATCGCGGGTGCCCTCCTCAAGGATCCGGAGATCCTGATCCTCGACGAACCGGCGAACGGGCTCGACCCCGCCGGGATCGTCGAGGTGCGGCAGCTGATGCGGCGCATCGGGAACGAGGGCAGGACCGTGTTCGTCTCGAGCCACATCCTGAACGAGGTCCAGCAGACGGCCGATCGCGTCGCGATCCTCGCCGGGGGCCGGCAGGTCGCGACCGGTCCGGTGCACGAGGTCCTCACGACGGGGCACGCCACGGGGTTGATCGTGCGGCTCGACGACGTGACAGAGGGAATCCGGATCCTCGGTGAGGCGGGGATCGACGCACGCGTCGACGACGGCGTCATCCGGGTCGGCCTCCCGCCGGCCGACGCGGCGCGCGTGACGCAGACCCTGGCCGACCGCGGGCTGTACCTGACCGAGCTCCGCGCGGACGAGGCCGATCTCGAGACCGTCTTCCTCGAGCTCACGGGCGGCGCCTCCACGGAGGGCCCGCGATGAGCGGGATCCTCCTCTCGGAGTTCGGCCGGTTCCGGTCGCGCCGACTGGTCAAGGTCCTCCTCGCGCTCGAGGTGTTCACGATCGTCGTGACCGGCGCGATCGTGTTCCTCACGCAGGAGTACGCGCTCGTGGGTCTGCCCGACGTGCTGATGGGAGCGTCGCTGGTGCTCGTGTCGGTCGGATTGCTGCTCGGTGCCTCCGCGATCGGCGCCGACTGGCACGCCGGCCACGTCACGACGATCCTGAGCTGGGAGCCACGACGCGGGCACGTGCTGTTCGCGAAGATCGTGGCGGCGTTGACGGGCGTCTTCGTCCTGTCGCTCCTGCTCCAAGCGCTCCTCGGGATCGCGCTTGCGGTGGCCGCCGCCGGCACGGGGTCGACCACCGGCGTCGACGCGGCGTGGCTCACCGAGTCCGCCGGCGTCGCGCTGCGGGTCGCAGCGCTGTCCACGATCTTCGCCGGGTTCGGGTTCGGGCTGGCGTCTGCCGGACGCAATACCGCGGTCGCGCTGGGGGTGGGCTTCGGCTACGTCGTGATCGTCGAGAACCTCGTGCGCGGTCTCCGGCCGCGGTGGACGCCCTGGCTCCTCACGGACAACGCCGGCCTGTTCGTCGTGGCCTCGCCGATCGACTTCCCCCTGCTCGGACGGTCGACGATCGTCGCGGGCCTGTATCTGGCGGCGGTGGGAGCCGCGCTGCTGTTCGCGGCCGCCGTCCTGTTCCACGCGCGCGACGTGAACTAGACCCTTGACGTCCGAACACCTGTTCGGGTAGCCTGCTCGTCCTCGCGCGGCCCCGCGGGAGGCCGGGTGCTCGCGGACGCGCTCCAGACCACGCTCGAGGACGCCGTCCCGCTGCCCGAGGTCGAGTTCGTGGTCGTCGATCTCGAGACCACCGGCGGATCCCCCGTCGACTCTCGGATCACGGAGATCGGCGCCGTGAAGCTCCGCGGCGGCGAGCGCACCGGCGTGTTCGAGACCCTCGTGAACCCGGGCGTGCCGATCCCTCGGCAGATCACGCACCTCACCGGGATCGACGACATGGTGGTGGCCGGCGCGCCCCCGATCGAGTGGGTGCTCCCGTCGTTCTCCGAGTTCGCGCGCGGCTGCGTCTTCGTGGCCCACAACGCGCGGTTCGACTTCACGTTCCTCAACGTCGCCCTCGAGCGGCTCGATTACGACGCGCTTCCGCCGCCGCCCGTCTGCACCGCCCGGCTCGCGCGACGCGTGGTGTGGCCGGATGTGCCGAACGTGCGGCTCCACACGCTCGCGCAGTACTTCCGCACGGCGGTCCGACCGTCCCACCGGGCCTTGCCCGACGCCGAAGCCTGCTCCGAGGTGCTCCACGGCCTGCTCGAGCTCGGCGGGCGGCTCGGGATCGTCACGCTGGGCGACCTGCACGGCGCCGTCCGCGCTCGGGGGCGTCCGAACTTCGGAAAGATCCGGCTGGCCGACCACCTGCCGAGCGCGCCCGGCGTCTACCTGTTCCGGGGCCGCGACGGCCGCGTGCTGTACGTCGGCAAGTCGGTCGACCTGCGTTCGCGGGTGAAGAGCTACTTCTACGGCGACGGCCGCAAGAAGGTCGATGACCTGCTCGCCGAGACCGCGTCGGTCGACGGCGTCGCGTGCGGCTCCGAGCTCGAATCCCTGATCCTCGAGGCGCGGCTGATCCGCGAGCACGAGCCGAAGTACAACCGCCGGGGCAAGACCTGGCGGAAGTACGCCTACCTGCGGATCGACGACGCCGAGGCATACCCGCGGATCAAGGTCGTGCGCGAGACAAAGGACGGTGGCGCGTTCCTCGGGCCGTTCCCGTCGTCACACCTCGCGCGCCTGGCCAAGGAGGCGCTCGAGGACGTGTTCCCGATCCGCCGTTGCACGACGCCGATGCGCGCCTCCACGCGGTTCGCGCCGTGCGCGCTCGCCGAGATGCATCGGTGCCTGACTCCCTGCGACGGCCGCGTCGGCCCCGAGCGCTACGAGGAGCTCGTCCGCTCCCTGGTCTCCTCCCTTTCCACACCGGGCGGGCTCCTCGGAACGCTCGAGGCGCGCATGCGCGACCTCGCCGAGCAGGAACGGTTCGAGGAGGCTGCGCTGGCGCGCGACCGCCTTCGCGCCCTGGCCGAGGCGCTGGCGCGGTCGCGGATCGACGGGTGGCTGCTGCGGACCGACGATCTGGTCCTGCGTGACGCCGAGGGCCATCGCTTCCGCCTCCGGCGCGGCGGGCTGATCCGGAGTGCCGGCGACGGGCCGCTGGGGGCGCCGTGTCCGCGGGAACGAGCGGACGAGCTCTCCGCGCTCCGGGCGTGGGTGGCTCGCAACGAGGTCCGGGTCGAGTCGACCGCCGAGCCGATCGCGGAACCCGTGTCGGGCGGCGCCGAACTCCACCGGCTGCTCGGCGCGCTTCGCGCCCGCGACCGGACCGGCGGCGCACGCTCGGACGACGGCTAGACTTGCTCGGATGGAGCACGCGGTCATCCTCGAGGGCGCACGCACGCCGATCGGCCGCTTCCTCGGTTCGTTCGCGGAGCTGCCCGCCGTCGACCTCGGCGTGCTCGCGGCCCGCGAGGCGATGCGTCGCTCCGGCGTCGAACCCGACCAGATCGACCAGACGATCCTGGGTCACGCCCGCCAGGCGGGCAACGGCCCCAACACCGGCCGCCAGGTCAGCGTCCGCGCGGGGGTTCCGGTTGAGGTCTCGGCGTACAACGTGAACATCGCGTGCGGCTCCGGGATGAAGGCCGTGCAGCTCGGGGCGCAGCAGATCGCGCTCGGCGACTCGGAGGTCGTGCTCGCCGGGGGCATGGAGAACATGACCAGGGTCCCCTACCTCCTCGACCGGATGCGCACCGGCTACCGGATGGGCGACGCGCAGGTGTACGACGCGATGTACCGCGACGGGCTGCTCGACCCGTTGTGCGGGCTCATCATGGGCGAGACCGCGGAGAACCTCGTCGACCGCTACGGCCTGTCGCGGGCGGAGCAGGACGAGTTCGCGCTCGAGTCGCAGCAGAAGGCCGTCTCCGGCGCCCGGGCGCGCGACGCGGAGATGTTCGCGGTCCAGGCCCCGTCGGGCATGGGCAGGGGGAACGTCACCGTGACGGAGGACGAGCACCCCCGACCGGACACGACGCTCGAGCGGCTCGCGGAGCTGGAACCCGTGTTCCGCGAGGGTGGCAGCGTCACCGCCGGCAACTCGAGCGGGATCACGGACGGAGCCGCCGCGATGCTGCTGATGTCTGCGTCCCGGGCCCGGGCCGAGGGTCGCCGGCCGCTCGCGCGCATCATCGGGATCTCGTGGGCCGGCGTGCCGCCGGAGATCATGGGCATCGGCCCCGTGCCGGCGACCAAGAGGGTGCTCGAGAGGACCGGCCTGTCCCTCGCCGACATCGACCTGATCGAGATCAACGAGGCGTTCGCCGCGCAGGTGCTCGCGTGCGAGCGCGAGCTGAAGTTCGACCGCGACCGGCTGAACGTGCACGGCGGCGGGATCTCGCTCGGCCACCCGATCGGGATGTCGGGTGCCCGGATCATCCTCTCGCTCGCCTACGCGATGAGATCGCGCGGGGCCGCGCTGGGCCTGGCGACGCTCTGTATCTCCGGCGGCCAGGGCCTCGCCGTCGTCCTGGAGCGGGCGTGAGCCCACCTTCTCCGCGGGCGGTGATCCGGTGAGCGTGCACGCCGTCGTCCTGATCGAGTGCGAGATCGACGAGATCCCCGAGGCCGCGCAGGCGATCGCCGACCTGGAGGGTGTCTCGGAGGTCTACTCCGTGGCGGGCGAGTTCGACCTGGTCGCGATCGTGCGCGTCGCGAACCACGACGATCTGGCCTCGGTGATCCCCGGCGGGATCTCGAAGGTCGAGGGCGTCGCAAGGACGGAGACGCTCATCGCGTTCCAGGTGTACTCGAAGCACGACCTGGAGCGCCTGTTCTCGATCGGGTTCGACGAGAGCCCCTCGTAGCTCACTCCGTGGGCAGCTCGATCGCGACCGGTCGAGCCGTCCTGGCCCACTCCGACAGGTCGTCGGCGTCGCGAGGCCCGTACTTGTCCAGGAGCAACCGCCGGGCCAGGGCGTCCTCGTCCGGATCGTCCACGAGCCGCCCACGACAGATCAGGTCCCGGTCGCCGAGCCGCAGACCCACGGTGGGATCCGCGCGGAGGTTCTTCACCCAGTCGCTCTCCTCGGTGCCGCCGGCGAGCAGGTACACGATGTCGCCCTGGAGCGCGAACCAGATCTCGACCGTGTGGGGGCTCCCCGAACGCCGTCCCTTGGTGGTGACGTAGCAGAAGTCGAGCGCCGCGAGGCCCTCCGGGTCCACCTACGAGACGGCCCACACGATCAGGGCGACGATCACGACCACCCCGACCACGAAGAAGATCAGATCGCCGCGCTTGAGCCTGCCCGGCTGCATCGCGTTGAAGCCCACGTCACGCTCCTCCCTCGGGGAGCCGGTAGATCTCGCGGAACCGGGCCTCCGAGAGCCACGCGATGTGTTGACGGACGGTGGAGGCGAACGTCCGGGCCTCGGTCTCGTCGCGACAGGCCCGCACCGCGACCTCGCGTCCCTCCGGGTCCAGAACCGCCACGCTCCATCCGTCCCCTTGGCCGTCCCCTTGGCCGTTCCCTTGGCCATGGCGGATCTCGACCGAGAAGCGGTTCCCGGCCTCGACCTCCAGTGCCCGGGCCACGACCTCACCCACCCCCGTGGGGACGTTCCAGCCGCTCGAGGTGCCCGCGGATCTCTCCCAGCACCGACTCGATGTCGAGGACGAAGTCCGGCTCCACGTCGGCCAGCTTCTCGAGGGCATTCTCCAGCGTGTTCCCCGCGCTCTCGGCATCGGCGAGCGAGTCCACCACCACCACCGCGTAATCCGCCTGGAACGGCTTGCCGTCCCATGGGCAGTGACCCCCGTTCCGGATCACCTGCTCCGCGAGGAACTCTCGGCCGCACCGGCGGCACGTCCCCTTGATCTTCACGCGATCTCCTTCTTCTCCCCGGGCTGCTCCCCCGGCCGCTCCCCGGGCCGTGCCGCCGACCGAGCCCGGTAGGACTCGATCAGCTCGACGAGCCGGTCCGCCAGCTCGAACGGGTCGACCGGGCGAACGAGCCACGCGTCCGCCCCCGACCAACGGGCGAGCCACGCGTCGTGCTTGCGCTCGAGCACGATCACGATCGGCCCGCGGTACGGCTCGACCGCGCCGCGCAGGTCCCGCGCGAGCGAGAACGCTCCCGCCCTCGATGCGATCTCGTCGGCGACGATCGCGTCGGGGCGCTCGCGGAGCCCGATCCGGGCGCCCTGCTCGCCGTCCTGCGCCTCCAGGAACGACACCGACTCGCCGAGCCGACGCTCGATGCTCCCGACCGAGATCCGCAGCAGGTCTCGTGACTCTGCGTCGGGCGACACGAGCAGGACCCTCACGCGGCGCATCCTACCAACCGCTGTTGCGCCGTTGAGCCCGCCACCGGGCACCGCTATCGTCGGTCGATCGGGCTTCCGACGCGGGGGAGGCGGTCGTGGAGAGCACGGGCAAGGCTGCGGTGGCGGAGTTCGTAGCGACGTTCGCGTTGATCTTCATCGGCGCGGGCGCCGTGATCGCGCAGGTGAGCCTCGGGCTCGACCTGACCGGTGTGGCGCTCGCGCACGGCCTGGTGCTCGCGATCATGGTCTCGATCACGGCGCACATCTCGGGCGGCCTGGTGAACCCCGCCGTCACGATCGGCCTGTGGGTCGCCGCGAAGATCCCTTCCCGGCGGGCCCTGATCCTGATCGGCGCGCAGGTCCTCGGCGCCGCGGCGGCTGCGCTCCTGCTCAAGTACCTCGTCCCCACGGCCTGGTTCGACGCCGGCAGCGGCGGGACGCCGGCGCTCGCCCAGGACATCGCGGCCGGCAAGGGCATCGTGATCGAGGCCACCACGACGTTCTTCCTCGTGTTCGCGGTCTTCGGCACGGCGGTCGATCCCCGTGGCCCCTGGTCGAAGACGGCGGGGCTCACGATCGGCCTGGTGATCGCGTTCGACATCATGGCGTTCGGTCCCTACACGGGGGCCGCGATGAACCCGGCGAGATGGTTCGGACCCGCGCTCGCCTCCGGAGACTGGGCGAACTGGTACGTCTGGATCATCGGTCCGGTGGCCGGCGGCATCATCGCGGCGGTCCTGTACGCCACGGTGTTCCTGAAGGACCAGGAGCCGGCCACACCCTGACGCACCCCTTCGATGGGGCGCCCGTATCATGGGCACGTTTCCCATGGTGACGACGAGCACCTATCTCGATTACGCGTCCGCGACCCCGCTGGACGAGCGCGCGCGGGTCGCGTTGCTCGCCGCGCTGGACGAGTTCGCCGACCCGCTGCGCGTGCACGGGGACGGACTGGCGGCGAAACGACTGCTCGACGACGCCCGCGCGACGGTCGCCGGCGCGCTCGCAGCCCAGCCCGACGAGATCGTGTTCACGAGCGGGGGCACCGAGTCGGTGGCGCTCGCGATCTGGGGCGGCGTCCGGCCGGTCCGCGAGCTCGGCACCCGGATCGTCACCACGACGGTCGAACACCCCGCGGTGGGCGGCGTGCTCCACACGCTCGAGACCGACGGGTTCGAGTCCGTGCTCGTCGAGGTGGACCGCAACGGCTCGGTCGACCTCGACGCGTTCGCCGCGGAGATCCGCCGCCCGGGCACGCTCCTCGCGTCCGTGCACCACGCGAACCACGAGGTGGGGACGATCCAGCCGATCGCCGAGTGTGCTCGGCTGTGCCGCGAGGCGGGCGTGCTGTTCCACACGGATGCATGCCAGACGGTGGGGCACCTGCCGGTCGACGCTGTGGCCCTCGAGGTCGACCTGCTTTCGGTCTCGGGACACAAGTTCGGGGGACCGCCGGGGATCGGGGCGCTCTACGTTCGCCGAGGCGTTCCGATCGCCGCGTACCCGTGCGGGGACGACCGAGAGCGGCGGCGCCGCTCCGGCGTGGAGAACGTCCCTGGTGTCGCGGCGATGGCCGCGGCCCTCGAGGCTCGTCTCGATGGGATGAACGACGAGGCGGCGCGGGACTGGGCGCTCACCGACACGATCCGCGCAGGCATCGCCGAGCGCGTCGAGGGCGCGAGGGTCCACGGCCACGCCACCCAGCGTGTCCCGCACCTCGTCTGCTTCTCGGTCCCGGACCTGGACGCCGAGATCATGAGCATGGCGCTGGACGATCGTGGCTTCCGGATCGCCGCGGGCTCCAATTGCTCCGGCGCTGCCGGCGAGGCGTCCTCGGTCCTGGAGCACATGGGCGTCGCCTCGACGGCGAGCTTCCGGATCGGCGTGGGACCGGACACCACCGAGGAGGACGCCGAGCGACTGCTCGCGACGCTTCCGAGCCTCGTGTCCGATCTGCGCGAGATGCGCGCCGCGGGCGACGCCGCGATGGCGCGGTTCCGCTCCGCAGAACGCTGACCGAACGGTTCCCGCGTCCGGCTAGGACACGGTCCAGGTGTCGCCCGCATGCAGCAGCTTGTCCACGCTGCCCGGCCCGAGACGCTCGACCGCCTGCTCGATCTGCGCGGTCATGGCCTCGCCGTAGACGGGCCGCTCCACCTCGCGGAACACGCCGATGCAGGTGGGCTCGTTCGGCCCCCGCGACAGGTGGGCCAGCGCGAACGCGAGCGAGGGCCTGCCCTTCGCGTCGTGGGCCACGATCGCCTCCTGCGGCGTGCTCGCCGTCTCCGTGATCACGAGCCGTCCGTTCTCTCCCACCGATACGCACCGGTTGCCCTCGTCGAACACGATCGGCTCGCCGTCCTCGAGGCGGATCTGGTTGTGCATCCCCTGCTGCTTCTCCCGAAGCAGGTCGAAGGCACCGTCGTTGAAGACGTTGCAGTTCTGGTAGATCTCGACGAACGCACTCCCCCGATGGACCGCCGCCTGCCGCAGGACCTGGGTGAGGTGCTGGCGATCGTTGTCGAGCGTTCGCGCCACGAAGGTCGCCTCCGCCCCGAGCGCCAATGCGATCGGGTTGAACGGGTGGTCGACCGACCCGAACGGCGTCGACTTCGTGACCTTGCCCTCTTCCGAGGTCGGCGAGTACTGCCCCTTGGTCAGCCCGTAGATCTGGTTGTTGAACAGGAGGATCTTCAGGTTCACGTTGCGGCGCAGGGCGTGGATCAGGTGGTTGCCGCCGATCGACAGCCCGTCGCCGTCCCCCGTGATCACCCACACCGACAGATCCGGCCTCGCGGTGGCGATCCCGGTGGCGAGCGCGGGCGCGCGCCCGTGGATGCCGTGCACGCCGTAGGTGTCCATGTAGTACGTGAACCGACCCGAACAGCCGATCCCCGAGACGAACACGGTCCGATCCGGTTCGATCCCGAGCTCGGGCATGAACCCCTGCACCGTCGACAGGATCGCGTAGTCCCCGCAGCCGGGGCACCAGCGGACCTCCTGGTCGCTGGTGAAGTCCTTCTTCGTCAGCGTCCCGACCGCGCCGCCGCCGTTGCCGATCGCAGGTCCGCCGCTCGCCGTGCCGTTGCCGCCGTCGCTCATCCGTCCATCACCTTGGCCCCGTCCATCACCGTCTCGTCCCCGACCACAAGCAGGATCTCGTCCTCCAGCTCCTCCGCGAAGATCGGCTGGCCCTGCACCTTCGAGAAGGTCCGCGCGTCGACCAGGTGCTCCGAGCGGATCAGCATCGCGAGCTGCCCGGTGTTGATCTCGGGGATCAGCACCTTCGCGTACCGCTTCACGACCTCACCGGTGTTGGCCGGCATCGGGTTCAGGTGGACCAGGTGCGCCGTCGCGACCTTGCGACCGCGTTCGCGCACGCGCCTCGCCGCAGCGAGGATTGTCCCGTAGGTCGATCCCCAGCCGAGCACGAGAAGCTCCGCGTCCCCGTCGGGATCGTCGACCTCGAGCGGCGGGATGTCGTCGACGATCTTCGCGACCTTCGCGGCCCGCAGCTGCGTCATGCGCTCGTGGTTCTCGGGCTCGTAGCTGATGTCGCCGGTCCCGTCCTCCTTCTCGAGCCCACCGATCCGATGTCGGAGGCCCGGCGTCCCCGGGATCGCCCACGGGCGGGCGAGCTTCTCGTCGCGCAGGTAGGGCAGGAACTCCTGTCCGGCGTTCGGGCCGGTCGCGAACGCCGGGTCGATCGTCGGGAGGCTCTCGACGTCCGGGAGCCTCCACGGCTCGGACGAGTTCGCGAGGAACGTGTCGGACAGCAGGATGACGGGCGTCCGGTACGCGATCGCGATCCGCGCGGCCTCGATCGCCGCGTCGAAGCAATGCGACGAGGAACGCGCCGCGACGATCGGCATCGGCGACTCCCCGTGGCGGCCGAACAGCGCCAGCAGCAGGTCCGCCTGCTCGGTCTTGGTCGGCATCCCGGTCGACGGGCCGGCGCGCTGGACGTCGACGATCACCATCGGCAGCTCGAGCATCACGGCCAGCCCGAGCGTCTCCGCCTTCAGGTCCATCCCGGGTCCGCTCGTCCCGGTCACGCCGAGGTCACCGGCGAACGCCGCGCCCAGCGCCACGTTGGCGGCCGCGATCTCGTCCTCGGCCTGCAGGGTCATCACGTTGAAGTTCTTGAGCCGCGAGAGCTCGTGGAGCAGTTCGGAGGCCGGCGTGATCGGGTAGCTCGCGTAGAACAGCTGCAGACCGCTCCGCTCGGCCGCCGCCACGAGCCCCCACGCGAGCGCCTGCGCGCCCGACACGTTGCGGTAGATGCCCGGCTCGGCCGGTGCGGGCTTGACCTCGTACGAGGTCGCGAACAGCTCCGTGGTCTCGCCGAAGTTGTAGCCCGCCTTGAAGGCGGCCGCGTTGGCGTCGTAGAGCTGTGCCTTGTCGCCGAACTTCTTGTGCAGCCAGTTGAGGGTGACGTCGGTCGGGCGACCGTACATCCACGAAACGAGCCCCAGCGCGAACATGTTCTTGGAGCGCTCGGCCTCCTTGCGCGTGAGCCCGAGCTCCTCGACGGCACGAACGGTGATCGAGGTCATCGGGACCCGGTAGATCTGGTAGCCGTCGAGCGCCCCATCGGTGAGCGGATCGGAGGCGTACCCGGCCTTCTGCAGGTTCCGCTGCGTGAACGCGTCCTCGTTCACGATGATCGTGCCGCCCTTCTCGACCGAGCCGATCTCGGCCTTGAGCGCCGCCGGGTTCATCGCGACCAGGACGTTCGGATGGTCGCCGGGGGTCAGGATGTCGGTCGAGGCGAACTGGATCTGGAACGCCGAGACGCCGTGGACGGTGCCGGCCGGGGCCCGGATCTCGGCCGGGAAGTCCGGCATCGTCGCGAGGTCGTTGCCCAGGACCGCCGTGGCATTGGTGAACCGGTCCCCCGTCAGCTGCATCCCGTCGCCGGAATCGCCGGCGAACCGGATCACGACGCGCTGCTTCTCCTCCACCTGCTTGGTCATCGTCGCCGGGCGTGGCCCCGGCCGCCTCCTCCGGATCGGATCGTGAGGATCGCTTGCAGAACTAGCGTACCGCGCACCCGCGGACCGGACAGGTCCAGCCGCTAGATTGAGGCGGAGCGATGGCCCGCCGACGGACGAGCACCCACGGAGGACGAGGCATGCGAAGGAACCGGTTGGGGTCGAGGGGTCCGGAGCTGTCCGCGATCGGGTTCGGGGCCTGGGAGGCGGGCGGCGGATCCGAATGGGGTGACTCGCCCCCCGAGGAGCAGGTGCTCCGGGCGATCCGGACGGTGTTCGAGACCGGGATCGACTGGATCGACACGGCCGAGGTCTACGGCGGGGGCAGGTCGGAGGAGCTCGTGGCGCGGGCCATCGCCGGCCGGCGGGACGAGGTCCTGATCGCCACCAAGGTCGCCCCGAGGCCAGAGGGTTCGGGGTTCCGGCCCGCCCAGGTGCGTTCGGCCTGCGAGGGGAGCCTCCGGCGGCTCGGCACCGACCACGTCGACCTGTACCAGCTCCACTGGCCCGACGAACGCGGCCTTCCGGTCGAGGAGACCTGGGGCGCGATGGCCGCACTGTTGGACGACGGCCTCGTCCGATCCATCGGCGTGTCGAACTTCGACCGCCCGCTGATCGAACGGTGCGAGGCGATCCGGCACGTCGATTCGCTCCAACAGGAGTTCTCGATGCTCAGGCTCGAGGACCGCGACCTGATCGGCTGGTGCGGCGATCAGGGCACGGGCGTGCTGTCCTACGCCCCGCTCGCCTACGGGCTCCTCACGGGCACGATCACGTCCGAGACGCGGTTCGACGAGGGCGACTTCCGCGGAGGCGAGGAGGAAGGGAACTCGCTGTTCGCCGGGGGCAACCGGGAGCGGAACCTCGCCGTCGTAAATGGTCTGCGACCGATCGCGGAGCGGCTCGGGAGCACGCTGGCCCAGCTCGCGCTCGCGTGGAACCTGGCGCAACCGGGGGTGACCGCGGCGATCGCGGGGAGCCGCAACCCCGACCACGTCCGTTCGAACGCCGCGGCGGGCAACATCGACCTGGACGAGGCGACCCTTTCCGAGCTCGAGGCGGTACTCTCGCGGACGGCTCCCGGATAGAAAGGTTTTCATCGGCATGGCGTACCGGCGGATCGTGGTGGCGACGGACGGATCGGACTCGGCGGAGACGGCCGAGACGATCGCCTCGACCCTTGCGTCGATCGGCGGGGCCAAGCTCACGATCGCCCACGCCTACTCCAACCCCGACCGAGCGAACGAGGCGGTCGTCCGGGCGGAGGAGATCGCCGACCGCGAGGGGGCACTTCACGAGCTCGCACTGTCCGCCGACGCGCCGGCGGACGCCATCCTCATGACCGCGGACGAGAAGGATGCGGAGCTCATCGTGATCGGGAGCGTCGGGTTCTCGACGTCCGACCAGCTGTTCGGCAGCGTGTCGCGGCGGGTCGTGACCCACGCGCCGTGCGACGTGCTTCTCACGCGGGCGCGCACGATCGGCGAACACGAGAAGCCGGCTCCGCCCTATCGGAGGATGCTGATCGCCACCGACGGCTCCTCCACGGCCGACCGCGCCGCGAGGAAAGGCTACGTGCTGGCGAAGGCCCTCAAGGCGTCGGTCACGCTGCTGTTCGTCGGCCATCCGAAGACCGGCGAGCTCGTGCTGCAGGACACCGTCGCGACGATCGGCTCGGAGACCGGCGTCACCTCGGCGATCGAGATCCGCTCGGGCGACCCCTCCGAGGAGATCGTCGACGCGGCGGCCACCGAGGGGTTCGACCTGGTGGTGATCGGCAACCGCGGCATGACCGGGGCCAAGGCCGCGATGCTGGGTTCGGTGCCGAGGGACGTCGCCGAGTCGGCGCCGTGCGACGTGCTGGTCGCGCGGACCGTGGCACAGAACCTGGACGAGATCGGCCCGGACGAGGGAGGGATCGTGAAGACGGCCGGCCACAAGGTCGCCGTCTACCGGGACAAGAAGGGGAACCTCACGATCCTGTCCGCCACGTGCACGCACCAGGGCTGCACGGTCAAGTGGGATGCCTCAGAGCACGGCTGGCTCTGCCCCTGTCACGGGTCGCGGTACTCGGCCACCGGTCAGGTCGTGGCCGGGCCGGCGGAGCGGCCGCTCCCGCCGACGGACCTCTAGCGCGTCGTCAGAGGACGACGAAGGGCTTGAAGATCATCAGCCAGGCGATGACCGCCAGCACCCCGACGCCGAACACCGTGTTCCACAGGCCGATCGGCGACCGGAGGATCTCGTCGAGCTCCTCGTCGCTGCGGCGCGGCACGCCGGACGGCCGGACCTCGATCGCCTCCTTCACCCGCTCGTAGTACGGCCGGGCGACGGCCGACATCTCGGCGATCGCCACGACCAGCAGCCCGACCGAGATCCAGAACCAGCCGTCGTTCCACCACTCGCCCTGGATCCCGGCGATCACGCCGAACACGATGAGCCACACCAGTGCCACGTACATGCCCCTGAGGGACGAGCCCGACAGTTGCGTCATGGTGGCGATACGCCCCCGATCCCGTTCCCTGCGAAGCTGGAGCGCAACCATCATCGAGACGCCGTGGAACATCACGAACGCGATCACACCGGCGACGTGCAAGAACTTCCACCACGTGTACGCGGGGAACGCCAGCATCACGCCGTGACGGTCCTCTCGGCCTCGCGGAGGCGGCGGGCCACCACGGCGAGGATCTTGCCGGCTACTCGGGGCTCGTCCCGGACGACCTTGTCGAACGAGGCCTTGAAGAGCCGGATCGCGACGACGGGCGTCTCGGCGATCACCGAGGCGCTCCTGGGTCCGCCGTCGAGCAGCGAGATCTCGCCGAAGAACTCGCCCGGTCCGGCGCGCGCGATCGTACGGTCGCCCCGCACGACCCGCACCTCTCCCTCGACGATGATGAAGAAGGTGCCGCCCGGCCGGCCGGCCTCGACGATCGTCTCCTTCTCGCGGAACGAGATCTCGTCGGCGTGCTCGGCGATCTGCTTCAGGTGCCTGCGCGACAGCCCTTCGAACAACGGAACCTGCGCGAGCAGGTCGGCCCCCCGTCTCCCGAGCGGCCGGTCCGGTCTGGGTCGCCCCGAGGGCGCGGACTCCCCGATCCCGCCTGTCGCGATCGCGCCCGGGACGGCGCCCGTGAGCGGTTCGAACGCGTCCTTGCCCAACGCCGCTTCCTCCACCGGCTCGACGGATCCGGAACCCGGCAGCGTACCCCACGTTGTGGCCTCGACGGAACGCGGACCTCGGTTGCTGGTCACGCCGGAGGACTGACGCTAGCGTTGACCCATGCGGGAACGACTGGAGGCGCTGCTGGCCGAACGGATCCTCGTGCTCGACGGCGCCTACGGGACCGCGATCCAGGCCAGGAACCTCGCCGACGACGACTATCGCGGCGAGCGCTTCCGGGATCACCCGCGCGAGGTCGCCGGCGATCCCGACCTCCTGAACCTCACGCGCCCCGACGTGGTGGAGGACATCCACCGCTCCTACCTCGCGGCCGGCGCGGACATCGTCACGACCAACACGTTCACCGCCACTGCGATCGCCCAGGCGGACTACGGCCTCGAGGAAGCCGTCCACGACCTCAACCTGGCCGGCGCGCGGATCGCCCGTCGCGCGGCCGACGCGTTCGGGCCCGACCGATTCGTCGCCGGGTCCGTCGGTCCCACGAACCAGACGCTCTCGCTGTCACCCCGCGTGAACGAGCCGGCGTACCGGACGGTCTCGTTCGACCGGATGGCCGAGGCCTACGCGGAGCAGATCCGTGGGCTCGTCGACGGCGGCATCGACCTGCTGCTGATCGAGACGATCTTCGACACGCTGAACGCCAAGGCGGCGATCGCGGCGGCGAGCGACGT